>Ga0154759_1002_pt3 | contig 21702 bp, 23 predicted proteins | sample Rifle2008BG16ft_FD_105767 | JGI IMG/M metagenome (GOLD analysis project Ga0154759, IMG submission 105767) | Candidatus Aminicenantes bacterium RBG_16_66_30 | reverse complement strand
ATCGAAGACGAGGTCGGACTCGAGGGGCAGGCCGTGCTTGTAGCCGAAGCTCGTCACCACGACCTGGGTCCGCCGCCGCTTTCGCCGCAGGATCCTTTCGGCAATGAGGTCCTTGAGCTGGTAGATGTTGAGTCCCGAGGTGTCGACGACGTCGTCGGCCATCTTGCGGATGCCGAGCAGCCTCCGGCGCTCGAGCCGGACGCCCTCCAGGATGGGCTTCCGCGGGGCCAGGGGGTGGGGCCGCCGGGTCTCGTTGAAGCGCTTGGCCAGGGCCTCGTCGGTGGCCTCGAGGAAAATGAGCCGGACGGGCGCTTTCTTCCGGATCTCCTCGAAGACGCCCGGGAAATCGGCGAGGAAGCGCGGCTCGCGGATGTCGATGACCAGCGCGGCCCGGTCGATCTCGACCTTCTTGGCCAGCCAGAGGTCGACGAACGCGGGGATGAGCTTGGCCGGCAGGTTGTCCATGCAGTAATAGCCGAAGTCCTCGAGGGCCCGGCTGACCACGGTCTTGCCCGAGCCGGAGAGGCCCGTGACGATGAGGAAGCGGTTCTCCTTGGCGGCGTGTCTCATGGTGCCCCTACGGCGTTTTCATGAATAGTCCAGGCTAAGTCAGGACGCGGTCAAGCCGGCGGACGATCTCGTCCGGGGCGCTGTAGCCCTTCTGACGGAGGATGTGGACCTTGCAGGCGATCTCGATCAGCGTGGCGATGTTGCGGCCCGGGGCGACCGGGATGGCCAGCTGCGGGATCTTCCGCCCGAGGATGGTCATGTCGTTGCCGGACTTGAGCCCGAGGCGGTCGACTTCGTAGCCGCGCCGCCATTTCTTCAGGCGGATGACGACGTCCACCTTGGCCTCCCGGGCGATCGCCCGGGGGCCGAAGATGGCCCGGATGTTGATGATGCCGAGGCCCCGGATCTCCATGAAGTTGCGGCTCAGCGCCGGGGCCGTCCCGGCCAGATCGCCCTTGGGCGTCACCCGGATCTGGACGACGTCGTCGGCCACGAACTGGTGGCCGCGGGCGACGAGCTCGAGGGCGCTCTCGCTCTTGCCGATGCCGCTGTCGCCGAGGATGAGCGTCCCCAGGCCGAAGATCTTGACGAACCCGGCCGAGATCGTCGTCTGATCGAGAGGGGCGGCCGGTCCGGGGCGCCCGGCGGCAGGACCATCAGCCACAGCTCTTCTCCTCCTCCGCCCGGAGAGCTTTGAGAACGGCGGCCGGGGTCGGCGCCTTGAGCAGCTTCGAGGCGAGCGTCCGGCAGGCCCGGGTCAGGGCGGCGATCGCCGCCAGCAAGCGGAGCCCTTCGCCGGGGTTGTCTTCGGGCGAGACGAGAAGGAAGAACACGTGCGAGGGCTTTCCGTCCGTCGCCTCGAAGGCGACCCCGTCCCGCGACAGGCCGAGCAGGAGAGCCGGGGACCGCAGCCCCGCCGCCCGGCAATGGGGCACGGCGACGCCGTGGCCGATGGCCGTCGTCCCGAGCTCCTCCCGCTTGAGGAGCTTGTCGAGAAGGCCCGCGTCGAGCTCCCCGCCATGACGGGCCGCCAGGGTCCCGGCCATCTCGCGAAGGACCCCCGCCCGGTCCCGGGCTTCGAGCCCGGGCAGGACGAGGCCTTCGTCGAGCATGGCGTGGAGCTTCATTCGGGTTCGACAAGACCGTAATGGCCGTCCTTGCGCCGGAAGACGACGGCCCAGTCCTCGGAGCCCTCGCGCCGGAAGAGGAAGACCTCCTTGTTCTTGATGTCCAGCTGGACGATGGCCTCCTCGACGGACATGGGCTTGAGCGAGTAATGGGGGCTGCGGACGACGCGCTTCTCCGGTTCCGGAGCCTCGACGGCGGGGGCCAGAACCTTCCGCTGGCGCCCGCCGCGGCGCTTCCTCTCCCGCCACTTGGCCCGCTCCTTGCGGATCCGCTTCTCCAGGGTGTCGAAGGCCCGGTTCAGCGAGTCCATCATGTCCAGGGTCTCCTCGACGACGACGAGGCCGCCGCCCTTGGCCCGGACGTTGATCTCAGCCTTGTTCCGGTTCTTCTGAACGATGAGAATGATGTTGACGTCGAGGACGTCGTCGACGAGCGCCTTCAGCCGGCCCAGCCGCTTCTCGCAGTAGGCCTGGATCTCGGGCGTCAGCGCGGCCTGCCGGGCCGTATAGTGGACGTTCATGTCTTCTCCTCCATCGCCGACTTCCGCTTGCGGATATGGGACGGCTCGATCTTGAGCTGGTTCCGGTACTTGGCGACGGTCCGCCGGGCAATATTCAGGCCTTCCCGGCTCAGGAGGTCGCCGATCTCGATGTCGCTCAGGGGATGGGCCTTGTCCTCGGCCTCGACGAGCTTGCGGAGCCTGTCTTTGACCTTGAGGGACGAGACGTCCTCGCCGTAGTTTCCCTGGAGGGACTTGTGGAAAAAGTACTTCAGGGAGAAGACGCCGCGGGGCGTCATCATGTACTTGTTGGCGACGACCCGGCCCACGGTCGATTCATGGACGCCGATGTCCTGCGCGATCTCCATCAGCGTCAGCGGCCTGATGTAGTCGATGCCCTTCTCGAAGAACTCCTTCTGACGGTCGACGATGAAGCGGGCGACCTTGTTGATGGTCTGGTTCCTCTGGTCGAGGCTGCGCATGAACCAGAGGGCCTTCTTGAGCCGGTCCTTGAGGAAGTTGTAGGCCTCGGGCTCGCCCGCGGCGGCCTTGCCCAGGAGCTGACGGTAATAGCCGCTGATCCGGAGCCTCGGCAGGCCCTCGTCGTTGAGGTCGACCTTCCAATCCTCCCCTTCCTTCGTGACGAAGATGTCGGGGACGACGTAGGTCGTCCTTTCCTCGCTGTACTTCCGGCCGGGGGTGGGGTCGAGGCTCTTCAGGAGGTCGATGCGCTGTCGGATCTCGGCGAGGGAGATCCCCAGGACGCGGGCGAGCTGGGCGTAGTCGGACCTCTCGAGGAGAGGCAGGTGCTTGGCGACGATCGTCCGGACGACCGCGTCCTGGACCTGGAGGTAGTCCATCTGGGCGATGAGCGCCTCGCCGAGGTTCAGGCTGCCGCAGCCTACGGGATCGAAGGCCCTGATCTTGGCCCGGAGCGACTCGATCTTCTCGGGCGTCGTCTGGTTCAAGCGGGCCAGCTCCTCGACGGTCGAGCTGAGGTAGCCGTCCTCGTTGATGTCCCCGATGATCTTCTCGGCCAGCTCCCGGTCCTCGGCCTCGAAAAAGGTCAGGGACGCCTGCCAGTTCAGGTGATCCCAGAGAGAAGCCGTCCGGGAAATGGTGTTCTCGAGCGACACGGCGTCGCGGCTCTCCGTGAAGTGGGGGCGGAAGCCCTCGTCGAGATACTCCTGGAATCCGGCGAGGAGATTGTCGCGGCCCCCCTCGCCGTTCATTCTCGGCTCGGTCGACTCGAGGCTCAGGCCCTCGAGCAGGCTATCCTTGTTCTTGACCCCGGCTTCCTCCGCGGCGACGGTCTCGCTGTCCTTGGGCTTGTGCTCCCGGGCCTCGTCCTCGATCTCGATCATCGGATTCTGGGAGAGCTCCTCGTCGATGACCTCGATCAGCTCGAGGTTGGTCAGGGGCAGGAGCTTGATCGCCTGCTGGAGGGCCGGGGCCAGGATGAGCTTCTGGACCTGCCGTTGATCGAGCCTTTGCCTCAGCGTCATCGTCCCGGCCTCACCTGTTCTTTCCGTTCATCTTTAAAGACGGAACCCGTCGCCCAAATAGCTCTTTCGGACCTCTTCGGAGGACACGATCTCCTCCGGCCGGCCCTCCTTGAGGACGCGGCCGCCCTCGAGGATGTAGGCCCTGTCCGTGATGGCCAGGGTCTCGCGGACGGAATGGTCCGTCAGCAGGACCCCTATGCCCTTGGCCCGGAGGGCCCGGATGATCCCCTGGAGGTCGCGGACCGACAGGGGGTCGACCCCCGTGAACGGCTCGTCGAGGAGGACGAAATCCGGGTCCATGACCATGGCCCGGGCGATCTCGAGACGGCGCCTCTCGCCGCCCGAAAGGGTCAGGGCCTTGGCCCCGGCCAGCTTTTCCAGCCCGAATTCCTCGAGAGCGGACCTCGCGCGGGCGGCCCTGGCGGCCGCGCCCGGCATGCGGGTCTCGAGGACGGCCAGGAGGTTCTCGGCCACGGTCAGCTTCCTGAACGAGGACGGCTCCTGGGGCAGGAGCACGAGCCCCTTTCTCGCCCTCATGTACATCGGCCGGTCGGTGATGTCCTCGTCCCTCAGGAAGACGCGGCCGCCGTCCTGGGGGACGAGCCCGAGGATCATCGAGAAGGTCGTCGTCTTGCCGGCGCCGTTGGGCCCCAGAAGCCCGACGATCTCGCCCTCTTCGACGCTGACCGAAACCCTGTCGACGACCTTCTTGCGTCCGTAGCTCTTCTCGAGTTCGACCGCTCTCAGCGAACCCTTCATTGGTCAAGATCTAACGATGATCGTCGATCGTCCCGTTCCCTCATTCTCGACGAGAATCTTATCATCGGCCAGATCGAAAGTCAATTTGTCCCCCCTGGCCAAGCCCCCCTCGCGGTCGGTCAGGACGGGCCTTCCCGTGAGGACGATCCGGTCGGCGGCGGCCTCGAAGGAGGCGGCTCCCGCCCGGCCTTCGAACCGGTCGTAGGAGAGGACGACGTCCGTTCTCGCGGTGAACGACCCGACCGAGCCGCCGTCGCCGCCGAGGACGGCTGTGACCGTCGCGGCGTCGAGCCTGGCCTCGGCCAGCCGGGCGTAGCTTCGCCCCTTGAACATGAGGGTCCGGCCGGCCTCGGAGAAGACGGCCGACTCGCCGCCGAGCTCGACCCGCCCGTCAGGGGCCCCCCGCGTCGCCGGGCAGGCGAGCCCGGCCGTGACCCCGCCACGGCCCCGGATCCCGCCCGCGGCCTCGGAGATGTCGATCTCCCCGGCGGCGAGGAAGTCTGTATCTTGGGATATCCGGACGCCCCCGCTGAAAGCGGCCTCGCCCGGGCCTCCCCGGAAAACGAGCCGCCCGGCGACGACCGTGACGGCCCGGCCGGCTGGGAAAAGGCCGGCCGTCGGGCTCTTTTCCGCCGGTTTGAGGAGGCATACGACGTTCCCCGAGGCCTCGAGGTCGCCGTCGGCGGGGCCGGCCGCCAAGGTGGCGGCTTCGATCCTGGCCCGCGGCGAATCGGCGGCGGCCGGGCGGCCCGGCGGCCCGGTGACCCGCAGGATCCCCGTCGCGGCTTCGAATGCGGCCGTTCCGCCTTCGAGGGTGGCCGGGCCGCGGCCGTCGCCTTCGCCGGTGACGGCCCGGAATCCGCCCGAGGCCGACCATCGTTCGATCCCGCCTTCTTCGCCGAACTCGAGACTCGCCGCCTCGGCCTGGACGGCCGTCTCCGGCCCCGTTCCGGACCTCAAGGCGAAGACCACGGCCCCGGCCGCCTCGGCCGCGGAAACGAGACCGGTTCCGCTGCTCAGGGATGTCATGACCTTGTCGGCGTGGATGTAGCCGCTCTGGCTCCCGCTCCTCGAACCGGTGAGCAGAACGATCCGCGCCCGGCCTTCGAAGCTGACCGAAGCCAGGGCCTTTTCGTCCTCGGTCGAGACGAAGGAGATCGAGTCTGCCTGGCCCTGGGAGCTCTCGTTCGAGTATCGCGCTCGGCCGTCCACCCGGCCCCGGAGATCGCCTCGCCGATAAACGAGCGAATCGCCGGCCAGGGAGCCGATGATCCCCGGCTGGCCGGCCGGGATGATATCGATCTCGAATCCTCCGCCGAGGCGGACCTCGCCCGCGCCCTCCGCATAGGCGACTTCCTTCGCTTTTCCGGTCATCGACTTGGCCGTAAATCTCCCGCCGGACTTCGAAAAGAACAGCCTGGCCGGCTTGTCGTAATCGAACGCGTCGCCTTCGAGGACAACGTCCCCCGCCTCGACGCGGACGCCCCCCCGAACGGTGAAGCGCAGGGAACCCGGTTCGTAGACCACTTCTCCGGCCGTGAGCCGTGACGCGACCTCTCCGGCCGGGCCAAGATTCGTGATCTCGACCGAACCGGTCAAATGGTTCCGGCCGTCCTGGCCGAGAAAGAACGTGTCGCCGCGGATCTCGGCGACGAGCCGCCCGGCTTCGTATTCCTCGTGCCGGACCCGCTCCTTGACGTCGACGACGCGGCCCTCGGGCGGAGGTGGAGCGGACGGCGGGACCGGCGTCTCCCGCCGGCCGGCCAGGCGGACGATCACGACCACGGCCAGCGCCGTCAGCACGACGGCCGCGGCCGCCCGGACGAGCCTCACCGGCGCCGACGCCCTCTGCGCGCTCATCGCTTTCAGACCCTCAGGTCTTCGATGGACAGGCTGACTTCCCTCGCGCCCATGTACTCCGACGTCATGATCGAGAACGCCAGACTGACCCGGTCGCCCCGGTGCACGATATGCCGCCAATCGGCCTTGTCCCAGCAGAGGGCGTCGAAGGACCTGCCATTCTGCCGGGCTCTGAACTTCAGGTGTTTGCCCTGCAGGACCTGCGGATCACCGATGACGTCGACGTTGTCGGCCATGAACAGCGGCTTGGGATTCCCGACGCCGAAGGGGACGAGCAGGGCGAACGTTTCCAGGAACTTGTCGTCGATGGCGGCGAAACCGAGGGGCCCGTCGATCTTGATCTTCCTCTTCAGGCTGTCCTCGGGGATGCGGGCGTCGGCCAGCGGGTTCAGCGTCTCTTTGAACGCGGCCATGCTCTCCGTGGGCAGGGTGCAGCCCACGGCCAGCTTGTGCCCGCCATAGCTCAGGAAGTGCTGTTTGCAGTCATCCAGGAGGTCGATCAGGGGGACCTCCGGGATGCTCCGGCCGGAGCCGTGGGCCTTGCCGTTCTCGTAATGGAAGAGGACGACCGGCCGGTTGAAGCGATCCTTGAGCTTGGAGGCGACGATGCCGATGACGCCGCGGTGCCAGTCGGGGCTGCCGAGGACGAGGCACTTGTACTTCCGGTCGAGCCCCCGCTCCTCGACCCGGCCGCGGGCCTCGTTGAAGATCTTCTCCTCGGTCTTCTGGCGCTGGGCATTGAGCTCGTCGAGCTTCTGGACCAGGGCCAGCGTCTCCGCGGGGTCTTCGGAAAAGAACAGGCGTACGGCCAGGTCGGTCATGCCCATGCGGCCGGCGGCGTTGATCCGGGGGCCGATGCGGAAGCCGAGGTCGCCTTCGGAGATCCTGCGGTTGCCGAGCCCGCAGGCCTCGAGGAGGCTGCGCAGGCCGGGATTGGCGACGTCGCGCAGGCCTTTGAGGCCCTGCTTGACGAAGACCCTGTTCTCGCCCTTGAGCTCGGCGACGTCGGCCACGGTGCCGATCGAGACGAGCTTCATGTAGTGCGGCAGCCCCGCGGGCTTGCCGGCCTTTTCGAGAAGGGCCTGGACGAGCTTGAAGGTCACGCCGACACCGGCCAAGCCGGCGTCCGGGTAGCCGGAGCCCGCGAGGACCGGATTGAGCACGGCCACGGCGTCGGGCAGGGTCTCGCCCGGACGATGATGGTCGGTGACGATGACGTCGACGCCCTTCTCCCGGGCCCGGGCCACGAATTCGACCGACTTGATGCCGCAGTCTACGCTGATGACGAGACCGGCGCCCCGCTCGACCGGGATGCGGACGTGCTCGTCTTTGATGCCGTAGCCGTCGGTCAGGCGCTCGGGGATGAAGTAGTCGACCTCGGCGCCCAAGGTCGTCAGGGCTTTTTTCAGCATGACCGTCGACAGCACCCCGTCGACGTCATAATCGCCGAAGACGAGGATCTTCTCGCCCCGGTCGATCGCGACCCGGATGCGGTCAACGGCCCGGTCCATGCCTTTCATCAGGTAGGGGTCGTGGAGCCCGTCGAGGCCGCCGTAGAGGAAGGCGCGGGCCTCGTCCGCGGTCAGGATCCTCCGGTTGACGAGGACCCGGGCGATGGCCGGCGGAAGGGATAGGGCCTCGGCCAGCGCGTCCGCTTCGGGGCGCGGCGGGCTGACGACCCAGACGGCGGCGGTCATGGCGCCCTCACTCTAGCACAACCGGGAGCCGGGCTCAACCGCCGCCATTGACAATTAAACGCTTGAAAAATAAAATGTTAAGGCCATGTTCGGAAGCCTCGAGGAAAAACTGGCGCGGACCCGGGACTCCTTCCGCAAGGTCGGCGACCTCTTCCGCAGCGGCAAGCGCCGCGAGGAGATCCTCGACGGGCTCGAGGAAGCCCTCATCCTGGCCGACGTCGGCGTCACGGCCTCGGACCGCGTCCTCGAGGCCCTCCGCTCCGGGACGCGCAAGGACGCCGGCGAGGCCGAGCTCGCGCAGGCCCTCAAAGCCGAGCTCGAATCCTTGCTCTCGCCGGGGACCGACGGCCGACCCGCCGCGGCCGCCGCAGGCTCCTCCCCGACGGTGATCCTCATGGTCGGCGCCAACGGCGGCGGCAAGACGACTTCGGCGGCCAAGCTCGCCGCCCGTTTCAAAAGCGAGGGCCGGAAGGTCGTCCTGGCCGCGGCCGACACCTTCCGGGCCGCCGCCCAGGAACAGCTTGCGCTGTGGGGCAAGAGGCTGGGCGTCCCGGTCTTCAAGGGCTCCTACGGGGCCGATCCGGCCGCCGTCGTCTTCGACGCGGCCCGGTCGTTCAAGGCCCAGGGCGGCGACGTCCTTCTCGTCGACACGGCCGGCCGCGTCCACACCAACGCCAACCTCATGAACGAGCTCGAGAAGGTCCGGCGCGTCGTCGCCCGCGAGCTGCCCGACGCCCGCGTCGAGTCCCTGCTCGTCCTCGACGCGACGGTCGGACAGAACGCCGTCCTCCAGGCCCGGGAGTTCCTCAAGTTCTCCGGCCTGACCGGGATCGTCCTGACCAAGATCGACGGGACGGCCAAGGGCGGCGCCGCCGTGGCCATCGCCGCCGAGCTCGGCTTGCCGATCAAGTTCATCGGGGTCGGCGAATCGGAGGAGGACCTGGTCGAGTTCTCGCCCCGCGAATTCGTGGAGGCCCTGCTCTCATGACCGGGCCCGGCGATCGCGCCTGGATGGAGATGGCCTACGGCCTGGCCGAGAAGGCCCGGGGCCGGACGAGCCCCAACCCCCTTGTCGGCGCGGTCGTCGTCCGGGACGGCGCCGTCGTCGGGAGCGGCTTCCACGAGGAGGCGGGGAAGCCCCACGCCGAGATCATCGCCCTGGGCCGGGCGGGGGCCCGGGCCAGGGGGGCGACGCTCTACCTGACCCTCGAACCCTGCGTCCACTGGGGCCGGACGCCCCCCTGTGTCGATACCGTCCTCGCGGCCGGGCTCGACCGCGTCGTCATCTCGGCCGTCGATCCCAATCCGCTCGTCGACGGACGGGGCGTCCGGCGGCTCGAGGAGGCCGGCCTGCGCGTCTCCGTCGGCCTCCTCGCCGAGAGGAACGCGGCCCTCAACGAAGCCACCATCAAGTACATCGGCCGGAAGGTCCCCTTCGTCACCCTCAAGGCGGCCCTGACCCTCGACGGCAAGATCGCCTGCCGGACCGGGGACTCGCGCTGGATCTCCTCGGCCGGGACGCGCGACTACGTCCATCTCCTGCGCGGCGAGCAGGACGCGCTGATGGTCGGCGCCGGAACGCTCGTCGCCGACGACCCGCGCCTGACCGTCCGTCACGCCGGCTGGGCCGGAAAGAAGGTCGTGCGGGCCGTCCTCGACTCCCGCCTGCGTTTTCCGCTCACGGCCCGGATGCTTTCGACCCTCCGGGGCGGCTGCATCCTCGTCTTCGCCGGCCGTGAGGCGCCGCCCGCCAAGGCCCGCGATCTCGGCCGCCGCGGCGTCGAGGTCGTGTTCCCGCCGGGCAAGGCGGCGTCGTGGACGCTCGACCTCGTCCTCGCCGAGCTCGGCCGGCGCGAGATCGCCGCCCTGCTCGTCGAGGGCGGCAGCCGGCTGTTCACCTCCTTCATCGAAAGCGGACTGGCCGACAAGGCCGTCCTGACCCTGTCGCCGCGTCTCGTCGGCGGCGTCGCGGCCCCCGGCCTCCTCGGCGGCGAGGGCGCGGACAGGATCGCCGCGTCCCTGCCGCTCCGGAAGGTCCGCTCGTTCACGGTCGGCGCTGACATCATCCTGGAGGGATATTTCTGATGTTCACGGGCATCATCACCGGGCAAGGGATCTTCCGCGGCACGCGCAAGGGCGGCCGGGCCATCCTCGTCGAAGCGCCGGGGCTTTCGGCGAAGCTCGCGGTCGGCGAAAGCCTGGCCGTCGACGGCGTCTGTCTGAGCGTCGTCGCCGCGGGCCGGGACGGCATCCTCTTCGACCTTTCCCGGGAGACCGCGGAAAAGACGACGCTCGGCGGACTGAAACCGGGCGCCCGGCTCAACCTCGAATCCCCCCTCACGCTCGCCGCTCCGCTCAGCGGGCACCTCGTCAGCGGCCACGTCGACGGGGTGGGCCGGGTCCTCAGCGTATCCCGCCGGGCGCCGGGGAAAAGGCTTGCCGTCGCCTATCCGGCCGCGCTCCGCCCCTTCTTCGTCCTCAAGGGCTCGGTCGCGGTCGGCGGGGTCAGCCTGACCATCGCCGCGCTCGGCCCGTCCTCCTTCGAGGTCGAGCTCATTCCGCTGACGCTCGAGGGGACGAACCTCGGGCTCCTCCGGGCCGGGGACAGGGTCAATCTCGAATGTGACATGGTCGGGAAATACGTGTATAATTATCTCTCCCGAGGACGCCGAACGGGCTGAAAGAGGCCCTCGCAATCCCATGACCGAAGAGAACAAGACAGTATCCGTCGAGGCCGCCGTCGAGGCCGTCCGCGCCGGGCGGATGATCATCATCGTCGACGACGAGGACCGCGAGAACGAGGGCGATCTCATGGTGGCCGCCGAGAAGGCCACGCCCGAGATCGTCAACTTCATGGCCCGCCACGGCCGCGGCCTCGTCTGCCTGCCCCTGGCGCGCGAGCGGCTGGAGGAGCTCCATCTACCCCTCATGGTCAGCGACAACACGGCCCGCTTCCAGACGGCGTTCACCGTGTCCATCGACGCCAAGCGGGACGTGACCACGGGCATCTCCGCCTACGACCGGGCCCGGACGATCCTCGCCGCGGTCGATCCGGCGACGAGGCCCGAGGACCTGGCCCGTCCCGGGCACGTCTTCCCGCTCCAGGCGGTCGAAGGCGGGGTCCTCTCGCGGGCCGGCCAGACCGAGGCCGCCGTGGACCTGGCCCGCCTGGCCGGGCTCACGCCGGCCGGGGTCATCTGCGAGGTCATGAACGAGGACGGCTCGATGGCCCGCATGCCCCAGCTCGAGGAGATGAGCCGGCGGTTCGATATCCCCATCCTGACGATCGCCGAGCTCATCCGCTACCGCATGCACAACGAGACCCTCGTCCGCAAGCTCGAGGAGACCGATCTGCCCACGTCGCGCGGCCACTTCCGCATCCACGTCTACGAGGACACGATCCGCGGCGACCATCACGTCGCCCTCGTCAAGGGCGAGGTCGGGGGCGCCGAGCCCGTGCTCGTCCGGGCCCACTCGCAGTGCCTGACGGGGGATACGTTCGGGTCAGTCCGCTGCGACTGCGGCGAGCAGCTCCGCCTGTCCATGGAGATGATCGAGAAGGCGGGCCGGGGCGTCGTCCTCTATATCCTCAACCACGAAGGGCGGGGCATCGGCCTGGCCAACAAGATCCGGGCCTATGCCATGCAGGACGAGGGCGCCGACACGGTCGAGGCCAACCGCAGGCTGGGATTCAAGCCCGACCAGCGCGATTACGGCATCGGGGCGCAGATCCTCGTCGCGCTCGGCGTCCGCCGCCTGCGTCTCATCACCAACAACCCCCGGAAGTTCGTCGGCCTGACCGGTTACGGCCTGGAGATCGCGGAGCGCGTGCCCCTCGAGGTCCCGCCGAACGCCTGCAATCTTCGCTATCTGAAGACCAAAAAAGAAAAGATGGGACACATCCTGGACCTGGTCTGAGGATGGACGTCTGCGCCGCGTTCCTGCTCAAGCTCGCCCGGACGCCCGACAAGGCCAAGCGGATCCGCCTCCTCGCCGCCTGCGTCAAGGTCCGCCGGACCTGGGTCGAGGAGCTCCTTTGGGAAGCGCTCGCCGACCCCAGCGAGAGCGTCCGGACGTTCGCCGTAAAGGAGATCCTCCGCCTCCCGGCGGTCCGGATCGAGCTGGCCGTGAAGAGGCTCCGGCTCCCGCCCTGGTTCGCGCGGAGCTCGGTGCTGGGGATCATCGGCGTGCGGCGGATCGCGGAGGCCATCCCCGAGGTCGTTCGCGCGGCCGGCGACGCCAACGTCGACGTCCGCCGGTCAGCGGCCGAAGCCCTGGGAGAGATCGGAGGGGAGGCGGCCGTCCGGGCCCTCGTCCGGCTGAAGAAGGACCCCAATCTTCACGTCCGGGCGGCGGCCGAGGCGGCGATCGAAAAGACGAGTAGCGTCCGCTTCAGCTAAGGCCGGGGCCGGCGAGATCCGGCCTCGTCTTCACGAATAGTCCAGGTCAGCTGGCGTAACGGACGTCCGAGCAGGCCTGGCAGCAGAGGGGATTCGAGGTGCAGTTGCTCTTGTGGTTGTAAGGCGCCACGGGCGGGGCCGTCGTGTGCTTGCAGTGGCACAGGAGGGTCTCCTCGGGACGTCCCTTGAAGAGCACGATGAGCTCCGGCGTCTGCCACTCTTTCTTCATGGCTTTGGATCCTCTTAAAACGCTTCCTTTCGAATATCTTAAGCCGGTCGGCCGGCAAAGTCAATGGGATTTTAGACCCTCCGCCCGGGCCTCCGCGATCCGGCAAAAGGACGAGACGGGGGAATCGAGCTCCCCCGTCTCGAGATAGGCGTGGGCGGGGCACCAGAGACAGAGGTTGACCAGGGGGCATTTCCCGCACTTTTCCAGGTATTCCGGCCTGTCCGACGTCCGGGCCAGGACCTGGGGCAGGAACCGCTTCCAGGCGTCGGCGAGCCCGCCTTTCCTCAGGTCGTAGAGGAACTCCGGGTGGTGCAGGGACAGGCAAGGCCTTAGGAGCCCTTCAGGCCCGACGACGAAGCTCCTCTGGCCGACGCCGCAGCGGAAGATATGCCGGCAGTCCGGGGCGCCGGCCGGGGTCGAGGCTTCCGCCGGCAGGAGGTCCCCGCAGGCGGCCTTGAGGGCGCCGAAACGATGGGGGTCGGCCCTCTCCAGCCGGGCGACCTCCCGGTCGCTGAGCCGTTCCGCCCGGATGGCGGCGTTCCGGGCCTCGTCCCGGTCGAAGCGCAGGTGGAGCTGGGGATCGAAACGATAATAGTCCCGGGTCCGGGCCCGGCAGAACTCCCCGATGGCCGCGATCTCATGCTTGTTCGAGCGCAGGGCCATGGCCTTGAGACGGATGGTCACGCCGCTCGCCAGGAGCCGGTCGAGACCCCTCTGGAACGCGTCGAAGGACCCGCGTGTCCGCGTCACCCGCTCGTAGGTCTCCCGGGTGACGCCGTAGACCGTCACCTCGATATCCCGGGGCGGGAACTTCCGGAAGAAGCGGACGTGCTCGTCCGTGACGAGCGTCGCGTTGGTGAACAGGGAGATGAGCAGGCCCTTGCCGAGAAGCGCCCGGTAGACATCGAAGAAGTCCTTCCGGAGGAGCGGCTCGCCTCCCGTGATGAGGCACCAGACGGCGCCGAGGGCCGCGGCCTCGCCGCCGACTCGGCCGATCTCGTCGATGGTGAGCTCGCTCTTTCGGGCCGCCCGGTCGCCCGCCGGGAGGTTGATATAGCAGTGCCGGCAATCGAGGTTGCAGCGGGCCGTCGCCTCGAGGTCGAAGCTGAACACGGCCCGGCCCGCGGACATCTTGTCCCAGAGCCCGAATTCGGGGAGCGGCCGCCGGACGACGAATTCCCGGGGCATGTCAGGACCTCCCCTTTGGCCGCGAGAACGTCCGCCGGATCCGCCGCGCCAGGCGGGTGAACCAGGCGGAGCGCGAAAGCCGGGCCAGGGCCGCGGCCAGGAAGGCCGGTCCGAGCGGACGCCGCCGGCCGCCCCGTTCGAAGGCGACGACGAATCCCAGAATCCCGTCGCGGCCGACCGCGGGATCGGCGCCCAGGGCGTTGTCGCCCTTGAGGACATACCGCCCGTCCTCGACCCCGACGATCCTGTGAATGCGGACGCCGCCCGTCTCCGGATGGACGAAGGCGACGATATCGCCGGCCCGGGGCGGCTGGCCGCCCCGCGGGACGACCGTGACGACGTCCCCGTCCCGGATCGCGGGATGCATGCTCTCCCCGCGGGCCTCGAAGCGGAAGGGCTTGCCCTTCTCCAGGACCGCGCCCATCAGCCCGGCCAGGGATTCCCCGGACAGGGCCAGACCGCCGGCGGCAGCGGAGCGGGCGCGGGGGGGGGATTCTGTCATGCCGGTCAGCCTCTATCGACGATCATCCTTCGGTCGAGGAGCTCCTGCAGGAGCCCGACGACGTCTTCTTGGATGATGCCATCCGGGGCGTTGTACTCGCCGGCGAGCTCCCGGACGACCGCGGCCAGCGGCCGTCGGCCGTCGATCCTCGACCAGATGGCGCGCCCGGTCTCGTTGAGGGTGAAAAGCTCGTCCTCCAGGTCGCCGATCCCGGACACGAGCGGGACGATGACGATCTCCCCCTCGATCTCCCGGACCACGACGTCCTCGGAGGGCCCATAGACCCTGCCGAGATCGATCTTCATGCTCATGATCCTCTCCTCCGTTCCACCCGTTCTACCCGTTCCTTTCCGTCGACGACGGCCCAGGCCTTCTCCCCCGGCTCGAGAAGGCCCGCGGCGATCGCCTGGGCATGGGCGACGCCGCAGAAGTATTCGACCGGCGTGTCCAGGGTCCCGTATTCGGCCCAGGACTTGGCCGGGCACTGCTCGCAGAGCCCCTTGAGAAAGCACCGCCCGCAGCGCTCGAGGTAGGCCGGGTTCGTCGAGCGCATGGCCCGGACGCGGGGCAGGAACCCCGTCACGGCCTCGCGGAGCGAGCCGGCGGCGAGGTCGGTGACCGTGTCCGGATGGCGCAGCCCGAGACAGTATTGGAGCCGGCCGTACGGGTCGACCGAGGCCGATCCGCCCGAGGCCAGGCAGGTGAACAGCCGGTCGCCCCGGGGCCCGCCGGAGCGGGCGCAGAAATCCCGCCACTCGTCGACGGCCGCTTCGCCGTGCCGCCGGGCGATCCTGACGAATTCGTCGCCGCCGATCCTCAACCCGGCGATGAGCGGGTTCTTGGCGCCGTCGCGCCGCGACCGCAGGTCGAAGAGCATGGCCGACGAGGGCCGCGCCGGAGACCCCGTGATCCGGGCCGACCAGGCCTCGAGCTCGTCCATCTCCCGGCGCGTCGACGGAAGGACGGCGCCCTTGACGACGAAGGGGACGCCCTGGTCGCCGAGAAGGCCGAGGCCGCGGCGGAAGGCGGCGAACGAGCCGGGCGCCCGCGTGACCGCCTCATAGGTCTCCGCGGCCATCCCGTAGACGGAGACCTCGACCGCCTCGAGCGGCGGGACGTCCCGGAACAGGCGGGCGAGACGCTCGGTGACGAGCGTCGCGTTGGTGAAGAGCATCACCCTCATGCCGAGCCGCCGGGCGTGAAGGTAGATCTCCTCAAAGTCCTCCCGGACGAGAGGCTCGCCGCCGGTCAGCCGGACGACGAGACAGCCGAGCTCCGCCGCCTCTCCGAGGAGGCCCTTCCAGGACGCGGCGGGCCATTCCCGGGCCCGGGCGGCGGCGTCGCCGGCCGGGAGGTTGACCGAACAGTGGACGCAATCGTTGTTGCATCTCTCCGTGAGCTCGATGTCGAGCCGGGCGAGCGGCGGCCCGGCTGAGGCCCACATCCCGTCCCGGCCGGAAGGGACCTTCCTCACATAAGGCTTGCCGGGCCCGGTCATCGCGGCGCCTCCAGGAGCTCTTCGAGGACATCGACGGCGGCCCCGCTCTTGTCGAAAGACAGGTCGTAGAAGGGGACGTCGCGGACGATCGCCCCGGCCAGCTCGAGAGCCTTCTCCCACCAGTCGGCCGAGACGAGCGGCCGAACGAGCCGGGGCAGGAAGTCCCGGAGGATGGCCCGGGCGTCCACGACCCGGTTGAGGCGGTTCGCGGCGGCCTGGCGCAGGAAGAACACGGCCCGGAGCGGGGCCGAGCCCGGCGAAACGCGGTCGATCTCGCCGTGGCTCCAAGTGCCGTGGACGCGAAAGCCGTCGCCTCCCTCGCGGATGACGACGCGGTCGTCGCAGAGGACCTTGGCCCTCTCCCCGATCAGCTTGACGATGGTCGATTTTCCCGCTTCCGAAGGCCCGGCGAAGACGAGGCCGTGACCGCCCATGTCGACCGCCGCGGCGTGGACGAAGAGACCGCCGAAGGCCGGCAAGGCCCGGGCCAGGATGAGCTGGTCCGACGGCAGGAGGGCCAGGGAATCGTGGCCGCCCTGCCGGAAGAAGGCGTCCGACGGGCTGTAAATGTGACCCTTGGTGTGGCCGTCGTTGAAGACCATGACCCGATGGATCGCGGCGTCGGACGGATCGGGGGAGATCATCAGGTAGATCCATGAGGAGCCCTTGCGGTAGACGGCCCAGGGCGGCTGCCGGAGGACCTCGCGGCCGAGGCCGGCGCCGGCGAGCTCGGGAAGGGAAAAATGATGGCTGAGGACGATATCGGCCGGGCCGTCGGAAAGTGTGCGGAAGGACCTGAACTTGGGTCCGAACGTGCTCTCGCCGATGGGCAGGTCGGCCTCGACATCGACGGTGAGGCCGGCGACGCGGAACCGGCGGCTGTGCGAGCGGCGCCGGCCGTCGCGGGCCCGCCGCGTCTCCCGGGCGATGGCGCAAAGGCCGTCGATGCGTGACGAGTGATCGCGCGTTTCGAGATAGGCATAGACGGGGCACCACTTGCAGTCGGCGCGAAGATCGCAGGACCCGCATCCGTCCTCGTAGGACTTGGACGGCGCCACGGCGGAGGCCAAGCCCGGCAGGCGGGTTTCCCAGGCCTCGGCGAAGGCCGTCTTGCGGAGGTCGACGCGCAGGGCCGGGTCCTTGACGAAGGAGCAGAAGCTCAGGCCGCCGTACGGATCGACGTGGAAATCGCGGCGGCCGGCGAGGCAGGCCGCGTAGAGGCCGCCCGAGGCGGACGAGGCGCACGACCGCGCCCCGTCGGCGTCGAGGGGCGCGGAGCCGCCGGCCCAGGCCTGGTCGAGCGCGACGACGCGGGCCGGGTCGAGCCTCTCGGAAGCGATCTCGCGGTTCTTGACGGGATCGCCGGACGCGGAGAGATAGAGCCACGTCGCGCCGATCCTCCAGCTCGGGCTCCAGGACCGGGCCAGGCGGACCATCGCCTCGTATTCGCCGATGTTCGTCTTCATGGGGACGACCTGGACCGTGAAGGCCGCGCCCGCTTCCCGGAGATAGGCGACGCCCCGGCCAAGCGCCTCGAAGGAGCCCGGGCGACGGGTGACGGCATCGTGGACCCCGGCCGTGGCTCCGTACAGGGCGACGAGCGTCGTGCCCTTCCGCCGCAGGAGCCGGGCGATAGGAGACGTGATCAGGGTCCCGTTGGTGTTCAGCGTGTACCAGGCCGAGCTCAAGGCGACGTGCTCGAAGATCTCGGCGAAGTCCGGGCGGAGCATCGGCTCGCCGCCCGAGAGGGCCCACTCCCGACAGCCCATCGCCCGGGCCTCATCGACGATCCCGCGGATCTCGTCGGCCGAGAGCTCCGCGTCCGCCTCCTTCGCGCCGGGGGCGAGCCGCAGCCAGCAGTGCCGGCAGTCGTTCGGACAGCGGTAGGTCAGGTCGAGCGTCCCGAGCAGGGGGAGGCGCGGCAGGCTCGGGACCTCTCGGCGGACGACGAAACGGCTCATGAGCATAGACCTCGACAGCTGGACGGACCTTTCCATCTCGGGCCGTCCTCCCCGATCCTAGGCCGGCCGGCGGGCCGCGGAAATGGCCGGGGCCGGGGAATCGGGGGGTGATTTTCGGGCCTCGCCCCTCCCCCCAAAAGGTGATAAAAGGCGGGCCGCCTCACCCTTCGTCCCGGGACGCGGCGGTCTTCCTCGACTCGAGGACGAAGGTCACCGGACCGTCGTTGAGGATGTGGACATCCATGAGAGCCTGGAAGACGCCGGTCTCGACGGCGATCCCGAGGGCCTCGACGGCGCCGACGAAATACCGGAACAGCTCCGCCGCCCGGGCGGGCTCCTCGGCCCCGTCGAAGCTCGGCCGGCGGCCCTTGCGGACGGATCCGGCCAGGGTGAACTGGGAGACGGCCAGGACCTCGCCGCCGATGTCGCCGAGCGAGAGGTTCATCTTGCCGTCGGCGTCGGGGAAGATGCGCAGCTCCACGGCCTTCCGGGCCAGGAACTCGGCGTCCACCTCGCCGTCGCCCTTTTCGACGCCGACGAGCAGGCAGACGCCCCGTCCGATGCGGCCCACCGTCCGGCCGTCGACCGCGACGCTCGCTTCCTTGACCCTTTGGAGCACGATCTTCATGGCGAGCTCTCCTTCGCCGCGGCCTTCCTCAGAAGCCCGACGACGCTCCTGAAGTCGGCCGGGCTGATGAGCCGGAGAAGGCCGAGATAGATGGCCATCCCCGCGAGGATGGCCCCGAGGAGGGCCGCGGCCCGGACGGCGAACGGCGCGCCATCGACGCCGAGGGCGGGCCAGGCGAGCCGGAGGGCCGCGCCCATCGCCGCCGCCGCGACGGCGGCCTTGGCCGCCGCCGCGAGCCAGCGGCCCCGGTCCGTCGGCCCGACCTTGCGCTCGAGCCAGACGAGGAGGAGGACGAAGTTCAGGACCTGCGACAGGGACAGGGCGAGGGCCAATCCGCCGACCCGGAGCGAGCCCATGAGCAGGAGGGACGCCGCGATGTTCACGAACATGACGACGATGCCGATGGCGACGGGCGTCCGGGTGTCCTTGAGCGAGAAGAAGGCGGGCGCGATGACCTTGACCCCCGAAATGAAGGGCAGGCCGAGCGCGAAAAAGAGCAGGCAGGAGGCCGAGAGCGCCGTCGACCCCTGGCCGAACTGGCCCCGCTCGAAGAGCGTGCGCATGATCGGGACGTTGAGGGCCATGAGCCCGGCCGCCGCCGGGAAGCTGACGACGGACGTCAGCTTGAGGGAAAAGGCCAGGGTCTTTTTGAGCTCGCCGATGTCGTGCGAGGCGACGTGCGCAGAAAAGGCCGGCAGGAGGGCCGCGGCCAGGGCGATCGAGAAGAGCCCCAGGCTCAGCTCCTCGATGCGGGAGGCATAGTAAAGGGCCGAGGCGCTCCCCTCTTCGAGCCCGGAGGCGATCATCCGGCTCAGGGCGAAGTTGATCAAGTAGACGCTGGACCCGAAGATCCCGGGCACCATGAGCCGCCCGACCCGCCGGACCATCGGGTCGCGGAAGGACACGCCGAAGGTGAAGCGCATGCCCTCCTTCCAGAGGAAGGGGACCTGCAGGGCGAGCTGGAGGATGCCGCCGATGACGACCGCGGCGGCGAAGACGAGGGCTGGCTCGCGGGCGTCCCCGGCCCATCCCGTGACGGCGGCGATGACGGCGATATTGAACAGGATGGGCGTCGAGGCCGGGACGAAGAAGCGGCCGAAGGAGTTCAGGACGCCGCTCGCCAGGGCGGCCAGGGTGATGAAGAAGAGGTAGGGGAACATGACCCTGGTCATGAAGATCGTCAGGCCCCACTTCCCGGCGACGTCCCTAAAGCCGTAGGCGATGACCTTGACCAATCCGGGCGCGAAGAGGATGCCCAGGACGGTCATGACGGCCATGACCAGGGCGAGGTCCCAGAAAAAGGCGTTGCCGAAGCGCCACAATCGCTGTCTGTCCGGCCCGCCCTTGAGCTCCGTGAAGGTCGGGACGAAGGCCGGCGTCATGGCGCCCTCGCCCGTCAGGCGGCGGAAGAGGTTGGGGATGGTGTAGGCGATGGTGAAGGCGTCGGCGCTCGTGCCGGTGCCGAGATAATAGGCCTGCAGGAGGTCGCGGACGTAGCCGAGAAGGCGGCTGACCAGGGTCGGGACGGCCACGGCGGCGGTGGACCGGATAAGCTGGTGCTTCCGGTCGTCATGTTGCATGGGCAAGCCCGCCCTCCGGTTTGACTTTGGAGTCGGGATATTCTATCATAGGCCCCTTTAAAGAGGAGAAACGAATGGTCCGTCACAAATCAGCGATACGGCAGCACCGCCGCAGCCTGCGCCGGAAAGAGTTCAATACCCGGACAAAATCGGCCCTCCGGACCAGGACGCGCAAGGTCCGCGAGGCCATCCAGGCCCAGGACCGCGAAGCCGCCGCCGCGATGCTCCCGGGCCTCTTCCGGGAGATCGACAAGGCCGTCAAGAAGAGGGCCATCAAGCAGAACACCGGGAGCCGCTACAAGTCCCGGCTCAGCCGCCAGATCGCCCTCCTCAGCCCCATTCCGGCGAAATAATCGTCTTTTTCTTCCTCGCCAGCGAGAATTCCCTCAGGAAGACCTCCAGGACCGTCTGCGGGTCGGCGTCGGTCGTCTTGAGCCGGGCGTCCGCCTTGCGGAGCTTCGCCAGGAGGGCGCTCAGCTCGGAGGCGGTGAACCCCTCGACGATGCCGAAGAAGTCGCCATACTTCCGCCGGTAGAGGTCCCCCCAGTTCTTGGAAATGTACGGGAAAAGGGCTTGAAAGGCCTCGTCCTTGGTCCGGCTCTTCTCCGCAAGCCAGGTCTGGGCAATGAGGACGCCGCGGAGGAAGCCGGCCAGGCGGCCGACGATCTGCTCGGGCCGCTCGCCCTCGGCCAGGAGGTCGTTCAGGATGGCCGCGCCCTTGGCGAAGTCGGCGGCGGCCAGGGCGTCGTCAAGCTCGTAGGATTCGAAGCTGCGCTGACCCGCCGTGGCCTCGTTGACGTCGTCCTCCTCGATCCCCTTCTTCTCGCCGACGAAGACGGACAGCTTGTCGACCTCGTTCAGCGTCAGGCGGAGGTCCTGGCCGATGAGCTCGAAGAGCCGCTGCCGCGCTCCCTCGGTGAGCGTCTTCCCGAAGGCGCGGGCCCTGTCGTCGGCCCTCCGCATGAGGGCCGGCGCCGGCAGGCGCTTCATCTCCATCGTCGAGAAGACGGCCTTGGGCAGGGAGGAAAAGAAGCGCACGAGCGCGTCGTCCTTCCGGACGCGGCCGGCCCGGATGACGACGAGGACCGTCCGGGCCGCCGGATCGGCGAAATACTCCCGCAGGATCTTCTGGTCGGCCGCGCAGAGATACTTCGACGCCCGGCCCTCCTCGCCCTCCGCGCCCGGCCTGAGGTCCGGTCCCCGGTCGGATGAGGATCTTTTCTCCGGGACCCGGACGACGATCGCCCGCCAGGGTTCGAACAGGAACGGAGCGGTCCTGGCCGCGTCGACGATCTCGCGCCATCTCGTTTCGTCGAGGTCCATGCGGGTCAGGCGGACCTCCCCGCCCGAGGGATCGGCGAGGACCCGCTTGAGCCCTTCGACGAACTCCTCGGCGATATAATCCTCTTCTCCGTGGAACAGATAGCCGGCGAGGAGCGTCTCTACGCGGAGGCCGCCGGCCGCCGGCCCGGTCATCTCAGAAACCCTCCAGGATGCTGACGACGAGGCTTCGGGCAAACTTCTCGGCGATCTTATCGATGGCCTCGGTCTCGAGCGATTCGAAGCTCGTTCCGGGCGGGACCTCGTATTCCTGCTGATAGACGAAGGCCGGATTGGAGAAGAGGGATTCGGCCGAGAGCCGCTCCTTCAGGGTGACCTTGGCCGTCACTGTAATGTTGTACCGGTCGGCCTGGTTCCCGCCGGTGAAGCCGATCGGCACGGCCCGGAACCCGGTGATCTCGCCCTCGAGCACGGCGT
>Ga0154759_1026_pt1 | contig 22026 bp, 14 predicted proteins | sample Rifle2008BG16ft_FD_105767 | JGI IMG/M metagenome (GOLD analysis project Ga0154759, IMG submission 105767) | Candidatus Aminicenantes bacterium RBG_16_66_30 | reverse complement strand
AGATCTATGGCACGTACGCCACCCTCATCTCCCACCCGGAGCGGGTCCGGAAGGCGGTCGCCGTGATCAACATGGACATGGTCGGAGAGAACCAGACGCTCTGCGGCTCGACGTTCCAAGCCACTCGGACCCCGGACTCCGTTCCGTCGTACCTCAACGACGTGCTGTCGTCGGGCCTGGACCTTCTCCTCGGAAGCCCGGCCCTTCCCGGCCTGGAACCGTCCGCCACATGGGCGATCACATCGCCGTCTGGGACGCATGAGCCCTGGCGGGCCGGATTGACGCCGTTTTCCGGAGGGAGCGATCATGAGGTGTTCATGGGCGGCGGAATCCAGGTCCCGGCCACGATGTTCGGCAGCTGGCCGGATTTCTTCTACCACACCAACGAAGACACGCCCGATAAGTGCGACCCGACGGCCCTCCGCCGGGCCGTCGCCCTGGCGATGATCACGGCGGGCTCGATCGCCAACATGGATGCCGCGTCGGCGATCGATTTCTCCGACCGGATGTATGCCAGGGCCCGGCAGAGGATGGGGCTGGATCTCGTCAGGGCCGTCGAAACGCTTCAAGCGGCCTTGCCCGGCGGCGAGGATCTGGGCGAGGCGCTGAACCTCGTCGCTCACGGCTTCGAAAGGGAAAGCGGGGCGCTCTCGTCGCTCCTGAGGCTCTTCCCCGGCGAGAAGAGCCTCGAGCGAACGGTCGCGCGGCACGTCGAGGGCCTTCGGCTCGAACGGGAATCGGCCGGGCGGGAGGTCCGCGCGCTCTCGCTCGCGCTGAGCTCCAGGCGGAAGGTCTCGCCGTCTCACGTCGCGGCCGGCCTCTCGCCGGAGGAAAAGGAAGCGGCCCGGCTCGTGCCCGGCCGCCTCCCGGATTTCCCCGGCCCGCTCGCCGACGACTATGTCGCCCTCAAGCTCGAGCACAAGCGAATCCCCTATCGCAACGCCTTTCCCGGAGCGGCGGGATTCGAGATCGGCGCCTTCATCGACGGCCGGCGCAGCGTTCTCGAGATCAGGAACGCCGTCAGCGCCGAGTGCGGGCCGGTCCGGCTCGAGGACGTCCGCGAATACGTCCAAAAGCTCGCCGCGGCGGGGGTGATCGTCCTGAAGAAGGCGGATCTCTAGCCCGGGCTTATTTCATCCACCGGCCGAACCATTCCAGGTTGCGCTCCATCATATCCTGCATGAATCTCGGCTCGTCGACGACGTGGCCCTGCCGCGGGTAGATGATGAGCTCGACGGGGACGCCGTTTCTCTTGAGCGCGGCGTAGAGCTCCTGGGCCTGGGGCAACGGCACGCGGAAGTCCTTCTCACCGTGGAGGATGAGGGTCGGCGTCCCGATATTGCGGACATGGAAGAGGGGGGACCGCTTCATGTAGAGGTCGAGAGCCTGCCAGGGAACGTCGCCCAAGTAATATTCCGTGTAGCCGGGGATATCGGTTTGCCCATAAAAGCTGACCAGGTTGGACATCCCGGCCCCGAGGGACGCGACCCTGAACCGGTCCGTCTGCGAGATGATCCAGGCCGTCATGTAGCCGCCGTAGCTCCGGCCCATGATCCCGAGCTTCGCCGGGTCGGCGATCTTCCGGCCGATCAGGGCATCGATCCCGGTCATGATATCGCGGAAGTCCCCGCCGCCCCAATCCCGGAGGTTGGCCGTCCGGAACTTCTCGCCGTAGCCGTAGCTTCCCCTGGGGTTGGGCATGAAAACAGCATAGCCGAGGCCGGCGAGGACATGGAGCGGGTAGCATTCGGCCTGGACCGGATACGGAGAGCCGATCTGGGGAGAGAACGAAGCCGTGAAACGGCCCGACGGGCCGCCGTGAACGTAGGTCAGCAGCGGATACGGCCGGCCCGCGGGAGATCCGGGCGGGAGCAAGAGAAGGCCCTCGATTTCGAGGCCGTCGAAGCTCTTCCAACGGACGATCTCCTGCCGCCCGAGGCTGATCTCCTCGAGCTGGGGATTGGTGAACGTCAGCCTGACGGGGCCGAATTCGGCCGCGCTCGAAACGAATACCTCGGCGGGGGTCGCGGCGTCCGTGCCGAGAAAGGCCATCCTTTCGCCGCCCGCCGAGAAGCTGAAGTCGCTCCAGACATGATCGCCGGCCAGAAGCGGCCGGGGCTTTCCGCCCTGCGGAGAAGCCGAATAGAGCTGGTTTCGCAGGCCTCTGGGGCTCTGGAAGAAGATCTTTCGTCCGTCCCGCGCCCATTGGGGTGTGAACAGGAATTCGTCGAATTCCGGGGTGATGTTGCGCGGCTCCCCGCCGTCCGCGGGAACGAGGCAGAGATACCAGTTGGCGATCCAGTCCGTTTTTCCATCAGTCGAAAGAAAAGCGACCTGCTTTCCGTCCGGAGAGAAGCGCGGCGACGTGTCGACTCCGGTTCGCTTGACCAGGTCCCGGATCGCGCCGGTAGTGAGGTCGACCGCGCAAATGTCCGTTCGATAAAGATCCTGAATCCGGGAGGACGGCTGGGCGGCGAAGGCGATCCCCTTCCCGTCGGGAGACCAGGAAAAGTCGACGACGGCCGAAGGTTCCCGCGTCAGCTTGCTGATCGCGCCCGAGGCCGCGTCCATCACGAAGAGCTGCAGGCCGGGGACATCCTCACCGAAGACGATGACGTCCTCGGGCCGGAGCGGAGCCTTCTCCTTCGCGGGCGGCTTGGGGCTCCGGGCCAGGAAGGCGATCTTGCGGCCGTCGGGGGACCAGACGGGATTCGAGGCGCCGCCCTCGATCGGGGCGGGCTTGCGGGCCTCTCCCCCGCCCAGGCTGATGAGCCAGATCTGGCTAGGACCGTCCCGGTCGGAGAGGAAAGCGATCTCCTTGCCGTCGGGCGACCATCGCGGCGCCCCGTCCCGGCCGGAACCCGCCGTGAGCCTCCGGGGCGCTCCTCCCTCCGTTTCGATCAGCCAGATGCCGCTGCGGATCGCGTTGCCGGCCAGGTCGATCTCGGAAAGGACATAGGCCACCCGGTCACCGGCCGGCGAGATCCGGGCTTCCTCGATATTGCGGATGCGGAAGAGGTCATCCAGCTTGGCCGGTCCGGCGGCGGTAAGAAGAGAGCCGGGGCCGAGCCCGAGACACGCCGCGGCGGCGAGGACAGGAAGGAGCCCGGGCCCACGAGCGCGGCGGCTCAACGGAGGTGCTTCCTGAACCAGGCCTCGGTCTTTCTCAACTTGTCGAGCTGGTGGTTCGGCATCATCGTCCCGTGGCCCTCGCCCGGATAGATATACAGCTCGACCGGCGTCCCGGTAAGCTCCACAGCGCGGAAGAATTCCACGGCCTGCTCGACCGGGACCCTCTCGTCCTTCTCGTTCTGGGTCATGAGGAGGGGCGTCTTGACGTTCCCGGCGTAGGTCAGCGGCGAAAGCTTCCGGTAGATCTCCGGATCCTCGAGGGGCGTCTTTCCGAAATAATGGCGGCAGAGGATGCGCCCGATGGGGGACACGGACCAAAGGCTCTGGAGGTTGGAGATGCTGACCTCGGTATGGGCGGCCTTGAAGCGGCCGGTCTTGGTGACGATCCAATTGGTCATGTAGCCGCCGTAGCTCCCGCCCCAGACGACGAGCTTGTCCTTGTCGGCCATACCGCGGCCGACGAGAAGGTCCAGGCCGGCCAGCAGATCGCGGTAGTCCCCTCCTCCCCAATCTCTCCAGTTCTTTCTCAGGTAGTCCGATCCCCAGCCGATGCTGCCGCGGACGTTGGGCATGTAGACGAGGTACCCCTGGCCCGCGAAATACTGGGCCGGGCAGTAATAGAGGCCGGCGAAGGAATTGTTGAAATTCCCTGCCGGGCCGCCGTGGATGAGGGTCACGGTCGGGTAAGCCTTGCCCTTTTCGTAGCCGATCGGGTAAACGATATTGCCGGTGATCTCGAGCCCGTCATCGGCCTTCCATGTGATCTCCTCCGTTTGGCCGAGCCAGATCTTTTCCAGCTCGGGATGGATAGCCGTCAAACGCTTGGCCTTATCCGGGGAATCGATGTCTCCGACATAGATCTCCTGGGGCCAATCCGGCGTGCTGGCCGAGAACGCGATGGTCCTGCCGTCGGCGGCAAAAGACAGCGCGTTGACCTCCATTCTCGGAAAATGGGAGAGCTGGCGGGCTTCCTTTTTCCGGACGTCGAGACGGAAGATCTGGGCGTTCTGAAGATGATAGGCGACGTAATAAATGCCTCCGCCGTCCGCGGACCAGCGGCAGTTGTAGAGGAAATGATCGACGCTCCCGGAAGCGTTGAAGGTCTTTCCCGTCTCGAGATCGTGAACCTGGATGATATGGCCGCTGAGCTCGGGCTTCGTGACGTCGCCGACCTCGAGGCCCACGTATCGCCCGTCAGGACTCCAGACGGCCTCGCCGCGGCGGGTGTACGCGGCATGATAGCGGAAATCGAGGGCCCTCATCCCGCTGCCGTCCCGGTTGACGACCTGGAGCGTTTGCGAATCCCAGGTCACGTGCTCCAGGTTCTTCGGCGAGGTCACGAAAGCGATCTTCGAGCCGTCCGGGGACCAGGACAGCCCCATGATGTGGAAATCCCCGGTGACGAGGGGCTTGATGGTCTTGGCGGCCGCGTCGAACAGGTAGAGCTGAGCCCGCGGCCTGCTCTCGTCGATGGCCGCGGCGTTGAAACCCGATTCCTTGGCCTTGGCCGTATCCGGATCGGGTGTTTCGGGGCTTAGGAAGGCGATCGATCGTCCGTCGGGGGCCCAGGCGTATTTCTGGACGCCGCCCGCGGCTTCGATGAGCGGCTCCGCCTCGCCCTGGCCCGGCCGGAAGACGAAGAGATGGGGTTTTCCCAGCCGCGTCGAGAGGAAGGTCAAGGCGTTGCCGTCCGGCGACCAGGCAGCCGCCATGTTCATGTCCGGCCCTTTGGTCACGGCGAAGCATTGACGGCCGGCCGTGTCCGCGAGCCAGACGTCGGACTTGAACGTGTTGCGCGGCCAGTCGACCGACGTGACGTCGAAGGCGACCATCCGGCCCGAGGGAGAGATGGCCACCGTGCCGATAGACTTCAGAGAGATCATCTCTTCCAGGGTCAGGGGCTTTTTCGCGGTCTGGCCGCGAGCGGCGGCGAAGGGAAGCAGGACGAAAATGAGGATCGCCGCGATGAGGGAAGCGGGCTTTTTCATGTTGACCTCCATGACCGGCCTCTTGAGCGTGGTCTATTTCTTCTTGGCCGAGGCTTCCTTCTCCGCCGCGTCTTTGCGGGCGGCCTCCTCGGCTTCCTTGGCCCTTTGGGCCATGCGCTTGTTGAAGGAGTCCTCGATCTCGGCCATCTTCTTGATATAGGCTTCGAGGACCGGACCGACGGCCTTCTCGGCGTCGATCAGGCCGTAGCCGATCTTGGGATCGAAGTCCGCGAACCCGAGAGCTCCGGGATCGGCCGATTTCTTCATGATCTCCGCGATCCTCTGGACGTACTGGCCCGGCAGTTCCTTCTCTGTCTTGGGGATCTTCGAGGCGACCAAGGCCGCCAGCCCGCCGCAGGCGCCGACGGCGTGGGCGTTCGAGGGCGGGATCCCTTCTCCCGCAAAGGCCGGGGCCGTGACCGCCGTCGATCTCGACGGAGAGGATAGGGCCCAAGGGACGGGCCGGCCTCCCGCTCCGAGAGCGGCCCCGGCCGCGGAGATGACCGAAGAATAGGCCGCCGGATAGGCCGGCCGCTCGCCGGCCTGCCCGGGGGACGAAAGGCCGTTCGGGGCGATGATCACGATATTCTTTAAATAGGCGGACCGGCAGGCCTGCCACAAGAACGGGAAGTCCCGGCCGAATGCCGCCCCCGTGAGGATGATGTCATTCCCGTCCTGGGCCGCATGAGAGACGGCTTGGGCGAGCTCTATGGCCGGCCAGTATTCGTAGGGCGAATCGGGAGCGCCGCCCGTCCTGTAGGTTCTGATCTCGGCCTCGGGAGCGCAGCGCGACGCGATAAGGGCCATGAGCGTCCCCCGGCCCGAGTCGATGACGGCCACCTTCAGGCCCTTTCCCTTGGCGGTTTCCTGGGCCCGAGGGAACTTCGGGATCTCGAAGGCCGGGCTCCGCTCGAACGCCTGAGGATCCAGGCCCGCCGGGGCCTCCTCCGGACGGCCCGTCACCGGATTCCGGCCGATCGAGTCGAGGATGAGATCCAGCCGGCCCCGGCCGACATTCGGAGCGGACGAGAGGAGGTCCTGCGTCCCCGGACTCTCGCAGAAAAGGGACTCGACGAGGCGGTCCGCCGCGTCCCGGCAGAGCCCAAGATACTTCTCCCTGAAGGCCGGAAGGCCGTTCTCCTCGCGAAGCGCCGTCGATCCCGCTCCGGCCTCGGGAAAGAGGATATCGATCAGGCCCTCATAAAGGAGGGGAAGGCCCTCGGCGCCCCGCCCGATCCGGTCGATCTCCGCGGGAAGCAGCCTGTGCCTCTCCGGATGAAGTCCGAACGCCAGCCTGACCTGGCCGTAAAAGACCGCCTTCCCTTCCGAAAAGACGTCATCGCCACGCGGGGACGGAGGGGGAGGCGGCTCTTCCGGTCTTGGCCCCTGGACGGGGCGGGCGCCGGCCAGCCGGAGAGCGGCCTTGACCGTCTTTTCCGCGTCGATCAAGCCGTAGCCGCACTCGGGAGAGAAACCGTCGAAGCCGACCGCCCGCGGGTCGGCGTTTTCCATCAAGAGCTTTTTTACGGTGTCGGCGTACTGTCCCGGCGGCTCGGTCCCCAGCCGCGGATAGACCGACGCGACCAGAGCCGCCAGTGAGGCGACGATGGGAGTCGCGCAGGAGATGCCGGCGGCGTAGTCGTCCTTTTCGCCGACATAAGCCGGGAAGGCGACAAAAGGCGCGGCGGGAGCCCCAACCATGGTCGTGGGCTCGGGGGCGGCGACATCCCAATAGCCGTACGTGTTTTCGCCGAGCTTGGCGATGGCGGTGACCGAGACGTTTTCCGGATACTGGCCCGGATAGTCCTCGCTCCCGCCGAGGTAGCGCCCCAGGTAATACGGGCTGGCCGTGACCAGGACCACGTTGTTGTCGCGGGCGTACCGGCAGGCTTCCTGGAGGTAAGGGACATGGAGGTTGGTTCCGGCGCTGATGTTGATCACATCGTTGCCGTCATGGACGGCCTTGTAGATCGCCGCCCCCATGAGGCTGGTGACGACGAGCGGCAGGGGGGAATCGTTCTGCGAGTCGGCGTCGAGATATCGATAGACCGTGATCCGGGCTTCCGGCGCGTACTTGGCTACGATGGAAGTGACGATGGTGCCATGCCATCCCCAATCCACCATCGGCGGACCGGCGGGCATCCAGGGCAAGCCATCCCGGCCGACGAAATTGAAGTGGTTCCCCCAGGCGGTGTTCTGGAAGACCGGATGGCTCATGTCGATGCCGGAGTCGAGGACGGCGATCCGGGCCCCCCGGCCCTTGGTCAGCTTGTGAGCGCCCCGGAATTTGGCCGCGTCGAGGCCCCATTGCTTCTCGAACTCCGGGCTTAGGGTCTTTGGCTCGATCTTATCGGGCGATGGAAGATCGAGCTTGGCCAGATGCCCGGCGGACATGGCCACGATGTCGACGGCGTCCTTGCCCTTGAACCGGGGGATGAGATCCTTGAAATAGACTCCCTGCGGGCTGGGCTGGAAGAGACTCTCCGCGAACATCCGGGCGCTCGACCGGGCCAGGTCCAGATACATCTCCCGGAAACGTCGCATCGATCCGTCGCTCCCCGAGCCGAGCAGGGCCTCGAAGACGGGGGCGTCTTTCTGATAATAATAGTTCATCAGGATCGCGTAGAGCCGGGGATAGGCTTCGCGGAGCCCCCGGATCTTGGCCCGCTCCGCGTCGTTGAGCCCGGCCAGGTCCGGATGGCGGTCGACCTCGTCCGCCACGGACCGATAGAAAACGGCCCGGCCGTCCTCGAAAAGAGCTTCGAGGCCGGGCCGGGCCGGACGCCTCGAGGAGCACGATGGCAGACCGGACGATAGGAATCCGGCCAGGACGGCCACGGCCCAGAGCGGCGAACGCATCAGGAGCTTCAAGCGCATGTTTCCCTCCACATGTCAATAACGACGATAAAAACCGTTCTCCTGTACCAGGACTTATGATAATATCAGGGAAAAATGCAGGACCTCGAGCGGAACACCAAGGCCGTCATCGAGAGATTCTCCCTGCTCATCAAACAGGTCATCCAGAAGAACCTCCATCGGAGCGACGGCGTCGACCTTGAGGACATCGAACAGGAAGTCCGGCTCAAGATCTGGGCCTTCATAAAAAAAGGTAAAAACGTGCAGTATCTTCCGTCCTATATTAAGAAAGTCGCTTACTCGACGACGATCGACGAATTGAGGAAGACGATGAAGCAGAGGCCCTCCGGAGAGCCCGAGAGCTTGAAGCGGATCTTCGCCGGGACCGCGCTGGTCTCCGGGCCGGTCCGGGATTTCTCCCCCGAGGCGGGGATCGAGGATAACGAGGCCCGGGAGGCGATCTTGTCGCTCGTCGAATCCCTGAGTGAAAACAGGAAAAGAGTTCTCCGGCTCTACCTGGCTGGCCTGTCCATAGATGAGATCTCCCTGTCCCTGAAATGGGAAAAGCCTAAGGTCAGGCACCTGTTCTATCGAGGGATCGACGACCTGAAGGAGCGGTCCCGGTTCCTCCAAGGGAATTTGGCCGGGGATTGGCCCGGCCACGGGCCTTCGGGGAGGGAGCCATGAGGCTCAAGAGGTGTCCTTCGAGAGGCGCGTTCATCCGCTTCTTCGAGGGAAGGGCCCCCGAGAGAAAGGGACGAAAGCTGTTGGCCCATGTCCTCTCCTGCCCTGAATGCTTGGCGGTTTTCAGGGCCGCCGAGGAGATCCGGTCCCGGAGCCCGGAGGCCCTCCGCGGCCTCGAAGGGCTCGAAGCGCACGGCGAGGAGGCGCGGAGCCGATTGCAGAGCTTGGCCCGGCGGGAGATCCTCCTCCTGCGGAAGAGCCGGCTGACGAAAAGGCCGAGCGCCCTCCGCTGGCTCGGTGTTCCGGCCGCCGGGACCGCCGCGGCGCTCTTCATCCTGTTGGTCATCATCCCCAACGTGACGACCCGCCGAATGAGCGGCCTGGAACGGACCGCATCGCCTCGCGAGATCGGGCTGCTCCGGCCCAAAGGGACGGTTCCCGGCTCGGGGTTGATCTTCGAGTGGACGCCGCGGCCCGGAGTCCGGAGCTATCGCCTGGAGATCCTGGACCGGAGCCTCGAGCCGGTCTATCAGTCCGGCCCGCTCAGCTCGGGCCCCTACTCCCTTCCCGCCGGCGCGGCGGCATCGATCCGGGACAGCGAGGTCTATTTCTGGAAGATCGTCGCGGTCAAGGAGGACAACCAGGCGATCGAATCGGAATTCGCCAGGTTCACTCTTCAGAAATGAACGAGCCTCCGCAAGAGCGATGATCGGCGGAGAGGAACGGCGGCGTCGCTTTCTCCGATAAGGACAAAAGCCGCCCAGAGGCAGGGGCGCCATGCGGCGGAATGGCACATCTTGATCTTGGTCAGGCGGAGGGCCTCCTGTTTCGTCCGGCCCTCGGTCAGATAAGCGTAATAGCTTTTCATGAAGCGTGACGTCGATTGGTCGTTGACGTTCCAGAGGCTCGCCACGACCGACCTCGACCCGGAACAGAAGAAGGCCCGGGACAGGCCCTGCAAACCTTCCCCTTTCTCCATCTTGCCCCCGGCCGTTTGACAGGCCGAGAGAACGACCAAGTCGGCGTTGAGCTTGAGGTTGTAGATCTCCCGGGCCTGGAGGAATCCGTCCTCCCCCGAGCGGGGATCCACGGACAGGACAAGGGCTGACCGGCTGGCGACCATCTCGTCGAGGAGGCTGTGGGTGGCGAAATGCAGGACTTTGTACCCGGCCAGGGGGAGTCTCTTCACCCTGTCTTCCGTCGCCGCGGCCCCGGACACGGTCCTTCGCGACGCCGGGGCGACGAGCCGAGAAATGGACTCCATTTCGCGGGCCGCGTATTGGAGCGGATGGAGGACGAAGCGCTTCTCGAGATAATATTCGGAGAGGAGGTCGCTCCCGCCGTTCCCTTCATGTTTCGCATCCTTGGCCCGGCCGAGCAGCGGATCGCCGATCGCGAGCAGGTCGGCCTCGGCTCTCGGTCGCTCCCGGCGCTCCAGAATGCTCGCCAGGGTGGAGGCGGAGGGAGCGTAAGACACTCCATAATCCTCCAGAAGAAAGCGGGCAGGGGCCCGCCCCGGGCGGCCGGGCTCTTCCCCCGGCACAAGGGTTTCGAACGGCAGATAGTAAAGCGTCCGGTCCGGGATGAAGATGAGGTTCTTGATTCCGGAGAGATGCTCCCGCCCGGCAGCCCCGATCAGGGCGTCATAGATCTTTCGTCCCGCCGGCACGATGTCCGAGTTCTCGATCTCCCGGGATGACAGCAGGAGGATATAGTTTTTGACCAGCCGGAGGATCCGCGGGCTTTCGGGCGGCGTGATCCGGCGGACCGAGAGGTTCGCGGCGGTGATGAAAAAGATATAGATGTTCTCCTCGCCGACGAAATACTCGACGATCCCCGTCTCCCCGTTCAGGAGCTTCGCCCGGATCTCCGGCAGACGGCAGGGTTCGCTCGAAACCGCCCGCGAATACAGGGGATTCTCGGCCCTCACCTTCTCGATGAAGAGCTGATAATCGTCCTCCGCCTTTCCCAGCCTCTCCCGCAGCGCCGCGCGGTCAGCCGGGCCCAGCGCGTCGTCATTGAATTCGGACGAGAGCCGGGAGATCCTCCGGGACATCTGCTCCAGCTCGTCCGCTTGGTCCCGCGGCAACGAGGTGAAATCGACCTTGGCCTTCTGCAGGTCGTCCAGGAAAGAGCGGGCCTTGGCCTTTTCGGCATAATACAGGCATTCCTCGAGGGTCTCGGCCGAGGGCCGCTGTTCGTGGCCCTCGTAGAGGAGATCGACGAGCGCCTCGTAAATGGAGATCTTGCTCTCGAAGAAGCCCGAGCTGTACTCCCGCAGGAGGAGCTGGACCCTCAGGTCTTCGATGATCCCGATGGCCTTCTTGTAACTCTCGATGGCCGGCGGGAATTCCCCGCGGGCCGCATACAGAGCTCCCAGTCCCGCATACGCTTCCCAGATCGCGGTCGGCTGGCCGATCTCCAGGCCCACGCCCTGAGCCAGAGAATAGGAGTCCTTCGATCGCTCCCACGATCCGAGCTCACGGTAGAGATCGCCCAGGCGATTGTAATTCTGGGCTTGGATGACTCTTTTCCCGGCCAGGCTCGCGGCGCTCAGGCTATCGGTGAAATACGTGAGGGCCTTCGGGAAGTCTCCGAGCTTGAAATGAGCGACGCCGATATTGTAAAGACACCGCGCTTCCTCGCGGCGGTGGCCGATCTTGCGGATGTACTCGAGGGCTCCCTGGAAATACTCCATGGCCCGGCCGTACTCCCGGAGCTCGATGTAGACCATGCCGATCGTATTCAGGCACTCCTCCCGGCTCCACTTCCCGATGTACTGCTCGGCCAGGCCCAGCGCGTCTTTGTTGTATTCGAGGGCCCTCTCGTAGTCGCCCAAGGCGAGATAGATGTCGCCGATCGTCGTCAGGTGGAAGGCCTCGCCGGTCTTGAAATCGATCTCCCGGCTGATCCGCAGCGCCTCCGTGGCGCACGCCATGGCCTGGGAATAGTCGCCCTTGTCCTTGTGTAGAAGGGTCAGCCAGTAAAGGCATATATCCTGGCTTCGCACCGCCGCCGTCTGTCGATAATACTCCAAAGCCTGGGACAGGAGATCCTGAGCCGTGGCCAGATCGCCTTTTTCGAGGGAGATCACTCCCAACGTGCGCAGGCAGAGGATCTCCAGCTCGCGGCAGGCCGCCTCCCGGGCTAAGGTCAGGGCCTTTTGGCAAGCCTCGCGGGCATCGACGTCCTTGCCGAGGTCCGTCCAGACGAAGGCGCTCCGCTCCAGGCATTGGATCTCCAGGATCCGGTCCTTCGTCTCCAGGGATATGCGGAGCCCGGCCTGAGCGCTCCGAAGGGCGCCGGGATAGTCGTTGAGATAGGTGAAGACATCGCTGAGATAGAGGAGGCATTGTCCCTCTTCGCCTCGAACCCCTTTCTCGCGGAACATCTCCCGGGCCTTTTCGAGCGAGGCACGAGCGTCTTGATACTCCGACGAGTAATAGTGGACGCGACCGATGGCCTGATGAAGAAACGCGTTATCGGGGCTCCCTTCCAGACGGGCCCGAAGAAATGCCGCCGTGTCCTCGATGTCCTGCTTGGTGCGGTAGGCGTCGACGAGCTCGCGGAAGACGTCCCCGAAGTCCCCGCCCAAAGAGATGCTCTTCTTCAGGTGCTCGCGGGCCAGGGCAAGGCTGTTTTGGCGCTGATGAGCTACGCCCAGGCCATAGTGAAAGTAGACGTTCTCGGGATCTTGCCGGAGCAGGCGCTCGATGCGTTCGGCGGCCATGAGAACGGCCGCGCCTCGGGCCGAAGGCGGCGTGCCCTCCAGCGCCTGGGACAGCCAGGCATAGGCGGTCACGTCGGCCGGGCTTCGCTCGATCCTTGCCAGGCAGGCCAAGACCGCCGCGGCGTTTCGCCCGGACTTGAGGTCGGCCACGATGGCCGAAGGCGAGGGCTCCTGCCGAGGATCGAGAGGGGTTGGCGAGGCGCTCGCCGCCGCGGCCAGGGCGGCAAGGACCACGACCGGAAGTCTTTTCGCCACAGAACTCGCGCTCCTCAGATCCGGATTCTACCACAATCCCTTCTTTTAGGATGCAACGATGTCCTTGCAGCCGGCGTTTGGAATGGCTTGGGAGAATTGAATTTATAGGCCTGAAATGCTATTCTAATATCTCTGTTCGCGGAGGATTTCCATGAAGAAATACGCTTGGATAGCCATCTTGAGCTTCACCGTGGGCCTGCTCCTCGCGGGCTACCTGTTCCTCTATCTCCCCGAGAAGAGCCCCGCCCCCCCGGACGTCTTCGCCACGGCGGCCCCGCAGGCCTCGGGACCGAACCTCTTCGCCGCCCCGGCCCCCCAGGAGAAAGCCACCCTCGACTTCGTCACCATCGCCGAGAAGATCGGCCCGGCCGTCGTCCGGATCGAGGCCGAGCGCAATGAGCCTTCGAGGTCCATGGGTTTCGGCGACGAATGGCCTTTCGGCGACGACTTCTTCAACCGGGTCTTCCCCCAGCCGCGGCGGGGCCAGCCGGAGTCCAACACCGTCACGGTCGGCGGCACCGGGTTCTTCATTACCGCCGACGGGTACATCCTGACCAACAACCACCTCGTCGAGAAGGACAAGACGACGCGGGTCATCGTCACGACCCTGGCCGGCAAAGAATACGATGCCGAGATCGTCGGCACGGACCCGGGGACCGATCTGGCCCTGCTCAAGGTCAAGGTCAAGGACCTGCCCTTCGCCGAGCTCGGCGATTCCTCCCTGGTCAAGGTCGGCGAGTGGGTCCTGGCCATCGGCAACCCCCTGGGCATGGAGCACACGGTCACGGCCGGCATCGTCAGCTACAAGGGCCGGTCGATCGACACGCAGAGCTACCAGGACTTCATCCAGACCGACGCGGCCATCAACCGCGGCAACAGCGGCGGCCCGCTCATCAACATGAGGGGCGAGGTCGTCGGCATCAACTCCAACATCGTCACCGCGGGCTTCGGCAGCGGCGGCAACATCGGCATCGGCTTCGCCATCCCGTCCAACATCGCCAATAAGGTCATCGTCCAGCTCAAGGAGAAGGGCCGGGTCGTCCGCGGCCGGCTCGGCGTCCAGATCCGGGACCTCACCGAGGGCATGGCCAAGCAGCTCGGGCTCAAGTCCAAGGCCGGCGCCGTCATCAGCTCCGTCGAGCCGGATTCGCCCGCCGAGAACGCCAAGCTCAAGCAGTACGACGTCATCACCCAGGTCAACGGGGAGCCCGTCAAGAACAGCGACGAGCTGCGCTTCAAGATCGCCGACGTCCAGCCGGGCAGCAAGGTCAACATCGTCGTCGTCCGCGACGCCAAGGAGATGAAGGTCACGGCCACGGTCGACGAGCTCGAGCCCGAGCCCGAGAAGGGGCAGATCGCCAGCCCCGACAAGGACATCGGCGTCTCCGTCGTCGCTCTGACGCCCGCGATCGGCCGCCGCTACGGGCTCAAGACGACCGAGGGTCTCTTCATCACCGAGGTCCGCAACGGCAGCGAGGCCGACCGCGAGAACCTCGCCGCGGGGATGATCATCCTCGAGGTCAACCGCAAGAAGATGACCGCCGTCCGCGACTTCGAGGACATCCTCAAGAGGACGGCCAGCGGCGACGAGGTCATCCTCCTCGTCCGCCAGGAGACCGAAGCACGCTCGCAGGACTTCATCGTTTCGGTCAAAGTCCGCTGATGCGTTTCACCAAGGTCCACGCTCTCGGCAACGATTTCCTGATCGTCAGCCCGCCCGAGCGGGCCGCCTTGGCCTCGCCCGGGGCGTTGGCCCGCAGGATCTGCGAGCGTCATACGGGCGTCGGGGCCGACGGCCTCATCTTCCTCGAGCCCGAGCCGGGGGAGCCGGTCCGGACCCGGTTCCGCATCTTCAATTCCGACGGCAGCGAGGCGGAGATCTCGGGGAACGGCCTGCGCTGCGCCGGCGCATACCTCGTCTCCAGCGGGGCCGCGTCGTCGCCCCAGATCGTCTTCAGAACCGCGGCCGGGGACCGCCTGTGCGAGGTCCTGGACTCCCGGGGCCGCGCTTTCGAGCTCCGCATCGGCCTGGGGGCTCCCCGGCTGGCCTCGAAGGACATCCCCTTCCATGACGGCCGGCCGCGCGACCGGGTCGTCGACCTTCCCCTCGCCATCAACGTCAACACCTACCTATTGACCTGCTTGTCCCTCGGCAATCCCCACTGCGGTCTCTTCTTCGACAGTCTTCCGCCCCGCGTGGAGTGGCACCGGATCGGCACCGAGGTCGAGTCCCACCCGTTCTTCCCCCATCGGACCAATGTCGAATTCATCCGCGTGCTCAACCGGACCGAGATCGATGTGCTCTTTTGGGAACGCGGCGTCGGAGAAACGCAGGCGTCGGGCACCGGCGCGGCGGCCGCGGCGGTCGCGGCCATGCTCAAGGGACTGGTCGAACGCGCGGTCACCGTCCGCACGGCCATCGGCAGCTTGAAAGTCGAATGGCCGGAGGGCGGGGAGATCCTCCAAACGGGCCCGGCCGAAATCGTCTTCTCGGGCGATTTTCCGGCCGCGTAATCGGCGGCCGGCTCCTCACACGAAATGTTCGAAGCCCCGGGGGCGAAGGGGCTTCTTCTTTTTCCCGGGGCCGATGAGGGTGATCCTCCGGCCGGCGGTGATGCGGCCGATCCGCGTCAGACGGTGCCGCGCGGCGAGCCTGTCGACGGCGGCCAGGTTTGTCGGCCTGACCGTGAACAGGAGCTCGAAATCCTCTCCCCCATCGAGGGCCATGGCCAGCGGGTCCCTGGCCATATACTCCAGGGCCGCCGAAACGGGGATGCGGGCCGCTTCGACCTCCGCGCCGACCCCGCTTTCCCGGCAGATGTGGGCCAGGTCGACGGACAGGCCGTCGGAGAGATCGATCATCGCCGAGGCGAGCTTCCTGCGGGCCAGCAGGGACCCGAGCTTCAGGCGGGGCGTCGGATCGAGGAAGGCGTCGATCAGGGGCCGGACGGCCTTGACGACACCGCGGTGGCCTCCCTTTTCAAGGAGCCGGAAGCCTCCGGCCGCATCGCCGAGCGTCCCCGACACGTAGATCGCATCGCCGGATTTGGCCCCGCACCTCCTGACGGTAGATTTCGCCTCCCCCGTCACCGTGACCGCGATCATGATCCTGTCGGCCTGGGAGAGGTCGCCTCCGACCAGGGCGACTCCGGCCTCGCTGGCCGCGGCCCGGAACCCGGCCATGAACTGACGCAGCCAGCTCTCCTCGATGTCCCCGGGAAGGGCCATCCCCACGAGGGCATGGAGGGGCCGTCCGCCCATGGCGGCGATGTCGCTGAGGTTGACGTTGAGGGCCTTACGGCCGAGGAGCCGGGCCGGATGCCCGTCGCGGCGAAAATCCTCGTCCTCGACGAGGATGTCGGTCGTCAGAAGGAGCTTTCCGGGCGTCTTGACCAGGGCCGCATCGTCGCCGATGCCGATGAGGACGTCGCTCCGGCGCACGCCGAAGGCGCCGCGGATGCGCGCGATGACATGTCGCTCCCCCAGATGCCTCAGCCTCATCCCGCCCCTCCTAGGGACTGTCCCTCTTCTCCCGTTCTTATCAGCCTAGGCTGCCGTGTTCTTCTTCGCCCGTCCGGGTCTCGTCGTGCCGGCCTTCTTCTCGCCCCCCTTCGGCGCTTTGCCGAAAGGCTCGGTCATGGCGTGCTTGAAGACGTCCCGGACGTCCTCCACATAGATGAATTCGATATCGCGGATGACCTTCTTGGGGATCTCGTGGAGGTCCTTCTTGTTCGCCGCCGGCATGATCATCTTCTTGACCCCGGCGCGCTGGGCGGCCAGGACCTTCTCCTTGATCCCGCCGACGGGCAGGACGTTGCCGCGCAGGGTGATCTCGCCGGTCATGGCCACGTCCCACTTGACCTTGATGTTCGTGCAGACGGAGAGGAAGGCCGTGGCGATGGTCACTCCGGCCGATGGCCCGTCCTTGGGGATGGCCCCCTCGGGGAAGTGGACGTGGAAATCGTTCTTGGAGAAGATCGCGCTGTCGATGCCGAACTCGGCGGCGTGGGCCCGGGCGTAGCTCAGGGCCGCCTGGGCGGATTCCTTCATGACGTCGCCGAGCGAGCCGGTCAGCTGCAGCTGACCCTTGCCCGGCATCTTGGTCGCCTCGACGAAGAGGATCTCGCCGCCGACGGCCGTCCAGGCGACGCCCGTGGCGATCCCGACCTGGTCCTTCTTCAGGAGCTGGTCCTTGAAGATCTTCGGCGGGCCGAGGAGGCGCTCGAGCGACTGGGCCGTGATGGTGGTCAGGCCCTTCTTCCCCTCGGCGACCTTGCGGGCGACCTTGCGGCAGACCGAGGCGAGCTCGCGCTCGAGGTTGCGGACTCCGGCCTCCCGCGTGTAGAGCGCGATCGCCTTCTTGACCGCGCCGCCCGTGAAGGCGATGAGTTTGGGCGACAGGGCGTTCTCGCCGACCTGCTTGGGGATGAGGTGGCGGATGGCGATCTGGAGCTTCTCTTCCTCCGTGTAGCCGGGCAGTTCCAGGACCTCCATGCGGTCGCGGAAGGCCGGCTGGATGGGATCGAGGAGGTTGGCCGTGGTGATGAACATGACCTTCGACAGGTCGTAGGGGACGCCGAGGTAGTGGTCACGGAACTGGTTGTTCTGCTCGGGGTCGAGGACCTCGAGGAGGGCCGACGACGGGTCGCCGCGGAAGTCGGACCCGATCTTATCGACCTCATCCATCATGAAGACGGGGTTCTCCGAGCCGGCCCGCCGGATCCCTTGGATGATGCGGCCGGGCATGGCCCCGACATAGGTCCGGCGATGGCCGCGGATCTCGGCCTCGTCGTGGACGCCGCCGAGGGAGATGCGGACGAACTTCCGGCCGAGGGCCCGGGCGATGGACTTGCCGAGCGAGGTCTTGCCCACGCCGGGCGGGCCGACGAAGCAGAGGATGGGCCCTTTGGCCGTCTTGGAGAGCTTCCGGACTCCGAGATACTCGAGGATGCGCTCCTTGACCTTGTCCAGGCCGTAGTGGTCCTCGTCGAGGATCTTCCGGGCCTTGAGGAGGTCGATCGTGTCGACCGTGGCCTTGTTCCAGGGCAGCATGAACATCCAGTCGAGATAGTTGCGGACGACCGACGTCTCGGCCGACTCCGGATGCATCTGGGCCAGCCGGCTGATCTGCTTCTCGAGCTCCTCCTTGACCTCGTCGGAGACGCGGATCTTGCGCAGCTTGTCCTGGTAGATCCGGATCTCTTCCTGGATCTCCGTGCCCTCGCCGAGCTCCTTCTGGATGGCCTTCATCTGCTGGCGGAGGAAGTACTGCTTCTGGAGCTTGTCCATCTCGCCCTTGGCCTCGATCGAGATCTTGGACTGGACGTCAAGGAGCTCGAGCTCGCGGGTCAGGAGCTCGTAGGCCTTCTTCAGGCGCTGGAGGGGGTCGGCGATCTCGAGGATCCCCTGGGCCTCCTCGACCTTGAGCTCGAGGTTCGAGGCGGTCAGGTCGGCCAGGCGGCCGGGCTCGTCGGTGTTCAGGGCGAAGACGAGGGCCTCGGGCGGCAGGTTCTTGCCCAGCGAGGCCGCCCGCTCGAGCCCGGAGCGGATGTTGCGGATGAGGGCCTCGGTCTCGATGCTCTTCTCGGGCTTCTCCGGCTCGTCGACGACGGCGACCCCGGCCAGGATGTGGGCGCCCTCGTCCTCGAAGGACTCGACCCTGGCCCGGACGAGGCCCTGGGCCAGGATGCGCACCCGGCCGTCGGGGAGCTTGAGCATGCGCATGATCAGCGCGACCGTGCCGACGTCATAGACGTCCTCGCGCTTGGGGTCCTCGACCTCCATGTCCTTCTGGGTCAGGAGGAGGATCATCCGGTTGGTCGAGAGGGCGACGTCGATCGCGGCCTTGGATTTTTCCCGGCCGACGAAGAGGGGGGCGATCATGTAGGGGAAGATGAAGACGTCCCGGACGTCCTCCACATAGATGAATTCGATATCGCGGATGACCTTCTTGGGGATCTCGTGGAGGTCCTTCTTGTTCGCCGCCGGCATGATCATCTTCTTGACCCCGGCGCGCTGGGCGGCCAGGACCTTCTCCTTGATCCCGCCGACGGGCAGGACGTTGCCGCGCAGAGTGATCTCGCCGGTCATGGCCACGTCCCACTTGACCTTGATGTTCGTGCAGACGGAAAGGAAGGCCGTGGCGATGGTCACCCCGGCCGATGGCCCGTCCTTGGGGATGGCCCCCTCGGGGAAGTGGACGTGGAAATCGTTCTTGGAGAAGATCGCGCTGTCGATGCCGAACTCGGCGGCGTGGGCCCGGGCGTAGCTCAGGGCCGCCTGGGCGGATTCCTTCATGACGTCGCCGAGCGAGCCGGTCAGCTGCAGCTGCCCCTTGCCCGGCATCTTGGTCGCCTCGACGAAGAGGATCTCGCCGCCGACGGCCGTCCAGGCGACGCCCGTGGCGATCCCGACCTGGTCCTTCTTCAGGAGCTGGTCCTTGAAGATCTTCGGCGGGCCGAGGAGGCGCTCGAGCGACTGGGCCGTGATGGTGGTCAGGCCCTTCTTCCCCTCGGCGACCTTGCGGGCGACCTTGCGGCAGACCGAGGCGAGCTCGCGCTCGAGGTTGCGGACTCCGGCCTCCCGCGTGTAGAGCGCGATCGCCTTCTTGACCGCGCCGCCCGTGAAGGCGATGAGTTTGGGCGACAGGGCGTTCTCGCCGACCTGCTTGGGGATGAGGTGGCGGATGGCGATCTGGAGCTTCTCTTCCTCCGTGTAGCCGGGCAGTTCCAGGACCTCCATGCGGTCGCGGAAGGCCGGCTGGATGGGATCGAGGAGGTTGGCCGTGGTGATGAACATGACCTTCGACAGGTCGTAGGGGACGCCGAGGTAGTGGTCACGGAACTGGTTGTTCTGCTCGGGGTCGAGGACCTCGAGGAGGGCCGACGACGGGTCGCCGCGGAAGTCGGACCCGATCTTATCGACCTCATCCATCATGAAGACGGGGTTCTCCGAGCCGGCCCGCCGGATCCCTTGGATGATGCGGCCGGGCATGGCCCCGACATAGGTCCGGCGATGGCCGCGGATCTCGGCCTCGTCGTGGACGCCGCCGAGGGAGATGCGGACGAACTTCCGGCCGAGGGCCCGGGCGATGGACTTGCCGAGCGAGGTCTTGCCCACGCCGGGCGGGCCGACGAAGCAGAGGATGGGCCCTTTGGCCGTCTTGGAGAGCTTCCGGACTCCGAGATACTCGAGGATGCGCTCCTTGACCTTGTCCAGGCCGTAGTGGTCCTCGTCGAGGATCTTCCGGGCCTTGAGGAGGTCGATCGTGTCGACCGTGGCCTTGTTCCAGGGCAGCATGAACATCCAGTCGAGATAGTTGCGGACGACCGACGTCTCGGCCGACTCCGGATGCATCTGGGCCAGCCGGCTGATCTGCTTCTCGAGCTCCTCCTTGACCTCGTCGGAGACGCGGATCTTGCGCAGCTTGTCCTGGTAGATCCGGATCTCTTCCTGGATCTCCGTGCCCTCGCCGAGCTCCTTCTGGATGGCCTTCATCTGCTGGCGGAGGAAGTACTGCTTCTGGAGCTTGTCCATCTCGCCCTTGGCCTCGATCGAGATCTTGGACTGGACGTCAAGGAGCTCGAGCTCGCGGGTCAGGAGCTCGTAGGACTTCTTCAGGCGCTGGAGGGGGTCGGCGATCTCGAGGATCCCCTGGGCCTCCTCGACCTTGAGCTCGAGGTTCGAGGCGGTCAGGTCGGCCAGGCGGCCGGGCTCGTCGGTGTTCAGGGCGAAGACGAGGGCCTCGGGCGGCAGGTTCTTGCCCAGCGAGGCCGCCCGCTCGAGCCCGGAGCGGATGTTGCGGATGAGGGCCTCGGTCTCGATGCTCTTCTCGGGCTTCTCCGGCTCGTCGACGACGGCGACCCCGGCCAGGATGTGGGCGCCCTCGTCCTCGAAGGACTCGACCCTGGCCCGGACGAGGCCCTGGGCCAGGATGCGCACCCGGCCGTCGGGGAGCTTGAGCATGCGCATGATCAGCGCGACCGTGCCGACGTCATAGACGTCCTCGCGCTTGGGGTCCTCGACCTCCATGTCCTTCTGGGTCAGGAGGAGGATCATCCGGTTGGTCGAGAGGGCGACGTCGATCGCGGCCTTGGATTTTTCCCGGCCGACGAAGAGGGGGGCGATCATGTAGGGGAAGATGACGACGTCCCGGAGGAGCAGGATGGGCAGCTTCCCGGGGACCTGGAGCTTGGGGCTCTGGTCCTCGAGGAGGCCGTCGAGCGGCTCGCCGTTCTTATTGTCGATGCTGGCCATCATTCAACTCCACGTTCACGCCCCGTCGCGGCGGGGCTTGATCTCGACGTCGCGGCGCCGGCGAGGCGGCTTCTTCAGGACGATCGTCAGGACGCCGTTCTCGAGGGCGGCGAAGGCCCGCTCCCCGTCGACGGCCCCAGGGACGACGACATCCCGCCGGAAGGCCCCGAACTCCCGCTCGAGCCTCATGTAGCGCGACCCCGCGTGGGCCGCGAGCTCCCGCTTGAACCCGCTGACCTCGACCCGGCTCGAAAAGAGGAGCACCTTGACGTCCTTCTCCGAAACGCCCGGGAGCTCGATCTCGACGATGAACTCGGTCGTTGTCTCGTAGATGTCCACGGCGGGGACGGTCACCTCGCCGAGGTCCGGCAGCCTCGGCTCGGCCGGCCCGGCGGCCCGCTCCCGGGTCCGGATCCGCGCTTCGGCCCTGACCTTTCTGGACACGGGCTTGATACGGCGGACCATGGCGGGCGACGCGGGCTATTTTTCCTTCATGAGGTCTTCGAGCTCCCGGCGGAACTCGGCGACGTCCCCGAACTCCCGGTAGACCGAGGCGAACCTCACATAGGCGACCTTGTCCAGCTCCTTGAGCCTGTCCATGACGAGCTCGCCGATCTCGGCGACGCCGATCTCCTTGTCCGGCCGCTCCTGGAGGCGGGATTCGATCTCCTCGATGATCTCCTCGAGCTGGCTGATCTGGATCGGCCTCTTCTCGCAGGCCTTCATCATCCCCCGCAGGAGCTTCTGGGTGTCGAAGGGCTGGCGGGTGCCGTCCTTCTTGACGACCATGTATGGGATCTCCTCGATCTTCTCGTAGGTCGTGAAGCGGCGCTTGCAGGACAGGCACTCGCGCCGGCGCCGGATGGAGATCCCCTTCTTGCTCTCCCGGGAGTCGATGACCTTGCTCTCGAGAAAGCCGCAGTACGTGCACCTCATGGCTTTTCGCTCTCTCCCAATCGCCTGAGCTGGAAAAGGGTCAGCCCCTCGCGAGCCAATATAACATAACCCAGGGCGCAAGTCACGGCGATCTGGACGGCGTGGAAGACGAGGGTCATTCCGGCCGCCGGGCCGGGCGCTAAGCCCAGAACAAGGACCATTCCGAGCTTGCTGAAGTAATGGAACCCG
>Ga0154759_1069_pt1 | contig 22102 bp, 21 predicted proteins | sample Rifle2008BG16ft_FD_105767 | JGI IMG/M metagenome (GOLD analysis project Ga0154759, IMG submission 105767) | Candidatus Aminicenantes bacterium RBG_16_66_30 | reverse complement strand
GGACGCCAAGGGCGGGCCGAAGGACAAGGGCAAGAAGAAATAGGGCGGACCGGACGCCCTAGTAGCGCCAGCTCTTGAGGTCCGCGCCCGGCGGGGCCGTGGCCTCGATCCTTTTGACGATCCGGGGGACGTACATCTGGTGGTAGCGGAGGCGCGAGATCGCGTTCGGCCGCTCTTGATCGCCGTTCCAGCAGTGCTCGGCCCTGTCGCCATAATCGACCTCGCCGGCGTAATAAGGGTCTTTCGTCGACTCGAGGAAGGACTCCATAAGGTAGACGGCGTTGTTGAGATAGTAGTTATCCATGTCGCCGACGTAAATGTGGATCTTCCCTGCGAGCTTCGGACCGACCGTCTTCCAGTCGCGCTCGAGGATAGAGCGGAGGTCGTAGTTCTCCTTCCAGTATCCGGCGACCTCGCGGTCGATCTCGCCGGTGAGCTTGTCCCAGATGGGCTTGGGATAGCCGTCCTCGCCGGCCGGCCCGAAGACGGCCTGCCAGATGTCCCACTGGTCGCCGGACCGCGCGCGCGAGCCCAGGACGAGCTCGCGGAGGTTGGTCTCCTCGAGCGTCGCGCTGACCTCGCCGAGCCAGTTGCGGAGGGCGGGCCGGGGCGTTCTCTTCCAGGGGCTGTCGACGAAGAAGGCGTTCCTGTGCTCGTAGATGTTGACGATGGTGTAGGCGCGAAAGTCGATCGGGTCGGGGCAGGCGGCGTAGCAGCCGTTGAACTCGTCCGGGTAGAAGATCTGCGCGGCCAGGGCCTCCCAGCCCCCGGTCGAGCCGCCGTAGAGGAAGCGGGACCAGCCCTTGCCGAGGCCGCGGTACTTCTTCTCGATGTGGGGGATGAGCTCGCGGACGATGGCGTCGCCGTAGGGGCCGAGGTTGGCCGAGTTGACGGCGTAGGAGTCGTCGTAATAGGGATTGGCGTGCTGGATCTCCATCAGGATGACCCGGGGGAAGTCCTTCCCCGTCCATTCTTTATAGAAGGCGTGGGCGTACTCCTGCTGGATCCGGTTGTAGCCGGCGAGGCGGAAGCGCTCGCTGTAGTCCGGCTCGAGGGCGGGGTCGGGCGGCTCCTCGCGGAAGCCGCCGAAGGTATAGGGAAAATGGCCGTGGAAGATGACCAGGGGATAGCGGGCCTCGGGATGCTCGTCGAAGCCTTCGGGCAGGAGCAGGCAGGCCCCGAGGTGCATCGGCCGTCCCCAGAAATCGGTCAGGAGCTTGCTAGGGACGCGCTCATGGCGGATGTACTTCGTATCCTTCGGCGGCGCGATGGGCGGGATCTCGCGGTCGAGGACGATGCGCACCGTCCCGTCCCGGCCGGGATCGAGGACGATCTTGCGGGGCGCGCTGTAGAGGTTGCCGGGGGCCGCGTTCCAGCGCTGGCCCTCGCCCCGGTCCATGGGCAGCTTGACGACGTGACCGTCGGAGCGGCGGAAGGTCTCGTAGCGGTGAAGGAGGGCCTGGACGCGGTATTCGCCGGCCGGGAGCTCGGCCAGGCTGCGCAGGGGATAGCCGAGGACCGAGGCGTCGAAGACGGCTTCGGCGCCCGGGGCGAGCCCGTCGACGTCGACGCCGAAGACGAGCTGAGTCGCCGGCCCGTCGCTGATCTGGAAGCGCGGCTCGGCCTGGTCGTTCGTCGAGAGGAGGAGGAGCATCCGGCCGTCGAGAGGGGTTTTCGACCGCTCGGCGGGGAAGGACACGGCGAACTTGACCTCGGCGAGGGCGACTGGCGGAGCGGCGAGCAGGATGACCACGGCGGCGAGCGCCGCGGTCCGGGCCGGGGACCGGCGATGGGCGAGATTCATGGGATCCTCCCTGAGGAAACGAGATCGGTCGTTCTTATGAAAGGAAGATAGCACAGAGCGGACGGGACTGTCGACAGCTATCCCTGTCCGTTCGGGTGGCAGGCGTAGCAGGCCGTGGAGCTGTAGCTGTATCCGGTGACGCCGCTGTGGCGGTTATTCGTCTCCGTCTGCCCATGACAGCCGAGACAGGTGAAGACCCGATAATCGCTGGTCTGATGGCATTCCGAGCAAGCGACCGAGTGCCGTCCGGACGCGATGGGGAAGGCGTGGTCGAAATCCGCGCCCTCCCAGCCGGTCGCTGCCGTCCCGTGGCATTGCTCGCAATCGAGCGGGAATCCCGCGGCGCTGTGGTTGGGGTCGGTCGTGCCCTGGTAATCGACCAGGTGGCACGATGCGCACTCCGGCGACGTGCCCTGATAGACGCCGCCTTCATGGCAGTCCGAGCATGAGGCCGACGCGTGCCGGCCCTGGAGGACGAACTCGCCGGTATGCTCGAAGGAGGCGTTCTCCCAGTCCCTCTGGTCGTGGCACGACGGGCAGCTCGTCGGGAATCCGGCCTCGACGTGGTTCGGATCGCGGGTGCTGCGGTAGTCGGATTCGTGGCAGGCGAAGCAATCCGGCGATTGAGCCGTGAAGCCGCCGCTCCCGTGGCAGTCCTCGCAGTCGAGCGTCCGGTGGACGCCTTCGAGGCGGAAGCCGACGTTCACTTCGTGGCTCCAAAGAGCCGGGTCGACCTTCTTCCAGGACTGGGGCGTATGGCAGTCGGAGCAGCGCGTTCCGAGGCGGAGCGAGTAGCGGTCGTCCTGGCGGCGCTGCCAGTGGCAGACCTCGCAGTCGGTCGGCGTGCCCTCGAAGACGAGGTTGATGTGGCATTCCCGGCAGCCGAGCGTGCGGTGTTTCCCGACGAGCGGGAAGCTCGTCCGGTCGTGCGACTCGGCCGTCCAATCCTGGCCGGGGACGGCGGGCTTGGCGCCGGGCCGGTCCTGGCCTGTGCCCGTCCCGGCCCCGAGGACGAGCAGGAGCGGGAGGACGAACGCCGCGGCCAGGGCGATCGCGGGCGCGGATTTGATGCGGGAGGGTGTCATGGCGTCCTCATCGGCTCCTGTAGATCAGCCTGACGAACAGGAAGTGCTCGTTCCCGCCGGACTGGAGGAAGCCTCCGTACTCGACCGAGGCCGTGAGGCCCCCGCCGATCCGGATGAGGGTCCCGAGCGTGACGTTCCGATAGTCGGGGAGGTAGACGGGCGTCGGGTCCCCGGAGCCCGGATCGAAGCGCAGCCCCTTGAACGTGTTGGAGAAGCTGGCGTTCACGGAGAACCGCCCGAAATCTTTGGCCAGGGAGAGGTAATAGGTATCGGATTCGGACGCGTCGCCGCGGTTGAAGGCGTAGTTCCCCACGACGGAGAGGCCCCGCGCGAGGACGTTCCAGGCGGACAGGCCGAACCGCCAGGTGTGGTTGCGGATGTCGAGGTCCCGCTGGGTGCTCTCCTGCCGGGTGACCGACAGGCGCACCGTCCGGGCCGGCTTGAGACTGAGCCGGGCGCCGTAATAGCTCGAATAATAGAAGCGCTCGATGTCCTGGTCGAAGACGGTCGGGTCCTGAGAGGCTTCGAGGAGGTAGCGGTGGAAGTCGAGGCCCCTGCCCGAGCTGTAGCTCGCCGTGACGTCGGCCCAGCGGCCGAGGTCGATCCGGACATTCCCGAACAGCCGCGACAGGCGGTCCGCTCCGCCGACGTGGCTCCCCAGCTCGACCTCCGCGTCTCCGTAGAGGACGAAGGCCTTGCGGACGGGAAAGAAGACGTTGGCGTAGCCGAATCGGCGCTCGACGCTGCCGTCGTACCAGACGTTGTTGAAGGTCAGGCCGATCGTCCGGCCCTGCGAGCCGAGCCAGCGGACGAAGGCCCCCGCTTTGATGTACTTCGCGTCGAGGCGGGCGATGTACGGGGTCGATTCAAGCCCGCCGAACGCGCCGACGAGGATGTCGCGGCTGAGCTTGAAGCCGGCCATCCCGCCGAGAAGCGCCCCGATCCCCGCCGTGTCGTAGAGGTTCATCTGGCCGACGGAGAGGACGAACCGCGACCCGGGCTTGTCGAAGGTCAGACGGGCGCTGTAGAGGATGACCTGGTTCGTCGCCTCGTCGCGGATGCCGACCCGGTCGCGGGCGTCGAGGGCCAGGGTCCAGCCCTGGCCCGGAGGGTCGATGAGGTCGAACTTGACCCGGACAGAAGCCTGGTTGAAGAACATGCCGTCCGAATAGCGCGAGCCGTTCCAGTCGAGGTAGACCGTCCCGCGTTGATAGAAGCCGGATCCCGGGGTCTCGGCCGCCAGGCGCGCTCCGGCCAGGAGAAGCCCCGCCGATATGACGAGACGGAGTCCGGCAGAAACGCGCATCGATCAATCCTCCGCAGGCCGTCTGTCGACGATCCAGCTATTTTGATGATGACAGGCCAGGCATTCGTCCTGCCGCCCCGGATGGGGAGGGGCGTGGCAGCCGCGGCAGCCCGGGACTTTGAGCAGGTAAGACCGGCCCACGCTTCTCGGATGGGAGCCGGCCGGCGTATGGCAGGCGTCGCAGGTCTTGGGCCTCAAATGAGCGCCCTGCAGATCGGCCCCGGTCTCGGAGTGATCGAAGTCGGCGGGATCCAGGGGCACGATATTGGCCTTCCGGCCCTGATGCTCGGCGTGACAGACGGCACAGTCGTCGGCCTTGTCACGGTGGAAGCCCGTCCCGGCGGCGATGCGGGAGCCGATCTCGGTATGGCACGCGAGGCACTTGGCCGGAGAGATCTCGCCCGGGGCCTGATGGCATTTCGCGCATTCGGCGTCGCCGGGCTTCGCGGAATGCGCCGCGCTCAGGGGGCCGGGGATCTCCTGGAGGGCGCCGACACGGGCGGCGAACGGGACCGCGGCCAGGGCCAGGAAAAGACCCAGGCCGGCGAGCGGGGCGATCGGGTATCTTGACCTCATAATTCCCACTAACGCGATATATCCTATATTTTTAATATGATATTGTCAAAAGAACCGAGCCCGGCGTTTCTGTCCCCCAGCCGGCGGGAATTTCCTCCAGGGGTTCACCCTTAGGGGTGATTGACGGTAGACGCGACTAGTCCGATGATGGGGTGACAATTCAAGAAGGAGCCCGCGCATGGCCAAGATCATTTTGCTCGATTTCAGCGAGGCCGATCGGGACCTCCTCGTCGGGAAAAAGTACGACGTAGGATCCCTGTCGACGGGCCGGGCGACGGGCGAAGACGATCTCCTCGATCTCCCCGACGAGACCGAGATCGTCTTTTACGAGGCCGGCGGCCAGGCGGTGTCCGGCCGGGAGGATCTTCCCGCAGGGTTCCATGAAACCCTCGCGGAGAGGGTCCGGCAGGGCCTCCGGTTCGTTTGCTTCGTCGGCGGGGGCGAGACGCGCCGGCTGACGGACATCGTCGGCCCCCTGGCCGGCCTCCAGATCAAGGACAGCGGCCGGGGCGACGCGGTCGTCTTCAATCCCCGGGCCCTCTTCCACGTGCCCTTCGAACGCTTCAAGCCCTATATCGCCAAGGCCTACCGGCTCCTCGACGAGACCCTCGCCGAGGGCGTCTGGGAGAAGGAGACCGCGGCCGACGGCAAGCTCGAGATCTTGGCCAAGACGGCCGACGGCGCGGCCGCCGCCCTGGTCGTCCGGAAGGGCCGCGGCTGCGTCTTGGTCCTGCCCTCGTTCGGGGCGAAGACCGTCGAGGTCGTCGATCATATGCTGAAAGACAAGCTCTCGCTCGGGGCCGAGCCCGCCGGGGTCCCGGCCGGCGACTGGTTCGAGAGCGACGAGTACGCCTTCCCGGAGCTCAAGGCCCTGACGGCCCGGCGCGACGAGGAGAAGAAGCGGTTCGAAGAGGTCTTGGCCGATTACGACCGCCAGATCCGGGAGCTGAAGGCGGGCGGACACGAGGACTTCCTCCGCCTCCTCAAGGGCGAGGGCGCGGCCCTCAAGAAGGCCGTCGTCGGCGCCTTCCGCACCCTCGGCTGGGGCCGGGTCGTCGACGTCGACGAGTATTGGAAGAACGTCATCCGCAATAAGGAAGAGGATGCCTGGCTGATCGAGCCGGGCGATCTCCCCGTCGAAGCGGGCATCCGCAAGGGCGAGCTCGTCATCATCCTCGTCCGGGGCGGGAAGAATTGGGCCGCCGACGACGAGTGCGCCCTGCTCCAGAAATACAAGGGCCGGCGGATGCAGGAGTTCGACAATACCCGGATGAAGGCCGTCCTCGTCGGCAACTACTTCGCCGCCGTCGATCCCAAGGACCGGGCCGATCCCTTCTCGGCCGGCCAGATCGAGGAGGCCCAGAAGGACGGCAACGGCCTGCTCACGACCACCGAGCTCTTCCGGGCCATCAAAGCCGAAAAAGAGAACCGCATATCCAAGTCCGCCCTCCGCGAGCAGATCCGCCTCAAGACCGGCCTCCTCGCCTTCGACATCTAGATCGTTTTATCGTAGAATCCTCCTCCGTCCGCAAGCGCCGGCGCGAGGAGGCCGCCCGTGAACCTGACCTGGATCGATTGGGGGATCGTGGCCGCGGTCTTCGCCTTCGTCATCGGCGTCGTCGTCCTCAGCAAGCCGCTCATGCGGAGCGTCTCGGACTTCCTGGCCGCCGGCCGCACCGGCGGGCGCTACCTCATCAGCCTGTCCCAGGGCACGGCCTCGCTCGGGGCCATCACCATCGTCGGCATGCTCGAGATGAACTACATCGCCGGCTTTAACATGCGCTGGTGGGAGATGGTCATGGCCGTCGTCGTCGTCGGCATCAGCGTCTCGGGCTGGGTCCTCTACCGGTTCCGCCAGACCCGGGCCCTGACCATGGCCCAATTCTTCGAGATGCGCTACAGCCGGTCGTTCCGCGTCTTCGCCGGCGCCCTGGCCTTCCTCTCCGGGATCATCAACTTCGGCATCTTCCCGGCCGTGAGCGCCCGCTTCTTCATCTACTTCTGCGGCCTGCCCAAGACGGTCGACGTCTTCGGCCTCGAGGTCTCGACCTTCGCCCTGATCATGATCGTCATCCTCTGGGTCCCGCTCTACTTCGTCTTCTCCGGCGGGCAGATCGCGGTCATGATCACCGACTTCGTCCAGGGCATCTTCGTCAACGCCGTCTTCATCGTCATCGTCATCGTCCTGATGCTCAAGGTCGACTGGGCCCAGATCTTCCAGGCCCTGGCCCAGGCCCCGGCCGACGCCTCGCTCGTCAACCCCTTGCGCACCGGGAGCACCAAGGACTACAACTTCTGGTACTTCTTCATCGGCATGATCGGGGTCATCTACGGGAAGCTGTCCTGGCAGGGGACCCAGGCCTACAACGCCTCGGCCAAGAGCGCCCACGAGGCCAAGATGGGCGACGTCCTGGCCAACTGGCGGGGCATCCCCCAGTGGGGCCTGTTCCTCGTTTTCGTGCCCATCGTCGCCTACACCTTCTGGCACGGGGCGGGTTTCACCGAAGCGGCGGCCTCGGTCCGGCCGGTCCTCGACGGCCTGGGTTCGGAGGCCCTGCGGAGCCAGCTGACCGTGCCGATCGCCCTGACGAAGCTCCTGCCGGTCGGGCTCATGGGGGCCTTCGCCGCGGTCATGCTCGCGGCGGCCATCGGCTGCAACGAGACCTACCTCCACTCCTGGGGCAGCATCTTCATCCAGGACGTCGTCATGCCCATCCGGAAGAAGCCCTTCGCGCCGGAGCAGCACCTCCGGCTCCTGAAGCTCTCCATCCTGGCCGTGGCCGTCTTCAGCTTCGTCTTCAGCCTCCTCTTTCAGCAGAGCGAGTACATCTTCCTCTTCTTCGCCATCACCGGGGCCATCTTCGCCGGCGGCAGCGGGGCGGTCATCATCGGCGGCCTCTATTGGAAGCGCGGCACGACGGCCGCGGCCTGGTCGGCCATGATCGTCGGCTCGGTCGTCGCCGTCGGCGGCATCGTCGTCCACCAGATCGTGCCGGATTTCCCCATCAACGGCCAGATGTTCTGGGGGCTGGCCATGGCCGGGTCGGCCGTCGTCTATGTCGTCGTCTCGCTCCTCACGGGCGGCCGCAAAGCCTTCGACATGGACAAGCTGCTCCACCGCGGCAAGTACCTCGTCCGGGAGGAGACCACCGTGGTCGACGCGGTCCCCGTCAAGGGCTGGAAGGTCCTGGGCATGGGCCGGGAGTTCACCCGCTGGGACAAGGTCATCTACATCGCGACATACGCCTGGACGGCGAGCTGGGTCGTCGTCTTCGTCGCCGGGACGGTCCTCAACCTGACCCGCGAGGTCTCGACCGAGGCCTGGCTCGGCTTCTGGCGGGCCTACACGATGATCTTCCTCGCCGTCTCGATCGTCGTCATCGTCTGGTTCTCGATCGGCGGCATCATCAACCTCAAGGACATGGTCCGGACGCTCAAGGTCATGACGCGCGACCACGCCGACCACGGCTTCGTCGAAAGGGACCGGGACTGAGGCCATGGCCTTCGGGCGCTTCTCCGACGACGGCCGCGAGTACGTCATCACCGACGTCCGCACGCCCAGCCCCTGGATCAACTACCTCGAGAACGGCCGCTACTTCGCCATGATCTCCGCGAACGGGGGCGGCCTCTCCTACGACCGCTCGCCCCTCCACGGCCGGATCACGCGCTACCGCATCAACGACGTCCCGCCCGACCGGCCGGGCAAGTACATCTACGTCAAGGACCGGGACTCCGGCGAGATCTGGAGCCTGACGTGGCAGCCCGTCGGGCGCGAGCCCGCGGCGGCCTACCGGGTCGCCCACGGCTTCGGCTACACCCGGGCCGAGGCCGAGGTCGAGGGCGTGCGCTCGTCGGTCGTCTTCTTCGTGCCGGTCGACGACGACCGGGAGATCTGGCGGGCCGTCCTGACGAACGCGTCGGGGCGGCGGCGCCGGCTCGCGGTCGTCGGCTATGTCGAGCTCGCTCTCGGCCACGCCCTCGTCGACCTCATCAACCAGTGCGACGACCAGCATTTCAACCGCGTCCGCTTCGACCGGGACCTCGGGGCCCTCTTCGCCACGAAGACCTACTGGGTGACGGAAACGCGAGGAACCCAGCACCAGGAGAACAAGGAGTGGGACCGCTGGGCCTTCTTCACGGTGAACCGGCCCGTCGCCGCCTACGAGACCGTGCGGGAGCGGTTCATCGGGCCCTTCCGGAACGAGTCGGATCCCCTCGGGCTCGAAAAGGGACTGAGCTCGGAGGACATGGATTGCGGCAACGCCGTCGGGGCCCTCCAGGTCGAGCTCGATCTCGCGCCGGGGGAGTCGGCGGACGTGATCTTCTCGCTCGGGGTCATCGCCAAGCCCGAGTTCGAGCGGACCAAGCGCGACGTGGTCGGGAGATTCCGCGAGCCGGCCGAGGTCGATGCCGCCCTGGCCCGCGTCCGCGAGGACTGGGACCGCTTCCTCGGCCACACCCGGGCCCGGACGCCGGACCCCGAGGTCGACGTCTTCCTGAACGGCTGGACCCCCTACCAAGCTAAGGTCGCCTTCGACGTCGGGCGGGTGGCCAGCTTCTATTACTGGGGGATCGGCCGGGGCTTCGGCTATCGCGACACGGCCCAGGACACGATCGCCATCGTGATCGCCGATCCGGCGCGCGCCCGGGAGCGCGTCCTCCTGCTCGCCCGGCAGATGACGGCGGACGGCCGCGTCTACCATCATTTCTACGGCGACGGGCAGGGTGAGTTCACCCGGCACTGCGACGATCCGCTCTGGTTCATCCTGGCCGTCACGGAATATCTCAAGGAGACGGGCGACTTCGGGCTTCTCGGCGAGGTCGAGCCCTACGTCGGCGGGGAGAAGGGGACGATCCTCGAGCACCTCCTGGCCGTCGTCCGCTTCGCCGCGGGGAACCTCGGCGCCCACGGGCTCCCGATCTTCGGCCGGGGCGACTGGAACGACACGCTCGACTACATCGGCGGCAAGGACGGCGGCGAGAGCGTCTGGGGCGCGATGTTCTATGCGGCCATGCTCAACCGGCTGCTCGAGCTCCTCGAGCATCGGGGCGAGGCCGGGCGGCACCCCGGCGTCCGCGGCCTCCGCGACCGCCTGGCCGAGGCCGTCGAGGCCGTCGCCTGGGACGGGGCGTGGTATATCCGGGCCCTCGGCGAGGGCGGGCGCAGGATCGGCTCGAAGGAGAACCGCTACGGCCAGATCTTCATCAACACCCAGAGCTGGGCCGTCATCGCGGGCCTGCCGGACCGCGGCCGGCTCGTCCGGGCCATGGACAGCGTCGGAGAGCGCCTCGACACGCCCTTCGGCCCGAAGATCTGCGCCCCGGCCTTCCGCGAGATCGATCCGACGATCGGCCTCATCACCCGCTGCGTCTGGGGCAAGAAGGAGAACGGGGCCGTCTTCTGCCACCCGGCGGCCTGGCTCATCCAGGCCGAGTGCCTCCTCGGAAGGGGGGAGCGGGCGTTCGCCTACTTCAGGAAGCTCCTGCCGGACCGCGTCGACCCCGCGACCTTCGTCGCCGAGCCCTACGTGTATTCGCAATACATCACGAGCGACGAGCACCCGACGGCCGGCCGGGCCAGCCATTCCTGGCAGACGGGAACGGCGGCGTGGATGTACCGGGTGAGCTACGACCACATCCTCGGCCTCCGGCCGTCCTACGAGGGGCTCGTCGTCGACCCGGTCATTCCCAAGAGCTGGAAGGGCTTCCGGGCCGAGCGGGTGTTCCGGGGGACCCGGTATCTCGTCGAGGTCGGGAACCCGGAGGGGGTCGAGTCCGGGGTCAGATCGATCCGCGTCGACGGACATCCCATTGACGGGCGCGTCCTGCCGTTGACGGGCGCGGCGGTCTGCCGGGTTCGGGTCACGATGGGCCGGACCGAATGACGCCGAAAGGGGGATCCTCCATGCACCGACATCCGGGGAATCCGATCCTGACGCGGGCCGACGTCCCGGACGTCCCGCCGCTCCTCACGGACGCGACGTCCGTTTTCAATCCCGGCGCGGTCAAGGCCGGCGGCCTCTATGTCCTGCTCCTCCGTGTCCAGGCCCGGTCGCGGGAGACGTTCACCATGGTGGCCGAGAGCGCCGACGGCTTCCGGTTCGGCGTCCGGCCCGAGATCGTGGAATTCAAAGGGATCGAAGCGGTCCGAGAGAAGATCTATCATATCTATGATCCCCGCATCACCCGGCTCGAGGGCGCCTTTTACGTGATGTTTGCGATGGACATGGACGGCGGCTGCGGGCTGGGCCTCGCCCGGACCGAGGACTTCCGCGATTTCCGTTTCCTCGGCCTGACGTCGACCGACGACGTCCGCAACGGCGTCCTGTTCCCCGAGAGGATCGGAGGCGCCTACCTCAGGCTCGAACGGCCCAACCGGGCCAGGCACGCGGGAGGGCCGGCGACGGGCAGCGAGATCTGGCTGGCCGAGTCGGACGACCTCCTCCGCTGGAGGCCGCGCGGCCCGGTCATGGCCGGCCGCTTCCACTACTGGGACGAGTTCATCGGCTCGGGGCCGCCGCCTATCAAGACCCGCCGGGGCTGGCTCCATGTCTATCACGGCGTCGCCACGCACTTCGGCAGCGCCAACGTCTATCAGGCCGGGGTCTCGCTCCTCGACCTCGGCGATCCGTCACGGCTTGTGGGGCGGTCGCGCGGCAATATCCTCGAGCCCCGGGAGATCTACGAGCTCGCCGGGCAGGTGCCGAACGTCGTCTTCCCCTCGGGAATGATCGTCGAGGAGTTCGACGCCGAGGGCTTCGCCCTGCCCGCGAGCCCGGTCAAGATCTACTACGGGGCGGCCGACACCGTGGTCGGCCTGGCCGTGACCACGGTCGGCGAGCTCCTCGAGGCGGCCTCCGAGAGCCCGTTTGACCCCATCTTGCTTATATGATAAATTCACCCGGCTGGAGCAAGACATGAAAAGAACGGAGAGGCATCACCTCAAAGAAGACGAGATGGCCCACGGCCTGAGCTGGCTCGTCCATTTCGTCGGGAAGTACCGGCGCGAGATCCTGACCGTCGCCGGGGCCCTGGCCTTCGCGGCCGTCGTCTTCGCGGGGCTCCTCATGGTCCGGGCCCACGGCCGGAGCGTCCAGAGCCGGGCCGTCGGCGAGGTGGGCGACCTGGCCGCCGCGGCGGTCGAGAAGCCGGAGAAGCTGGCCGACCTCGAGAAGCTGGCCGCGATGGGCCGCACCGCCCGTCTCGCCAACCTCGAGCTGGCCCGGTATTGGGCCGAGCGGGGCGACTGGGCCAAGGCGGAGTCCTTCGCCGGCCGGATCCCCGAAGGGCGCAAGGACCTCCTCCATTACCAGGCCGAGGACCTCAAGGCGCAGATCGCCATGGGACGGAAGGACTTCGACAAGGCCATCGCCATCTACAAGAAGGCCGTCGATGAGAAACCCAAGATCTACCCCATCGACGCGCTCCTCTTCCGGCTCGCCGAGAGCCACGAGCTCAAGGGTGAGACGAAGGAGGCCCTCGACCTCTACAAAAAGCTCCAGGAAGAGCACACCCAGTCCTACTTCGGCTACGAGGCCTCGCTCAAGGCCGGCCGGCTGGGACAGCAGAAATAATGTGCTATAATATCCCCTAATTCTCCGAGGAGGAACCCGATGGCTTTCACGATCACCGAAGAGTGCATCAACTGCGGCGCCTGCGAGCCCGAGTGCCCCAATCAGGCCATCTCGGCCGGCGAAGAGCGCTACATCATCGATCCGGCCAAGTGCACGGAGTGCGTCGGACACTTCGACTCGTCCCAGTGCGCGGCCGTCTGCCCCGTCGATGCCTGCGTCCAGGATCCCGACAACAAGGAGACCCGGGACCAGCTGATGGCCAAATTCCACAAGCTGACCGGCAAGTAAGACCGATCGATCGAGATCGCACCTGAGGAGTGAACGCGGTTCACTCCTCTTTTTTTTCCCGAGACCATGAGCGACGCGCCGGCGGCCGACAAGACCTGGCTGAACGGGCTCCTCTTCGTCCTGACCGTCCTGACGACCTGCTTCGCCGGCCTCGGCTGGAGCGCGAGCTTCCTTTCGTTCGGGGCCGGCGGCGTCGGAGGGACGGACCTCGTCGCCGCGTCCGGCCGCGCCCTCGCCGATCCCCGCATATTTCCGTTGAGCGCGCTCTACGCGGCCGTCCTGATGACCATCCTGGTCGGCCACGAGCTCGGCCATTACCTGACCTGCCGCCGCTACGGCATCCCGGCGACCCTGCCGTTCTTCCTGCCCGGCCCGCCGTTCATCGGGACGTTCGGGGCGTTCATCCGCATCAAGTCGCGCATCTTCTTCAGGCGGCAGCTTTTCGACGTCGGAGCCAACGGTCCGCTCACCGGATTCGCCCTGGCGCTCCCCGCCCTGGTCGCCGGCCTGGCCTTTTCGCGCGTGGCGCCGTTCGTCCCCTCGGCCGACACCATCACCTTCGGCGAGCCGCTCCTCTTCCGGCTCCTCGCGGCCCTCTTCTTCGGCCGCGTCCCCGAGGGCTCGGTCCTCGTCCTCCATCCGGTCGGCTTCGCCGGCTGGGTCGGTCTCCTGGTCACGGCCATCAACCTCGTGCCCCTCGGCCAGCTCGACGGAGGACATGTCGCCTACGCCCTTCTCGGGCGCAACGCGCGGTTCCTTTCCCGCGTCATGGTCGGCGTCCTCGCCGTCCTGGGCATCTTCTTTCATATCACCTGGCTCGTCGTCGCCGGGATCCTGCTCTTCTTCGAATTCAAGTCGAAGCTGCGCCTGAACCACCCGCCGGTCGTCGACGAGGGCGCGCCGCTCGGCTGGAGGAGGCGCGTCCTGAGCGTCGTCGTCGTCATCATCTTCGTCCTGTCCTTCATTCCCGACCCGGTCAAGGGCGCGGGCTTGATCGATCTTCTGACCGGCGCGTGGGGCGGTCCGTGACGCTTCGCGACGGCCGCGGGACGTCGCGGATATTTTCACACATATTGTGGAAATGCTGTGGAAAAAGTCCGGCTTCGCCGCGTCAACTCGTTTTCCTGCATGAACATAGATCGGATTGCACAAAAATCCGTCAGCGGCGCATGTCTTTCCTTTTCAGCGAGATAACAACTCATTGAAAAGACAGACGTTGTAACGCTAATATAAAGGAGGTCCGAAGGAGACGCGCATGGCCGACCAGTTCCGCGAAGCCGAGGCGACGTTCAGCCGGCTGCGCGAGAGATTCCGGGACAAGCAGATCAGCCAGAAGGAGTTCTCCGATTCGCTGAAGCAGCTCCGGATCAAGGACGACGACGGCCGCTTCTGGGTGATCGGCGCGCAGAGCGGCCGCTGGTACGTCCACGAGCGCGGCCAGTGGATCGAAGCCAAGGCGCCCTCCCAGATGGAACGGAAAGCCATCTGCATCGCCTGCGGTTTCGAGAACGATCTCGAAGCCGAGACGTGCGCCCGCTGCGGCAGCCCGCCGGACGAGGACGTTCTTAGCGCGCCCGCCGGGGCCGATGGCGAGGGCCTTCCGTCTCCGGGCGAAGCGGCCGCCTCCTCCGCTTCCGGCGGGATCGTCGTCCGCTCCCTCGATCTCAGATCGTTCTTCTGGTTCTTCGGGGTGTTCGGGCTCTTCTCCGGCATCCTCGTCGGCCTCCTGGCCGGCGCGACGGGCCTTTTCGGCGGCTTCGTCGACCGGCTGCCCGCCTTCTTCGTCGAGCACCGGGGGGACCTTCTCGGCGGGATCTCCTGTTCCGTCGTCGGCGGGGTCCTCGGGTTCGGAGGCGGCGGCGCGGCGGGCCTTCTCCTAGCCGCCGTCTCGAACGGGATCCTGTCGCTCGTCGGCGGGCTCAGATTCCGCCGGTCCTGATCCTGTCCAGCCCCCAGGCGATCTGCCCGAGCGACAGCGACTCGTCGTTGGGGGAATAGAGCAGAGGCCGGAAGACCCTGAACCCCTTCGCCGCAAGGAGCTTCTCCGTCCGTTCAAGCAGGCGCCGGTTGAGGAAGACCCCGCCCGCGAGGGCGACCTCGCCGGTCCCGCGCTCGCGCCGGGCCCTCTCGGCGACGCGGACGATCGTCCGGGCCAGGGAATCGTGGAACTTCGCCGAGACGACGCGGACCGGCGTCCCGTCCGCGAGGTCGCGGACGAGGGCCCGGACGAGCGGGCCGAAGGAGATCTCCGCCGTCCCGCCCGGACCCGCGGCTCCGATCGAGACCGGGTAGACGCCGCGGAAGCGCGGGTCGGCCAGGGCCTCGAAGCGCATGGCCGCCTCGGCTTCGAACTCGAGGCGCTCGGGTGACGCGCCGGCGAGGTACGATACGGCGTCGAAGAGCCGGCCGCAGCTCGAGGCGAGCGGACTGCGGACCCCGGCGCGGACCATGGACAGGACGGCGGCCGAGCGGCGGCGGCCGATCCTTCTCAAAGCGGGAAGGCCGGGGAGCTCCGTGACCGCCGCGCCGTAAGCCCGGTCGAGGTAGGCCAGGGCCATCCGCCAGGGCTCGCGGGCGGCCAGGTCGCCGCCCGGGAGGGCCACGGGCTCGATCCGGGCGAAGCGCTCGTAGCCGCCGTAGTCCGCCAGCAGGAACTCGCCGCCCCAGGCCGTCCCGTCCTCGCCGTAGCCGTAGCCGTCGAGGGCGACGCCGAGGACGCGCCGCTCCGGCACGTGCCCGTGTTCGAGGAGCGGGGCCAGGACGTGGGCGAAATGATGCTGGACGCGGAGATGCGGGACGCCCATCCGGGCCGCGTAGCGGGTCGTCCGGAAGTCGGGATGGAGGTCGGTGACGACGGCCTCCGGCTTGGCGTCGAACAGGCGGAGGAGGTGGGCCAGCGTCTCCTCGAAGTAGCGGAAATTCCGGTAGTCGTCGAGGTCGCCGAGGAACTGGCTGGTGATGACGTAGCCGCTCTTGTAGAGGGAGATCGTGTCCTTGAGCTCGCCGCCGAGGGCGACGAGGACGCGGCCGGAACGGAGCTTTTCGGGAACGGCCTGCGGGTAGGGGACGTAGCCCCGGGCGCGGCGGACGAAGACCGGCCGGCCCGAAACGACCTTGACCACGGAATCGTCGGCCCGCATGGCGATGGGGCGGTCGTGGGTCAGGACGGCGTCGCAGAGCCCGCGGAGGCCGCCGCCCTCCTCCTCGTCCCTGATGATCGGCGCGTCCTTGGGGTTCGAGCTCGTGGCCACGATGAGCCCGAGGTCCTCGAGGAGGAGGCGGTGCAGGGGCGTGTAAGGCAGCATGACGCCGATCTCGTCGAGCCCCGGCGCGATGAGGGGGATGTCCTCCGTTTTGCGGAGCAGGACGATCGGCCGGCGCGGCGAGAGGAGCAGGCGGCGCTCGGCCGGCGTCGGCGCGGCGAACCGGCCGACGGCGGCGAGGTCGCGGGCCATGAGCGCCAGCGGCTTCGTCCGGCGGTCCTTGGCCCGGCGCAGGCGGGCGACGGCCGTCCTGTTGCGGGGATCGCAGACGAGATGGAACCCGCCGAGCCCCTTGACGGCCAGGATCTTTCCGGCGCGGACAAGGGCGGCGGCCTCGGCGACGCCGCCGCGGAGCTTGCGGCCGGTCCGGGCATCGCGGAGCGTCAGGCGCGGCCCGCAGGCCGGGCAGGCGATCGGCTGGGCATGGTGGCGGCGGTCGAGCGGGTCCTCGTATTCCCGGCGGCAGTCCGGGCACATCGGGAACCCGGACATCGTCGTGCGCGGCCGGTCGTAGGGCAGGCCGCGGACGATCGTGTAGCGCGGCCCGCAGTTGGTGCAGTTCGTGAAGGCGTAGCGGTAGCGGCGCTCGCCCGGCGTCTCGATCTCCTCGACGCAGTCGTCGCAGGTGGCGATATCGGGGGAGATGAAGACGAAGCCTCCGGTCTCGCGGGTCTTGCGGATCTGGAAGCCCGCGCGGTTCGAGACCGGGGCGGGCCGGGCGTCGAGCCGTTCGACGACGGCGAGAGGCGGCAGCCCCTTCCGCAGCGCGGCGGCGAATCCGCCCCGCACGACCGCCGCGGGCCCCTCGATGTGGATCTCGACGCCCGAGCCGGCGTTGGCGACCCAGCCGTCGAGCCCGAGGCGGCGGGCGAGCCGGTAGACGCAGGGGCGGAAGCCGACGCCCTGGACGACGCCGAAGACGGTCAGGCGCGACGCCGTCCGGCGGCCGCGTGCGATCCCCGGCCGGACGGGGCGCTTCATGGCGAGGTCCTCGATGTCCTGGCTCGGGCTCGGACCGCGTCGCGGCTGTAGAGACAGCCGCAGTAATCCTGGCGGTAGAGGCCGTGCGCCCGGCTGAGGTCGACGCTCTTCTTGAAGCCGTCCTTCTTCTTGAAATCGGCCTCGAGGAAGGCGACGCCGGCGCGGGCGGCGAACTGGCGGCCGATGCGGTTCATGACGGCGGCCTTTTTCCAGGGGCTGAGGCTCATGACCGTGGCGAAGGCGTCGAAGCCGTCGCGGGCCGTCCTCTCCGCCGTCCGCCGGAGGCGCGCGGCGTAGCAGACGTCGCAGCGGCGCCCCTTCTCCGGCTCGTCCTTGAACTTGAGGGTCAGGCGCGTCCAGCCGTCGGGATCGTAATCGTCCTCGAGCAGCGGGACGCCGGCGGTCCGGGCGACCTTTCGGGCTTCCTCGAGGCGGAGGTCGTACTCCTCGCGCGGCTGGATGTTGGAGTTGGAGAAGAACCCGGCGACGTCGTAGGTCTCCCCGAGGACGCCGAAGACGTAGAGGGCGTCCGGGGCGCAGCAGACGTGGACGAGGAGGCGGGGCTTCGGCACGCTATTTCAGGCGCTCGAGGCGGGTCTCGAGCTCGGCGATCGTCCGGTTGACGCCGTCGATCTGGAAGTAAAGGACGGCCAGGGCCTCAGGGCCGATCCGGGCCTCGTCGAGGATGCGGCCGACGCTCTCGAACAGCGGCTCCATCAGCCGCTTGACGTCGACGATCTTGTCCTGGGTGTGGTCCTTGGCCTTCTGCCACTCCCGGATCTCCTTCTCCCGGGCCTGGAGGCGCTCGCGGTACTCCCCTTCGATCCGGTGGATGGCGGCGTTGAAGACGCGCACGCGGCCCTCGACCTCCTCGAGCCGGCGATCGAGCCGGTAGCGCTCGTCCTGGAGGCGGGGGGTCTTGTCCCGGAGGTCCCGGACGAGCGCAGAGAGCGACGAGGCCTTCTCGCGGACCCTGTCCGATCGGGCCTTCCGGTCGGCCTCGGCGAGCTTGGGATTGTCCTCGATCTGACGGATCTCCTTCTCGACGGACGCGAGCTGGGCCTCGGAGGCCTCGGCTTCACGAAGGGACGACTCGAGGGCCTCGAGGAGCTCCTTCTTCCGGTTGGCCAGGGCGAGCATCTCCTCTTGGTGCGGCCGGCGGGCCTCCTCCTGCTCGGCGACGAGAGAGCGGTAGCGCGTGAGCGCGGCGTCGTGCTCGCGGCCGAGCACCTCGATGCGGGAGTAGACGTCGTGCCAGGTCTTCTGGTGGCGGCCGATCTCGTCGTCGAGGTCAGATAGCTTGACGCATTCCGCGTCGATGCAGGGGGCGCGGACGTCCTCGTTCCAGGCGAGCTTGCCCAGCTCGCGCCAGAGCGCGATCTTCTTCTCCCGTTCCTTCCTTAGCTTGACCTGGAGGCGGAGGCGGGCCATGTGGCGGCGGGCCCCCGACAGGAAGGCGCTGATGCGGCGGCGCAGGTCCTTGTCGCGGAGGAAGATGAAGGCGACGAGGAGAAGAATGACGCAGAGGAGAACCCAAAGCAGCCAGAAGGGGAGGCCCTCGGGAATGCTAACCTGAGACGGGGCCTGGGACACGGCGTCCATGCCCCAATTATGGCACAGGGCGGGCGCCCCCGACAACCAAGATAGGGTCAAACCTACCTTTTACCCGTTTTCGGGTAAGAGGTAGGTTTGACCCTATCTTTTTCTTACTGATACTCCTGGAAGAGGCGGACGAGCGTCTCCTTGTCCATGAGGCTCGCCTGGCGGTAGCGGATGCGGCCGCTGCGGTCGATGATGATCGTGGCCGGGATATACTCGCCCGGCTCGAAGTCGCGGACGATCTCCGGCGTCGCCAGGGCGATCGGGTAGTTGATGCCGGTCTTCTTCGTCCATTCGAGAAGAGCCTCCGCCGTGGTCTCGTCGACGGAGACGCCGAGGATCTCCAAGCCCTTGTCCTTGAACTCCCTGTAGACCTCGATGAAATCGGGGATCTCCTTGCGGCAGGGCGGGCACCAGGTCGCCCAGAAGTTGAGGACGAGAACTTTGCCCTTATAGGAGGCGAGCGAGAGGTTCGCCCCCTGGAGGTCCTTGATCGCGAAATCGGGGGCGGGCGTCGTTTCCGTCTGGGTCTTCGCGGGGGAACACGCGGCGACGGCCGCGGCGAAGGCGACCGTCACCAGGGTCGCCAGAACGAATATCCGTTTCATGGGGGTCTCCGTAAATCTAGAAATACGATATAAATTATAGTGTAAATATTGTAGAAAAGAAAGACGCCCGCTCTTATCTTAGCCGGCGAGCTTGAGCAGGCGCTCCCAGCGGGCGTCGACCTCGGCCTGGACGGCGGCGATCTGCACGTCCGTCAGGTGGCGGAACCGGCCCTGGAGCCTGAGGTAATCGTCGACCGGCTTCTTGTCCTTGAGCTTCAGGTTGATCGCGTAGTTCTCCCCGTCCTCGACCTCGAAGAGCGGGAAATAGGCGTTCTGGACGGCCATCCGGGCCAGCTTGATGCTGTCCTCGGGCCGGCTCTTCCAGCCCGTCGGGCACGGCGCGTAGACGTGGAAGAACCGCGTCCCTTTGATGCCCTTGGCCTTCTTCATCTTCTTGACGAAGTCCTCGGGGTGGGAGACGCTGGCCGTGGCGATGTAGGGGATCCGGTGGGCGGCCATGATGGAGACGATATCCTTCTTCGGCCTGGTCTTGAAGTGCTTGACCGGCGTCGTGGTCGTCCAGGCCCCGTAGGGCGTCGCCGACGAGCGCTGGATGCCCGTGTTCATGTAGGCCTCGTTGTCGTAGCAGACGTAGATGATGTCCTCGTTCCGCTCGGCCGCCCCGGACAGGGCCTGGAGCCCGATATCGAACGTCCCGCCGTCTCCGGCCCAGGCGACGACCGTCGTTTCCTTGTCGCCGACCATCTCCAGCCCGGCCTTGACGCCCGTCGCCGTCGACGCGGCCGTCTCGAAGGCGCAGTGGTAGATGGGCACGTCCAGGGAGGAGTAGGGATAGGGCCCGTCGATGACCGCCCAGCAGCAGGCGGGGATGCAGAGCGCCGTCCTCTGCCCGAGGGCCTTGAGCATGTAGCGCATGGCCAGCGTCGCGCCGCAGCCCTGGCAGGCCAGGTGGCCGCAGGCCATCGGCTCGTCGGCCGGGATGGTCAGGGTCATCTTCTTCTGTTTCTTGATCTCGGTGCTCATGTCTTGACTCCGATCCAGACGATGTTCTCGTCGGCGCGGTCCTTGGCCAGGGCGTGGGCGGCCACCTCCTTGAACGCGTCCACGGTGATATCGCGGCCGCCGAGCCCGGCGATGAAGCCGAAGACGGGCGGCATGCCCGCCTCCCCGTAGATCGCGGATTTCACTTCCTGGTAGAAGATGCCGTGGGCGCCGTAGGAGCAGTTCCGGTCGACGACGGCCGCTCTCTTGACCTTGCCGAGGACCTCGCGGACCCGGGCGAAGGGGAAGGGGCGGAAGACCTTGATGCGCAGGTTCCCGGCCTTGACGCCGCCCTCGCGCAGCTCGTCGACGGCGACGCGGGCCGTGTAGCCCGCCGTGCCCGACGTGACGAAGATGAACTCGGCGTCGTCGCACCGGTAGGGATCGACGAGGCCGAGGTTGCGGCCGAACGTCTTTTCGTATTCGCGGCCCGTCTCCTCGATCAGGGCCGGGGCCTTCTCCATGTCCTTCTGGAGCCGGTAGCGGAGCTCCATGTAGTGCTCCGAGCCGGTCAGCCCGCCGAAGGCCCGCGGGTCGTCGGGCGTCAGCCGGATGGGCGGCTTGAACGGCGGCAGGTACGCGTCGACCGGGGCCTGGTCCGGCACCTCGACGACCTCATACGTGTGCGACAGGGCGAAGGCGTCGAGGATGACCATGGCCGGGATCATCAGCGCCTCGGAGACCTTGAAGGCCTGGATGACGGTGTCCACGACCTCCTGGTTGGAGGCGCAGTAGTATTGCATCCAGCCCGTGTCCCGCTCCGACAGGCTGTCGTTCTGGTCGGTCCAGATCGACCAGCCCGGGGCCATGGACCGGTTGATATTGCCCATGACGACGGGATGGCGGCCGCCCGAGGCCCAGTGGAGCATCTCGTGCATGAGGGCCAGCCCCTGGGACGAGGTCGCCGTGAAGGTCCGGGCCCCGGCCACCGACGCGCCGATGCACGCGGCCATGGCCGAGTGCTCCGACTCGACCTTGATGAACTTGGCGTCGAGCGTCCCGTCGGCGCACATCTCGGACAGGAGCTCGACGACCTGGGTCTGGGGCGTGATCGGATATGCGGCGATGACCTGCGACCGGGCCAGCTTCGCCCCGTAGGACAGGGCGTGGTTGCCCATCATGACTTTCTTCATTTCCGCTCCTCCACCATGACGATGCACTTGGATGGGCATTCCTCGGCGCAGATCCCGCAGCCCTTGCAGTAGTCGTAATCGACGACCGGCCACTCGTCGACGATCTCGATCGCCGGCTCGGGGCAGAACTTCCAGCAGATGCCGCACTGGATGCACTTCGAGCGGTCCACCTCGGGCCGGATGTTCCGCCAGGCGCCCGTCAGGTTGTGGGTCTGGTGGCCGACCGAGCAGATCAGGAGCGGCATCTCCGCCGCCGACTTGAAGACGACCTTTTTCGCTTTCTTGGGCCTCATGTCCTCTCTCCCTCAGGCCTTGGCGAAGGCCTCTTCGGCCGCCTTGACGTTGTCCTCCGGCTTGATGGCGATGCCCTCGCGGATGGCCGCGGCCAGGGACTCGAGTTTGGCCAGCCCCAGGATCTTGACGACGGCGCCGGCGATGGCCGTGTTGACGATGGGCGCGGCCAGGCTGCCCAGGCGGTGCTTGACGGCGATTTCCGTGGCGTTAACGGTCCGGACCTTGAACTTGCCGTGGAAGGGGAACTCCTCGGGCCGGCGGTCGCTGTTGATGATGATCGTCCCGCCGGGCTTGAGGCCGTCGGTGATGTCGATGGCCTCGACGAGGGTCGGGTCGACGACGACGACGTCGTCGGGGGCGTAGATCCGGCTCTTGTCGTAGATCGGCTGGCTGTCGATGCGGATGAAGGCGACGACGGGCGAGCCCCGCCGCTCGACGCCGAACTCGGGATAGGCCTGGACCCAGTTGCCCTCTTTGGCGATGGCGTCGGCGAGGATCTTGGAGGCGACGACGGTGCCCTGACCGCCGCGGCCGTGGAAACGGATTTCGACCATGGGCCTCTCCTTATCGGTTCGATATGAGGCGCTAT
>Ga0154759_1022_pt1 | contig 22530 bp, 21 predicted proteins | sample Rifle2008BG16ft_FD_105767 | JGI IMG/M metagenome (GOLD analysis project Ga0154759, IMG submission 105767) | Candidatus Aminicenantes bacterium RBG_16_66_30 | reverse complement strand
ATGCCCCAAGGATTGGAGTTCGTCTCCATGTTCCGGAAGAAGGCGTTGAGCTCCTGGGGGAACTTGCTCTGCATCAGGACCTGGCTGCGGCGGGCCCCGACGATCTTGCGGATGTGCTCGATCTCGACCGGACATTCCTTCTGGCACGCGCCGCAGGTCGTGCACGTCCAGATCTCGCCCTCGGTGAAGGTCGCCGGGACGAGCTCGGGGAGGTCGTCGCGTTTCTTACCGACGAGGGCCTTGTCGCCGGCGAGCAGGGCTCTCTCCTGGTTGAACAGGATCATCTTCGGCGAGAGGGGCTTGTCGCTGGCGAAGGCCGGGCAGGCGTCCTGGCAGCGGCCGCACTCCATGCAAGCGAAGGCGTCGAGGTTGTCCTTCCAGGTGAAGTCGGCGGCCTTCTCGACGCCGAAGACCTCGGATCTCTCGAGGTCGAGGGCCGGGAGCTCGCCGCTCGGCGTCGACCGCCGGAAGAACACGTTGAACGGCCCGGCGAACATATGGAGATACTTCGAGTGGGGGACATAGGCGATGAAGCCGTAGACGGCGACGACGTGGGCCCACCAGGAGATCTTGAAGTGGCTCGCGATCGCTTCGGCCCCGAGGCCCGACCGGCCGATGAGGCCGGCGAGCCAGGGGCCGATGAACGACCAGCGGGCCGTCTCGGGATGGTGGGCGATGGCGAAACCCTCGAAATAGAGGTAGGTCGCCGTGGCCAGGGTGATCAGGAGATAGATGGCCGCCGAATCGCCCGGCGTCGTGGCATAGGCCTTGGGCCGGAGGACGAAGCGGCGGAAGGCGAGGAAGATGACTCCGGCCATGACCGTGAACGCGGCGGCGTCGATGACGAAGGAGAAGACGAGGCCGAGCCAGGTGTTGCCGAAGATGTAGAAACCGTCGAAGAAGCCCTCGAGGGTGTGGCTGAGCGTCATCGTGTCGAAGGACAGGGCCGCGTAGAAGATGCCGACGTGCATGAGGCCGGTGAAGAGGCGCTCGCCTCTCAGCGTGCATCGCTGAAAGAGGACCTTGGCCACGGCATGGCGGAACCTTTTCCAGAGGTCCTTGAAGCGGTCCTCGGGAACTCCGGCCAGGATGATCCTGATCCTGCGGAGGATCGGGATGATAAACGCAGCCGCCGTCGCCAGGATGAGGACGACGAACACGAGCTTCTCGGGGGTCGTCAACATGGCCGGACTCCTTATTCTGTTCCGCGGCCTCTTTTTACAGATTTGTCATGAGACTGTCAAATATGCTAATTAGAGAAGCCATGAACGTCCTCGTCGCCCTCGTCGCCGCCGCGGCCGTGTTCGTCGTGGCCGGGCGGTTCTATTCCCGCTACATCGCCAGAAGCCTCGGGGAGGACCCGGCCCATCCGACGCCCGCCGTCACCTGCTGCGACGGCCGCGATTACGTCCCGACGAAGCCCTATGTCGTCTTCGCCCACCATTTCTCGGCCATCGCCGGCGCCGGGCCCATCCTCGGCCCGACCATGGCCATCCTCTACGGCTTCGTCCCGGCCTGGCTCTGGGTCGTCTTCGGCGGCGTCTTCATCGGCGCCGTCCACGACTACACGACCCTGTTCATCAGCATGCGCGAGGGCGGCAAGTCCATGGCCGAGGTCGCCCGCAGGACCCTCGGTCCCACAGGCTTCAACCTGTTCATCGCCTTCACGATCGTCATGATCGTCCTTGTCACGTCGTCCTTCCTCAGCGCGACGGCGATCTCCCTGACCTCGCTCTGGCCGCTGGCCAAGATCGGGGTCCGGGAAGGGGAGACCTTCCTCAAGACCGCCGTTCGTGACGGCGTCGTCATGGGCCGGATCGGCGGCATCGCCTCGACCTCGGTCATCTTCATCACCCTGTGCTCGCCGTTCCTCGGTTTCCTCATTTACAAGAAAGGGCTCAAGAAGGCCGCGGCCTACGGCCTGGCCGCCGCGATCTGCGTCGGATCCGTCTTCCTGGGCATCGCCTTTCCGGTGACCCTGGCCCCGACGACCTGGATGATCATCATCTCGATCTACGTCCTCATCGCCGCGGGCGTCCCGGTCTGGCTCATCCTCCAGCCGCGCGACTTCATCAACGTCCAGATCCTCTACGGCGGCATCGGCCTGATGGTCGTTTCCCTCTTCAGCTGCGGCTTCCAGGGGATCCGCATCGCCATGCCCCGGTTCAACCTGGCCGAGGGGACGCTCAACCTTGGCTTCATATGGCCGATGATGTTCATCACCATCGCTTGCGGAGCCATCTCGGGCTTCCACTGCCTGGTGGCCGGCGGGACGACGGGAAAACAGCTGGCCAAGGAGCCCGACGCCCGGCGCGTCGGCTACAATGCCATGCTCCTCGAATCGCTCCTGTCGGTCTGCGTCCTCTTGGCCCTCGGGGCGGTCATGGCCTTTTCCGATTACAAGGCCATCGTCTGGCCCACCGACCCGGCCGTGAGGTCCAATCCCATCCTCGGCTTCTCGCTGGCCGCGGGCCGGCTCTTCCATCAGGGGCTGGGCATCCCCGTGGCCCTGGGTACGGTCTTCGGCATCCTGCTCGTCGAGGGCTTCGTCATCACGACGCTCGACGCGGCCGTCCGGCTCAACCGCTATCTCTTCGAGGAGCTGTGGTCGATCGTCCTCAAGAAGGTGCCGGGCCTCCTGAGGCAATACTGGTTCAACTCGGGCCTTTCGGTCGTCCTGATGTGGACGCTGGCCTATTCCAACGCCTTCAGCGCCTTGTGGCCTATCTTCGGCACGGCCAACCAGCTGCTGGCGGCGATGGCCCTTCTGACCGTTTCGGCCTGGCTCCTCCTGCGCAGGCGTAAGAAGTGGTTCACGCTCGTGCCCGCGGTGTTCATGGTCGCGACGACCCTCGTCTCGCTCGGGATCCTCCTCGCGGGCTACATCCGGAAGGGGAATTACATCCTGATCGCCGCGGATCTGCTCCTTCTGGCCCTGTCGGTCGGCGTCGTCGTCCTCTCCTTGAAGACCTTTCTGAAAAAGCGGGACAGGCCCGGAGAGGCGCCGGCGGCCGTCTGAAAGGAGACCTATGGCCGAAAAGAGAGACATCATCATCATCGGCGGCGGACCGGGAGGCTATCTGGCGGCCATGCGCGCGGCCCAGCTTAAAAAGACCGTCACGCTCATCGAGCGGGACCGCATCGGCGGGACCTGCATCAACTACGGCTGCATCCCGACGAAGTACCTCCTTCATCAGACGAAGGTCCTCAAGGAGGTCGGCGGGACGAAGACGCTCGAAGGGCCCGTCGGCGAGGTCCGTATGAACTGGGCCAAGGTCCAGCAGGGGCGGCAGGCCGTTGTCGACCAGCTGGTCAAAGGCATCGTCTTCCTGCTCGAAAAAGGCAAGGTCGAGATCCTCAAGGCGCCGGCCCGACTGAGGGCCCCGAGATCGGTCGTCGCGAGGACGGCGGAAGGGGAGAGGGTCTTCGAAGCGGACAAGATCATCGTGGCCGCGGGCAGCCGGGCGGCCGACCTGCCCTTCCTCAGAGTCGACGGCCGGACCGTGGTCACGAGCACCGAAGTGCTCGAGCTCTCCGAGGTCCCGAAGAGCCTCCTCGTCATCGGCGCGGGGGCGATCGGCCTGGAGATGGGTTCGATCTACCGCCGTCTCGGGACCGACGTCACCGTGCTCGAGATCTTGCCCCAGATCCTGCCGGGGTCCGACAAGGAGGCCGTGACGAGGCTCGAGCGGGCCCTGAAAAAACAAGGGCTGAAGATCTTCACGGAAATGAGGATCGACGAGGCCGTCGTCGCGGATGGCGCGGTCACGCTGAAAGGCGCCTGCGTCAAGACCCATGCGCCCTTCGAATTCCGGGCGGAGAAAGCGCTCCTCTCGGCCGGCCGGAAACCGAACACGGCCGACCTCTTCGATGGCGAGCCCTTCCTCGATATGGACCGGGGATTCATCAAGGTCGACGCGTCGCTCCAAACGAGCGTCCCCGGGATCTACGCCGTCGGCGACGTCATCGGCGGGAAGCTCCTGGCCCATAAGGCCTACTATGACGCCATCGTCGCCGTCGAGAACGCCTCAGGGATGATCCGGACCGTCGACTACGCAGCCCTGCCCGCGGCCGTCTTCACAGAGCCCGAGTTCGCCTCGGTCGGACTGACCCAGGAAGAGGCCGCAGCCAAGGGCATCAAGGTCAAGTCGGGCGTCTTTCCGCTTCAGGCGAGCGGCCGGGCCATGACCATGGAAGCCACGGACGGCCTGGTCAAAGTCCTGGCCGACGAGGCCGACAAGGTCATCGGAGCCCACGTGGTCGCTCCCGGCGCCTCGGACCTGATCCCCGTGCTGACCATGGCCGTGGCCAAAGGCATGACCCTCAAGGAGCTGGACAGCATCATCTACATCCACCCGACGCTGTCCGAGACGATCGGCGAGGCGGCCCTCAAGGCGAACGGCGAGGCGCTCCATATTTTGAATTCCTAGCCGTTGAAAAATCCTGGGCAATTGACTACAATCGCTGCGTCTCGCGGCTTAACATGCTCGAACTCGCGCTCGCCTTCCTCGTCTTCGGCGTCCTCTCGGGCGTCATGATCCTGGTGAACTACGTCCTGGGACCCCGAAGGCCCAACCCGGCCCGCGAGAAGCCCTTCGAATGCGGCAGCCCGCCCCTCCAGGCGGCGATCGGCCCGGTCAACATCCCGTTCTTCCTCGTCGCCCTGCTCTTCCTGCTCCTCGACGTCGAGATCGTCTTCTTCTATCCCCTGGCGCTCGCCTTCCGCGAACAGGGCTTCGGCGGGTTCCTCGCGCTCGGCGCGTTCGTCCTCGTCCTGGGCCTCGGCTTTGTGTACGCTTGGAAGAAAGGGATCTTCCGCTGGTCATGAGCGGCCTGAGCTTCCTGACGACCCGCCTCGAAACGGCCCTCGGCTGGGGCCGCAAGTTCTCACTCTTCCACTATCCGTTCATCACCGCGTGCTGCGGCATGGAATACATGTCGGCGGCCTGCGCCCACTTCGACATCGACCGCTTCGGGGCCGGCCTGACCCGCTTCTCGCCGCGCCAGGCGGACCTCCTGCTCGTCGTCGGCACGGTGCCCCACAAGCTCGGCCCCGTCCTCAGGACCGTCTACGACCAGATGCTCGAGCCCAAGTGGGTCATCGCCTTCGGCGCCTGCGCCGTGAGCGGCGGGATCTATCAGAACTACGCCGTCGTCCAGGGCATCGACCGGATCGTCCCCGTCGATATCTACATCCCCGGCTGCCCGCCGCGGCCCGAGATGGTCCTCGACGGCCTCCTCAAGCTTCAGGACAAGATCCAGCATCAGAAACAGGATTGGCGATGGGCCAGGAAATCCTGATCGAGGCCATCCGGGCCAAGCTCGGCCCTGCCGTCGAGGGAATCGCGGACTCTTACGGCGACCTGGTCCTCATCCTCCGCCCCGAGGCGGTCCGCTCCGCCCTGGCCGCCCTGCGCGAAATGCCCTTTGATTACGCGGTCCTCCTCGACCTGACCTGTGTCGACTTCGCCGCGGGCCAAGGGCGCTTGGAGCTCGTCTATCATCTCTATTCGCTCTCCCGGAACGTCCGCCTGCGGCTCAAGGCCTCGCTCCCGGCCGCCGACCCGGCGGTCGAGACGCTCGTCGGCCTGTGGAAGAACGCCGAATGGCTCGAGCGCGAGGTCTTTGACATGTTCGGCGTCCGTTTCGAGGGCCACCCCTATCTCCGGAGGCTCCTGACCTACGAGGGCTTCGAGGGCCACCCCCTGCGCAAGACCTATCCCTGGCGGCTCGGCCAGCCGCGCCTCCCGCTCAAGGACGACGTCTGAGATGGAACCCTTGACGCGGATCCAGCGGGAAGCCCGGCCGGAGAGCATGCTCATCAACATGGGGCCGTCCCACCCGGCCATGCACGGCACGCTCCGGATCATGCTCGAGCTCGACGCCGAGAAGATCCTCAACGCCGAGTGCGAGATCGGCTACCTCCACCGCGGCTTCGAGAAGACCTGCGAGAACAAGACCTATTTCAACCTGCTGATCTACACCGACAGACTGAACTACGTCTCGCCCTTGATCAACAACCTCGGCTATGTCATGACCGTGGAGAAGATGATGGGCGTCACCGCGCCCGAGCGGGCCCAGCTCATCCGGGTCCTCATGAGCGAGCTCTCGCGCGTCTCCGACCACCTGACCTGCCTCGCGGCCATGGCCATGGAGAACGGCGCGTTCACCGTCTTCCTTTATATGATGAAAGCCAGGGAGTTCATCTGGGACGTTATCGAGTTCACGACCGGGGCCCGCATGACGACCTCCTACATCCGCATCGGCGGCGTCCGGGCCGACCTCCATCCCGATTGGCGGGGCTCTCTCGCGACGGCCGTCCGGGAGACCCGCAAGGTCCTCAAGGACGTCTCGGGACTCCTCGACAAGAACAGCATCTTCCTCGGCCGGACCCGCGGCGTCGGGGTCATGTCCAAGGAAGACGCCCTTTCGTACGGCTGGACCGGCCCTTGCCTGCGGTCGACAGGCATCCCCTACGACGTCCGCAAAGCCCATCCGTATCTCGTCTATGACCGTCTCCAGTTCGAGGTCCCGGTCGGCGAATGCGGCGACAACTACGACCGCTACAGCGTGCGGATGCGCGAGATGGAGCAGAGTCTGAGGCTCCTCGAGCAGGTCGCCGCCCTGATCCCCGACGCGGCGCCCCTCGGCGGCGGGCCGGCCATCGAGCCCGCGGAGGCCCTCGCCCGATCGCGGCTTCAGCGCGCGGACGAGCGCGTCCGGCTCTCGCCGAACCTCGAAGGGTCCGAGAAGGAGCGTCTGCCGGGCTTGACGGCCCCGGACCCGCTCGTCGGCGTGCCGGCGAAAGAAGACACCTACACGACCATGGAAGGGCTGATCAGCCACTTCCTGTTCTTCATGAGCGGCAAGGGCATCCGCCCGCCCAAAGGAGACGTCTATTTCTCCGTCGAGGGCGGCAACGGCGAGGTCGGCTTCTACATCGTCTCGGACGGGACCGACAAGCCCTACCGCCTGCACTTGAGGGCGCCCTGTTTCCATATCGTCTCGGCGCTCGAGCAGCTCATCAAAGGGCGCTTCGTCGCCGACGTCATCCCGACCTTCGGCTCGATGAACATGATCGGCGGGGAGCTCGACCGATGAGCTACGCCCCTTCCCCGGCCGCGCTCGAGAAGATCGAGGGGACGATCGCTCTCTATCCGGAGAAACCCGCGGCCCTGCTCCCCGTCCTCCACATCATCCAAGGGGAATCGGGGTTCATTTCCGCGGCCGCGGAGGCCTGGGCCGCCGCGAAGCTCGGCCTCCGGCCCGTCCGTGTCCGCGAGGTCCTCTCGTTCTACACGATGTTCAGGCGGGCGCCCGCCGGACGGACGACCCTTCAGGTCTGCCGCAACCTCAGCTGCGCCCTGGCCGGAGCGGACGACATCCTGGGCCTCATCCGGGAGAAGCTGGGGATCGGGCCGGGCGAGACGACGTCCGACGGCGCGGTCACCCTGGTCACGGCCGAATGCCTGGGCCATTGCGACCACGCTCCGTGCCTTCAGGTCGACGGCGTCGACCACGGGCCGGTGACCCGAGAGACGGTCGCCGCCCTCATCGAGGAGCTCAAAGCGCATGTCTGAGAACGGCGTCCGGCTCCTGCCCCTCGACGATGACTCCTGGCGGCTCGAGGCCTACCTCCGCCGGGGGGGCTACGAGGCGGCCCGCAAGGCCCTGACCTCGATGGCGCCCAAGGACGTGGTCGCCGAGGTCTGCCAGGCCGTCATCCGCGGCAGGGGAGGGGCGGGTTTTCCGGCCGGGATGAAGTGGAGCTTCGTCCCGCAGGGCGGAGCCGGCCCGAGATACCTTTGCGTCAACGCCGACGAGGGCGAACCGGGGACGTTCAAGGACCGGCTCGTCCTCCGCCGCGCCCCTCACGCGCTCCTCGAAGGGATGGTCATCACCGCGTTCGCCGTGGGCATCCGGACGGCCTTCATCTACGTCCGGGGCGAGTACGCCCTCGTCTCGGGGCGGCTGGAAGAAGCGGTCGCGGAGGCCCGGTCCGCGGGCTACCTCGGGCCGCGCGTTCTCGGAACGGATTTCGGTCTCGACGTCATCGTCCACCACGGCGCCGGGGCCTATATCTGCGGGGAGGAGACGGCGCTCCTCGAGTCCCTCGAGGGCCGCCGGGGCCAGCCGCGGGTCAAGCCGCCGTTCCCGGCGTCCGTCGGCCTGTTCCGCTCGCCCACGGTCATCAACAATGTCGAGACGCTCGCCGCGATACCCCAGATCCTGGCCCACGGCGCGGGCTGGTTCCTCGGCCGGGGCGTCGCCAAGGACGGCGGCACGCGCCTCTTCGGCGTGAGCGGAGCGGTCCGGCGGCCGGGCATCTACGAGCTCGCCGTGGGGACGCCGCTCCGGCAGGTCATCGAGGTCCATGCCGGCGGACCGCCGGAAGGGCGGAGCATCAAGGCGGTCGTCCCGGGAGGCCTTTCGGCGCCGGTCCTCAAGGCCGACGAGATCGACGTCCCCATGGACTTCGATTCCCTGGCCCGGTCCGGCTCCATGCTCGGTTCGGCGGGGATCATCGTCATCCCCGACGGCACGCCGATGCTCGACGTCCTCCACGTCACGGCCCGGTTCTATGCCCACGAATCCTGCGGCAAGTGCACGCCCTGCCGCATCGGGACGTCCTGGATCCTCAAGGCCGTCCGGCGGCTCCGGCGCTCGGGAGGAAGCCCGGCCGATCTCGATCTCATCCTGCGCCTGGCCGAGGGCATCCGGGGGAGAACGCTCTGTCCGTTCGGGGACGGGGCGGCCATGCCCATCCGCGCCATCGTGACCAAATTCCGGGACGAGCTCGAACGGGCGGTGGCCCGATGAGCGGGCTGAAGCGGGTCGGGCTGACGATCGACGGCCTCAAGGTCCAGGCCGCCGAGGGGACCAGTATCCTCAAGGCGGCGGAACAGGCGGGCGTCGTCATCCCGCATTTCTGCTATCACCCCGCGTTGGAGATCGAAGGCAACTGCCGGATGTGCGTGGTCGAGATCGAGGGCCTGCCGAAGCTCGAGCCGTCCTGTTCGGCCTTGGTCCGTGAAGGCCTGGTCGTGCGGACGTCGACGGAGCGCGTCCGCGAGGCCCGCAAGGACGTCCTCGCCTTCCTCCTCGCCGAGCATCCCCTCGACTGCCCCATCTGCGACAAGGCCGGGGAGTGCCGGCTTCAGGATTACTACGACCGCCACGGGCTCACCGCCAGCCGCATGGTCGAGCCCCGCGAGCGCCGGGAGAAGAAGCTGGCGATCGGCCGGGGCCTCATCCTCGACCGCGAGCGCTGTGTCCTCTGCACGCGCTGTGTCCGGTTCCTGCGGCAGATGCCCGGGACGGGTGAGCTGGGGGTGTTCGAGCGCGGCCTCCGCTCGGAGGTGGGCATCTTCGAAGATGCTCCGGTCGACAACGGCTATTCCGGGAACCTCGTCGACATCTGTCCCGTCGGGGCCATCACCGCCGAGGATTTCCGGTTCAAGACGAGGGCCTGGTTCCTCGCGCGCAAGCCGTCGGTCTGCCCCCACTGCGGCCGCGGCTGCGCCGTCACCGTCGAATCCGTTTCGGGCTATCCTCTGGCGAAAGGGGAGAGGCGCGTCTATCGGATCACCGCCCGTGAGAATCCGGCCGTCAACGGCTTCTGGATCTGCGACCTCGGCCGGGACGGACGCCGCGATATCGACGAGGGGAGGCACGCCCGGCTGATGAAGGCCGGCGTGCCGGTCGCGGGGCTGTCCTGGCAGACGGCCCTGGCGGACGTCGCGGCGGCTATCCGGACGGTCCCCGGGCCCGAGCGCTCCGCCGGGATCGCCGTCGTGCTGAACGGCCGCTTGACCTGCGAGGAGCTGGCCTTGGCGAAAAGGCTTTTCGTCGCGGGCCTGGGCCTCTCGAAGGTCTATTTCGCCGACCGCAAGCCCGGCTCCGCCGACGGCCTGCTCTTGACGGCCGAGCGTCTGCCCAACGGCCGGGGCGTCCTCGAAGCGGGATTCGCGCCCCGGCTCCCGGCCCTGGACGAGATCGCGGCCGCCGACGTCCTCCTCGTCTTCGGGCCCTATCTCTCCGAGCACCTCGCGGAGGAGGCGCTCGCCAAGGCCTGGGCCGGCATCCCTTCGAAATTCCTTTTCAGCGCCCATGAGGGGCCGCTCGACAGGCTTGCCGATATCGTCTTCCCGGTCGCCGTTCCGGCAGAGAAATCGGGAACCTACATCAATGTCGATGGGACGCGTCAGACCTTCGCCCAGGCCGTCAAGCCGGCCGCAGGGGTCGCCGCGGAGAGCGCCATCCTCGCGGGCCTGGCCAACTTGCTGGCCCTCGACGCCGGAGGCGGCGATGCTCGCTGACGTCCTCATCGTCCTCGCCAAGGTCGTTCTCGCCCTGACCTGGACGCTCCTCCTGGCCCTTTTCCTGACCTGGGTCGAACGGAAGGAAAGCGCGGTGATGCAGGACCGGATCGGGGCCAACCGGGCTTCCGTCTTCGGCCTGAGGCTCTTCGGCCTATTCCAGCCGTTCGCGGACGCCATCAAGATGCTCTTCAAGGAGGATTTCGCCCCGACGTTCTCCCAGCGGGCCCTCCACTGGCTGGCGCCGACGTTCTCCTTCTTCTTCGTCTCCGTGGCCATCGTCGCCGTGCCGTTCGGGGACACCGTCCGGCTCTTCGGCCGGCGGATCCCTCTCCAGGTCGTCGATCTCAACGCGGCCGTCCTCTTCGTCCTGGCCATGTTGAGCCTCGGCATCTACGGCATCCTCGTCAGCGGCTGGGCCTCGGCGAACAGGTACGCCCTGATCGGGAGCCTGCGCGGCGCCGCTCAGCTCATATCCTACGAGGTCGCCCTGGGCCTGTCGCTCGTCGGGCTGATCATGGTCTTTCCCTCCCTGAGCTTATCCCGGATCGTCGAATCCCAGGGCGCTCTCCTGTTCGGCTTCCTCCCCAAGTGGGGCGTCTTCCTCCAGCCCCTCGGGTTCGCCGTCTTCTTCCTGGCCGGCATGGCCGGGACGAAAAGGGTTCCTTTCGACCTGCCCGAGGGCGAGTCCGAGATCATCGGCTTCTATACCGAATACGGCGGCCTCAAGTTCGGTTTGTTCATGTTCACCGACTTCCTGGAGGTCATCGTCCTCTCCGCGATGTCCACGACGCTCTTCTTCGGCGGCTGGCAGGTGCCCTGGCTCGGCGACGGCGGCTTCGCCTTCCCTTGGGGCGGGCGCCTCGACGTCGCGCCCTGGGCGGTCACGGTCCTGCGGGTGCTCGCCTTCAACCTCAAGGTCTTTTTCTTCTGCTGGCTCCAGATCCTGACCCGCTGGACCTACCCGCGCTTCCGCTACGACCAGATCATGGACCTGGGCTGGAAGGTCCTCGTCCCCCTCGGGGTCGGCAATATCCTCATCACCGGGCTCATCCTGGCGGCGCGAGGTTGACGCGAATATGATCAAAGCCTGGCTCGTCGTGAAGGAGCTCCTGAGGGGCGCGGGAATCACCTCCCGTCACTTCTTCGTCAACATGACCTTCCACACGTTGCGGCTCTTCGGCATCAAGACGAAAAGGCGAGGCGCCGTGACCATCCAGTACCCCGAGGAGCGCAAGGAGCTCTCCCCGCGGCACCGCAGCCTCCATCGGATCCGGCCCCGCGACGACGGGAGGCCGAGCTGCGTCGCCTGCATGCTCTGCGTCACGGTCTGCCCGTCCGAATGCATCAGCGTCGAGGCCGCCGAGGACCCCGACCCCGAGGTCCAGAAGGTCCCGGCCAAGTTCGTCGTCGACCTCAACCGCTGCTGTTTCTGCGGCTTCTGCGTCGAGGCCTGCCCCGTCGACGCCATCCGGATGGACACGGGCGAGATCCGGCTGGCTTCGAAGACCCGCGCCGGTCTCGAGGCTCGCCTGGATAAGCCGTGATCTTGCCCTCCGACCGGGTCCGGATCGGAGAGTTCGAGGTCATCCGGCTTCTCGACGGGACCTTCCGCGTAGACGGAGGGGCCATGTTCGGAGTCGTTCCCCGGACGCTCTGGGCCGCGAAGGCCCCCCCCGACGCCGAGAACCGGATAACACTGGCCCTGAACAGCTATGTCATCCGAACGCCGAAGACGACGATCCTCGTCGACACGGGCGTCGGCCCCGATGTCGGCCGGCGGCATATCGACTTCTATTCGTTCGAGCGTCGCCCCGGGCTTCTCGCGGGCCTCGCCGAGCTCGGCCTGGAACCCGAGGGCGTCGATATCGTCGTCAACAGCCACCTCCATTTCGACCACTGCGGCGGCAACACCGTCCGGGCGGCCGATGGGACGTGGGCGCCGGCCTTCCCCCGCGCGCGCTACGTCGTCCAGCGCGGCGAGTGGGAGCAGGCCCTCCATCCGGTCGACCGGGACAAGCCCAGCTACCTCCCGGCCCGGCTCAAGGGGCTCGCGGAAGGGGACAGGCTTCGGCTCCTCGACGGCGACAGGCCCCTCGCTCCGGGCGTCGAGGCCGTCCTCGTCGCCGGCCATACCGCCTTTCACCAGGGCGTCAAGGTCGCTTCGGGCGGGAGAACGTTCTTCTATCTGGCCGACGCCGTGCCCACGACGGCCCACATCGGCCTCGACACCATCATGAGCTACGACCTTTACCCGGTCGACACGTTCAACAACAAGAAGGCGCTCCTCGAGCGGGCCGCCGATGAGGGCTGGGTCCTGGGCTTCAGCCACGATCTCCGGACGCCGTTCGCGTCCCTGCGCCGCGTCGGAAAGCGGCTTGTCGCCGTCCCCGTTGCCGGGGCGGAAAACGATTGACTTTTCGCGTCCCCGTCCTTATGATACGTCTTCGCATTTTTAAATTTCCCTGGAGGTTTTCATGAAAAAGGTCACTGTCGAGGAGCTGTTGGCCAAGGCCCAGCAGCCTTCCCTGGATGCCCCCCGGCTCCACAGATTCTACAAGGGCAAGATGGGCACGGCCATCAAATGCCGGATCCGCGACTTCAACGATTTCGCGATCTGGTACACCCCCGGCGTCGCCGCCGTCTGCAAAGAGATCGCCGTCGATAAGCAGAAGGCTTACGAGTACACCAACAAGTGGAATTCCGTGGCCGTCATCAGCGACGGCACCCGCGTCCTCGGGCTCGGCGATATCGGCCCCGAGGCCGGCCTGCCGGTCATGGAGGGCAAAGGGATCCTTTATAAGTATCTGGGCGGCGTCGACGCCTTCCCCCTCTGCCTCGACGAGAAAGATCCCGATAAGATCATCGAGATCGGCCGCGCCCTCCAGCCGTCCTTCGGCGGCTTCAACCTCGAGGACATTGCCCAGCCCAAGTGCTTCCGGATCCTCGACGAGCTCCGCGCCAAGTGCGAGATCCCCGTCTGGCACGACGACCAGCAGGGCACGGCCTGCGTCACCGTGGCCGGACTCATCAACGCCCTCAAGATCGTCAAGAAGGACATCGCCGAGGTCAAGATCACGGTCGTCGGGTCCGGCGCCTCGGGCATCAACATCTCCCGCCAGATCATGCTGGCCGGCGCCAATCCCGCGAACATGCTCTCTGTCGACTCCAAGGGCATCCTGTCCCGCGACCGCGCCGACAAGGAGAACCTCCAGAAGAACTTCAAGGAGAAATGGGACCTCTGCCTGCGGACCAACCCCAAGGGCAAGCAGGGTTCGATCGCCGACGCCCTCGTCGGCGTCGATGTCCTCATCAGCGCGTCCACGCCGGGGCCCGGTACCATCAAGCCCGAGTGGATCAAGGCCATGGCCAAGGACGCCATCGTCTTCGCCGAGGCCAACCCCATCCCCGAGATCTGGCCCTGGGAGGCCAAGGAAGCCGGCGCCCGGATCGTGGCCACCGGCCGGTCCGATTTCCCCAATCAGGTCAACAATTCCCTCGGCTTCCCCGGCATCTTCCGGGGCGCCCTGGACGTCCGGGCCAAGACGATCACGGACGGCATGTGCATCGCCGCCGCCCGCGAGCTGGCCAAGGTGGCCGAGGACAAGGGCATCCACGAAGACTACATCATCCCCAACATGGACGAATGGGAGGTCTTCCCCAGGGAGGCCGTGGCCGTCGGCACCAAGGCCATCGAAGAGGGCGTCGCCCGGTTCAGCTTCCCGGCCGACGTCCGTTTCAAGATGGCCGAGGAGATCATCCGCGCCTCCCGCGAGGACGTCCAGAAGAAGATGCGGGAAGGCGTCATCATCGACCCGGACAAGTGACGCCGGCCACGCAAGAGAGCTGAACGGGAGGGGAGGAGGGAGGCCGCCGATGCCCTCCTCCTCTCCTTTTATATTTGACAAACGTCCTTCCCTGTGATATAAAAATCGGTCATAGGGTATTTGTCTATCGCCTAGCCGGAGTAGAATACCAACATCCCCAGAGTCGTCGCCTATCTCACGGATCTCATAGAGAAAACCTTAAAGGAGGTCAAATCATCATGAAGAACATCGTGAAAGGCTTAGCCCTGGCGCTCATCGTCGTGTTCGCGTTCACGAGCTGCGCCAAGCAACCCACCTTGCTGATGGACGCCGCCAAGGCCGCCATCCAGGGCGTCGTCGACGCCAAGGGTGGGATATACGCGAAGGACGAGCTGGCCAAGCTCAACGGCGACCTGCAGGCCGCCCTTGACGCCGTCAACGCCCAGTCCAAGAAATTCTTCAAGAAGTACGGGCCGGCCAAGGAGATGCTGACCAAGGTCGCCGATGACGCCAAGACCGTCGCGGCCCTCATCCCCGGGCGGATCGCCGAGGCCAAGGCCGGAGCCGAGACCGCCATCGGCGAGGCCAAGACCGTCCTCGAAGAAGCCAAGGCCCTCCTCGAGAAGGCCCCCAAAGGCAAGGGCACCAAGGCCGACATCGAGGCCATGAAGGCCGACCTCGCCGGTCTCGACACGGCGATGATGGACGTCGACGCCGCCCTAGCCGCCGAGGACTATTTCGGAGCCAAGGATAAGGCCGCCGCCGTCAAGGAGAAGGCCGCCGCGATCGTCGAACAGATCAACGCCGCCATCGCCAAGGTGAAGAGGTAAATCTCTCTCCTTGAGGTCACGTAGAACAGCCGTCCTTGTTCTGGCTGTTTTGCTTTTTGGTTGTCGAACCGCGCCGGTCCCTCCGGAGGTCCTTGAAGCCGACCTTCAGGAACAGGACCTCTGGAGGTCCGGCGCTTCCTTTTTCGCCGGCCAGGAGCACGCGGCCTACCTCGAAAGCCTGAGGACTGCCCGCCGGTCCCTCGAGCGGGAGAGTCTCAAGCTGGGCTGGTTCCGGGACTACGACCGGGTCCGGACCGACTTCGCCTCCGTCATCATCTCCGGGAACGCCTTGCGGTCGAAGGTCGAGGCCACCATCGCCCGGGAGGCGGCCGCTCTGTCCGTGTCCGCCGACTCGATCCGCAGGCGGCTCCGGACGCTCGACGAGCTGACCCTCTCGCTCGTCGAACGGGGGGTCGGGCGCCAGCGCCTGACGCGGGCCTCGCTCATCCTGGCCGAGGCCGACGGGCTCATCGAGGACGCCCGGTTCGAGGAAGCGGCCGGCCGGCTCCAAGCGGCCTCGGACCTGGCCGGGGAGGCCGAGCGGGCCGTGATCTCGCACATCTCCCGATACCTCGAACCGGCCCAGGTCAAGGCCTGGAAACAGGCGGCCGACGAGACGATCGCGGAATCCAAGAGGCGGGGGACGATCGCCGTCATCGTCAGCAAGCTCGAGCGCCGGCTCGCCGTCTACAAGAACGGCAGTCTCACCCGGACCTACGATGTGGGATGGGGCTTCAACGGCCTGGCCGACAAGCGCGTCGCCGGCGACAACGCCACCCCCGAGGGCCGCTACAGCGTCGTCCGCAAGATCCCTTCGAGCCTCTATCATAAAGCCCTGCTCATCAATTATCCGAACGACGAGGACCGGCGCTGGTTCGCCCGGGAGAAGGCCCGGGGCAACATCCCCCGGAACGCTTCGATCGGGGGGAACGTCGAGATCCACGGCGGTGGGCAGGACAGCTTGACCCGCGGCTGCGTCTCACTCGATAATGCCATGATGGACGAGCTCTACGCCATGGTCCAGGTCGGGACGCCGGTCACGATCATCGGGACGATGGAGGCCGAGAACTTCGTCATCAAAGCGATCCGGGACAAGTGACGACGATGATCAAGCGCGTTCTCATCGCCGTGGCCGCCCTCGCCGGACTGGGGTTCCTTGCTGTCGTCGGGGCGGCGTATCTTATCGGCTTCAAGCAGGTCTCGGCCTGGCCGCCGGCGGAGAGCGTCCGGCCCGTCGCCGAGAAGGACGTCTCCCGAGCCGAGCGGAACGTCCAGCAGCTCGAAAAACGGATGACCGCGCTGTTGCCGAGGGGTCTCTATATCGTGATCGATACGGCCGCCAACCGGCTCTACCTCAAGGAGGGGGCCAAGGTCGTGCGCGAGGCCGTCATCTCCTGCGGCAGCGGGGTCGTCCTCGAGGAGCCCGGCGGGAAGAAGCGGTCCTGGGTCTTCGACACCCCCCGGGGCGAGTTCAGCGTCAAGTCTAAGATCACCAACCCCTATTGGGTCAAGCCGGACTGGGCCTTCATCGAGGAAGGGGAGGCTATCCCCAAGGGCCTGGAGGACCGGATCGAATCGGGTACCCTCGGCGACTACGCGCTGGGCTTCGGCCAGGGCTACTTCATCCACGGCACGCTCTACACCCGCCTCCTCGGCCGGAACGTCACCCACGGGTGCGTCCGGGTCGGGGACGATGACCTCAAGGCGGTCTTCAAAGCGGTCCCTATCGGCGCGAAGATCTACATCTATTGAGACAAGAGGGATGAAAAGGACGATAGCGCTGGCGATCCTGGGAGCGGCCGCGCTCGTCGCGATCGGGCGGGGAGCGGCCGTGGACAGGACGGCCCTGGCCAAGACGCAAGCCGCGCTTACCACCGAATACGGGCAGGCCAAGGACTCGAATTTCTATTTCGTCCTCGACGTCCTCGGGCGCAAGCTCGAGCTGAGGGTCCGGGGGATGGTCCTCAAGTCCTGGCCGCTCCGGGCGATGAGGTTCTGGGGCAACCCGGGTTTCGCGGGGACGGTCGAGCTCGTCCGGAAGACGACGCTCAAGGCGCCGGAAAGGATCGTCATCAAGCCCGGCGACACGGAGGAGCCGGAACCGGCCCCGGCGGAGGCTGCCAAGCCGGCGGCCAAGGGCGCGGCCGCGCCGGCGAGCCCGGCCGAATTCGACCTGGAAGCCCTCGAGCTCAAGGACATGCCGAAGAAGTTCAGCTTGGACTTCGACAACGGTCTCCGCATCACCATCAAGGCTGGGGCCGGCGGCTCGAAGGGACTGGCGGGAACCCTGAAAGATGCCTGGCACTGGTACATCGATCTGCCCCTGCGCAATCTCTTCGGATCGCGGGAAGGGAAGAAGATCTCGGAGCTCGAGCTGACCTTCGAACAAGGCCAGGAAGCTCAGGCGATATATTGGCATTTCTTCGATGGCATCAAGGGCATCGTCCTTTAGCCTGCTGTAAATAAACGATATATGGACTTTTTTAGATATTTCTGTCTTTTATATTGACAACAGCACGCTAAGATTTTATAATAGGTAAGCACTAAATCAAATCCATCAGGAGGACCCTTATGGGAAAGATCATCGGCATTGACTTGGGCACGACGAATTCCGTCGTCGCCATTCAGGAAGGCGAAAAGACGACCGTCATTCCGAATGAGGAAGGCGGCCGGACGACGCCCTCCGTCGTCGCGTTCACGCCGAAGGGCGAGATCCTGGTCGGCCAGGTCGCCAAGAGGCAGCGGGTGACGAACCCCGAGAACACGATCTACTCGATCAAGCGGTTCATGGGCCGCCGCTACGGCGAAGTCGGCCAGGAGATCAAACAGGTCCCGTTCAAGGTCGCCGAGGCCGAGAACAGCGATGTCCGCGTCGAGGCGCACGGCAAGAAGTACGCCCCGCCTGAGATCTCGGCGTTCATCCTCCAGAAGCTGAAAAAGGCCGCCGAGGACTACCTCGGGGAGAAGGTCGAACGGGCCGTCATCACGGTCCCGGCTTACTTCAACGACAGCCAGCGGAAGGCCACCAAGGACGCCGGGCAGATCGCCGGCCTCAAGGTCGAGCGCATCATCAACGAGCCGACGGCCGCCGCCCTGGCCTACGGCATGGACAAGAAGAAGGACGAGACGATCGCCGTCTACGACTTCGGCGGCGGGACGTTCGACATCTCAATCCTCGAGGTCGGCGAAGGCGTCGTCGAGGTCAAGGCCACCAACGGCGACACACACCTCGGCGGCGACGACCTCGACCAGCGCGTCCAGGACTGGATCGTCCAGGAGTTCCGCCGGGAGTCCGGCATCGACCTGACCAGGGACAAGATGGCCCTCCAGAGGCTCAAGGAATCGGCCGAGAAGGCCAAGGTCGAGCTCTCGACGACCCTCGAGAGCGAGATCAACCTGCCCTTCATCACCGCCGACGCCTCCGGGCCGAGGCACCTCCTGATGAAGATGACCCGGGCCAAGCTCGAGCAGCTCTGCGAGGACCTCATCCAGCGGTCGGTCGCCCCGGTCCGCCAGGCCCTGGCCGACGCCAACCTCAAGGCCTCGGACATCCACGAGGTCATCCTCGTCGGCGGCCAGACCCGCATGCCCCGCATCCAGCAGCTCGTCCACGAGCTCTTTGGCAAGGAGCCCCACAAGGGCGTCAACCCGGACGAGGTCGTCGCCGTCGGCGCGGCCATCCAGGGCGGCGTCCTCTCCGGCGACGTCAAGGACGTCCTGCTCCTCGACGTCACCCCGCTGACGCTGGGCATCGAGACCCTCGGCGGCGTCTTCACTCGGATGATCACGCGCAACACGACCATCCCGACCAAAAAGGCGGAGATCTTCTCGACGGCCTCGGACAACCAGCCGAGCGTCGAGATCCATGTCCTTCAGGGCGAGCGCGAGATGGCCGCCCACAACCGGACCCTCGGGCGGTTCCACCTCGACGGCATCCCGCCGGCCCCGCGGGGCATCCCCAAGGTCGAGGTGACCTTCGACATCGACGCCAACGGCATCCTCCACGTCTCCGCCAAGGACCTGGGCACGGGCAAGCAGCAGGCCATCACGATCACCGGTCACAGCGGCCTCGACGAGAAGGAGATCAACCGCATGGTCAAGGACGCCGAATCGAACGCGGCCGAGGACCGGAAGCGGCGCGAAACGATCGACGCCCGCAACCACGCCGACCAGCTCGTCTACAGCCTGGAGAAGCTCCTCCGGGAGAACGCGGACAAGGTCCCGGCGGAGGAGACCGAATCCGTCCAGCGGGAGATCGAGAACACCAAGAAAGCCATCGAATCGGACGACCTGGAGCGCATCCGCAAGGCCACCGAGGACCTGTCCAAGGCCTCGCATAAGCTGACGGAGCTCATGTACCGGCAGGCGGGTCCCCAGCCCGGCAGCGGGCCGTCGGGCGGCGGCGCCCAGTCCGGCCATCAGCAGCAGGCCTCCGGCGGCGACGGCCGCGGCGGCTCCGCTTCCGAAGAGGGCGAGGTCATCGACGCCGAAGTCGTCGACGAGACCAAGAAGAGCTAGGCCCGGCGGCCTTCTGACGGATAAACCGGGACCCGGGACGGGCCCGCCGACGATCGAGGTGCGGCGATGGCGAAAGACCATTATCAGACGCTGGGTGTCCCCAGGAGCGCGGCCGTCACCGATATCAAGAAGGCCTACCGGAAGCTGGCCCGGAAATATCATCCGGATCTGAATCCCGGCGACAAGACGGCGGAAGCCCGCTTCAAGGAGATCCAGGCGGCCTACGCCGTCCTCAGCGACCCGAAAAAGCGGGCCCACTACGACCAGTTCGGCGACACGAGCGGCATTCCTCCGGGAACGGGTCCGGCGGGGCCGGGAGGCCCGGGCTTCGAGGGCTTCGACTTCTCGGATTACGGGTCCTCGACGTTCCGGGATTTCTTCGAGAACCTCTTCAGCGGCGGGGGAGGGATCCGGGGCGCCCAGGAGGCCGGGGGGGGGCCCGAGCGGGGCGAGGACCTCCAATACTCGATGTCGATCGGCTTCGAGGACGCCATCCACGGCGTCCAGGCCCGGATCCGGGTCAACCGCCTGGTCGCCTGCGAAGCCTGCGGCGCGACGGGCCGGGCGTCCGGCGGCAGGCGCCGCCCCTGTCCGACCTGCGGAGGCACCGGACGGGGCACCGTCCAGCGCGGCTTCATGAAATTCTCGGGCGGCTGCCCGGCCTGCGGCGGGTCGGGGAAGGCCCCCGGCGAGCCGTGCCGGGCCTGCGGCGGCCAGGGCGCGGCCCAGATCTCCGACCTCATCACGGTCCGTATCCCCGCCGGGGTCGACAACGGCTCCAAGGTCCGCGTTCCGGGGCGGGGCAACGCCGGCCGCAACGGCGGGCCTCCCGGCGACCTCTACATCGTCATCGAAGTCGCGCCCCACGCCTTCTTCCGCCGCGAGGGGGCGAACATCCTTATTCGAGTCCCTATCACGGTACCGGAGGCGACGCTCGGGGCCAAGATCGAGGTCCCGACCCTCTGGGGTAAGACGACCATCCGTATCCCGCCCGGCACGAAGTCGGGCCAGAAGTTCCGGATCAAGGAGCAGGGCGCCCCCCTCCCGGGCCGGAAGGGCCGCGGCGACGAGCACGCCGAAGTGTACATCGTCCCGCCGCCGTTCGAGGACGAGCGGGTCCGGGAGATGATGAAGGAGCTGGAGAAGGTCTCCGGCCCCAATCCCAGGGAAACGACAGGGCTGAGCTGACATGAAGAACGCGCGCAAGGAAACGAAAAAGGGCCCGGCCCAGTATTACCACATATCGAGCGTCGCCAAGATGTACAACATCCACCCGCAAACCCTGCGCCTCTATGAGCGGGAAGGCCTGCTCGCGCCCTCCCGCAGCGATGGCAACACGCGGCTCTATTCGGGCGAGGACCTCAAGCGGCTGGAGCTCATCCTCAACCTCATCCGGGACCTCGGGGTGAACCTGGCCGGAGTCGAGGTCATCCTCAACATGAGGGGCAAGATCGAGCGCATCGAGGCCGAAGTCGGCGAGTTCCTCGAGTACGTCCGCCGGGAGTTCTTCCAGGGCAAGGAAGACGAATTCGAGGCCCGGAAGAAGGCTCTGGTCAGCGTCCGGCCCGGGGGCGTGGTCAAGGCCAGGGGCCGCGACGAGTAGGGCATGGATCCCCGCGATTTCATCGACTCCAGGAGCCTCAAGCACTATCTGGAGGAGATCGCCAAGTTCCCGACCCTGACCGAAGCCGAGGAGAAGGCCCTCGGCGAGAAGATCCGGAAGGGGGACAAGGAGGCCATCCAGTCCCTGGTCAAGGCCAACCTCCGGTTCGTTGTCTCCTATGTCAAGAAATACCGGGGCATGGGCCTCGGCCTCCTCGACCTCATCGACGAGGGCAACGTGGGGCTGATCGAAGCGGCCAAACGGTTCGATCCCGCGAAAGGCGTCCGTTTCGTCTCTTACGCCGTCTGGTGGATCCGCCAGGCCATCCTCCACGCCCTGACGCATTACTCGCGGATCTACAACATCCCCCAGAAGCTGGCCGATCAGATCTCCGCGATGAAACGGAAGACGGCGGAGCTCAAAATCCAGCTCGGCCGGGACCCGACCCGGGAAGAGATCGCCCAGGCTATGGGCATCTCGGAGACCGACCTCGACGACCTCAGGATCCTCGACGAGCGGAACCTGTCCCTGAGCGACAAGGTCAACGACGACGATCTCGAGGTCGAAGACCGGATCCATGACGCCGCCTCTCCGTCGGTCGAGTATCAGATCATCAAGGCCTCCGTCCAGCAGCAGATCCGCGGCATCCTCGGGGAATTGGATGAAAAAGAGGCACTTGTGTTAAAATTGAGGTTCGGGCTGGACGACGACCGGCCGCTGACCCTTCAGGAGATCGGCGCCCGGCTGAATCTGACCCGGGAGAGGATTCGTCAGATCGAGCAAAAGGCCATGCGAAAGCTCAGCCGGTCCCAAAAGCTCCAGCACCTCAGAGGATACCTGAATTGAGCGCCCCGACGGTCTGCGGGAAGTGCCAGGGGACGGGCTGGCTGCTCGGGGACGCCGGCGGCTCCCAGGTGGCCAAGCGCTGCATCTGCTTCGACGCCCGCGTCAAGCAGGCCCTCGTCGACCAGGCCAACATCCCCCGGCGCTACCTGAACTGCAGCCTGGACAACTTCGAGGTCCACAACGACTCCCACCGGGACGCCCTGAAGATCTCCCGGCAGTTCGTCAAGAACTACCCGGTCCAGGACGTCGGGCTCGTCTTCATCGGGCCCTGCGGGGTGGGGAAGACCCACCTGGCCGTGGCCATCATCCAGGAGCTCATCCGGACCAAGGACGCGGCCTGTATCTTCTACGACTCCCGCGACCTCATCCGCGAGATCCAGAGCACCTTCACGCCCGAGTCGAACATGTCCGAGTCCGACGTCCTCGCCCCGGTCTTCTCGTCGGAAGTCCTCGTCCTCGACGAGCTCGGGGCGAAGAGGACCTCGGCCTGGGTCGAGGAGACGGTCTTCTATATCATCAACCACCGCTACAACCACAAGAAGATGACCCTCTTCACGACGAACTACCCCGATACGGATGAAAGCGAGGACAAGCGCGACTCCTTCTAC
>Ga0154759_1005_pt1 | contig 23425 bp, 21 predicted proteins | sample Rifle2008BG16ft_FD_105767 | JGI IMG/M metagenome (GOLD analysis project Ga0154759, IMG submission 105767) | Candidatus Aminicenantes bacterium RBG_16_66_30 | reverse complement strand
TCAGGCACCTCCTTTCTTAACCTTCTTCTTAAATCCTACTATTGTCGTCGGGAACTGTCAAATCACTTCCCGTGGCTGGCGGCGAGCTTGGCGGCGAACCAGGCCCAGATCTTCTTGTTGAACTCGAGGCTCGGCGGCGTGCCCTCGAGGATGGCCAGGAAGCTCGTCGGCGCGTCGCCCGGCTTCTGGCGGTGCCGCGGCTCGGCGTCGAAGAGGAGGGGATGCTCGGGGTGGAACTGGACGCCCAGGACGCCGGGATATTTCTTGTGCTCGACCGCCTCGACGATCCGGCCGTCGCGCGAGCTGGCGATGGCGACGAGCCCCCGGCCCATCCTTTCCAGGGCCTGATGATGCGAGCTGAGGATGCGCGGGTGGTCGGCCGACCGGAAGCCCATGGCCTTGACGAACAGGCCGTTGTCGCCGAGCTGGAGCGAGTGGAAGTTGTAGCCGATGAGCCTGTCGAGAGGGAACAGGAAGCGATAGGGGTTGTTGTGCCACTGCTCCGGCCCGAGGGCGATCACGTCCTCGGCGGTCGACTTGACGTAGGCCTCGGTCCAGATGTCCTGGACGAGCGTGCCGCCCGTGCCGACGTTGAGCGTCTGGAAGCCCAGGCAGATGCCGAGGACGGCGAAATCGGGGCGGCTGTCGAGGAGCGGAATGAACTTCTCGTCCTGGGAGCCGCCGAGAAAATGGAACACGGCCGAGGCTTCGAGGAAATGACGGTACGGATCGCTGATATTGGTCAGCAAGAGCGTCTTCTCGCCGAAGACGGAGGGCGGGATGTCGGGCCCGCCGAAGAAGATGACGCCGTCGGTCTTCCGGACGATCTTCTCGAACTCGGGCGTGCAGGCGTTCTTCTTGAACAGGACCGGCTCGCCGATCTCGGCCGTGACGGCGTGGAATTTGAACCAATCCAGGCCGTTTTCGGCGACATACTTGAGGCTGTCGGCGAAATTGCCGGTCTGCCGCTCGTGGTAGACGCCGACGACGATCAGATCGGGGATGTCGAGGACGCCGTTCTTCCTCAGGGCGGCCAGCGCCCGGATGTTGAAGACCTCGGGATTGAAGACGGCCAGGCGGACGGCGCCGTCCTTGTCGGGCGCCCCGTCGAGATACCGCTCGAGGGCGGCGGCGGGCGCCTGGCCGGTGAGCGGAGGAGCCGCGGACAGGACCAAGGCGATGACGAGGACGCCGAGGCAGAATCTGGAAAGTCGCTGGGCCGGGATTCTCATGGGAAGGCACCTCCGCGGGATCGCATGTTCTGATGGTATTATAGACATCGCCCCCGGGGCCCGCAACCGTCTTGTTGCCGGGGGAACCTTTTGCGGATTTCCTTCGTCATTCTAAGGCGTGGGGAGTGAAACATCCGGGCCGCCCCCCCGTAACATAGAACGTCGAGGCTTTCCGAACGAAAGAAGATAGGCATGACAAAGCGAACAACGCTCATAACGTTAACGATATTCCTGGCCGGGGCCGGAGCCCTGGCCGTTTTCGGCGCGGCCTCCCAGACGCCCGCCCCCAAGGAACCTCTCCGCATCCCGCGCCTCAGCGAGGCCCCCAAGATCGACGGCATCCTCGACAATCCCGTCTGGGAGACCCAGGCCCTCAAGATCGAAGCGTTCGTCCAGCTCTCGCCCAAGGAGAACGGCGTCCCGACCGAGAGGACCGTCGCTTATCTGGGCTTCGACGAGAAGAACCTCTACGTCGCCTTCCGCGCCCATGATTCCCAGGCGTCCAAGGTCCGCTGTTCCGTCACCAACCGCGACGGCTGCCTCGAGGACGATTGGATCTTCATCATGCTCGACACCTTCAACGAGAAGCGCCGGGCCTTCGCCTTCCTCCTCAATCCCATCGGCGTCCAGATGGACATGATGCGCATCGAGGAGGGCGGCAACGATGACATGGACGCCAGCTGGGACACGGTCTTCTTCTCCGACGGCAAGGTCGACGCCGAGGGCTACACCGTCGAGGCGGCCATCCCCTTCAAGAGCCTGCGCTTCCCCGACGTCGAGCTCAAGACCTGGAACATCGTCCTCGGCCGCAATCTCCCCCGGACCGGGGAGATCATCATATACCCCCAGTACTCCCGCGACATCCCCGGGCTCCTCTCGAACGGCCGGCCCTACATCATCGAGGGCGCGGTCGAGCGCAGCCGCAACGTCGAGGTCATGCCCTTCGTGACCTCGCTCCATAGGGGAGGGGAAACCGTCGAGGGAAAAAAGTTCGCCTTCGAGCCCGGCGCCAACTTCAAGCTCGGCCTCTCCTCCAACACGACGCTCGATATGACCGCCAACCCCGATTTCAGCCAGATCGAGGCCGACGAGCCCCGGATCGATTACAACCTCCGCTATGCCCTGCGCTACAACGAGAAACGGCCGTTCTTCCTCGAGGGCATGGAGATCTTCAATTCGCCCGAGATCGAGACGGTCTACACCCGGCAGATCAACGACCCGATCTTCGGGGCCAAAGCCTCGGGGAAGTCGGGCCGCTTCACCTACGGGCTTCTCTCCGCCTACGACATGCACCCCACCGAGAGCCTCTGGGATATCTCCAACGGCGCGAGCGCCGCGGATGCGAAGGCCTTCTCCAACGTCCTCCGGACCAAGGCCGACGTCGGGTCGGGTTCCTACATAGGCTTCACCCTGACCGACAAGGAACTCGGGGGCGGGACCTGGAGCCGGCTCGGCGGCCTCGATGGCCAGCTCCGCTTCAAGGACAAGGTCTTCTTCAGCTTCCAGGCCCTGGCTTCCAAGTCGAGCGCGGAGGGCGAGCGGACCTCGCTCGCGCCCGGGCTTTACGGCGAGCTCTATTATACGACGAAGCATTGGACCCTTGGCGGCTACTATAAGGCCATCCATCCCGAGTTCCAGGCTTCTCTCGGCTTCGTCAACCGGACGGATTACAGCACCGCCGGCGGTTTCGCCTCCTACCGCCTCTTCCCCGACAAGAAGTACCTCAACCAGGTCCAATTCCGCCTCCAGGCCGGCAAGCGCATCGGATACGCCGACAGCGTGATCCAGGACACCTGGATCCGGCCTCAGGTCCAGTTCCGCCTGACCGAGTTCAACCAGGTCTTCGTCATGTACGAGGCCGGGCTGGAGCGGTACGCGGGTCTCGACTTCAAGAAACAGAGCCTCTCGATCGAGTCCCAGATCATGTTCATCAGCTGGATGCCGTTCGTCTTCTTCTTCGAGACCGGCGACAGCATCAACTACGATCCCGACGACGCGTTCCTCGGCTATAGCAACACCTACGGCATGTCCGTCACCTTCAAGCCCAGCAAGCGGCTCCAGCTCGGGGTCGATTTCAGCAAGCAGACCTTCTGGGACAGGGCCGACGGCGAAGGGAACTGGGACTACAACGTCCTCCGCCAGAAGACGACCTACCAGTTCAGCAAGACCCTCTCGTTCCGGGCCATTGTCGATTACAACTTCTTCGAGAAAGAGCTGTTCGGCAGCCTCCTGGCGAGCTGGGTCCTGCGCCCCGGCACGGTCTTTTTCGTCGGCTTCGACAACAACTACCTCCGGGACGAGTTCAACCACCTGGCCTCGGACAGATACAACATCTTCGTCAAGTTCTCCTACTGGTGGCGCCTGTAGCCCTTTTTTGACAGCCCCGCGGCGTTGGGCTAAGATAGCCGCACCCGGGGTGTCTATCGTGGCCAAATACCGCTGCCGCTTCTGCTCTTATATCTACAACGAGAAGACCGAGGGCGTCTTTTTCGACGATCTCTTCCCGGACTGGACCTGCCCCGTCTGCAACGCGGCCAAGTCGGAGTTCGAGCGGCTCGATGATGAGCCCCCGCCGCCGGCCCCAGCGGAGCCTGTGCGGGAGAAGACGTCCATCGACGACTTCCGCCGCCCCTCGGACGAGCTCGAGACCCACATGGCCGACATCCACCGCATGGCCCTCGTCGGCGAGTCGGTCGTCGAGCCGATGCGCACGCGCAAGCCCGTCGTGTCTTGGGACGACATCCTCATCAAGGGCGCCCAGCTGGCCCGCTTCCCCCTCAACCGTGACGAGACGGTCGACACGCGGACGGTCATCGGGCCGAAGGCGCAGAAGCCTCTGATCATCAGCACGCCGATCATCGTCAGCCACATGTCGTACGGGGCCCTGTCCAAGGAGGCCCAGTCGGCCCTGGCCCTGGGCAGCGGGGCCGCGGCGACGGCCATGAGCTCAGGGGAGGGCGGCATCCTGGCCGAGGCGCTGGGCATGGCCCACAAGTTCATCTTCGAGTACGTCCCCCACCGCTACAGCGCGACCGAAGAGAACCTCCGCAAGGTCGACGCCGTCGAGATCAAGTTCGGCCAGTCGGCCAAGCCCGGCATGGGCGGCCATCTCCCGGCCTCCAAGGTGACGGCCGAGATCGCCGCCGTCCGGGGCTTCCCCGAGGCGACGGACATCGTCAGTCCCTCGCGCTTCCCCGACATCGCCACGCGTGCCGACCTCAAGCGCAAGGTCGACGAGCTCCGGCGGCTTTCCGGGGGCCGCCCCATCGGCGTCAAGATCGCCGCCGGCGACGTCGAGGCCGACCTCGAGTTCGCCCTCTCGGCCGGGCCCGACTTCATCACCCTCGACGGCCGGGCCGGGGCGACCGGCGCGGCCGTCAAGCTCATCAAGGACGCGACGTCGATCCCGACGATCTACGCCCTCGACCGGGCCCGCCGCTACCTCGACGGGCACGGCGTCAAGGACGTCACCCTCATCGTGACCGGAGGCCTGCGCGTCTCGTCCGATTTCGCCAAAGCCCTGGCGTTGGGGGCGGACGCCGTGGCCATCGGCACGGCCGCCCTCATGGCCATCGGCTGCCAGCAGTACCGCATCTGCGACAGCGGGCGCTGTCCGGTCGGCATCGCCACCCAGGACCCGGGCCTGCGGGCCCGGCTCGACATCGACGAATCCGCCCGCTGGCTGGCCAATTTCCTGCGCGTCTCCACAGAGGAGCTCAAGGACTTCGCCCGCCTCACCGGCAACGACAGCGTCCACAAGCTCTCGGTCCGCGACCTCGTCACGACGAATTCCGAGATCTCCTCCTACACCTCGATCCCGCACGCCTGACGATACGGGGACACGTACCAAGGGGACATGTCCCCGATTCCATCTGGGTTTGAGTCAGAACGGGGACACGTACCTGGTACATGTCCCCGTGTTTGACCGCGCCCGGGCCCGCCGTTAGAATACCCCGGTGAGCCTCGATTTCCTCCTCCGGACCGGCGAGTTCAAGGCCCTGGCCTCGGCCGTGGCCTCGCCGGAGCGGCCGCTCGCGGTCCACGGCGTGATCGAGCCGGCCAAGCCCTATCTCCTGGCCTGCCTGGCCCGGACGGCCGGGCGCCCGATCGTCTTCGTCCGCTCCGAGTCCGCCCCGCTCGGCCAGGTCGAGCAGGACTGCCGGTTCTTCCTGTCGCGCCTCGCCCCCGAGGCCGGGCTGGCGACCCTCGCCCCGCTCTCGGAGAACCCCTATTTCGAGGTCCCTCCGCCCCTGGACGTCGTCTCCGCGAGGATGAAGCTCTTCCGCCGGCTCCTCGGCGTCCCTCCCGCGGTCATCGTCACATCGCTCGGCGGGCTTCTCAAGCCCGTTCCGGCCCCCGAGGATCTGGCCCGCCTCTTCGCGACCCTCGAGGTCGGGGGCGAGGCCGACCACGACGCCCTCCTCGAAACGCTCGCGCGCTTCGGCTACACCCGGGAGGACCTGATCGCCTCGCACGGCGAGTACGCCTGGCGCGGCGGCATCGTCGACGTCTTCTCGCCCTGGGAGACCAACCCCTTCCGCATCGAGTTCGACGGCTCGCGCATCGCCTCCCTCCGCGAGTTCGATATCTCCAGCCAGCGCTCCCTCAAGCGGGTCGAGCGCCTGACCATCCCGGGGCTCCGGGAGTACCCGGCGACGCCCGACTTCCTGGACGGGTGGCAGGCCGCCGCCCGGAAGCGGTCCAAAGGCGTCGCCCGCGATCTCGACGCGAGGATCGCCGCCCTGGAGCGGGGCGAATTCGGACCGAGCTTCTCCGCCCAGGCGCTCCTCCTCGCCGGCCACTTCGTCCCGCTGACGGATCACCTCCGCGATCCCGTCTTCGTCCTCGATAATCCCCAAGCCGTCGACTGCGAGTGGGACGCCCACATCGAGGAGCTCCGCGGCCAGTACGCCGACCTGCTCACCGAGGGCGTCTTCGCCATCCCTCCGGACGAGGTCTTTTCGCCGCGCCTCCTCCAGCGGGTCCGCAAGGAGGCCCTGCGCTTCGAGGACCTGGGGATACCGCCGGCGCGCCGGAAGTCCGTCTCCTTTAAGTTCCCGTTCCAGCCCGTGCCCCGCTTCGAGAACAGGATCCCCTTCTTCCTCCAGTACCTGAAGAAGCTCCAGGCGGAAAGCGACCTCTCCTTCATCTATCTCCTCAACGCCGCGACGCGCCAGCGCCTGGCGACGCTCCTCCGCGAGAGCGACATCCCCGTCCTCGAGACCGACTCGCCGTTCGCGGTCCCGCCCCGGTCCGAAGTGGCCCTCCTCGTCGGCGGCCTGCCGGGCGGCTTCGGCTATCCCAAGGAGAAGCTCAATTTCTTCGCCGAGAAGGACATCTTCACCGAGGAGAAGGTCATCGTCAGCCGGGCCGCGCGGCGCCCGTTCTTCTCCCAGTTCCAGGACCTCCGGGCCGGCGACTACGTCGTCCACACCGACTACGGGATCGGCGTCTTCCGGGGCCTGCGGAGGGTCGAGGTCGAGGGCAAGGGCCGCGAGTTCATCGAGCTCCACTACCGCGACGGCGACAAGCTGCTCGTCCCGGTCGAGAACCTCAACCTCGTCCAGAAGTTCGCCAAGGCCGGGCCGGAGCTCCCGCCTCTCGACAAGCTCGGCACGAACACCTGGGAGAAGACGCGGAGCCGGGCCAAGAAGGCGGTCGAGGCCGTGGCCAAGGAGCTCGTCGAGCTCTACGCCCGGCGCAAGGCCGTCAAGGGCCACGCCTTCGCCTCGGGCGGGGAGTGGGACGAGGAGTTCGGCAAGACCTTCGAGTACGAGGAGACCGACGACCAGCTCCGCTCCATCCGCGAGATCCGCGAGGACATGGAGGACGAGATCTCGATGGACCGGCTCCTCTGCGGCGACGTCGGCTACGGCAAGACCGAGGTGGCCATGCGGGCGGCCTTCTTGGCGGTCATGGACGGCAAGCAGGTCGCCGTCCTCTGCCCGACGACCGTCCTGGCCAGCCAGCACCTCAAGACCTTCCGGGACCGGATGGTCCTCTTCCCGGTCCGGGTCGAGGCCCTGACCCGCCTCCAGACGCCCCGCGAGCAGAAGGCTGTCGTCGAGGACTGCCGCAGGGGCTTCGTCGACGTCCTCATCGGCACTCACCGCCTGCTCTCGAAGGACGTCGGCTTCAAGGACCTCGGCCTGCTCATCGTCGACGAGGAGCAGCGCTTCGGCGTCGGCCACAAGGAGAGGATCAAGCAGCTCAAGGCGACGATCGACGTCCTGACCCTGACCGCGACGCCCATCCCGCGGACGCTGAACATGTCCCTCTCGGGTCTCCGCGACATCTCGCTCATCGAGACGCCGCCGCGCGACCGCCTGGCCGTCCACACGGTCGTGACGCCGTTCAACGCCAAGCTCATCGCCGCGGCCGTCCGGCAGGAGCTCGGCCGGGACGGCCAGGTCTACGTCATCCACAACCGCATCGAGGACATCGACAAGGTCACGGAGCTCATCGAGAAGCTCGTCCCCCAGGCCCGGGTCGTCACCATCCATGGCCGGATGACGGGCTCGGCGCTCGAGAAGCGCATGCTCGACTTCGTCGCGCGCAAGCACGACGTCCTCGTCTCGACGACCATCATCGAGAACGGCATCGACATCCCCCTCGTCAACACCCTCATCGTCGACCGGGCCGACCTCTACGGCCTGGCCCAGCTCTATCAGCTCCGCGGCCGCGTCGGCCGGTCGGCGCGCCAGGCCTACGCCTACTTCCTCGTCCCGCCCTACCTCGAGCTCACGCCCCTGGCCCGGGAGCGGCTCAAGGCCCTCAAGGAGTTCAGCGAGCTCGGCTCGGGCTTCCGCCTGGCCGCCCGGGACCTCGAGATCCGCGGCGCCGGGAACCTCCTCGGCCACCGCCAGCACGGCACGATGGAGGCCATCGGCTTCGAGTACTACATGCAGCTCCTCGATCAGGCCGTCCGTGGTCTCAAGGGCGAGGCCGTCGAGGAGGAGAACCCCGAGATCAACCTCAAGGCCGACATCCGGGTCCCCGAGGACTACCTGCCGCAGGTCAACCTCCGGCTCAACCTCTACAAGCGCCTGGCTTCCGTCGAGGACCTCGGCGAGATCGACCGCATCCGCGAGGAGATCCGGGACCGTTTCGGCCCGCCGCCGGACCCGATCGAGAACCTCCTGCGCTACGGGGCGCTCAAGTTCCTGGCGAAGAAGCTCCGCGTCCGCTCGGTCGACCGGACCGAGCGCCGGGTCGTGTTCAAGTTCCGCCCGGAGACGGCCGTCGACTGGTCCCGGGTGACCCCCCTCCTCAAGAGGTACTCGGGCTCCCTCTCGCCCGAGGGGGTCATGTCGCTCGCCTTCCTGGGCACGACCGAGCGGGACCTCCTCGATGAAACGGTCGGGGTCTTGATGGAGTTATCCAGATAGAATACAATGAATTGATACTAAAAAAGATGTGCGCGCACCCGAGACTTCCGAGCCGGCCCGGGCCGAAGGCCGCCTCCGTCGCGGCCCTCTTGGCCGGCCTGGCGTTCTTCGCCGCCGCCTGCGGGCGCGACGAGGGCCGGGGCCCGGTCTCGCGCGTCGCCGGTCTCGTCCAGTCGAAGCTCCGCGGCCGGCCCGTCCTGCGCGTCGAGTCGAGCGAGCTCTATAACGCCGACCTCCGGGCCTACCTCGGGGCGACGGGCGCCGACGCCAAGGGCCTCCCCCCCGAATCCCTGAGCCGGCTCTTCGACCGGTTCGCCGACGAGATGATCCTGCTCGAGGCGGCCCGGCAGCGGGGCATCGCCCTGAGCGAAGACGAGAAGAAGGAGTACCTGGCCAGGCTCGCCGCGGAATCCATCGCCGCGGACGGCGGCGAGCCCTCCGCGCCCGTCCCGCCCGAGGGCGCCTTCGACCGGCTTCTCGTCGAGAAGTACGTCTTCCTCGTCGTTCGCGACGCGCGCGTCGGCGAGGCCGAGGTCCGCGACTACTACGAGGGGCACAAGAAGGACTTCCTCGTGCAGGGGCGGATCCAGGTCAGCCAGATCCTCGTCGACACCGAGGAGAAGGCCGTCTCCGTCCTGCGGCGGCTCGACCGCGCGGGCGAGCCGGAGTTCCGGAAGATCGCCGTCGAGGAGTCCCAGGGGCCCGAGGCGCCCCGGGGAGGCGTCATGGGCGTCTTTCAGCAGGGCGACCTTCCGGCGGACATGGAGAAGGTCATCTTCGCGCTCGACGAAGGCCGGACGAGCCAGGTCGTCGAGTCGTCCTACGGCTTCCACATCTTCCGGCTGGACCGGAAGTATCCCCCCGCCCTCCGGGACGAGAGCGAAGCGGCCCCCGAGATCCGGGAGCGGATCACGGCCCAGAAGATGAAGGACGCCTTGGCCTCCCATCTCGGCGGGCTCAAGAACACCCTGAGCTGGCGGGCCTTTCCCGAGAACCTATTCTTCGCGTATCAGAGGATGGACGAATGAACAAGATCATCGTGGCAATGGCCTTGGCCGGCCTCCTCGGTCCGGCGGCGGCGCCGGCCTCGGGCGGCCAGGAGGTCGTCGAGGAGATCGTGGCCCTCGTCAACGCCGACATCATCACCCTGTCGGACTACCGGCAGATGTTTGAACTGAGAATCGCCCAGCTTCGAGCCGAGCAGTTACCTCCGGGGGAGTATGACAAGGCCTATGAGAGCGTTAAGAAGGGGCTCCTGGAATACATGATCACCGAGATGCTCCTCCTCCAGAAGGCCGAGGAGCTCGGCTTGAACGTCGGCGAGCAGATCAAGGGCATGATCCAGAAGATCAAGGAGGACAACAACCTGGCCACCGACGCCGACCTGCGCCGGGCCGTCGAGCAGCAGGGCCTGCCCTACGAGGTCTGGCTCAAGCAGTACGAAGAAGGCATGATGCGAGAGGGTGTCCTCTACACCGAAGTCGCACGCGCGATCGTCCTCGACGACGCCGAGATCGTTCAGTATTACAAGAAGAATCCGGCCGAGTTCACGATGCCGACCGAGTACAAGCTCACCGCCGTCTACCTGGCCGCCGAGACGCGCTCCGCCGAGGAGAACGAGGCCCTCAAGGCCGCGGTCGACGCCAAGCTCAAAGGCGGCGCCTCATTCGCCGACACGGCGGCCGAGCTCTCCGATCCGCCGATGAAGGACGCCAAAGGCGAGCTCGGGACGTTCAAGCACGGCGAGCTCGACCAGACGCTCGAGGCGGCCGTCGAGAAGCTCAAGGCCGGCGATACGAGCGCCTGGGTCAGCACCAAGAACGGCTGGTACCTCCTACAGCTCACGGAGAAGAAGGAGAGCGCCCTGCGCACCTTCGACGAGGCCCGCAAGGAGGTCGAGGACAAGCTCTACAACCAGAAGCGGGCCGTCAAATCCGAGGAGTATATCAAGAAGCTCCGGGAACAGAGCTACGTCAAGATCCTCAAGCCCGATCCCCTCGAAAAATAGGTCATCCGGAAATCCCCGGAGGGCCTATTTTCGAGGCTCGAGAATAAGCACGGCGGCCGCGATCGCCGTCGTCCATAGCCCCGCCTCTCCCTTCGCGCTTTGCGTGGCGCTCCGCGTCCTGAGGGACAGGCCGTTCGACATCCGGAAGGACTTCGACGGGCGTCCCGGCCCGGGCTCCTGCAGCCGTTCCCCGAGCTTGGTCGCCAGCATCTCGGCCGCGAGGTACTCCGTATGGAGGCCGGTTTCCTTTCCCGATCTCCCCGTGCCGGAATGTTCGGCGAGATAGCCGTAGCGCGACGGATCGTCGGGGACCGCGGCCCCGATGGAGGCGGTGATGAGGCGCCCCGGCTCGTCCGTCGCGTTCTCGCTGAGGACGACGAAGAGGATCTGGCCGGGCTCGAGGAGCCTGAGGCCGGCCGCCCGGGAGACGAACCGGGCGCGCGGCGGGAAGATGCTCGAGACGCGGACGAGGTTGAAGGGGGCGATCCCGGCCTCGCGCAGGGCTTTCTCGAAGCTGACGAGCTTCTCCTTGTGCGAGCCCTGGCCGCGCGTCAGGAAGACCCTGGTCGGAACGAGAGAGCCCATGTCGCCCGCCGCGCCTACTTCTTGACCGCGTCCTTCTTGTCCCCCACCGGCTCCGGCTCCTTGAAGTCGATGTCGCGGGAGACGTCGTAGACGCCGAGAAGGGCGGGCGCCGAGCCCTTGGAGCTGGCGAAGAGCCTGACCTCGGTCTGCTTCCACTCGGGATTGTCGCGGATGCCGGCCAGGTTCTTGCCGTCGACGCCGAAGTCGCTCCTGAGCGTGATGAGGTCGCTCGTCTCCCCGGACGGGACGGCCTTGCCCCGGATGGCGGCCAAGAAGCCGTCACCTAAGTTCTCCGGATCGCCCTTGAAATTATAGACGGCGTTGAAATTGACGTAGTTCAGCGGCTTCAACCCGATGTTCTTGATGCGGAAGGAGATCTGAGGGACGAGGATGAGCCGTTCCGGCCAGGGCTGATAATACTTGGCGACCCAGGTCGACGTGTAATCCAGGACCTCGACAGAGGCCTTCAGCTCGTCGCTGGACATCGTCTTGCACCCGGGCAGGACGGCCAGCGCCAGGCCCCCGAGGATGACGACGGCCAGGGCGGATCTCTTCATGGGGCTCCTCCTCTCTACCTTTCGTATGATAACGAACAGGGGTGAATTAAGCAACAGCCAGAGGCGGAGATGACCTAGAAGTCATCGAACAGTTTCAACTGCGGATTGATCCTCTCAAGATGAGAGCGGACATTTATCCAGAATGATCGGGCCGTTTGATAGATCGCCGTGGCCTCGCTTTGGCCGACGAGCCCCTTCGGGTCATAGATGCAGATATTCCTCTTCATCCGGAACTTCTGGATCTTCCTGATAAGATCGTCGAATTCGGGTCCAAGGATTGCCTGAGATCATCTTCCCGTCCTATCAGCATCATCGGCCCGGCGGCGATCTCTTGATAAAAGGACCCGTCCTTGGATCTCTTGGCGAATTCGGTCTCATCGGAAAGGTGATAGTTGATCTCTCGGCCCACGTTCTCCTCGACCGTCCGCACGGCATCGTAGACATCGTCTTCATTCATGCTGCCGATGACGAACAAGTCGATATCCGAGTCCGCCTTCAGGACCCCCTTGGCATGAGAACCGAAGGTGAAAGCCCAGCGGATCCCCTTTATGCCGGTCAAAGCCCTCCTAAGCTCGACCTCAATGCCGAGCGTCTTGTGGACGATGACTTCGATCTCCCGCAGCAGGGGGAAGCCCTCGTTGAGCTTGTAGATGCTGAGATTTCCCTTCTTCTGGAAGGTCACGAGGTCCATGACAAGAAGCCTATTCAACTCCCGTTGGGCCGTTCCGGCCGATGTCTTCACCTGGCGGGCGATCTCGCTGAGATAGAATTCCTTTTCCTTGTTATAGACGAACAGGAGAATGATTTTTTGTCGAATCTTTGACTTGCCGAGAATTTCAAGCATGTTTACTCACTTATGAGTAAATAATTACTCATAAATGAGTAAATGTCAATGAGATCTCTAGGCTGCGGCTCAGCGGACGAGGCGGGAGACGGGGACGGCCTCGAGGTTGTAGACGTCGACGAGCTGGAAGGTCGACTTGAGGACAGCCAGGGTCTCCGGGAAGGGGTGGCAGATGCCGATCGCCCGGCCCTTCTTGCGGGCCTTCTGGAAGAGCTCGATGAGGCGGCCGCGGATCCGGCCCCGGTCCTCGTCGGCGTCGAGGAAGACGTCGCGCTCCGCCGCGAGGATGCCCATCTTCCGGGCCTCGTCGAGGGCGACGGTCTTCGCGGTCGTCCGGCTGTCGACGAAGAAAAGGCCCCTTTCCTTGATCGGCTTCAGGATCGCCCGCATCAGGTCGCGCTCGGCCGTGAACCGCGAGCCCATGTGGTTGTTCGTGCCCGCGGCGAAAGGTACGCGGTCGTAGCTCGCCTCGAACGCGGCGACGATGGCCGGCTCGGTCATCGTGGCGACGATCATCCCTTCCGTGTCGGCCATGGCCTCGTGGTTGTTGACCGATTCGAGGGGCAGGTGGAGCAGGACCTCGAGGCCGTTCTCGCGGGCGAGCCGGGCCGTCTCGGCGGCGTGGGCGCTGTAGGGGAGGACCGACACGGTCACGGGCCGGCGAAGGGCGATGAGCGCATCGAGGGTATCCAGGCTGTTGCCCATGTCGTCCATGATCAGCGCGACCTGGCCGCGCGGGCCGCGTTTCGCCGCCGGTTCCCGGTCGGCGACGATGACGGGCGGCTCGGCCGGCAGGACGAAGGAGATCGCGGCCTCCTGTTTCGGCGCCCGCCTCAGGCTCCAGAGGACCTCCGTCCTGTCCTCCCCCTTGGTCCGTTTTTTGCCCGCGACGCGGACAGACTCGGCCTTCAAGGCTTTGTCGAGGGAGGGCTCGATCGAGGCGTAGAGATCGGCCGGGATCTCGACCTCGAACTGAGGCCGGCCCTTGGCGTCCTTGAGCCGGAGGAACGCGTCTTCGGAGACGCCGGCCGCCGCCAGGCTCGCGGCAAGGGCCTCTTCGAACGTCTTGGGGGCCGGCTTTTCGGCCGGCCTGGTCTCCGGTCTTTCGCTGGGCTTCATCTCCACCGCGGTTGTCGGCGCAGGCATCTTTTCCACGGCCGCGAAGATGTACGAGGGCCCGCCCTTTCGCGCGCTGAGGTAATCGAGGAGCCCCGCGGATAAGAGCGCGGCCGCCGCCATGACGGCCGTGACCAGGATGAACGCCGGCCAGGGTTGGCGGCTTTGGGGCGGGGGCCTCTTCGTCATCCGTCAGAGCTTGGGAAGAAGCGGGAGGGTTTTCTCGAGGTAGGTTTTCTCGTCGAGCTTGTCGATGGGGATGGCCACGTCGGGGATGAGACCGTCGTCCCAGAGCTTCCGGCCCGAAGGCAGGGCGAAGACGCCCGAGGTCAGAAGGACGGCGCTGCCGTCGTCGAGAGGGAAGAGCGTCTTTCGTCCGACCAATCCGGAGGTGGCGAAGCCGACGATCTTGACCTTGCGGATCTCCTGGAGGATCCCCGCGGCGAGCTCGGCGGGGCCGGCCGTTCCGGCGTCGACCCAGATGACGACAGGGACGGCGCCGAGCGCGGGCTCGTCCGTGAGCGACACGACGTCCTTGACGCCGCCGCGGCCCTCGAAATGGCCGGCGTCGGCCGCCCTGACGAACAGGTTGGCGAGCTTGCGGGCTTCCTCGAGATCGCCGTCCTGGCAGCTCCTCAGGTCGAGAACGAGGGGCGTCGCCCGGCCCTTCAGGGAGGGGACGACGCTTCGCTTGAGCTCGTCGACGAGGGACGGGATGAAGCGGCGGACGCGCAGCACGGCCGGCTTCCCGGCCGCCCGCTCGAACACATACGGCTCAGGGAAGAGAAAGGCGCGGGCGACGTCGAGGTCGAGCGTATCGTTGTTCCGCAGGAAGCGGAGCTTGACCGGCTCCGGGCCGCTCCCCTGGATGAGGAGATTGACCTCGGCCAGGCTCATGCTCAGGGTGTTCCGCCCCCCGATGGCGCTCAGGATGTCGCCTATCTTGATCCCGGCCGCTTCGGCGGGGGATCCGGGGACGACGGCCGCGACCTGGGGGAAAGCGGCGTAGCGCTTGAGGACGAGGATGCCCGGCTCCGTCTCCCGGCCGGTCCGCGCCTTGTATGCCGCGGCCAGCTCCTTCGGGAGGTAGGCGGAAAGGGGGTCGAGCGAGTTGACCAGTCCGCGGTAGGTGCCCTCGGCCGTTCTGACCGGGTCCCTCTCCTCGAGATAGTCGTTGCGGATGTGATGCATGAGGGATTCGAGGAGGTCGAAGCCCCTGGGCACTTGGCCGGCGTGGCCGCCGGGCAGGACTCCCATCTGGATGACGAAGAAGAGGCCCGCGGCGAGGAACGCCGCCCACAGGAACCAGCGGTAGCTCGGGACTTTTTTCATGGCGGAACGGAGATCCATTCTATCACCTCCGCTTCAGCCATTGCAAGGGATCGAGGGCCTTGGTCTTGTAGCGGAGCTCGAAGTAGAGGCACTCGCCCTTGAGCGATCCGGTGTCGCCGACCAGGGCGAGGGGCTGGCCGGCCCGGACCATGTCGCCGACCGCGGCCATGAACTCGGAGCAGTGGCCGTAGAGCGTGTAATAGGTCATGCCATGGTCGACGATGAGGAGGTTCCCGTAGCCCTGGAAGTAGTCCGCGAAGACAACCTTGCCCGAGTGGACGGCCAGGATGAGCGACTTGTCCCGGGCCGGCGTGATCTCGACGCCTTTGTTCATGACGACCGTCTCGAAGTCGGGGTGTTTCTCGAAGCCGAACGGGGTGATGACCCGCCCCTCAAGGGGCCACGGGAGCTTACCTTTGCGCTCGTAGAGGGGGATGAAGGCCGCCGGGAGGACCCACTCCTGGGCGATGATCTTGTTCATAAGCTTCTGGAGCTCCTCGGCGCTCTCGGTGAGCTCGGCCAGGGTCTGTTTGTAGGTCTCGCGGTTCTTGCGGATCTCCCGGACGAGGGTGGCGCTCTTGCGGGCCTCGGTGTCGAGCTCCTGGCGCTTGAGGTTGGCCGCCCGGGCCATCGCGGCAAGGTCCCTCTGCTTGCTCTCGAGGGCGGACTCGGCCGCCCGCAGCGTCTCGAGCGAGGCCAGGAACCTCGCGACGGCCTCGTCCTGGCTGCGGGCGAGGATGGTCAGGTGCTTGCTCTCCGAGGCGTAGCTCTCCATGTCCCGCGCCTGGAGGAGGAACTGGAAGAAGTCGACCCGGCCGTACTTGTAGAGCGTCACCAGGGTCCTTTCGATGGCCGCGCGCTCCCGGTCGATGCCGGCCCGGATCTTGCGGGTGTCCTTCTGGATCGCGGCGAGCTCCGACCGGCCCCGCTCGAGCTCGACGTTCTGGGCGGCGAGCTCCTTCTCGACCAGGCTCTTGTTGAGGTTGATCCGGGCCAGGGAAGAGAGGACGGAGGTCTCCTTGCGGGCTTCGGCCTCGAGCCGGGCCCGGAGGTCCTTGATCTGCCCGTTGATACGGGTCAGGCGCTGCTCGAAATCGGCGACGTTCTTGTCTTGGGGGATGGCGGCGGAGAAGGGGAGGCACAGGGCGAAGATGAGGACGACAGCCGGCGTGCGAGCGCTTCGCATCCCTTATTTTATAACACAAAACCCGGGGGGATGATAAAATCGGTCCATGGCCGCCGCGCCGAGGAGCTTCCAGGTCTTCGTCAAGCCGGCCGGAGCGGCGTGCAACCTGGCCTGCGGCTACTGCTATTACCTCGGGAAGGGGCCGGGCGGCCGGGACGATGCGCCGGCCCGCATGGCCGCCGACCTCCTCGAGACCTACATCGCCCGGCATATCGCCGCCTCGCCCGACGAGATCATCCGGTTCTCCTGGCATGGCGGCGAGCCGACCATCCTCGGAATCGATTATTTCCGCACGATCGTCGCGATCGAGCGCGAGCTCTGCCCGCCGGGCAGGACGATCGCCAATGGCTTGCAGACCAACGGCACGCTCCTCGACGAGGAGTGGGGCCGGTTCCTCGCGGCCGAAGGGTTCTTGGTCGGGCTCAGCTTGGACGGGCCGCGAGAGATCCACGACCGTCATCGCCTGACCCGCGACGGCCGCTCGTCCTACAACGAGACGATGCGGGGCTACGGCATCCTACGACGTCACGGCGTTCCGACCGACGTCCTTTGCGTCGTCGGTGCGCACAACGCCGGCCGCCCCCTCGAGGTCTATAGCTTCTTCCGGGAGATCGGCGCGTCGTACCTCACGTTCCTTCCCCTCGTCGAGCGGCGCCCCGGCGCGCCGGGCGGGGTCAGCCCCGAGACCGTGACGCCCGCGGCTTGGGGTGATTTCCTCTGCGCCGTCTTCGACGAGTGGGTCGACCGCGACATCGGGCGGATCAAGATCCAGATCGTCGAGGAGGCCGCCCGGACGGCCTTCGGCCAGGAGCACTCGCTCTGCATCTTCCGGCCCGTCTGCGGCGACATCCCGGTCCTGGAGCGGGACGGCGACCTCTTTTCCTGCGACCACTTCGTCGACGCGGCGCACCGCCTCGGGAATATCCGCGAGACGCCTCTTGCCGAGCTCCTCGAGGGTCCGGCCCAGCGCGCTTTCGGCCAGGCCAAGCTCGACGCCCTTCCCCGCGTCTGCCGGACGTGCGAGGTCCTGGACATGTGCAACGGGGAGTGCCCGAAGAACCGCTTCGCCGTCGCTCCGGACGGCGAGCCGAGCTTGAACTACCTCTGCGCCGGATACAAGAAGTTCTTCACCCACGCGCGGCCCTTCGTCGCCGCCGTGGCCGCCGAATGGCGCCGCCGCTCGCCCGGGTCTAGCTCTTGAGCTTGTCTTTAAAGAAGGCGACCGTCCGCTTCCAGGCGAGATCGGCCGCGTCCTTGTTATAGCGCTGGCCGGTGTCGTTCATGAAGGCGTGCCCGGCGCCCTCGTACATGTGGATCGCGTACTCGACGCCGGCCTTCTTGAGCGCTTCCTCGAAGGCCGGGATGCCGGCGTTGATACGCTCGTCGTCGCCGGCGTATTGGATGAGCATGGCCGCCTTGATCTTCGGGACGTCCTCGGGCGCGGGCTGCCGGCCATAAAAGGGGACGGCCGCGGCGAGATCGGGGGCGTTGACGGCCACGTCGTTCGTGACGCCGCCGCCCCAGCAGAATCCCATGCAACCGACCTTGCCCGTCGCCTGCGGCCCGGTCTTGAGGTAAGCCACGGCGGCGACGAAGTTCTTCTTGTTCGCTTCGCCGTCGAGCTTCGCGAAGAGGGGCCGGGCCTCCTCCGGGTTCTCCGGCGTCCCGCCGAGGGGCGATAGCGCGTCCGGTGCGATGGCGTGATAGCCCTCGAGGGCCACGCGCCGGGCGACATCCTCCGTGTGGGGATTGAGGCCCCGGTTCTCGTGGATGACGATGACGCCGGCGAGCTTTCCGGCGCCCTTGGGCTTGGCCGAGTAGGCCCGCATCTCGCCGCCCTCGATCGGATAATTGACGTAGCCCGTCTCGAGGCGCGGATCGTCCTTAGGGACGAGCTGGCCGACGGCCCCGGCTCCCAGGGCGGGGAGCAGGAGAGCCGCGACGGCTGTTCCGCCGCCGATCGCGGCGAGTTTCGTCAGGAATTCGCGGCGGTCCATCGCGCCGCGCGCGTACGCGTCATAAAGATCCTTGATCTCAGGGCTCATCGGCGTCCTCCTTGCTGTCAGGTCTTCCGCTCCCGCGGAAGAGTCCATCGTATTGCGGCCCCCCGGCGATGTCAATAAGGTTTGACCCCTTATGGCGAACGGCCCCGGTTTGGGCTATCATGAGGACATGGCCGGGTACCCGCCGCGCAAGGGGAGCTTCGCCGAGGACGCCAAAGGGATCTGGCGCTCCGCCCTGGACGCCGTCGATCCCTGGCGCCTCGTCCGGGAGAGCGTCGTCCGGGAAGGCGATGTCGTCCGGATCAAGGACCGGGAATTCGATCTCTCCTCCCGCGAGCGCGTCTTCGTCATCTCCTTCGGGAAGGCCGCGTCGGCCATGGGCGAGGCGCTGGCCGAGATCCTCGACGAGCGCCTGACCTCCGGGCTCGCCGTCGCGCCCGGCCCGGTCGCGAAGGGGGGCGCCCGTCTCGAGCACATCGAGGCCTCCCATCCGGTCCCCGACGCGCTGAGCGTCGAGGCCGGCCGGCGGGTCCTCGAGATCGCGACGCGCGCCGGAGAGGGGGACATCCTCTTCGTCTGCATCTCGGGAGGCGGCTCGGCGCTCCTGGCGCTCCCGGCCGAGGGGATCACCCTCGACAAGAAGCGCCGCCTCACCGACGACCTCCTGCGCGCCGGGGCGACGATCCAGGAGCTCAACGTCGTCCGTAAGCACCTCTCGGCCATCAAAGGCGGGCATCTGGCCCGGGCGGCCTATCCGGCGACGGTCGTCACGCTGGTCATCTCCGACGTCGTCGGCGACGACCTGGGGACGATCGCCTCGGGGCCGACGCACTGGGACTCCTCGACGTTCGCCGAGGCCCGGGCCGTCCTCGAGCGTTACGGGCTCTGGGATTCGGCCTCGGCCATGATCCGGGCCCGTTTCGAGGAGGGCGCGCGCGGCCTCCTCGAGGAGACGCTCAAGGAAGGCGACCCCGTCTTCGAGCGCGTCCATACCTTCATCGTCGGCGACAACATGACCGCTTTGCGGGCGGCCAAGCACGAGGCCGAAAAGCGCGGCTTCGAACCGATCTTCCTGTCCTCGAGCGACGGCGGGGAGGCCCGGAGGACGGCCGCCGGATACGCCGCGTTCCTGGCCGAGCTGGCCTGCTCGGCGGCCCAGCTGCCGCGCCCGCTCTGTCTTCTCGCCGGCGGCGAGTTGACGGTCACGGTCAAGGGGCGGGGGAAGGGCGGCCGCAACACCGAGTTCGTCCTGGCCGCGCTCGTCGAGATGGCCCGGGCCGAGGTCGAGGGCCTCGATTGGCTCATCCTGAGCCTGGGGACGGACGGCATCGACGGCCCGACCGACGCGGCTGGGGCCTATGCCGACGTCATGACCATCAAGACGGCCGTGGCCCTCGGGCTCGATCCGGCCGCCTACCTCGACGACAACGATTCCTATTATTTCTTCAAGCAGACGGGCAACCTCATCGTGACCGGTCCGACCGGCACGAACGTCATGGACCTCCGCCTCTTCCTTCTCCGCGCCGCTTGACCTTTTCAGGATTTGAAGGCGATGAGGTCGAGACCGGCGATCGTCCGGAAATGCCGTGAATCGCCCGATAGGAGCGGCTGAACGTTCTCGACGGCGGTTGCGGCGATCAGGGCGTCAGCCACCCTCAACCCCGACCGCAGGGCGTGCTGTTCCATGTAGATGACGGCCCGGTGGCCGATGTTCTCCGTCAGGGGAACCGTCCTGAAGCCGAAGCTGCGGAGGAAGTCCTTGATCAGCCGCGCGTCCCGTCCGTCGCGGGCCCCTTGGAGAAGCTCCATCAATGAAATAACGGAGATCGAGCGGTCTTCGCTCCCCTCGATACAGGCCGCGGCCTTCCTGCTCCCCCGGAAGGTCCAGATGAGGACGTCGGTATCAAAGATCATCGAACCGGCCCCTGCGAAGCTTGCCTATGGCCGCGTTCACATCGGCGAGGTCGGAACGGCCGGCCCACATGCCGAAGGCCGGATGCGCGGCCACGCGCTTGGCCCCCGGGGGTTCTCCCGCCGGACGCATGACGGCGATGATCTTGCCCCGGCGGAGGAGGGTCACCTCCTCGTTCCTCTGGAGGGCTTTCAAGACGTCTCCCATCCTCCTCCTCAGATCGAGAATGGACGCTTTCATGCGGCCCTCCGTCGTCAAGTGTACACTTAAACTGTACACTTTAAGGAGGGCCTTTGTCAATAGAAGAGACGCCGGAGACCCGGCCGGGCTCTCACTTGAATACGCCGGCGAGATCCCACTTCTTGATCGTGTCGAGGACGAGCTCGGCGACGCGGTCGTTGACCTTGCGGAAATACTCCTTGGCCTGCCCCGCGTCGAAGGTCGGATAGCCCTGGCCCTTCTCGTAGAGGAGGATCGTCGACGGCACCGGCACGGCGTAATACGCCCCGGAGGGCGCCGGGTTGGGCGTGGCCATCTCCGGCTTGTACCGCTCGGGGTGGATATGCCCGGGCACGATGGCCTGCATGTAGGCCGTCTCGTTGTTCCCGGCGTGCCCGCCGTTCTCCTTGAAGACGGCCTTGGTGATGTCGTCGGCCAGGGTCCACCAGTTGACGACAAGGACGCGGACCCGGCGGGCGTTGGCGACCCGCGTCGCGGCCTCGTTGAGGACCGCCGTGTTGCCGCCGTGCCCGTTGAGGACGATGATGTTCTTGAAGCCGTTCGCGGCCAGGTTGTCGAGGACGGCCTCGGCGAATGGCGCGTAGGCCGCGGCCGGGATGGAGACCGCCCCCGGGTAGGCCTTCATGGCCTCGGTCACGCCGTAGTTCAGGGTCGGCGCGATCAGGGCGTCCACCCGGACGGCGATATCGCGGGCCATGGCCTCGGGGGCCAGGCTGTCGGTCCCATTGGGGATGACGCCGTGGGGCTCGAGCGATCCGAACGGGACGAGGACCGTCCGGACCCGCGCCGGGACGAGCTCTCCGAACTCCTGCCAGCATATGAGGGCCATCTCGCGCGTCGTCGGGGGTTTCGTCTGGGCCGCCGCCGCGGCCGCCAATGTTGCAGCCGTCATGATCGCCGTCAGGATCCATGGAGCTTTTGTCATGTCCGTCGCCTCCTCGCTTCCCCCATCTTAAGCCATCCGCCGATTTTTGGGAATGAGGCCTCTCCGTTTGCGTTTTCCGTGGGAAGGACTATAATGGGTCCAAGTTTTCTTGCGCCGGCTGGAGAAAGCTTCATTAACAACAGACATCATTTTCCCCCTTTTCTGCTGTTTCGAAAACAGCCGGCATTTTTTTCTTCAGCCGCGCGAATTTTTTTCTTGATTTCTTCCCGCCGTTTTCTATAATAGTAGCGGCTCTCTTTCGCCGGCTGGAGAGGGCTCCCTCAAAAAATCCAATCATCACCCCCCTTTTGCTGACCTCAGCCGGCACTTCTCCTCCCGGGGGGCCGCGCCGGGCCCCTCATCCCCGCGCCGCGATTTCCCGTTCAATCGCCCGGTCGATTGTGCTATCATACGGAGCAGCCCGAACGCGGAGCCGACCATGGGAAAGATCGACTGGAAGAAAGAGCTCGCCAACCACTTCGAGAACGTCCGGGTCATCGAGCTCTGCCAGGCCGAGACGGTCGCCCAGTTCGACCAGTTCTGCGAGTTCATCGCCGAGCCCGCGTTCGAGAGCCTGACCGACGAGCTGGCCCAGTACCGGATCAAGTCCGAGCATCAGAAGGTCAAGGGCCGGAGCATCCGTTTCTCCATCCTCTTCCCGGGCTCGAAGGACGACCAGTTCCACTACAGCATCTCCCTGCCCAAGAATTCGGTGGAGCTCCGGCTGAGGCTCCAGATCAAGGCGCGGCGGAGCCCGAAGACCGAGTATCAGGCGACGGACGAGGACTTCATGCCCGGGCTGTTCCCCTTCAAGGTGCTAAGGATGGACAAGGACGAGGTCGTCGCCGATGTCGTCAAGCACTACACGGGTTTCTGCTACACGACGTTGACGGCGCCGGACTGATCTCCGCTAGGTCGTCTTCTTATTCTTGGCCTTTTCGGCCTTCTTGGCGTCCTTCGGCTTGCCGCTCGCGATCTTCGTCCACTTGCCGGGCTTCCAGGCCCAGTAGCTCCCCATCGGCTCCCACGTGCCGGGCGCCCAGGCCCGGTTCGCTTTCGCCTTGGCCCAGCGGCCTTCGGTCCACTCGTAGTTGATGCCGGCCCATTTCCAGTATCCGGGGATCCAGATATGAGCCGGGCTCGGCTGGAGCGTGGGGGCCTCGACCCGGAGCGGGGGAGGGGCGAATCGCGGCTTCTGATCCGCGGCAGCGGAAACGCCGGCAAAGAATAAGACGGCCAGGAGGGCCACCGCAGTCCTTTTCATCGCTGCCTCCACCTGTTTAGTCGCCGGAGGCGATGAAATCTTGTTATTTGCCGGAGTTGATGACCTCGAGGACCTTCAGGATGTAGTCGTAGCCCGGCCGGTCGACGGTGTTCTGCCCGAGGTACTTGAACTGCAGGACGCCGGCGGCGTCGACGATGTAGACGCTGGGGATGTTCTGGTCGACCTTGCTGCCGGTCCATTCCGTCCGGAAGAGATCGAGCTTTTTGGAGAGCGTCCGCTCGCCGTCGACGAGGATGGGGAAGGGGGCGAGGAGCTCGCCCTTGGCGAGCGAATAGTCGGCGGGGAAGAGCTGGCGGAAGCGCTCCATGCGGGCCTTGCCCCGCTCGTCGAGCGCGGCCGGATCGGCCGGGTTCTTCGTCGCCCGGACCGTCTCGAGCTGGCCGGGCAGGGCCTCGAGCCAAGCCTTGACGATGTCGTGGGTGTAGGGGAAAACGACCAGGATCTCGAGATTGTACTTCTCGCGGATCTTCTGCGCCTTCTCGAGCTCGGCCAGCTCGATGTACCTGTAGTTGCAGATCGTGCACCAGTAGTTCTCGGCCGCGTAGCCGCGGGGAAAGAGGATGAGGACGTTCTTGCCGCGGAGCGATGAGAGCTTCAACGTCCCGCCCTGGTAGACGGGGAGCGTGAAATCGGCCATGGGCTGGCCGACGATCGCGGGCTGGGGCCGGGGCTCGGCCGGCTGAGCCGAGGGCTGGGCGGCCTGGGCCAAGTTGAGGGTGGGGCCGGTCGATTTGGGCTTGATAACGACCTGGCCCGCGGCCTGGCCCTGGAAGACGACGATCATCGCGGCCACGGCCAGGACGACCAAGGCG
>Ga0154759_1038_pt3 | contig 23920 bp, 22 predicted proteins | sample Rifle2008BG16ft_FD_105767 | JGI IMG/M metagenome (GOLD analysis project Ga0154759, IMG submission 105767) | Candidatus Aminicenantes bacterium RBG_16_66_30 | reverse complement strand
TGTGACGCTCATCTGGCTCGGCTGCATCATCATGACGGCGGGCTTCTTCCTCGCCTTCTACTGGCCTCCCCGCGAGATCCGGATCATCCTCGAGGAGGCGCAGGGGAAGACGGAAGCCGTCCTTGGCGGGATCGCCTCGAAGGGCCGCGAGGCCTTTCAGGCCGAATTCGATTCCCTCATCGAGTCCTTCAGGAGGCCGACATGACCGAAGCCACCCTCTTCACGATCACCTTCATCCTTTATATCTTTTCGGCGCTCGTCTACCTGGTCGCCGTTTTCGCCAAGAAGGAGAAGTGGGCCAAAACGGGCCTTGTCCTGGCCGCGGCCGGGCTCGTCCTTCACACGGCGGCCCTGATCCTCCGGACCGTGGTCAGCGGGCATGCGCCCTTCACGAACATGTATGAATCCTTGTCGTTCCTGGCCTGGGCTTCCGTCGCGGCCCTGCTCGTCCTGGATTGGAAGCTCCGTATTCCCAGGGTCGCTCCCTACGTTATGCTGATCGCGGTCGGCATCGTCGCCCTGGCCTCGTCCCCGCTCATGCCCAAGGACGCGACGCCTCTTGTCCCCGCCCTTCAGAGCTACTGGCTCTGGCTCCACGTCTCGGTCACGCTGCTCGGGGAGGCCTTCTTCGCCGTGGCCTTCGTCGCCAGCCTTCTCTATCTCCGGGCCGACACGGAGGAGAAGAAGCAGAAGATGGACGCGGTCAGCTACCGGGCGGTCGCCGTGGGTTTCCCTCTCTTCACGCTGGGCGGGCTCGTCTTCGGCATGGTCTGGGCCTACAAAGCTTGGGGAACCTATTGGAGCTGGGACCCCAAGGAGGTCTGGAGCCTGATCACCTGGATCGTCTTCGCCCTCTATCTCCACACCCGGATCGTCATGGGCTGGAAAGGGAAGCGCTCCGCGCTCATCGCCATCCTCGGCTTCTTGGCCGCGCTGTTCACCTATTTCGGGGTGAACTACCTCCTCGCGGGGCTCCATTCCTATGTCTGAGGACAGCCTCCGAGATAAGGCCGCGGCGCCCGGCCCGGATTCGCCGAGGCCGCCCAGGGCCAAACGCCGGAGGCGCCGCCTGCTCCTCTTCGGCATCCCGGCCGCCGGCATCTTGCTGTTCGTCGTCGCCGTCGAGTTCACCTCGACCTCGCGTTTCTGTTCGTCCTGCCATTACATGAAGCCGTTCTTCGAGAGCTGGAAGACCTCCACCCACAAGGACGTCGAGTGCAAGGCCTGCCACTACCCGCCGGGCATGAGGTCCTTCTTCCGGACCAAGATCGAGGGTCTGGTCATGGTCGGCCGGTATTGGACGCGCCTTTACGTCAAATCCAAGCCCTGGGCGGAGATCCAGGACGCCAGCTGTCTCCGCCCCGGCTGCCACGACCGCCGTTTGCTCGAAGGCCAGGTCCAGTTCGGCAAGGTCGCCTTCGACCACAAGGCCCATTTCGAAGACCTCAAGCGGGGCAAGACCCTGCGGTGCACGAGCTGCCACTCGCAGATCGTCCAGGGCGAGCACATCACGGTCACGGCCGAGTCGTGCTTCCTTTGCCATTTCAAGGACAAGACCCCCGACGTGCGGGCCGGGGAATGCGCCGTCTGCCACCGCAAGGACGAGCTCCTGGCGCTCAAGGACCGCTTCGATCACACGCCCGTCTTCGGCAACGGCTACCGCTGCGACAAGTGCCACAGCCGGATCGTGACCGGCGACGGCGAGGTGCCGAGGGAGAACTGCTTCAAGTGCCATTTCGAGCAGGACCGGCTCGACCAGTTCGGCGACACCGATCTCATGCACCGGATGCACATCACCGTCAGCAAGATCGAGTGCGAACAGTGTCACCGGGGGATCGAGCACAAGATCGTCAAGGATATCGAGACGATCGCCGACTGCCAGGCCTGCCACCAGGGGACCCACGGCGCCCAGAAGATCCTCTACACGGGCCAGGGGGGGAAGGGGGTCCCGCACGCGACGCCCAACGTCATGTGGGAGAAGGGCCTGAGCTGTCAGGGCTGTCACATGTTCCATGAGGCGAGCGCCAAGGTCGACAATAGCGACACGCTGACGGCGAGCGGCGAAGCCTGCGAGTCCTGCCATGGCCGGGGCTTCGACCGGATCCTGAAGAACTGGGAGCGATCGACGGAGAAGCGGCTGGCCGAGGTCAAGACGATCGCGGCGAGGGCGGCCTCCGAGATCTCGGCGGCGCCGGGTCCAAAAAAGACCTCCGCCGCGGCCCTGCTGGAGGAAGCCCGGTTCAATATCGACGTCGTCGAAAAAGGCAAGAGCGTCCACAACATGACCTATTCCCAGGAGCTCCTGACCTCATCCCTCGAGAAGATCCGCGAAGCGATGGCCGCCGCGGGCTCCTCCTACAAGCCCGAAGCGATGACCCTGCTGACCCGGGAGACGCCGAACGCCTGCCTGAATTGTCACGCCGGGATCGAGGAGATCGAGGCGTCCGCGTTCGGCCTAGGTTTTTCGCACCGCCGCCACGCCGTCGTCCAGAAGCTCGAGTGCGCGACGTGCCATTCGAACGCGCGCCGCCACGGCGAGCTGACGGCCACCCGCTCCTCCTGCGCCACCTGCCATCATCAGAAGCCGCAAAAGACCTGCGGGCAGTGCCACGCGCTCCAGAAGACGCTCTTCGAAGGGGGGACGCTCGGCGAGGACACCGTCCCGAAGGACATGATGGCCGAGGCCGGGACGTCGTGCTCGGATTGCCACCTGGACGAAGCCAAGAAGGTCGTCCGCCCCGACGGCGGCGCCTGCGTCGCCTGTCATGACGAGAATTACCGGAAGACGTTCACGGAATGGAGGGACGGCGTGCGGGGCCGGGTCGAGGGGATCCGCGCGGGCCTCCACGCCCTTTACAAGAGAACCCTGACAGACGCCGAGAAGGCCGTCGTCGGGAGGATCGAGAAGGCCCTGGAGATGGTCGGCCTCGACGGCAGCTCCGGGGTCCACAACTACATGTTCGTCGACGAATACTTGACAAAGCTGGAGGCTCAAATAAAATCACTGAGCGGCGGAAAGGACGGGCTCGAATGAAGCGCAGGGATTTCGTAGACATCTTCCTCGGCGGAAGCCTCCTGGCGACGATCGCCGCCTTCCTTTATCCGGTCGTCCGCTACGTGCTCCCGTCCCGGAGCGCGGGAGGGGGCGTCCAGAACAGCGTCATAGCGGCCAAGGCCGGCGAGCTCCCCCCGAATACCGCGAAGGTCTTCAAGTTCGGGTCGGCTCCAGGCGTCCTGGTCAACACGGCGGAGGGGAAGCTCGTGGCGCTGTCGGGGACCTGCACCCACCTGACCTGCACGGTCCGTTTCGACGCCGAGACGGAAACCCTTTTCTGCCCCTGTCATAACGGCCGCTTCGACCTCGGCGGGAACGTCCTATCCGGGCCGCCGCCGCGGCCGCTCGAGACCTACGCCGTCGAGGTCTCCGGTCCCGACATCATCGTCTCCAGGAAGAGCTGAAATGGCCACAAAGATCGGACAGAGCATTTGGAAGTTCCTCGACGAGCGCTTCCTGCTGTCGGGGCTCATCGCCTTCGCCAGGAAAAAGACCGTCCCTGAGCATCGCCGTTCGTTCTGGTACTTTTTCGGGGGGATCTGCCTCTTCCTGACCGGCATCCAGATCGCGACGGGAGCCATGCTCCTCCTTTATTATACGCCCCACATCGACGCCGCCCATGAGAGCGTCCAGTTCATCATGAGCGGGGTCAAGTTCGGGTGGCTGATCCGCTCGGTCCACAGCTGGACGGCCAACATCCTCATCGGCCTCCTGTTCATCCACATGTTCTCGACGTTCTTCCTCAAGGCCTACCGCAAGCCCCGGGAGCTGACGTGGGTGACCGGCTTCCTGCTCCTCGTTCTCTTCATGGCCTTCGGGTTCAGCGGCTATCTCCTGCCCTGGAACGAGCTGTCCTATTTCGCGACGCGCGTCGGGACCGATATCGCCGGGAGCCTGCCGTTCATCGGGGATTGGCTGAAATCGGTCATTCTCGGGGGGCCCGAGGTCTCCCAGGCGACCTTGTCCCGGTTCTTCTGGTTCCACGTCGCGCTCCTCCCGGTGGCCGCATTGATGCTCATCGGCATCCATATCCTCCTCGTTCAGACCCTGGGCATGAGCAAGCCCATCGGCGAGCGGAGCAAGAAGGAGATCCCCTTCTTCCCCGATTTCCTCTACAAGGACGCCCTCGGCTGGACCCTCATGCTCGTTCTGATCGGCGTCGTCTGCGTCTTCCTGCCCTGGGAGATCGGGCCGAAGGCCGACCCGCTGGCGTCGACCCCGCTCGGCATCAAGCCCGAGTGGTATTTCACCTTCATGTTCACGACCCTCAAGCTCGTCCCCGCCCACATCCTGTCCATCGAGGGGGAGAAGCTGGCCATCCTGGCCTTCATGGCCGGAGGGCTCCTCTGGATGTTCGTGCCCTTCCTCGACAAGCGGGCCGCCCGCGAGACGCGCAGCCCCGTCTTCGGCTGGATCGGGGTGGCTCTCGCGCTCTACATCGTGATCATGACGGTCCTGACCTATACCGTGCCTAACCTCTGATCGGGACGAACACATGAACAAACGTGCGATCCGCGTCTTCGCCGCCGCCGCCCTCTTCGCGCCCCTGCTGGCTTTCGGGCAGAAGAACAGCTGCGTCGAATGTCACAGCCAGCTCGACGATGAGCTCAAGGCGCCGGCCGCCGCCCTCGCCGCCGACATCCACGCCGAGTTCGGGCTTTCCTGCAAGGACTGTCACGGGGGGGACCCGAGCCAGGACGACGTCGACCTGGCCAAGGACAGGACCTTCAGAGGCTCGCCCAAGCGCCAGGATATCCCCCAGTTCTGCGGCGCCTGCCACGCCGACGCCGCGGCCATGCGGGCTTTCAATCCCGCCCTGCGGACGGACCAGCTCAGCCAATATTGGACCAGCCGCCACGGGCTGCTGCTGAAGGCCGGCGATACGAAGGCGGCCGTGTGCACCGACTGCCACGGCGTCCACGGCATCCAGTCGGCCAAATACCCCAAGTCACTGACCTTTCCGTGGAACATCCCTCAGACCTGCGGCCGCTGCCACGCCGACAAGGCCTTCATGGAGCCTTACAGGCTGCCGACCGGCCAGCTCGAGGATTACAAGGCGAGCGTCCACGCCCGGGCCCTGCTTGAGAAGAAGGACCTCTCGGCGCCGGCCTGCAACGATTGCCACGGCAATCACGGCGCCTTTCCGCCCTCCGTCTCGTCCGTGGCCTCGGTCTGCCGCCAGTGTCATCCCTCGACGGGCGAGCTGTTCATGAAGAGCCCCCACAAAAAGGCTTTCGACGAGATGGGAGCGGGGGAGTGCGAGGCCTGTCACGGGAATCACAAGATCCTCGTCCCGTCCACGGCCATGATCGGGACGGACGACGGCGCCACCTGCGCGCAATGCCATGATAAGGGCTCGCGGGGCTTCGAGGCGGCGGCCGAGTTCCGCCGCCAGCTCGACGGCTTCGAATCCGGCTTCCGGGCCGCCGAGGGCCTCCTGGCCCAGGCCAAGCAGAAGGGCGTCGAGGTGAGCGACGTGGAATTCAAGCTCCAGGACGTCAACACCTTGCTCGTTTCCGCCAAGAACCTGACGCACGGCCTCGACGGGGCCGAGATCGCCAAGGCCGTCTCCGAAGGGGAAAAGGCCCTCGTCGGCGTGCGCGAGCTGGGCGAGAAGGCCCTGGACGAGGCCAGATTCCGCCGGCGGGGCCTGGCCGTGACCACGGCCCTCCTGGCCCTTTTCGGCGTCGCCCTGGCTTTGAAGATCAGGCACATGACCCGGGGGCGCGTTGACAAATCCCGCCGCGTCGAATAGAATATTTTTCCGATAGTCTGGATATATTTTGTATGGAGTGACCATGACAAGACGGCTTGCACTCGCGGGTTTGGCCCTAGCCATTCTGGCCGGAATGGCTGTTGCCCAGGAGCTCACTTACGTCGGCGCCCAGAAGTGCGTGGTCTGCCACAAGTCCGAGGCCCAGGGACGGCAGTTCCCGATCTGGGAAGGCACCAAGCATCCCAAGTCCTGCGAGGCCCTCACTTCGCCCAAAGCGGCCGAGGCCGCCAAGGCCATGGGCGTGGACAGGCCCGCGGACGATCCCCGCTGTCTCAAGTGCCACGCCCCCCTCGCCGCCGAGGCCCCCGAGTTCAAGACCGAAGGCGTTTCTTGCGAGACCTGCCACGGGCCCGGAAGCGCCTACCGGAAGCTCAACATCATGAAGGACCGGGCCGAATCGGCCAAGAACGGCCTCATCCTTTATGGGAGTCCCGAGGCTATCAAGGCCCAGTGCATGACGTGCCACGAGAATCCGCACGGCATCGCGTTCGATTTCGCCTCGGCCTGGGACAAGATCAAGCACCCCGTCCCGAAAAAGTAAACTCCTTCGGCGCACGCGCCTGAACGGACGGCTGAGAGTCTTGGATCAGCGACGGCTCGGTATCATCGTCTTCTGCGCCGTGTCGGCCTTCGCCTCCGCTTCCCCGTCCCAGCCCGGCGGGGCCGCCGCCCCCAAGCCCTGCCTCGAATGCCACACCCACGTCTCCCTTCAGGATACGGTCCACGCGACGCTCTCCTGCGCCGCCTGCCATAGGGGGCACATCCCGAGGGAGGGGGATCCGCCCCATCAGGCCAAAAAGGACCTCCCGCCCCCGGTCTGCGGATTATCGTGCCATTGGGAGCCACCGGATTCGCGGCCCGGCGGGAGCCCGGCGGCCTATCCCGACAGCGTCCACGGCCGGGCCTACCTCGAGAGAGGCGTCCTCGACACGGCCCGATGTTGGGATTGCCACGGCCGTCATAACATCAAGCCCGTCGCCGACCCGGACTCCACGGTCAACCGCCGCAACGTCCCGGTGACCTGCTCCCGCTGCCACGAGGACATGGCCGTCGTCCTGAAGTACAACATTCACGCCGAGTCTCCCTATCAACAATACCGCCAGAGCGTCCATGGCCGGGGCCTCTATGACAAGGGCCTGCTCAATTTCGCGGCGGTCTGCACCGACTGCCACGGCGTCCACAACATCCAGGGCGTGGGCACGCCCCACCTCCCGGCCAAGGACCCGGCGACCTGCGGCAAGTGCCACCGCCTCATCCTCGAGGAGTACTCGAAGAGCGTCCACGGCCGTGAAGCGGTGAAGGGGAACGTCGACGTCCCCCTCTGCGTGGATTGTCACGGCGAGCACGGGGTCGCGGCCGCGGCCTCCCCCGAGGCCCCGACGTCGAAGGCGCACGTCCCCGATACGTGTTCGGTCTGCCATGCCCGCCCCGAGATCATGAGGAAATACGGCGTCCCCGAGGACAGGATCCGGACTTTCATCGAGAGCTTCCACGGGATCGCCATCGGCCTCGGCGGAACGGCCGAGGCGAGCTGCGTCAACTGCCACGGCGTCCACGACATCCGCCCGGCGTCCGACCCCGAATCGAAGATCTCCGCGGCGAACCTGTCGAAGACCTGCGGCCAGGCCACTTGTCACCCGACCATGTCGGAGAAGATCGCCGGGACCAAGATCCACCGCGCTTATGACCGGGCCAAGTCCGGGGCCCCCTTCTACGTCAAGAAGGTCCTTGTTTGGACCGTCTTCGTCCTGACCGGCCTGACGCTCATCTTCTTCATCCCGGCCCTCATCCGTCGCCGGCGAGGCACGCCGGGCCCATGATATCCCGCGGCACGCTTCTGCGGATCGTCCTGACCACGGCGGCCGTGATCGCGGCCGCTGTGCCGGCTTTCGCGGGGCCATCCGATGACGACTGCCTGGCCTGCCACGGCGACTCCGGCCTGAAGACGGACCAGGGCCGGCCCCTGTACGTCGACAGCGCCGCGCTCGGCGCCTCGATCCACGGCGAGGCGGGGATCGGATGCGTCGATTGCCATGCCGACCTCAAGGCCTTCGAGGATTTTCCCCACGCCCCGAAGCTCAAGCCGGTCGATTGCGCGTCCTGCCATGAGGAGGCGTCCGCAGCGGTCCGGGAGAGCATCCACGGCCGCCCTCATGACGGGGACAAGCCGATCATCGTCCAGTGCAAGGACTGCCACGGCGCCCACGACATCCGTCCGGCCAAGAACATGCTGTCGCACACCGCGGCGATGAACATCCCCGACACCTGCCTCGCCTGCCATCTCGAGCGCGTCCAGACCAAGCGGGGACAGGGGTTCGCCGCCCTTTACAAGGAGAGCGATCATTACCGGGCCCTGGCCCTGGCGGGCTTGAGCCTTTCCGCGACCTGCGTGAGCTGTCATGGCGGACATTCCGTCCATCCGGTCGACGACCCCCAGTCCAGGGTCTCGCGCCTGAACATCATCCGGACGTGCGGGACGTGTCACGCGGGGATCGAGAAGGACTACCTCGAAGGCGTCCACGGCAAGGACTACGCCAAGGACATCCTGGACGTGCCCGTCTGCACGGATTGCCATAGCGAGCACGATATCCGGTCCCCCGAGAACCTCGGATCGGGCGTCTACGCGACCAAGGTGGCCGCCGTCTGCTCCCGCTGCCACGACGACGAGCGGCTGGCCCGCCAGTACGGCCTGCAGACCTCCCGGCTCAAGACGTTCTCCGCGTCCTACCACGGCACGGCCTCGAAGTTCGGCGAGGTCAAGGTCGCCAACTGCTCGAGCTGCCACGGGCACCACGGCATCCGGCCGTCCTCCGATCCTCTCTCGTCCATCCACCCGGCCAACCTGGCGACGACGTGCGGGGCGTGCCATCCGGGCGCCGGCGAGAACTTCTCCAAGGGCAAGATCCATGTCGTCTCGGAGAAGACCGAGAACCGCTGGGCCTACACCGTCAAGATCATCTATATCGTCGTGATCGCCGGCCTGATCTCCGTGTTCCTGGCCTTCATCGCCGCCGACCTTTATCGCCGCATGAGGACCCGATGGAGACATTGACGACCAGCCCGCTCATCCGCGACGACGAGATCTTCCTCCGGATGAACCTGGCGGAGCGGATCCAGCACATCCTCCTCATCGTCTCGTTCACGCTCCTCGTGCTGACGGGCCTGCCGCTGATGTTCTACGAGCTGCGCCTCTTCAAGTCCGTCTTCAGCTTCGAGAACGCGTTCGCCTTCCGCGGGCTCCTCCATCGCGGCGCGGCCGTCCTCCTCATCGTCGACATCGTCTGGCACACGGGCCATACGGTCCTGACCCGGAGGGGCCGGGACAATTTCCGGGAGCTCATGCCCCGGGCCAAGGACGCCCGCGACGCCGTGAGCCTCTTCGGATACAACGTGGGGCTCGCGCGCTGGCTCTATCGGAAGGGGATCCTCCGGGGCTTCTTCGACCGCCACCCGTTCTGGAGGTTCGAGAACCCTCCGGAGTACGGCCGGTACAACTTCATCGAGAAGCTCGAGTATCTCTCCGTCGCCTGGGGCTCGCTCGTCATGATCCTGTCGGGCTTCTTCATGTGGAACGTCGAGCTGTCGCTCCGGATCTTCCCCCTCTGGGTCCATGACATCTTCGTCATCGCCCACGGCTACGAGGCCATGCTGGCCTTCCTGGCCATCATCATCTGGCACATGTACAACGTCCATCTCAATCCCGAGGTCTTCCCGATGAGCAAGGTCTGGCTCAACGGCAAGATCACGGGCCACGAGCTGAAGACCCTCCATCCTTTGGAATACCGGAAGATCCTGGCCGAACGGCAGCAGGCCCAGAAGGCCCGGGAAGACCGGTCCGGCGCGGCCCGCTAAAGGCCTTCGGCCCTGTTGGGGGAAATCGCCCATTTCCAGGCGGGGGATATCCCCCAGCAGGGGGTCATCTACCGGTTCTAGAATCCCCCTACCCCCGCTGATCTATATATATATCAATATGATACGCTCAACTCCAAGAATGGCACGAATAATGCTAATTAAGACTATCGGAACGATATAGATGGTAAGAATATTGATCCTCGACGACGAGAAGCTGATCCGGTGGTCTCTCGACAAGATCCTCGTCCAGGACGGATACTCGGTCGATACGGCCGCGACGACAGGCGAGGCCCTGGCGCTCGCCGGCAAGGCCGAGTACGCGCTGATCATCACGGACCTCGAGATCTGCGGCGACCAGGCCCGATCGTTCTTCGCGGAGATGATCTCGAAGCAGCCCAACGCCCGCGTCATCACGCTCACGGCCCTGGTCCGGGACCAAGCGGAGAGGATGCTGGAAGGGCTCGCGACCCACGCGATCATCGAGAAGCCGTTCACGTCCCAGGCGATCAGGTCCGTGGTCGACGCCGCCATCGGGCGAACGGGCAGGGCCATCGAACCATGAATATGAGAAACGTGTCGGGTTTCAGGCGAACCCGAGATATCGCGATAAAGGAGAACAACGGATGAAAGTGCACCGCCGGTTGACGCCGATCATCCCGGTCGCCGTCGCGCTCGGCTGCATCCTCGCCGGCGCCGTCCTGTTGACGGCGACGCCCAGCGCTCCGACGCGCCAGGATGCCCAGTACGTCGGCCAAGAACAGTGCGCGGCGTGCCACGAGGAAACCGTGGCCAAGTTCCGCGAGTCCATCCACGGCCAGAAGGGCTTCGAGATGCGCTCCACCCATTCCTGCGAGACCTGCCACGGGCCCGGCAAGGCCCACGTGGACGCGGGCGGGGGGAAGGGCAGCATGGTGGCGCCCCAGGCCCTCAGCAAGGACAAGCAGACGGAGATGTGCCAGACGTGCCACGACCGCGGCAACAAGACCGACTGGGCCGGAAGCCTCCACGAGACCCGGGGCCTCGCCTGCCAGGATTGTCACTCGGTCCACAGCCCCGGGGCCGCCAAGGCCCAGCTCAAGACGGGAGAAACGGAGCTCTGCTTCAGCTGCCACAAGCAGAAACAGGCCCAGTTCTTCCGGGCCTCCCACCACCCGATCCGGGAAGGCAAGATCGAATGCTCCGACTGCCACAACCCCCATGCCGTCCAGGAGGCCAAACGCGTCGACCTGGCCGCCATCACAGAGACGTGCTATCAATGCCACGCCGAAAAGCGCGGGCCCTTCCTCTGGGAGCATATCCCCGTCCGCGAGGATTGCATGACCTGCCACGAACCCCACGGGTCCAACCACATGAAGATGCTCAAGGTCAAGGAACCCTTCCTCTGCCAGCGCTGCCATTCCGACACGCGGCACCCCGGCACGCTCTACGACCAGTCCCAGCGGAACAACGACAGCAACCGCCTGTACGGCCGCTCGTGCACCAACTGCCATTCGACGCTCCACGGCTCGAACCATCCCTCGGGCCGGACCTACCTGAGATGACGAGGAGTCGACGATGAAGAACAGAGCACTTTCTATCGTTCTGATCGGCTGCGTCCTCGGGCTGCTCACGGCCTCCGCCGGGGCCCAGGACAAGACGGACGACGGGCTCGTCATCAAGGGCAACGTCGCCGCCGGCGTCCCGGCCGTCAAAGAGGCCGAGCGGTCCTCGAAATTCTATGAATACCGCGACGTCCCGCGGGGCTTCTTCCTTCAGTCCCTGAACCTGGACCTGTCGAAGGGGAGCCAATATTTCTATCTCTCCGCGTGGAACGTCCAGCAGGCCGACGAGCGGATCAGGGCCGGGGTCGGCCAATACGGGACGTTCGCCCTCGACGTCGGCTACGACAACACGCCCCACAGGTTCAGCTTCGACGGGGCCACTCCCTACATCGAAAGGATCCCGGGCGTCTTCACGCTGAACGACGTCATCCGGTCCGCGGCCGAAGCCCTCGTCCCCACGGGAACGAGCACCAATATCGCCGCCGCGCGCGCCCTCGTCTCGAGCTTCCTGACGAGCGCCGGCCCCATCGACCTGGGCCTTCAGCGGCGAAAGGCGACCCTCGATTTCGCCTACACGCCGTCCGTGCCCTTCAGCTTCAACATCGCGGGAAGCCACGAGACGCGGGGCGGGAACCGGCCCTTCGGGGCGCCTCTGGGCTTCAGCAACGCGATCGAGCTGCCCGAGCCGATCCATTATAAGACGACCAACGTGGATACGAGCCTCGAGTACCACAAGGCCTGGGGAACGGTCCGGGCGGGCCTCGCCGCCTCCCTTTTCGACAACGACGTCCAGACCCTGTTCTGGGACAATCCTTACCGGATCACGGATTCGACCTACGCGTCCGCCTATAGCGCGGGCAACGGGACCGCCCATGGTCAGATGTCCCTCCCGCCCTCCAATGACGCCGTCAAGTTCTATCTCAGCGGCTCCTTCAAGCCCCTGAAGGCCACCCGGATCTCGGCGGCCGCGTCCTACGGCACGTTCAGCCAGAACCAGAGCCTCCTGCCCTTCACCGTCAACACGGCCATTCCGGCTTCCGATCCTCTCGCCGCCGGCGCCCTCAGCGCGCCCCGTGAAACGGCCATGGCCAAGGCGAACATCATTTCCTTCGACCTTTCCTTGAACTCCAGGCTGACGAAGTCCATCTACCTCTCCGCCGGCATCCGGTATTACGATTTCGCCAACAAGATCGAAGAGCTCGACATGCCCAACGGGTATGCCCGGATGGACCAGGTCTGGGAAGCCATTCCCATCGCCGTCGAGCCCTATTCCTTCAAGCACTCGCGGCTGTTCGGCGACCTGACCTTCAACGTCGTCAAGAACACATCCGTCAGGGTCGGGTACTCCCTCTACGGCATCACCCGGCGCGAGGGCGCCCATGAGCTGGAAAAGAACAAGACCGAAGAGGGCATCTTCAAGGTCTCCGTCGACACCCATCCGATGGACTGGCTGATGCTCCGCGTCACCTACCTCAACTCCAAGCGGGACTGGTCCCTCGACGACACCTGGTACGCCTACACCCCGACCTTCAACTTCAAGCGCTACTTCGAGGCCAACCGGAACCGGCAGTCCCTCAACGCGCTCGTCGGCCTGACCCCGATCGACAACCTGGATGTCCAGCTGACCTACGCCATCGGCCGCGACGATTACCCGCATTCCGACTACGGGCTGACGCGCGACGACTTCGACATGTACGGCATCGACCTCAGCTACGCCTTCGCCAAGAACCAGACGCTCTACGGCTTTTACAGCCACGAGGTCTACGACGCCGACCAGGCCTCGCGCCAGAGCGGCGCGACCTTCTCGGAGAGCCCGCTGGACGACTGGACGGCGAACCTGAAGGACACCGTCGACACCTTCGGGGCCGGTCAGACGATCGAGCTCATGGCCGACAAGCTCAACTTCGACCTCTCGGCCTCCTTTTCCAAGGCCGCCGGCTCGTCGTTCCTCTTCTCGCCGCCCGGCGGAGCCCCCAACACCGCCCTCAACTTCACCGATCCTCTCGACTCGACCACCTGGTGGACGGTCCAGTCCTCCTTCAAGTGGAAGATGATGAAGAACCTCTGCGTCGTCCTGGGCTACTGGTTCGAGCAGTACGACCTCAAGGACATCGTCCGGAACGAGATCGCCGTGGATTACGCGGCCGCGGGCGCCATCTTTCTCGGCGCCCTGGAGCCCGGCTACAGGTATCACGTCGGCTCCTTGAAGTTCATCTACAGCTTCTAAAGCCCCCGGGCCGGGAGGGGGATCGTCTCCCCCTCCCGGCTCCGGTTCCTCCTCCCGCCCCCCCTGTCCGCCCTCGTCCCGCCGGCTTGCGAAAAAAGGACCCCTCGACTATAATCATTACCTAGCGATCTTATCGTAACAGTAGAATTATGATGAACTTGGACATCCGGCGCTGGACGCTGAGGGCGAAGGTCATCTTCCACGTCCTCATCCTGGCCGCGATCTCCGCGGGCATCTTGATCGTGCTTTCGCTGATGTCCCAGCACCGCCTCGTCCATGCGCTGATCGAGCGTGAAGTCGAGCTCGTGGGCTCCTTGACCAAGAGCAGCGTTTTCTTCCTCAAGAAATGCGGCCGGGTCGAGGAGGCCAAAGCGGAGATCCACGAGCTGGCGGCGACGACGCAGGGGATCCGGACGATCCGCATCCTGACGACCGAGGGGGATATCTTCGCTTCGACCGACGCCGAGGAGAAGGCCGCCGGGCTGCCCGCGAAGGACCGCGAGACGGTCCGGGCCCTCGTCGCCGCGAGAACGCAGCGGCAGACGGTTCTTTCCAAAGGACAACGGACGATCCGCAGCTTCATGCTCGTCGAGAACGGGCCGGCCTGCTATTCCTGCCATGACGCCGGGCGGCGGATCAACGGTGTCCTCGACGTGGTGTTCGATTACCGTGAGGCCTCGAACCTGGTTTGGAAGAGCCAGTGGAAAGCGATCATCCCGGCCGTCCTCAGCCTCGGCCTGCTGATCTTCGTCCTCCTCAGGCTCTTCGAGAAGCTGGTCAACCGTCCGATCTCTCTCCTGAAGGACCACATGAAGAGGGTCCAGGACGGCGACTTGGCCGTCCGACTGGATCCGCGGAAGAACGACGAGATCGGCAGCCTGACCGCCAGCTTCAACGTCATGGTCGAAAAGCTCAAGGCGGCCAACCGGGAGATCGAGGCGCTCTATAACCAGCGGATCGACCGGGCCGAGCACCTGGCCGCGTTCGGCGAGCTGGCCGCCGGGCTGGCCCATGAAGTGAAGAACCCGCTGTCGGGCATCAAGGGGGCCCTCGAGATCATCAGCCAGAACATGGCCGCCTCCGATCCCCAAAAAGAGATCTTTCAGGAAATGCTCGTTCAGATCGACAAGACCATCTGCGTCATCCAGGATTTCCTGAGCTATGCCCGGCCCAAGCCGCCGCGTTTCAGCCGGACCGCCCCCCGTCTTTTCATCGAGGACGCCATCCGTCTGGCCAAGACCCAGCTCGGCGGCAAGGACATCAAGGTCCATTACCATCCCCCGGAACAGGACGTCCGGATCTGCCTGGACGCGGACCGCATGCAGGAAGTCATCCTGAACCTTCTCCTCAACAGCATCGCGGCCATCGAGGAGCGGGGGAACATCTTCATCATCCAGAGGGTCGTGCCGAACCGGGGCCTGTACATCTTCGTCGCCGACGACGGCCGCGGGATCAAGGCCCCGCAGCTCGCTCAGATCTTCCATCCGTTCTTCTCCACGCGGAAGGACGGGACCGGCCTGGGGCTTTCGATCTGCAAGAAGATCATCGACGCCCACCGGGGGCTTATCTCCGTCCAGAGCCGGGAGGGGAGGGGGACGACCTTCGTCCTCCGCCTGCCGCTCGACCTGCCGTGTGAATGACCATGGCTAAGAACAAGGTCCTGATCATCGACGACGAACGGCTGGTCCGCTGGTCGCTGGCCCAGAAGCTGAAGGGCTGGGGCTATGAGGTCGTCGAGGCCGAGACCGGGACGGCCGGTCTGCGCGCGCTGGCCGCCGAGGGACCGGACCTCCTCCTCCTGGACATGAAGCTGCCGGACGCCAAAGGGACCGATGTTCTGGAAGAGCTCCGGAAGAGCTGGCCCGACCTTCCCGTCATCATGATCACGGCCTTCGGCGTCATCGAGGACGCCGTGACGGCCATGCGCCGCGGCGCCTATGATTTCGTCACCAAGCCCGTCGACGACGCCAAGCTCCAGAGCACCATGGCCCACGCCCTGGAAGCGGCGACATTGAAGAAGAAGATCGCCGCCTACCGCGAGATCGAGAGGACGAAGTCCGCCAACGTGACGATCGTAGCCGAGACGCCGGTCATGCGCCAGCTCCTGGACGTGGTCAAACGGCTGGCCGAGAGCGAAGCCTCGATCATCCTCCTCCAGGGCGAGAGCGGGACCGGAAAGGACCTCCTGGCCCAGACGCTTCACCTCTGGAGCCGGCGGGGCGAGGCGCTCTTCCTGGCCATCAACTGCTCGGCGATACCGGCCAACCTGCTCGAATCGGAGCTCTTCGGCTACGAAAAGGGGGCCTTCACCGACGCCAAGCGGCAGAAAAAGGGCTTGGTCGAGCTGGCCGACGAAGGGACGCTCTTCCTCGACGAGATCAGCAGCCTGGACCCGGCCCTTCAGGCCAAGCTCCTCCGGTTCCTCGAGACCAACACCTTCAAGCGCGTGGGGGGATTGAGGGACATCGAGGTCGACCTCCGCGTCGTCGCCGCGACCAACCAGGACCTGGAAGCGCTCACCCGCCAGGAGAAATTCCGCAAGGACCTGTTCTACCGGCTGAACGTCTGTCCCGTCCATCTCCCGACGCTGGCCGAGCGGACGGGCGACATCCTGCCCCTGGCCCGGCACTTCATCGCCCTCTACAATCGGAAGTTCGGCAAGTCCATCCAAGGCCTGGAGCCGGCCGCCGAGAAGATGTTCCTTCAATACGCCTGGCCGGGCAACGTCCGGGAGCTTAAGAACGCGATCGAGCGGGCGATGATCTTCGAGGACGCCGCCTTCATCTCCCCCCAGCACGTTCCGATCCGCCTCGCCGCCGCCTCGCCCGAGGCGGGCGCGGACGCTCCCGGGCCGGCCGGGCCCGGCGAGCTGTCCCTCCCCGAAGCCGAAAAAAGGATGCTGCTCCAAGCGCTGGAACGCGCGGCGGGCAACAAATCGCTGGCGGCCCGGATGCTCGGCATCAGCCGCGACACGCTGCGCTACAAGCTTGCCAAGCTGAGCGAGGGAGCCTCCCGGAAATCCTGACGCGGGGGCCGGAGTTCATCCCGGGCCCGAAAGCGTGTATGATAATAGTGAGGAATATCTTCCGCGGGGAGCTGTATCACCTATGGGAGCTCCGACGAGACCGACCGAGCATCCGGAGGATGCCGTCCTCGTCAGGAAAGCCCAGCAGGGAGATATGGACGCTTTCGAGAGCCTGGTCAGGAAGCACCAGCACCGGGTGTATGCCCTGTGCCGGCGCCTGACCGGCGCGCACCAATCGGCCGACGACCTCGCCCAGGAAACATTCATCAAGGCCTATTTCGCTCTGGGCCGGTTCGACGCCGCCTGGCCCCTCTATCCTTGGCTCCGCAGGATCGCCCTCAACGCCGGGCTCAACTATCTCAAGGCCCGCGGCCGGGAGCGGTCGCTCGACGAGGGGTCGCTCGGGGACAGGAGCGCGCCGAGGTCGGCTCCCGCCGACGACCCGGAGGAACGGCTGGAGCGGGCCGAGTTCGAGGCCAGGTTCGAAGGGGCCGTGGAGTCGCTTCCGCCCGAACAAAAGAGCGTCTTCGTCCTGAGGTTCCATGAGGGCCTGAGCTACGAGGAGATCTCCCGGGCGCTCGATCTTCCGCTCGGCACCGTCATGTCCCGGCTCAACCGCGCCCGGCAGAAGCTGAAGGACCTCCTGGCGGACACCCTCGCGAGGGGAGCTTGAGATGAGACACCGAAAACTCCAGGAGCTCATCGGGGCCTACGCCGACGGCGAGCTGAGGCCGGCCGGCCGTTCCCGGGTGGAGAAGCATCTCAAGTCCTGTCCGGAATGCCGGCGGGACCTCGAGTTCCTCCGCAAGATCGACGGCCTTCCCCGGACCTCTCCCGCGGTCCCGCGCGAAGCGGACTACTGGGCCTCTTTCCCCGGACGCGTCCGGGCCGGGATCGCCCGCAAGCAAGCCGGAGCCCCCGCATCCCGCGTTGCGGAGGTCAAGATGTTCAAAGATTCGTTCTATCGTCCGGAAAGCCGGACGAGTGTCCGGGCGGCCGTTCTGCCCCTGTCCCTCGCGGCCCATGTCGCCGTGCTGCTCCTTCTCATCATCCTCCCCTTGATGAGGACGGGCGAGCTGCCGACGGTCGAGGTCTACAGCGCCTTCCTGGCGCCGCCGCCTCCGCCGCCTCCGCCTCCTCCGCCCCCGGCCAAGCGTAAGGCTTCGGCGGCGAGCGCCCGGATCAAGCGCGTCCAGGCCACGGCCCCGGTCGAGGCCGGCAAGCTCGTCGCTCCCGTCGAGATCCCCGAGCAGATCGCCGAAGAGACCCTCTCCGACATCGGCGTCGAAGGCGGCGTCGAGGGCGGCGTCGAGGGCGGTGTCGTCGGCGGCGTCCTCGGGGGTGTCGTCGGCGGGGTTCTTGGGAGTGTCGTCGGCGAGGTCGAGGCCCCGGTCCGGGCCGTCGGCGACGTCAAGCCGCCCAAGCTCGTCCGCTCGGTCGATCCGGCCTATCCGGAGATCGCCCGCCAGGCCCGCGTCGAAGGGGTCGTCATCGTCGAGGCGACGACGGACGTCTACGGACGGGTCAAGGGCGTCAAGGTCCTGCGGTCCATTCCGCTCCTCGACCAGGCGGCCATCGACGCCGTGCGCCAGTGGATCTACGAGCCGATGATCATCAACGGCCGGCCCCGTCCGGTCGTCTTCACCGTGACCGTCCGGTTCCAGCTCAAGTGACCCGTCCCCCGGGGAGCCTCCCCAGGGGGGCTCCCGCCCGGTTACCCTCCCGGGGTGATAACAATCCCCCCCCGATTCATCACGGGCGGGGATTGTCCCCCCGGTCCCGTCATCCGATGATGGGCTCTCGGGAGGATGGGAATGGCCACAACGAACCGTCCAAAGCCGGCCGCCGGCCGAGTCGCGGCGGCCGTCGTCTCCTGCCTCGTCCTGGCCGCTCTGGTCCTGCCGGTCCCCGTCCGGACCGAGATCATCGTCAAGCTCGAAGTCACGGCGGAGCGAGCCTCCGTCCATCTCGAGCCCCGGATCAACAGCCCCGTCCTCGAGACCCTCTCCCGCGGCGCCGTCATCAAGCTGTCGAGCGGGACGAAGTTCCGGACCAACTGGTTCTACGTCCAGTTCGCCTCCGCCCGGTCGGGCCGGATGCTGTCGGGTTACGTCCTGGACGCCGCCGTCCGCAAGCTCAACTCGACCCTCAAGGTCGTCGACCTGACCCCGGCCGCGACCGTCCTGTCAGATCCGAAGGAGTTCGACCTGACGGCCGGCCGGATGCCCGCGGTCGCGTGGGGCATGAGCGGGGACGGAGTCCTCAAGGCTGAAGGCCGCCCTGTCAGCCGCGAGCAGTCCGGGGACTACGAGTTCCTGCGCTACCGTCGCGACGTCTTCGGCAAGAGATGCCTCATCTTGTACGTCCTGGCCAACCGGCGCCTCGTCTCGGTCCGGGTCAGCCTCCTCGAGAACTACGCGGACAAAGACCGCTATGTCGCCGACTACAACATCATCCGGGAGTACCTGAACCGCAAGATCGGCGAGCCGCGCTATGACAACGTTGTTTGGAAGGACCGCGCTTACGCCGAGCGCGGGGAGACCCTCGGCATGGCCGTCACGTCGGGGAGCCTGAGCCTGTCCTCGGAGTGGGTGACCGGGGATACCGGCCTCCGGCTCAGCCTGACCGGGGAGCCGTCCGGGATCCTCTTCGCCGCGGAGATCAACGACATCAAGGCCAAGAATCCGGCCTCTTTCTGACCCTCCTTTCTGTTTTCGCCCCCTTTTCCGAACCCCCCGGGGAAGGGGGCCTTTTGCCTAGATCATATCTTTCTGGACGAAGCTCATGCTGACGCGGTTCTTGCCCAGCCACTTGCTGTGCATCATGAGCTGCTCGCTGCGCTTGATCAGGGACTCGACCGTGTCGTAGCGCAGGACGAGGCTGGCGCCCATGGACACCGTGGCGTTGAGCATCCCCGTTTCGGTCGTGATGTAGGACTCGGAGACGAGCAGGCGGAGCTTGTTGGCCACGATGTCGAGACGGCTGTCGTCGATGTTGAGGAGGACGACGAGGAACTCCTCGGTGCTCCACCGGCCGACGATGTCGAAGAAGCGGATGTTCTTGTGGAGGGTCCGGGCCACGGTCCGGACGATCTTGCCGGCGTTGAAGCGGCCGTGCTTCTCGAGGATCTTGCCGTAGTTGTCGACGTCGACGTAGATGAGGCCGAACGGAAGTCCGTATTTCTGGAACTCCTCGACGCGGGTGTTGAGGGTCATATCGAGGTACTGCTTGGAGGGGATGCCCGTCTCGGTCTCGACGAGGCCCATTTTCTCGAGCTCGGAGAGGTTGAGGGGCAAGGTCACCTTCGGGGCCGTGCTGGAGAAGGTCTCGACGGCGCCGATGATCTCGCCGTCGTCCTTGAACACAGGGATAATCCGCAGGGTCGCCGGCGTGCGGAACCCCTCTTTGTGCTGGAGATAGACGTCGAGGGTCCGGGGCGCGCCGTCCTTGAGGGTCATGGCCACGGGGCACTTGTCCCGGCAGACGTTGACGCCGCCGAAATCGATGAACAGACCGGGCTCCTCGAAGCACGATCTCCCCAGGACGGAGGCGGCCTCCCGGCCGGAGATCTGCTCGGCGGACTTGTTCCAGTATACGATCCGGCGGTCCTTGTCGAGCCAGACGACCGCGTCCTGGACCTGGTTGAGGACGGTGTTGCAGACGCTCTTGGTGGCGCCCTTGAAGATATCGAGGATGTTCTCTTCGGCCATGGATCGCCTCGTTTCTCTCTCATTCTAGGGTCCACTCGAGATTTGTCAATCGATTTTTTGGCTTTCGGCGCGATTGACACACCCCTAACCTCATGTTATCCTTACGCCAACGCTCAGGGGTGCGCCGTCATGGACAAGCTTCTCGGGACTAGACTCAAGAAGGCCCGCGAGGAGATCAACCTCAGTCAAGGCGCCTTCGCCAAGTCTCTGGGGCTGTCCTCGGAGTACATCTCGCTCCTCGAATCCGGCAAGAGGACGCCGAGCTTCGAAACCCTCGTCAAGGTCGCCGGCTTCCTGAACAAGAACGTCTCCTACTTCTTCGAGGACAAGCGGCCGGCGTTCGAGCGGCTGTTCGACCTCGCCGAGGCGGACGAACGCGTCCGCAAGGACCTCCTCAAGTTCCAGGCCACCTGCGGGAGATATCTCGATCTCGAGGACCGGACGGGCCGCCGCCTCGACCTCGCTCCCCAGTACTCCCGCGTCTCGGCGGAACGCCTGGCCGAGGAGGAGCGGCGGCGGCTCGGGCTCGGCAACGAGCCCATCCGGGATGTCCTGGCCCTGTGCGAGGTCAACGGCTGCCGCATCGTCCGCCAGACGCTCCCGGAGGAAGCCCGGATCGCCGGCATCTTCGTCTTCGACGAGGAACGGAAGGCGGCCTTCGCCCTGGTCAACGCCAACGAGCCGCCCGGGCTCCAGACGCTCATCGCCGCCCATCTTTACGGCCACTATCTCATGGACCGGGCCGACGGCCCGATCGTCGACAATCCCGACGTCGTCGTCGACGAGTATGTCTCGCTCTACCCGCCGCGCGAGCAGTTCGCCCAGACCTTCGCCTCCCGGTTCCTCATGCCGCCGGGGAAGCTCCGCGAGCTCGTCGAGAAGGACCAGCGCTCGAAGAGCCTGAGCTTCGACGACGTCCTCTTCCTCAAGCGCTATTTCGGGGTCAGCACCCGGGCTATGCTCCGGACCCTCCGCGGCCGGGGCATCCTGCAGGAGGCGAAGTTCGAGGAGTACTTCAAGCGGAATCCCGAGGACCGGGAACAGGAGGTCTTCGGGGGCCTCTCCGGGCAGGAGGAGCGCCGGTCGCGGACGCTCTTCCGGAAATCCCGGACCATCCCGTCCGACCGCTACCGGCTGCTGGCCGCCGAGGCCGCGGCCATGGACAAGGCCAGGGGCGAGCCCGCGCCGGCCCCGCCGAAAACAGGAGAGAGCGATGAGTAGGCCGATCCGCATCCTGGTCATCTTCCTTCTTATCGACGTCCTCGTCGTGGCGGTCTATTTCCTGGCCCGGGGATCGCGATCGCGCTCGGGCCAGGACTTGGCCAAGGGCCTCGAGTGGGTCACCATGGACGCCTATTACCAGCCGGCGTCCGAGCTCGAGGAGTTCATCAAGACCAGCTCCGAGGAGTCGGGCGTCCTCCCGCTCCAGTTCCGCAGCTTCGGGTCGAGCGCCGCCGCCCTGAAGAAGTTCCGGGGCTCGAAGCTCGTCGGGGCCGGCCGGTCCGTGCTGGAGATGACCTTCCAGGGCCTCGAAGATTGGGCCATCGTGGACCTTTGGATCAAGGGAGAGGAGGGACGGGAGATCCGCCGGACCGTCCTCTACGTCCTGACGGACAACGCCTGGAAGGTCGGCGACAGCGGCCGGCTGGCTGACTAGAGCGGGCGAGCCGGAGGCGCCATGGCCGTCCATTCGCTCAAAACGGACATCCTCATCGTCGGCGCGGGCCCGGCCGGACTGACCGCCGGGCTTTACGTCGCCCGGGCGGGGAAGAAGGCCCTCATCCTCGAGGGCCGCGGCCCGTCCCGCCTGGCCATCCCGTACACGATCGAGAACTATCCGGGCTTCCCTTCGATATCGAGCCAGGAGCTACTCGGGATCTTCAAACGACAGGCGGTCTCCTTCGGGGCCGAGGTCGTCGCCGGGGACGCCGTCGCCTTCATGCTCGACGGCAGCCCCAAGTACGTCACGACCAAGGAGGCCGTGATCGAGGCCGGCGCCGTCATCCTCGCGACGGGCAAGCCGGTCCCCAAGGAACGGATGATCCCCGGCGAGGACAGGCTCGTCGGTCAGGGCGTCAGCTACTGCGCCACGTGCGACGGGCCCCTCTTCCGGGGCGCGACGGTGGCCGCCGTCGGCCATGCCGAGGAGGCGGTCGAGGACGTCCAGGCCCTGTTGGCCATGGGCTGCAAGATCCTCTGGGTGCCGGGGAAGTCCGGCGGGGCGGCGGACGGACCCGAGGCGCTGGCCCTCGAAGGGAAGGGCGTCGTCGTGCGGCGCGAGGCCAAGGTCAAGGAGATCCGCGGCGACGAGAGGGTCGAAGGGATCGTCGTGGAGGCGCCGTCCGGGACCGAGGTCATCCCGGTCTCGGCGGTCTTCATCTTCCGCGAGATCCCGGCCGGGCCCCTCTTCGTCCGGGCCGGCCTCGCCCTCGATCACAAGCAGTGCGTCGCCGTCGACCGCTTCCAGCGGACCAATATTCCCGGGGTCTTTGCCGCCGGCGACATCACCTGCGGCGGACTTCAGGTCGTCGCGGCCGCGGGCGAAGGGTGCGTGGCGGCGATGCAGGCCCTCGTCCACCTCAGAAAATAGTTTCCGTCGTCGAAGGCCGGGCCTCGCTCTCGGCTTCGCTCGGGAATAGCCCCTAGCTCCCCGGCCCCCGGGAACCAGTCGTCCGGTTCCCCCCAGCGGGCCCCCCCTCCACGGACGGGGATCTTCGGGGCTATCTCCCTCGCCGCCGTGCGCTCGGCCGTCCAGACGGCGATGAGATCAAGAAATTCCTAGTTGCCGGTGGCGACGGTCAGGCGGGTTGGCCGTTGCGGGCCGCGCGCCGGTGGAGGCGGAAAGAGATCTTCTTAGAGCGGGAGATGGTCACCCGGCCGCCGATCGGCACGGCCATGAGGTTTCGCCGGATATCGTGGCCGAAGTTCGATACCGTCAGGATGGGCAACGGCGCGCCCTGACGCCGGCGGTCGCGGATGACGTCGGCGAGATAGCTCTGGATGAAACGGACCGCCTCGCGCTGCTGCTTCTTCGGGAACAGGCTCTTCCCCGGCGGGATGACCGACCCGATAACGATGCCCTTGATCCCGGCGAACACGTTGTGGCGCCGAAGGGCCGCGAGCAGGCGGTGGAGGTCCTCGACATCGACCTGGACGTCCTCGAAGAACAGGACGTGCCGTCTCCAGCTGAATTTGGGCGGCGTGCCGCGGTTGAGGAAATTGACGAAGGTCGACAGGTTGCCGCCGATGGGGATCCCCGAGAGCTTGCGCGGCGGGGGAGGGGTCAGCCAGGCCGAGCCTTTGTAGTGGATCTCCTCGCCTTTGATGAGGCCCAGCAGGTTCTGGAAATCGCCCTTGCCGACCTTGAGCGAGGGGAAATAGATGACCGGGACGCGGCAGGCGTGATAGATCTCGCTCAGGAGGAAGGTGAAGTCGGAGAACCCGACGAAGAGGGGACGCCGGTCGCGGATGACGCGGAGGTCCTTGGCGTCGATCTTGCGGACGAGGTCCTCGGCGCCCGTGCCTCCGGCGACCGAGACGATCAGGTCGAGCTCACGGATGGCCTCTTTGAGGACGGCGGCCCGGGCCTCGACGGGCGCGGTGACGTGGTCGATCTCGGCGTCGCTCGAGAAGAGGTGAGGGCTGAAGAAAACGTCCCGGGCGCCGAGGGCCTGCCGGAGGAGCCGGGCCGTCCGGTTGAGGACGGGCTTCTCCTTGACGGAGAGACAGGTCGA
>Ga0154759_1007_pt1 | contig 24153 bp, 28 predicted proteins | sample Rifle2008BG16ft_FD_105767 | JGI IMG/M metagenome (GOLD analysis project Ga0154759, IMG submission 105767) | Candidatus Aminicenantes bacterium RBG_16_66_30 | reverse complement strand
ATCATGTAGGAGGCGCCGAGGTCGAGCCCGAGCTCGGCGGCGGCCCGCAGGCCCAGGCCGGGCCGGGGCTTGGCGCAGGCGCATCCTGCGCCGGGGGGCGCGTCCGGGGCGTGGGGGCAGGCGTACAGGGCGTCGAGCGGAGCGTCCCGGCGGGCGAACTCCGCGAGGAAGCGGGCGTGGAGGGCCTCGAGGTCGTTCTCGTCGAAGTAGCCGCGGCCGATCCCGGATTGATGAGTGACCACGACCGTGGCGAAGCCGGCCCGGCCGAGGCGCCGGACGGCTTCGAACGCGGCCGGATAGATGTGGACCTGGCGGAAATCGGCGGGGTATCCGGTATCCTCGTTGAGGGTCCCGTCGCGGTCGAGGAATACGGCCCTGCGCGTCGTCATGGCTCGCGTTCGCCGTCGGCGAAGACCTCCGGAACGTCGGCTATGCGTCGGACTTGTCGGCCTTTTCGGGCTTCTTTTTGGCGGTCTCGCCGTCGCCGGACTTGGCCTCGGCCTTCGATTCCGCCTTGGCCCCGGCCTTGGCCCCAGCCGTGGCCTCTGCAGCCGCGGGGCTCTTCTTCGCATAGTCGGTGATATACCAGCCGGTCCCCTTGAATTGGATGGCCGGACTGGAGATGAGCTTGGCCACCGGCCCGCCGCACTTGGGGCATTTTTCGGGCGGCTTGTCCTTCGCCTTCTGGAGCACCTCGGTCGTCTCCCGGCATTTCTTGCACTTGTATTCGTAAAGCGGCATCGCGTTTAAATCCGACGAATTCCATGCATTTAGGCGCCTATTATAGCAGAAAAGGCCCTCGATTAGGGGACTGCCCCAACGGGGGCCGCCCTCACGCGACCAGGCGAATCCCGGAGGAGGGCGCGGCAAGAGGGCGGAGGGGTATTGTCAGGGGATTCGCCCCGCGCAGGGGTGTTCCTGGAGGAGGCCGTGGGAGGGCGGAGCGGGCACGGATGAAGATCGGGGACGTCAAAATCGGGACACGTACAAGTACATGTCCCCTTCGTCCCCGATCTTCAGAGCGAAGCCCGGATACGAAGCGAGCCGGCTCGCCGGGCCGGCGAGCGGCCGACGGAAGGAATACCCCGAGCGTAGCAGGGCGGATTCCCTGACGATGAACCCCGAGGCCCGCCGCGCCCGGATGCGGGAATCGTCCGAGGCCCCTGCGGGGACAGTCGCTACTCGTGGAAAACTATGGCTTCGAAGACCGAGAGCTTCGCCCCGCGCCTCCAGGCGTCCCGCGGCAGCCCGGCCTTGAGAGAGGCCTGCTCGAGGAAGGTCTCGCGGTCCCAGCCGTTCTCGACCGGGACCTGCGGCAGGAGGACCCCTTTTCGCCCGTCCCGCTCGACGATGAGGCCGTGCGTTCCGACCGTGACCTCGCGCGCGTTGTCGATCTCCCTCGCCGGCGTCAGAACGGAGATCTCGATCCGCAGGTCCGCGATCTCGGACGCGGCGACCGGGGGGAAGCGCGGATCCTCTGTGGCGGCGAAGATCGCGGCCTGGATGACGGCCCGGCCGAGCGGGGCGACCGGCTCGATGAAGCCGATGCAGCCGCGGAGCTCGCCCCGCTTCCTTAGGGTCACGAACGCGCCGCGGGGCTCCGCGAACTCGGCCCGGCCGGAGCGGTCTTCGATGACGGCCCGGCGCGCGACGAACTCGGCCACGGCCGAGCGGGCCAAGCGCAGGAGCTCCGATCTCGCGTCCGGAGCGAGCGTGAACGCGGCCGCCCCGGTCCCCGTTCCCGAGAGGACCACGGCGGCGAGATAGCCGACGACGGGCCCGCCGAATCCCGACGAATCGGTCCGGGCCAGGATCTCGACCTTGGGCCGGCCCGCTTTTTCGGCGAAAAGGAGAAGGGCCGCGACAGGCCCTCCGCCGCACATAATGTTCTCCCCCGCTTCGGCCTTGCGGATGAGAGTATCCGTGCGCAGGCTCTGGATGAGGGCCGCCGTCTCCGTGTCCGTCGTCTCCGCCCGGGCCTTGGGCAGGAAATGCGACAGGTCCGTCGACGCGACGACGAGGACCTTCTTCGTGAGGCACGTTTTGGCCAGGGCGGCCGCGAGCGTCCGGATGGTCGCCCGCGTGGGGAGCCCCATGACGATGGGGACGATGGCCGCGCCGGGCAGGGCCCGCTGGACGAAGGGGATCTGGACCTCGACCGCGTGCTCCTCGGCGAACACGTCGGCCCGGAACTTCGAGCCCGCGGCGCGGGCGATCTCCCCGGCGAGGGCCGCGTCCACGCGCGCGAGCCCGATCGGCGTCTCGAAGCCGCCGTCGGGCCAGACGGACAATCCTTCGAAACCGACCCGGTGGGATGGCGCGACGATGACGACGGTCTCGAACGGGAGGCCCCGGACGAGGCCGTAGGCGGCGGCCGCGGTCCGGCCCGAATAAACGTAGCCGGCGTGGGGCGCGATGAGGCCGACCACGCGGCCGGGGGGAGCGGACGCGGGGGCCGCCGCCGTCATGGCGGCGTCGATCCAGGCGGCCAGCTCGGCCGCGCCGGCCGGGTAGAACTGGCCGGCGAACGCCGCCGGCCGGATGTTTTGGGCCCCGGCGAGGGCCGGGATAAGGAAGACCGCCGCGGCCAGCCGGCCGAGCGCTCTCACGGGCCTGATCTCGAACACAGGGTCCCTCGCGCCTCTCCGGGGTCATGATATCGGCGGCCGGGCGAAAAAGCAAATCCGGCCCCTTTCGTTCGTTTGACTTTTGCCGGGATTTCCATAGAATTGAGGGAGGGAAGGTTCCGATGAAAGGCTTCTTCAAATTCCTGCTGGCCATAGTGACGCTCGGCGCGGTGTTCTTCCTCGGTCTCCATCTCGGAAAAGAGAAAGAGAAATCCAAGATCCCGATCTTCCAGGAAGAGCCCGAAAGCCACGAGTGATCCGGCCTCCGCTCCGAGCGGTTCGGGCGTGCGGCGGCTGTGCGGCGCTCCGGGTAACAGAGTGAAGGGCGAACGATGAGCTGGGGCACGACGGTGATCCTCATCATCTTCGCGGCGTTCGTCCTTCTGCTCATCCTCAATCCGAAGATGTCGTGCTTCGGCCGGCGGATCAAGTCGCCCTTCTACCCGCTCTTCCGCAAAAAACGGATGAAGGGCGGGGCCGGCGAGCCCGCCAAGAATCCGCCGAAGACCGAAGATTATGGGTTCAAATAGACCGGGCGCTCACGGCCGGGTCTCCCTCGCCGCGCCCCTCCTGATCGCCTTCTCGCTCGCGGCCTGCGCTCCTCGGCCGCCGCGCCTCGTTCCTCCCTCCGGCGGCGTGGAGGCCGTCGAAGGGTTCGGTTCGGCCTCGATCGTCGGAGCGGAGGCGTCCGTCAAAGGGAGATTCGGGTTCGTCTTCCGCGGCTCGGGTCTCGGGCGCATCGAGGCCGTCGATCCGATCGGACGCACGGCCTTTCTCATCCTCTTCCGCGAGGGCCGGGCCTGGTTCGTGTTGCCGGGCCGGAAGGCCTATGCGGAGGACGCGGCCGGCGTCATGATGGAACGCTTCCTCGGCGTCGCGATCGAGCCTCGCGAGGCCGTTCTCCTCCTCTCCGGAGCTTGGGGGGCCGGGGCCCCGCTCGAGGCCGGTCAGGGAGAGGACGCCTGGCTCTTGGACCATGACGCCGAAGGGCGCGTCGTCCGCGGCGCGCACGGCGAGTTCTCCTTCGCCGTCAAGTCGTTCTTCCCGGGCGACGGCGTGCCGCGCGAGATCGCTCTCGCCGGCCCCGATACGTCAGGACGGGTGAAGGTCCTCAAGGCCGCGTTCAACCCGCCGCGGCGGGACGAGGCCTTTGACGTGACGTTCCTCTCGCGCTTCACGGCGAAGACCTGGGACGAGATCCTGGAGCTCCTCGAGAGATGACCGTCAGGTCGTTCGCCAAGATCAACCTCGCGATCGAGATCGTCGGCAAAAGGCCCGACGGTTATCACGACATCCGGACCCTCTTCCAGACGATCACGCTGGCCGATGAGCTCGAGCTCGAGCCGGCCCCTCCCGGCGTTCTCGAGCTCCGCGGCGACGATCCGGCGGTGGCCTGGGACGGGACGAACCTCGTCCACCGGGCCGCCCGGCTGCTCCAGGATAGGGCCGGGACCGCCGCCGGGGTCCGGATCTCCGCCCGGAAGAGCGTCCCGGCCGGCCGCGGCCTCGGCGGCGGGAGCTCGAACGCGGCGGCGACGCTCCTGGGCCTCGACACTTTGTGGGGCCTCGGCCTCGGTCCGGCCGAGCTGGCGCCCCTGGCGGGACGCCTTGGAGCCGATGTCCCCTTTTTTCTCAAAGGGGGCCTCTGCCTGGGAGAGGGGGTCGGGGAGCGGCTGACCCAACTTCCGGATCTCGCCCCTCTCGCCTGCCTCCTCGTCGTCCCGCCTTACCCCATCTCCACGGCCTCGATCTATGCCGGTGTCGAAGCCTCCTTGACTTCCCGGGGCAAAGTCAGTAAAATTGAGCGCTTTCTGGAGTCCCGAAACTTCGGTCTGCTCGAAAACGACCTGGAGCGCGTCATTTTCCGGGCCCATCCCGAGCTCGAACGCTGGAAGATCTTTTTCCGGGACGAGGGGGCCCTGCTGGCCCAAGTCAGCGGCTCGGGCTCGGCGGTTTACGGGCTTTTCCCCGACCCGGCGAGCGCCGAGGCGGCGCGGAGGAGGCTCCCCGGCACGACGGACGCCCGGCTCGCGGCGACCCTGCCGCGGGAGGGCTATTGGGCCCAGCTCGGCGCTGGGGCGTAGCCAAGCGGAAAGGCAACGGACTTTGGCTCCGTCATCGGAGGTTCGAATCCTCCCGCCCCAGTTCGGACGATATATGGCGAGGAAGGAACGATGAAGATATTCACGGGATCATCGAACACGGCCCTGGCCCAGGAGATCGTCGATTTCCTGAAGATCGACGTCGGACGATGCGTCCTCGACCGCTTCAGCGACGGCGAGATCCACTTCTACATCGACGAGAACGTCCGCGGCGAGGACATCTTCATCATCCAGTCGGGATCGTCCGACGCGAACAGCCACCTCATGGAGCTGTTCATCATGATCGACGCCTTCAAGCGGGCCTCGGCGGGCCGCATCACGGCCGTCGTCCCCTACTTCCCCTACGCCCGCCAGGACTGGAAGGACCGGCCGCGGGTGCCGATCTCGGCCCGGCTCGTCGCGGACCTCATCGAGACGGCCGGCGCCAACCGTGTCCTGACCATGGACCTCCACTCGCCGCAGATCCAGGGCTTCTTCTCCATTCCCGTGGACAACCTGATGGCCGCGCCTGTCCTGGCCAACCACATCAAGACGCTCAAGCTCACCGACCTGACCATCGTCTCCCCGGACGCCGGCGGTGTCGGCCGGGCCCGGGTCTTCGCCCAGCGTCTCGACGCCAAGCTGGCCATCATCGACAAGAGGCGCCCGGCCCCCAACGTGGCCAAGGTCCTCCACGTCATCGGCGAGGTCGCCGGCCAGAACGTCGTCATCTATGACGACATGGTCGACACGGCCGGGACCCTGACGCTCAGCGTCGAGGCCCTGGCCAAGGAGGGCGCCAAAAGGATCTTCAGCGCCTGCACGCATCCCCTCCTGTCCGGCCCGGCCCTCGAGCGGATCGAGCGCTCCAAGCTCGAGCGCGTCTTCGCGACCAACACGATCCCGCTCTCGGAGAAGGCGGCCGCCACCGGACGGTTCTCGGTCCTGTCCGTGGCCGAGCTCTTCGGAGAGGCCATCCGGCGGATCAACGAAGGGAGCTCGGTCAGCTCCCTCTTCGCGTAAGGAGTCCAAGATGAACATCGTCGTCAAGAGCGAGAAACGCCAGGGGCTGGGGTCGAACGCGGCGCGCCGCCTGCGGGCCCAGGGTTTCGTCCCGGCCGTCCTTTACGGGGAATCCTTGGAGACGACGTCCCTCGTCCTGAGCAAGAAGGATATCGTCCAGATCCTCAGGCTCGAGTCGGGCGAGAACACGATCTTCAAGGTCGCGGTCGAGGGCGACGCCTACGACGCCATGATCAAGGAGCTGCAGGTCGATCCGGCCAGCGACGAGCTCCTCCACGTCGACCTCATCCGCATCTCCATGGACAAGCCCATCCGGGTCACCATCCCCGTCGTCCACCGCGGCGAGCCCATCGGCGTCAAGACGGAGGGCGGCTTCATCGACTTCGTCACCCGAGAGGTCGAGGTCGAGTGCCTGCCCCGGGACATTCCGGAGAGCCTCGGGATCGATATCTCGGAGCTGCACGTCAACCAGTCGTTCAAGATCGAAAGCATGGCCGTGCCGGCCGGGGTGCGCATCATCTCCGAGCCGGCGACCGTGCTCGTCCTGGTCTCCCTCCCGCACAAGGAAGAGGAGTTCCCCGGCGAGAAGCCGGAGGGCGAGGTCGTGGCCGAGGAGCCCAAGGAGCCCGAGGTCATCAAGAAAGAACGGGTCGAGAAGGAAGAACCGGAGAAATAGCCGTTGTGGTTGGTCGTGGGTTTGGGCAACCCGGGTGACGAGTACGCCGGGACGCGCCATAACGCCGGGTTCATGCTGGTCGAGCGCTTGGCCGGGGCCTGGGGGGTCGAGCTCCGAGGCCGGCTGTTCAAGGCCCGGACGGCTCTCGCCCGGCGGGGCGCGGAGGAGGTCCTGCTCGTCGAGCCCAAGACCTTCATGAACCGGAGCGGGGCGGCGGTCCGCGCGGCCATGGCCGGCAAGGACGTCCCGGCGGAGCGGCTGGTCATCGTCTACGACGATCTCGATATCCCCCTCGGGGAGATCCGGGTCCGGAAGAGGGGCCGGCCGGGCACCCACAAGGGCATGATCTCGATCGCCGGGGAGATCCGGACCGACGAGTTCGCGCGCGTCCGGATCGGCATCGGCCCCTGCCCGGCGGGCCGGGACGCGGCGGAATACGTCCTCGAACCGTTCCGTCGGGCCGAGCGCCCGCTCCTCGACCAGAGCCTCGAGGACGCCGCCGAGGCCCTGGAGATGGTCCTCGATGGACGGATCGACCGGGCCATGACGCGTTTTAACCGGCGGATCGCGGGGAATCCCGCGACGTGAATTCCCCGCGAGGTTGTATTTTCCGGAGAATCGTCTAAAATAGGGCGGTCGACTCCTTGCTCCTTCCAATAGAGAAGGGGCTGTTGAATCCACAAGGAGGTCTCATTGAGACAGTACGAAACGGGGTTCGTTCTCTCCCCCACGCTCTCCGAAGAAGAGACGACCCAGCTCGTCCAGCAGATGGCCGAGATCGTGGCCCAGAAGAAGGGCCGCATGGTCAAGCAGGACGTCTGGGGCAAGCGCAGGCTGGCCTTCCCCATCAAGAGGTTCCAGGAAGGGATCTATGTGTTCTTCACCTTCGACGGGCCGGGCGATGTCGCCGCGGAGCTGGAGCGCCGCTTCAAGCAGACCGAGGCCGTCATCCGGTTCATGACCGTCGTCAAGGACCCGCGGGACCTCGTCCGGCGGAAGAAGAAGAGGCGGGCCGAAGAGGCCGCCCAGGCCGCCGCCGAGCCGAGAGAGGAGAAGTAAGATGCCGCGAGACGATAGGCCCGAACGGCCCGAGCGCAGCGAGCGGGGCGGCGGTTACCGGAAGTATTTCGCGCCCAAGAGGAAATTCTGCCGGTTCTGCCAGCGGGACGTCCGGGGCATCGATTACAAGGCCGCCGACATCCTGAAGAAGTACATCCCGGACCGGGGCAAGATCACGCCCCGCCGGATCACGGGGACGTGCGCGTTCCACCAGAGGAAGCTGGCCCTGGCCATCAAGCGGGCCCGGCTGATGGCCCTCCTCCCCTACGTCGAGGACTGAGATGAAAGTCATCCTGAAACAGGACGTGGAGAAGCTCGGCCGGCGCGGCGACGTCGTCAACGTCGCCCCGGGCTTCGGGCGCAATTATCTCATCCCCCGGAAGATGGCCCTGGCCGTCACGGCGACGAACATGAAGACGATCGAGATCGAGCGCCAGGCCCAGAAGAAGAAGCTCGAGGCCGAGCGCAAGACCTTCCAGACGCTCGTCGAGAAGCTCAACGAGGTCAGCCTGACCTTCACCCGGCGGGCCGGCGAGAAGGACGTCATCTTCGGCTCCGTGTCCTCGGGCGACATCCGAGAGGCCCTGGCCGGGCTGGGGCACGACATCGACAAGAAGAAGATCCTGCTCGACGAGCCGATCAAACGCCTCGGGAATTTCACCGTGCCCGTCAAGATCAGCATGGACGACCGGGCCGAGGTCAAGGTCGTCGTGGCCCGGGAGGAGACGGCGGGCGAGACCGCCGGCGCGGCCGGCGGGCCGGCGGAGGATCCGGCGACCGGAAAAGACTGAGCGTATCCCGGCCGGGCGCGGCCGGGCCGAGGTGGCCATGGAACTCGACTTGATGTTCCTGAAAAAGACGCCGCCCCACAGCCTCGAGGCCGAACGGACGGTCCTCGGGGGGATCCTCGTCCAGAACGAGAGCCTCAACGTTGTCCTGTCGACGATCTCGCCGGAAGACCTCTACAAGGACGCCCACCGGAAGATCCTCGAGCGGATCGTCGCCCTCGTCGACAAAGGCCTCGCGGTCGACCTCCTGACCCTGACCGAGGACGCCCAGCGGTCCGGCATCCTCGAGGAGATCGGCGGGGCCTCCTACCTCTCGGCCCTCCTCGACGGCGTGCCCCGCAACCTCAACGTCGAATACTACGCCCAGATCATCAAGGAGAAAGCCCTCCTGCGGCGGCTGATCCTGTCGTCGACGCGGATCATCCAGGAGAGCTACGAGCAGAAAGAAGACGCCGACGAGCTGCTCAACGCCGCCCAGGCGGCCATCATCGAGGTGGCCGAGCAGCGCATCAAGCCCGGCTTCCGGCCCATGAACCAGCTGACGGGGCCGACCCTGGAGACCATCCGGCGCATGATCGAGCGCAAGGAGGCCATCACCGGCGTCCCGTCCGGGTTCCGCCACCTCGACGGCTTGACCGCGGGGTTCCATCCCTCCGAGCTCGTCATCCTGGCGGCCCGGCCGTCCATGGGCAAGACGGCCCTGGCCCTGAACATCGCCCACCACGTCGGCCTCAAGACGGACAAGGCCGTCGGCTTCTTCTCCATGGAGATGGCCGAGGAGCAGATCGTCATCCGGCTGCTCTGCGCCGAGTCCCAGATCGACATCAAGAAGACGCGGACGGGGTTCGTCAGCGACCGCGAGTTCGAGAGGCTCAAGCTCGCCGGGGAAGCCCTCTCCCGGGCCCGCATCTTCATCGACGAGTCGGCGGCCCTGACGATCATGGAGATGAAGGCCAAGTGCCGGCGCCTGAAGATGGAGCAGCGCCTCGACATCGTCTTCGTCGACTACATCCAGCTCATGCGGACGGGCGGCCGGTTCGAGAACCGCAACCAGGAGATGTCGTTCGTCTCCCGGTCCCTCAAGGAGCTGGCCAAGGAGCTGCGCATCCCCGTCGTCGGCATCTCCCAGCTCAGCCGGGCCCCGGAGAAGGGCCGGCGCGAGCCCAAGCCGATGCTCTCCGACCTCCGGGAGTCTGGCGCCCTCGAGCAGGACGCCGACGTCGTCGTCTTCATCTACCGGCCCGAGTTCTACCACCCCGACGACGAGACGCTCAAGGGCGTCGCCGAGGTCAGCATCGCCAAGCAGAGGAACGGCCCGATCGGGAACATCCAGCTGGCCTTCATCCGCGAGTACGCCCGCTTCGCCGACATGGAGCAGTTCGCCCCGGAGTATTGAACCTGGGCTTATCATGATAACGCCGCATTCTTCAGTTAAATCCGAAGAACCAAGAGTGAATAATCCCAGGTTGCGCGGCGGGCGGCGATGAAGGACAAGACCGTTTTCATCTGCCAGGGCTGCGGCGCCCGCTATCCCAAATGGATGGGCCGGTGCTCCTCCTGCGAGGAGTGGAACTCCCTGGTCGAGGAGATCGAAGAGGAGGCCCCGTCCGGGGGGCTCGTCTTCGCCCCGACCGAGCCGGTCCTCTACCAGGACGTCCAGAACATCCCCCGGCAGCGGATCGGCGTCGGCATCGAGGACTTCAACAAGGTCCTGGGCGGCGGGCTCGTCACGGGCTCGGTCGTCCTCCTCGGCGGCGAGCCGGGCATCGGAAAATCGACCCTCCTCCTCCAGGTGGCCCGGGACCTGGCCGGCGGCGAGTCCACGGTCCTCTACGTCTCGGGCGAGGAGTCCCTGGAACAGATCAAGCTCCGGGGCGACCGGCTGGGCGTCCGGGACGGCCGGCTCTTCCTCCTCGCCGAGACCAACCTCGAGCGCATCCTGGCGCAGGCCGAGCGCCTGGCGCCGAAGATCATGGTCGTGGACTCCATCCAGACCGTTTTCTCGGCCAAGATGAGCTCGGGGCCGGGGACGATCAGCCAGGTCCGGGAGGCGGCCAACCAGATCTTCCGCTTCGCCAAGACCCGGCAGATCCCCACGTTCCTGGTCGGCCACATCACCAAGGAAGGCTCCCTGGCCGGCCCGAAGTCCCTCGAGCATATCGTCGACGTCGTGCTTCTCTTCGAAGGGGAGCGGGACCACAGCCAGCGCGTCCTCCGGGCCATGAAGAACCGGTTCGGGCCGGTCTCGGAGCTGGCCGTCTTCGAGATGACCGCCGCCGGGCTCCAGCCCATCCTCAACCCATCGGCCTTCTTTCTCCGCGAGCGGCCCCGAGAAGAAGCCGGGAGCGCCGTCGTATGCACGCTCAAGGGGACGCGGCCGCTCCTGGCCGAGATCCAGGCCCTCGTCTCCTCGACGCTCTTCTCGGGCAACCCGCGTCGCATGACGATCGGCCTCGACCATTACCGGACAGCCATGCTTCTAGCGCTGGTCGAGAAGAAGGCCGGGTACAGCTTCGCCGGCGAGGACATCTACCTCAACGTCGCCGGGGGGCTGTCGATCGACGAGCCGGCGGCCGACCTCGGCGTGGTCATGGCCGTCGTCTCGTCGCTGAAGAACATGCCCCTGCCCGGGGACTGGGCTTTCTTCGGGGAGGTCGGCCTGAGCGGCGAGATCCGCTCCGTCAGCCAGCCGCTCGTCCGGATCAAGGAGGTCCAAGCCCTCGGCTTCGGGACCGTCCTCCTCCCGGCCGGGAACCTGGCCAGCCTGGACCGAAAGGACCTTCCGGGGATCGAGTGCCTCGGCGCGAAGACCGTCCGCGAGGCCCTGCAGCGCGTCTTCTAATCTCTCGGCATATATAAAGGATCGGACTCATGGGTATCTGGATCTTCCGGGCCTTTGTCCTCAGCCTGATCACGATCGGCGGCTATTTCTACCCGCCGTTCCGGCTCAACGCGACCTACGGGGCGGGCGCGGCCTTCCTGGCCGGCGCCCTGATGATGTTCCTGGAGACCCGCATCCGCAAAGTCCAGTTCCGGGTCCTCTGGAGCGCCGGGTGGGGCCTCCTCGCCGGACTCCTGCTCGGCTGGTTCTTCGGAGCGGTCTACCGCTCCGTCGTCCGCACGCCCGAGATGGACTCCTTCATCCGCATCTTCTTCCTGGTCATCATGCCCTACATCGGGCTCCTCATCGGGACGAAGAAACCGGAGTGGCTCGAGCCGGCCAACATCGCCGGGCTGTTCAAAGAGAAGCGGCCCGGCCGGAGCCATAAGATCCTCGACACGAGCGTCATCATCGACGGCCGCATCGCCGACCTCTGCGACACCGGGTTCATCGAGGGGACGCTCGTCTTGCCCCGGTTCGTCCTCAAGGAGCTCCAGCTCGTCGCCGATTCGCCCGACGCCCTGAAGCGCCAGCGCGGCCGCCGGGGCCTCGACGTCGTCGACCATCTCCAGAAGTCGTCCCAGGTGGAGGTGGTCCTGTCCGAGCTGGACTTCCCCGAGGTCCACGACGTCGACTCCAAGATCATCGAGTGCGCCAAGGCCACGGACAGCCAGATCGTCACCAACGACTTCAACCTGAACAAGGTCGCCCGGATCCACGGCATCAAGGTCCTGAACATCAACGATCTGGTCAACGCCCTGCGGCCGGTCGCCTTGCCCGGAGAGACGATGAGCGTCTTCATCCTGAAGGAGGGCAAGGAGAAGGACCAGGGCGTCGGCTACCTCGAGGACGGGACCATGGTCGTCGTCGACAACTCGCGCCGGATGATCGGCCAGACCATCGACGTCACCGTCACGTCGGTCCTCCAGACGACGGTCGGGAAGATGATCTTCGGGCGCTTCAACAACGGGGAGGGGAGGTGAGCCGGGCCTCGGCGATCATCGTCGCCGCCGGCGCCGGAACGCGCTTCGGCGAGCCGAAGCAGTTCGCCTACCTCAAGGGCAAGCCGGTCCTCGAGTGGACCCTCGAGGCGTTCCAGGCCCATCCCGAGGTGGACAGCATCGTTCTCGTCCTCCCGGACGACGAAGGCCTGAAGCATTACCGGATGCGCTACTCCAAGGTCGTCGACTGCGTGCGCGGCGGCGAGCGGCGGCAAGATTCCGTCTGGCAGGGTTTTCGCCTGCTCGGTGCGGCGGCGCCCGAGGTCATCCTCGTCCACGACGGGGCCCGGCCCCTCATCGGCGCGGAGCTCATCAGCCGGGTCATCGCGGCGGCCCGGGCGGACGGCGCGGCGGTGCCGGTCCTCGCGATCGAGGATACGGTCAAGGAGGTCCGCGAAGGCCGCGTCGCCGGGACCGTCGACCGGACCGTCCTGGCCCGGGCGCAGACCCCTCAGGGCTTCCGGTTCGAGGTTCTGAAGAAGGCCCTGGAGGCGGCCCGGCGGGACCGCTTCTACGGGACCGACGAGGCGGCCCTGGCCGAGCGGCTGGGGATCCCCGTGACGGCCGTCGCGGGCGACCCGAGGAACGTCAAGATCACGACCCGGGTCGACATGAATATCGCGGAGGCGCTTCTCGATGCATAGGATAGGATTCGGTTACGACATCCACAGGCTCGAGGCCGGGCGGCCGCTCATTCTGGGCGGGACCGAGATCCCCCACGGCGCGGGGCTCCGCGGGCACTCCGACGGCGATGCCCTCATCCACGCCGTCATGGATGCCCTCCTGGGGGCCCTCGGCGAGAGCGATATCGGCGCGCATTTCCCCGACACCGACCCGCGCTATGAAGGCGCGCGGAGCACGGGACTTCTCGCGACCGTCGTCGGCCTCGTCCGGCGGCGGGGCGGCGAGATCGTCAACGTCGACGCCGTCGTCGTCGCCGAGGAGCCGAAGATCGGGCCGTACGCCGCGGCCATGAAAGCCGCCCTCGCGCCCGTCCTCGGCCTCCCGGAAGGCGCCCTGGGGATCAAGGCCAAGACGAACGAAGGATTGGGGCCCGTCGGCGAGAAGCGGGCCATCGCCTGCTACGCCGTCGCCCTGCTCAAGCTCCCCGATTGATCCTCGCGGCGGCCGCGGAGGAGCTTCGGGTATCATCTCCGTTCGCTGCGGTGATTCTTCACGCCGTCCCGGTCCGGAGCCGACTTGGACGTCTCCGTCCCGATGCCGGCTAAATCACCGCTTTATGCTCACTCCGATGACACCTTCAGCTCCTATTCCCGCTGCCTCTCGGCTTATCGTCATGGAATCCACCCCGCGCAGGGGTGAAGAGGGGACATGTACTTTGGGTACGTGTCCCCCAAGATCCCTGCGAAGATACTCCCCAGAAGTGCCGCTCCGAGTTGCTCCGCAGGGTGGATTCCTGACGATCCCCGAAAGCCCTCCGCGGCCTATGCGCATAGGCCCAGTCGGGAGCTGAACGGTTGACTCGGCCGTAGATTCCGACTATCCTCCGCTTACTTGCCGATAAGGAGGAAACATGGACAAGCGCGCGCGAAAGATGACCGTTCTCGCGATACTCGCGGCCGCCGGGCTCGTCGCCCTGACGGCGCAGGAGCCGGGGCCTCGCGGCCGAGAGAGCTTCGAGCCGCGGCCGACAAAGGCCTACATCGTCGGCGGCGTCCGGCACGGGGCCAGTCACTTCCCCCGCGCGGATACTCCCTTCATCAAGGCTAGAACGCCCGGCGAGATGGACTTCCTCCACTACCATACTTATGACGAGGTCGTCGCCTTCCTGAAAAAATGGGCCGCCGACTATCCCCAGCTGGTCGATCTCTACTCCGTGGGCAAGTCCTTCGAAGGCCGCGATATCTGGCAGATCACGATCACCAACAAGTCGACCGGCAGGGACACGGACAAGCCGGCCATGTTCATCGAGGGCAACCGGCATTCCGGGGAAGTCACGGCGGCCGAGTCGGCCCTCTGGTTCGCCGGATACATCCTCGGCGGCTACGGAAAGGACGCCGCCCTGACCGAGCTCGTCGACACCAAGGCGATCTACGTCCGGGTCAAGAACAATCCCGACGGCTCGGAGCTTTACCTCAACACGGCCCAATCGAACCGGAGCACGGTCCGCCCCTATGACGATGACCGCGACGGCCTCCTCGACGAGGATCCGCCGGAGGACCTCGACGGCGACGGCTTCATCCTCCAGGTCCGCAAGAAGGTCGAGCCCGGCAAGGGCAGCATGACCGTCGATCCCGCCGACCCGTCGGGCCGGCTCATGAAGCGGGCGGAGGCCGGCAAGGGCGATTACGCCCTCTCCGCGGAGGGGATCGACAACGACGGCGACGGCCGGGTGAACGAGGACGGCATCGGCGGGCTGGACCTTCACCGCAATTATCCCGAGAACTGGCGGCCCATGCCCGGGCGCGACCTGACCGGCCGCGGCTGGACGCAGGGCGGGGCCGGCGAATACCCGCTCTCGGAGCCCGAGACGCGGGCCGTCTTCACGTTCCTCCTCGAGCACCCCAACGTCAGCGTCGTCCAGACCATGGACACGACCGTTCCCATGCTCCTCCACGGGCCCTCGACGAGCCGGATGAGCGAATCGATGTTCCCGGAAGATATGAAGATCTTCCAGTACTTCGACGAGCAGGGCAAGAAGATCACCGGCTACCCGTACGCCGGGGACACCTACTGGGACTATGCGAACATGGGCCGCGACGACCGCGATACGCGGGCCCGGGCCGCGGAGATGGGCTTCGAGGTCCCGAGCGAACCCCAGGGGCGGCCGCTCTTCGGCCACTCCCCCGACTTCGGCTATCTCTACTACGGCGCCGTCTGGTACGGCGACGAGCTCTGGAACGGCGGGCGGGTCAAGGACTACGACGGCGACGGCCGCGTCACCGACCTCGAAAGCCTGCGCTTCATCGACGAGGAGCTCGGCGGGCGCTATTTCAAGCCCTGGACGAAGGCCTCCCATCCGACGCTCGGCGAGGTCGAGATCGGCGGCTTCAATCCCAAGTTCTGGCGCCAGAACCCGCCTGTCGAGATCCTCGAGGAATGGATCAAGAAAGAAGCCCTGTTCAACCTCTTTCTGGCCCGGTCGCTGCCCCAGGTGAAGGTCGTCTCCGCGGAGGTGAAGCCGGTCCGGAAGGAGACGGACACGTTCGAGATCGTCGCCGTCTTCACCAACGAGGGCTTCCTGCCGACGGCCCTCAAGATGGCCGACCGGGTCAAGATCGTCCGGCCCGACGCGGCCTCGGTCCGGCTCCCGGCCGGGGCCGAGCTCGTCGGAGTCCGGGCCCGGCAGGACATCGGGTATATCCGTCAGAACGAGAGGAAAGAGGTCCGCTGGAAGATCAAGGTCAAGCCGGGCACGAAGGGCGAGGCCGAGGTGGCCATCCAGTCGACCCGGGGCGGTCTGGCCAAGGCCCCGGTCAAGATCGGCTAGGCCGGCCCGGGCCGGGCTCGTCGGCCGGACCGGACGCGAGGCCGTAGGACTTCATCTTGTAGGCGAGCATCCGCTCCGTGATGCCCAGGGCGCGAGCGGCCCGGCTCTTGACCCCGCCCGCTTCCCGGAGGGCCATCCGGATCTCCTGCGCTTCGAGCCGGCGGACCTTGTCGACGAGGGAATCGCCGGCGGGGCCGGGATCCTCGCCTGCGGTCTCCGTGAAGATCAGGGGGAGGTCCGCGACGCCGAGGACGTCCCGTTCGGCGAAGACGGCGGCCCGCTCGATGACGTTCTCGAGCTCGCGGACGTTGCCAGGGTAGGGGTGGCCCACGAGGACGCCCAGCGCTTCGCGGGTGATCCCTTGGATCTTCTTGCCCTCCCGCGCGGCGTATTTCTTGATGAAGAAGTCGGCGAGGACGGGGATGTCATCTTTTCTCTTCCGGAGCGGCGGCACGGCGATGGGAATGACGTTCAGGCGATAGAAGAGATCGGCCCGGAAACGGCCCTTCTTCATCAGAGCGTCGAGGTCCTGGTTGGTCGCGGCGATGACCCGGACGTCGGCCCGGAGGGCTTGGTTGGAGCCGAGACGGGTGAACTCCCGGTCCTGGAGGAAGCGCAGAAGCTTGACCTGGGCCTCGGGGGAGAGGTCGCCGATCTCGTCGAGGAAGACCGTCCCGCCCGAGGCGGCCTCGAACTTTCCGATCTTCCGCTCGTGAGCGCCGGTGAAGGCCCCCTTTTCGGCCCCGAAGAGCTCCGCCTCGATGAGCGTTTCGGGGAGGGCCGGGATGTTCAGGGCGACGTAGGGGCCCTTCCCGCGGGGCGAGGATTGGTGGATCATCCGGGCCACGAGGTCTTTGCCCGTCCCCGTTTCACCGGAGATGAGGACCGTGGCCTCGCTCCGCGCGGCCCGGACGACGAGGCGCGCGACCTCCTCCATGAGCGGGGAGGCGAAGACGAAGTTCTTGGAGCTGAGCTTCTCCTCCAGGCGCTCTTGGAGAACGGAGATCTCTTTCCGGAGCTTCTGCCGCTCGGCGGCCCGCTCGAGGATGAGGAGGAACTTTTCGAAGTCGAGGGGCTTGACGATGTAGTCGTAGGCCCCCGCCCGGACGGCCTCCACGGCCCTCTCGATGTTGCCGTAGGCCGTGACCATGACCGGCGTCACCAGAGGGTTCGCGGCGAGCATGTCCCTGATGACATCGATGCCCGTCTCGTCGCCGAGCTTGTAGTCGACGACGGCCACGTCGACGGGCCGGCGAAGGACGGCTTCCAGGGCTTCCTTGCGGGACGAGGCCTCGACGACGGGGTAGCCGTGCGCCTCGAGGTTCTCCCGGACGAGCTGGCGCTGGACGGGGTCGTCCTCGACGACCAGGATGAGGGGCTCGTTCATGTCACGCTCCAGGAAGCTCGATCCGGAATTCGGCCCCTTGACCGTCCCCGCTGCGGGCCTCGATCTTTCCGCCGTGAGCTTCGATGATCCTTTTCGTCAGGTACAGGCCGATGCCCATCCCCTTCTCTTTGGTCGTGTAGAACGGCTCGAAGACGCGGGCCGCCGCCTCCGGGGCCAAGCCCGGCCCGCCGTCGCGAACCCAGATCTCGATCCTCTTGCCCGCCCGGCGGCCGCCCGCGCGGACGGGCGCGTCCGGCGAGGCCTCGACCGCGTTCTTCAGGACGTTGAGGAGGGCCTGGACGAGGAGGTCCCGGTCGCCGGCCAGATGAACGCCCGGCGCGGCCTCGACGAAGACCCGCGACGACGCGCCCGGGACCTCGGCGGCCAAGCTCTCCGCGGCCTGTCTGAGGATGTCGTCGAGGGCCAGAGGCGCGACGTCGGGCCGCACGGCCTTGACGACGCGGGAGAAGCGGTCGACGATGCGGGCGATCGTCCGGACCTGGGCCTTGCCGAGATCCACGTCCCCTTTCGCTTCCGGCGGGACCTTCCGGCCCAGGAGCTCGAGGACGAGGGCGAGGCTGTTCAAGGGATTCTTGATCTCGTGAGCGACGCCCGAAGTGAAGGCCGAGACCTCCCGGAACCTTTCCTTCTCCAGGCGTTCGGCCTCGGCCTCGCGGGATTTGGTCATGTACCGGGACTGGAGCTGGAACAGGCCCCGGAAAAAGAGCCCGCCGGCGAGGAGGATGAGCCCGGCGAGGAGGAGCGACGTGCGCCGGGACAGGGCGATCATCTCCTCCATCCCCGTCAGAGCGTAGCCCAAGTAAAGATGATAGCCGCGGCCGTCGGCCGCCGTGACGGCCGAGAGGAGGCTGAAGATCTTCCCCGCGGGGGAATCGATGATGCCCGACGTCCCTTCCCGCGCCTCCCGGAGGGAGATGGGGAGGTAGCCCTCGAACCGGGAGTTCCAGGCCAGAACGCGCTTGTCCGCGTCGAGAAGGGCGACGAAATACAGGTCCTCCTCGGACCGGATGGCGCCCAGGGCTTCCTCCGGGGACCTCCCGTCGTCCAGGAAGTGGGCGACCGTTGTCCCGAGGATCCCGGACGTGGCCGCGAGCTGGTCGCGGACGAGAGACGCCGTCCTGTTCTTCAGGTCGGCCTGGGTGAGGAGCGACGACAGCGCGAAGAAGATCAATACCCCCAGGAACGGGAGAACGAAGAAAAGGAAGACGCTTCGCCGTTTCACAAGCCGCCGAACCTTCGGATGCCGCGCCGCCACCGTGGGCCGCCCTGCCAGCTGGGGAAGCCGCGCTTGTCCCTGAGCGTGACGGTCTCCCCGCGGAACTGGAGCTCCCGGGCGATGATCGTCCGCGTTCCGTCCGGCCCTACGGACAGGGACCCGATGCCCTTGACCTTTTCGCCGCCGTGGATGTCCTTGCCGAAGAACCAGGAGGGGCTGATCTCGACGGTGACCATCGTCTTCTGCCCGCTTTCTTCGACGCGCAGGACGAGGAACGGGGCCGAGCCCTTATAGCGGGGCTCGAGGACGATCTCCCGGACCGCCCCCTCGAAACGGACCTCCTTATCGACGTCGTAATAGTGTTCGGGAGTCGTCTGCCCTGCCGCCGGGATCGCGGCGAGCGCGGCGAGGACGGGAATGAGCCAGGCCTGCCGTCTCATGAGAGCCCTCCTTTCCTCCGGGCGGGAAGGTTCCATTGGAATCCGCCCATGACGTAGCCGCTGCTCCAGTTGAACAGCGGGTCGGTCGAGGCGTTGTCGATGTGGGAATAGGCCAGAAAGACAGAGAAGAAGCGAAAGCTCTTTTCCAGCCGGGCCTCGAAGAGATGCCGGACGTCGTTCCGGATGATGCCGAGGGGCAGGCCGTCGAGGCCCATGCTCTCGACGCCGGGATAGGTCTTGTCGGAATAAGTGTAGCCGGCCTTGATCTCGACGCTCCAGGGAAGATCCAGGGTTATCCGGCCGGTCAGCTGATGGCCGTCCCAGGAAAAAGCATCGGAGCTCGGGTTCGGCACGAGATAGAACTCCTCGATGGACATGAAGGGATTCTCCCCGGAGACGATCCATTGCCTCATGGCCGAAGCGCTCAGCCCGACGACGTCTCCGATGCCTTGGGCCGCGAGGACGGATGCGGAGACATGCCCGATGCCGGCGCCGCCCTCCCCGGCCCGCGGGATGAAGCCGTTGCCGCCTTCATAGCGCTGGCCGCCCCAGCCCGCGCCGCTGCCCCAGCTCCCGGCGCCCCCGCCGCCCGCGCCCATGACGACCGCCCCGCCCTCCGGCAGGGGGTCGGCCGTCTCCGGCACGAAAGGATGGAGGAAATACTTGTATCCGTATTCCGCGTCCGCCTTCAGGGTCGTCTGGGTCGGGAAATACTTGTCGATCGAGAGCAACGCGGCGTGGCTCAGGAAATCGAACAGGCTGTCCGCGTACGAGGCATACATCCCCTGCCATTGGACCCTCAGAATGGAGGAGGGGGCCAGATAGGTTTTGAACACCCCGGTCAGGCTGCCGCCGAGCGTGCTGAAGGCTTCGTACTCCTGGCCGTAAAAAGCCCCGGCCCCTTCGGCCGCGAAGTAGAAGGCGCTCTTGGCGCCGGCCGGAACGAGGTGATCGAGGCCGAGGTCGGCGGCGAAATAGCTCAGCCCGCCCGTCTGGTGGAACGCCGAATATCCCACGTTCGCGAACAGCGAAAGGGACGAGATGTCCTGGTTGAAGGCGAGCGAGAACGCCGAGATCTGCTCGGCGACGGCATCGCTCGTCTGGAACAGGTTTTGTGTCGCGTGCTGATGGAACGTCAGAGTGACGGTCGCGCCCTGGACGGAAACGGCCGTGACGAGCACAAGAAGGACGATATGCCGCATCTTCCTTATTATCATGATGCAAATCCCCCGATCAATCAAGAATGAAGGCCTCCTCCCCGCGCCGGCGGAGAGGAGGCCTCGGGTCCCGCCTTAGCGGCGGCCTTTTCTCTGTGCGCTGCCCTTGGGACCGGTGCCGTCGCAGACGCCGGCGCCCGTCGCCCTTCCGGCGCCCGACATGCCGGTCCGGAAGGAGCCCTTGCCGAAGCTGGACTTGGTGATCTTTCCGGCCTTCTGGCCCTGGGTCATCCCGGAGGCGTCAGGTTGGCCGATCTTACTCTGGGCTTTGTAGCCGGTGCCATCGGCCGGCTTGGTCCAATCGGGGTCCTGGCCGTTGGGGATGCCGTCGCCGTCGGCGTCCTTGGCGCGGTCGTTGATGCCGTCGCCATCTTCGTCGACGAACGCGATCCGGTTGCGATGCCGGAATTCCGACTTCGCCTGGACCTTGTTCTGCTGAACTTGGCCGTTGGCCTTGAGCTCTGTCTTGGCCTGGGCCTGCTCCTGGGCTTTCTCCTGGGCCAGGCCGAAGGCGAGGCCCACGAGGAGGAACCCGACCGCGAGTGCTACCATCTTTTTCATCTTATGACCTCCTAAGTCATTTTCACCGGTCCTATATGCGAACGGTGTGCCATCTTCTATCTATATGAAAATAAATAAAATGAATAAATCGGCGCCCAAAAAGACCGACAAAATTGTCGGACCTTCCGACGTTTTTGCCGGGCGTTTTTAGGGGCGGCCCGATTCCTGTATAATTGACGGGAACGGCCAGGCCCTCGGAAGTTTTCGACCCTCCCCCCGTCTAATAGGGTGCGGAGGACAAGTGAGATTATCCGCATGGAAGAGAAACAGCTGGTCCGGCTGGCTCAAGAAGGAAGCCCGGAGGCCTTTGAAGAGCTGGTCAGGAAATTCCAGCCCAAGGTGTTCAGCATGGCTTTGAGCTTCACCCGGAACCGGGAGGCGGCCGACGACCTGGCCCAGGAGATTTTCCTGAAGGCCTATCTCGCCCTGCCCCGGTTCCACGGAAAGGCGGAGTTCGGGACCTGGCTCTACCGCGTCTCCGTCAACCATATCAAGGACTATCTGCGGAAGAAGGGCCGGGCCAAGGAGATCTCCCTGGACGACGTCCCCGAGGTCTCCTTCTCGGACAGAGAGCAGGCTGAGCGGGCGGAGCAGGAGCGGGAGACCGAATCCCGCCGGACGCTCGTCCGGAAGTTCGTCGAGAGCCTGCCCGAGAAGTATCGGGTCATCCTGACGCTGCGGGACGTCCAGGGCCTGGCCTATGAGGAGATCTCCCGGATCCTCCGGCTGTCGCCGGGGACCGTGGACTCACGGCTCCACCGGGCCCGGCGGATGCTGCGGGCCAAGCTGGCCCCTTATCTTGCGGCTGAAGGAGGGACATATGAACTGTCGTAAAGCCGAAAAGTGGCTCCTGAAGTCCCTCGACGGCCGCCTCGATGGGCGCGCCGCGGGCCTTCTCGCGGAGCACCTCGAGGCCTGTCCCGTCTGCCGGAAGGCGGCGGCGCAGTACCGGTCCATGCTCGCCCTCCTCCGGGACGGGCGCAGCGCCGAGCCTCTCCCCCGGTTCTGGGAGCGGCTCGAGCCCCGGCTCCGGGAGGAGACGGAGATCGTCCCGTTCCTGTTCTGGGAACGGTGGAGCCTGCGGGCCATCCCCGTGTTCCTGGCCCTCGTCGTCCTGATCGGCGGAGTCCTCTATATCACGCCGCAGGCCAGCGAGATGACCCGATCGGAGGCCCTGCTCCTCGAGAATGCCGACCCGATCTCCGAGACGAGCCTGATCTTCGCGTCGGACAAGTCGGAAACGCGGACGATGATGCTCATGTTCGCGTCGCTGGACGAGAAAACGCCGATGAGGAGACCGACGCCATGAAGACGAAATACAAGATTCTCGTCGCCCTGACCCTCCTCGTCGTTTTCGGCCTCGGCGTCGCCGCCGGGATCCTGGGCGAACGGTACGTCGTCCACAAGAAGTACCGCCGGCCCTCCTCGGACCGGACCCATGTCCCGTCCCTCGACGCCTGGGCTAAGGAGCTCGGGCTGACCGAGGACCAGCAGGCCCGGATCCGCGAGATCTTCAAGAGGAACGAGGAGCGGATGAAGGTCTACCGGACCGAAGGACTGGCCAAGCTCAGCGAGGTCCGCAAGGCGCTCAAAGAGGAGCTCGACGCGGTCTTCACGCCGGAGCAGCGTAAGAAGATGGAAGAAATGATCCGCCAGCACGAAGAGCGGCGGAGGAAGGAATCGGGCCGCACCGGCTCGGATCGGACCACCCCCCGCGACCGGCGGGGCGACGACGCGCCGCCGCCGGACCGGGAGAGATAAAGGAGAATCGCCATGAAAAAGAAAGTCATCTGGATCGTCATCATCCTGGTCGTCGTGACCGGGGCCATCCTCGGTCTGACCGTCTTCAAGAACGGGAAGGGCGGCAAGGTCGACTATAGGACGGAGGTCATCGGCAAGGGCGACATCGAGGCCCTGGTCGTCACGTCCGGGACGCTCAACCCGATCGAGATCGTCGACGTCGGGGCCCAGGTCTCGGGCAAGATCGAGAAGCTCTACGCCGACTTCAACTCCCCCGTCACCAGGGGCCAGATCGTGGCCGAGCTCGACCAGGAGCCCCTGAAGATGAAGATCGACCAGAACGAGGCCAACTACAAGAGCCGGATGGCCTCGCTCGAGCGGGCGAAAGTGAGCCTGTCCCAGGCGGAAAAAGGCTATGAACGGGCCAAGTCCCTGTTCGCCAAGGAGCTCATCTCGATCGAGGAGATGGACGCCGCCGAGGCCTCCTACCTCGGGGCGAAGAGCGACCTCATTTCTGCCGAAGCCAGCCTGTCCCAGGCCAAGAGCACGCTCGACCTGAGCAAGGTCGATCTGGCCTACGCCATCATCCGCGCCCCGGTCGACGGTATCGTCATCGTCCGGAAAGTCAATGTCGGCCAGACCCTCCAGTCGAGCATGACGGCCCCACTCCTTTTCCAGGTGGCCACCGACCTGACCAAGATGAAGGTCGAGTGCAGCGTCGACGAGTCCGACATCGGCAAGGTCAAGGAAGGGCAGAAGGTCCGGTTCACGGTCGAGGCCTACCCGAACGAGACGTTCAACGGCATCGTCCAGCAGGTCCGCTTCTCGCCCGAGACCGTCCAGAACGTCGTCACCTACACGACGATCGTCAACGTCGGGAATCCCGAGAAGAAGCTCCTCCCCGGCATGACGGCGACCGTCTCCATCATCGTCGGCGAGGCCAAGAGCGTCCTGCGCGTGTCCAACGCGGCCCTGCGCTTCACGCCCAACCTGCCCGCCGAGGAGCTCCAGGCGCTGATGAAAGAGTCGATCGACCGGATGATGGCCCAGCGGCAGGCCGAAGGCGGCCAGCCGGGCGCCAAGGTCGAGGGCGGGGCCGCCCCGGCCGGAGCCCGGCCCCAGGGCCAGGGCGGAGCGATGACGTTCCAGCGTCCGGGCGGCGGCGTAGGCGACGGCGCCGGCGGGCGGGCCCGTCCGCAGGCGCCCCGCGTCTGGCTCATGGACGAGGCCGGCAAGCTGAGGATGGCCTTCATCCGGACCGGCGTCGCGGACACGACCTATTCGGAGATCATCCGCGGCGAGATCAAGGAAGGAGACGTCGTCATCGCCGGCACCTTGACGGCGTCGTCGACCTCCACGTCGGGCCCGGGCATGGGCCAGATGATGTTCATGGGCGGGCCCGCGGGCGGCCGCCGGTAAGCGCCGCCGGACCAAGGAGAAAAGCCATGCCCGGAAACCTCATCGAGCTGCGGAACCTGACCAAGATCTACTGTATCGGCGAGACCAAGGTCAACGCCCTGCGCGGCGTGTCCTACGCGATCACAGGAGGGGAGTTCCTGGCCGTCATGGGCCCGTCGGGCTCGGGCAAGTCCACCCTGATGAACATCCTGGGGTGCCTGGACCGCCCGTCCTCGGGCGAATACACCCTCGACGGGGAGGAGGTCTCCACGTTCGACAAGAACAAGCTGGCCCGCGTCCGGAACCAGAAGATCGGCTTTGTCTTCCAGAGCTTCAATCTCCTCGCCCGGACGACGGCCCTCGAGAACACGGAGCTGCCGCTCCTCTATTCGACGACAAACGGCGGCAACATGACCGAGCGGGCCTTGGCTTCGCTCGCCGCCGTCGGCCTCAAGGACCGGGCCCACCACAAGACCAACCAGCTCTCGGGCGGCGAGCAGCAGCGGGTGGCCATCGCCCGGGCCCTGCTCAACAACCCGACCCTGATCCTGGCCGACGAGCCGACGGGCAACCTCGACAGCACGAC
>Ga0154759_1090_pt4 | contig 24546 bp, 24 predicted proteins | sample Rifle2008BG16ft_FD_105767 | JGI IMG/M metagenome (GOLD analysis project Ga0154759, IMG submission 105767) | Candidatus Aminicenantes bacterium RBG_16_66_30 | reverse complement strand
GGAGGACCCACAGGCCCGTTCGGGCGATCGGCTCGGCGTCCCCGAGCTCGATGGCCTTCCGGAACTCCTTGAGGTGGGCCCGGATGTCGTCGTGAATGGCCCACATGACCTTCGAGGGACCGCTCACGCCCTTGGCCTCGAGCCGCGGGAAGAGCTGGTTCTCTTTTTTGAGGTAGTGCTTCTCGATCTCGGCCAGCGAGGCGGCGAGCGAAACGAGACGGGCCCGGTCGGCCGGCCAATCCTTGTGCCCGGGCTCGTCCCGGAGACGGGTCAGGATCTCCTGGGCTTGGGCCACGACCTTCTCCAGGGCCCGGTTCTCCTCCGCCAGGGTGTTCAGGGGATGTCCCGCCGAAAAAAGCGGAGCGGGCGCGGCGGCCAGGGCTTCCTCGAAAACCTGGACATGGACGTCGCAGAGCTTACGGATCTCCTCCTCGGGGAGCCCCTCGGAGATGAGCTCCTGCTCCATCGCGCCGATCTCCGCCCCCGAGACCTCGCGGACGAGCTCGCCGAAGCGCCTCTTCAGGACCTCGGCGTCGCCGCCCCGGTGGAGGTCGCGGATGATGTCCTTGAGGATCTCCTTCTTCGCGTCCCGATCCAGCTTGGTTTTGGCGTCCAGATTCATGCCATCAACTCCGTTCAACCCTATCATACAATAAACACTACGTAATTAGTAGTGTTTTTTTATTTTTTCTCATCCCCTGATCGTCCCAGCCACCGAGGGGACCGTCGGAGGGAATCCACCGCGCGCAGGGGTGTTCCTGGAGGAGGCCGTGGAAGGGCGGAGCGGGCACGGATGAAGATCGGGGACCAAGAACCGGGGACACGTACCGAAGGTACATGTCCCCTTCGTCCCCGGTCTTCAGAGCGGAGCCCGGAGACGAAGCGAGCCGGCTCGCCGGGCCGGCGAGCGGCCGACGGAAGGAATACCCCGAGCGTTAGAAGGTGGATTCCCGACGTCGATCCCTGAGGCCGTTAGACGACGACGCGGGGGATGAGCGGGTTGATCCGGGCCAGCACTTCGTAGCCGATCGTCCCCGCGAGCGAGGCCAGGTCCTCGGCCGCGATCCGCTCCCGGCCGTCCGCGCCGAGGAGCGTCGCCTCGTCTTCCAGCTTGACCCCGGGGATGTCGGTGACGTCGGCCATGAAGAAATCCATGGCCACCCGGCCCCGCACCGGAGCCCGGCGGCCCTTGACCAGGACGTGGGCGGCGTTCGAGAGCCGGCGGTCGTAGCCGTCGTAATAGCCGACCGGGATGACGGCCAGGACCGTGGGCCGCGTCGTCCGATAAGTGCAGCCGTAGCCGATGAAGGCCCCGGTGGGGACCTTCTTGATCTGGGCGATGCGGGCCTTCCAGGAGAGGACCGGCCGGAGGGACGGCGGCTCCGCCTTTTCCAGGACCGAAGAGAGATAGGTCTCCTTCGACGGCCACAGACCGTAGAGCCCGATCCCGACCCGGGCCAGATTGAATTCCGGCTCCTGGAACAGGATCGTCGAGGCCGTACAGGACATGTGCTTCATCGGGACGCTCACGCCCGCGGCTTCGAGCTCCCGGCAGGCCGTCCGGTAGCATTCGAGCTGAAGGCGCGGGTAATCGTGCTTGGTCGTGTCCTCGATATTGGCGAAGTGCGACGACAGCCCTTCGACGACGAGGCCCTGGTGTTTCCGGATGTCGCGCACGAAGGCGGCGAGGTCCTTGGGGACGACGCCCTGGCGCCACGTCCCGGTCTCCACCTTGACGTGCAGGCGGACCGTCCGGCCCGAGCGGGCGGCCAGCGCCGCCAGCCGCCGGACCGTTTCCCGGTTGTAGACGGTCAGGCGCAGGTCCCGGTCCGCCGCTTCTTCCAGGACGCCGAGAGGCGCGTAGCCGAGGACGAGGACCGGAACGCCGATCCCCGCGTCGCGGAGCGCGACGCCCTCCTCGACGGAGTTGACGCCGAGCCAATCGACCCCCTCGGCGACGGCGATCGCGCTCGTCTCGACGAGGCCGTGGCCGTAGGCGTTGGCCTTGACGACGGCCAGGAAGAGACGCTTGCGGCCGACGATCCGGCGGAACTCGCGGATATTGTGGACGAGGGCCGAACGGCTGATCTCGACGCGCTCGACGGAGGCCCCCGGCATCGCCCCGCCCCTAGGCCGCTCCGGGCGCGCGGAGCCGGGCCAGGTCGACGAGGCCGCCGAGCTCTTCGTCGATGAGGACCGTGTCGCCGCGCTCGACCCCCGTCGAGATGATGGCGACGCGCGTCTCGACGAGGTCTTCGAGGACGCGGACATAATCGACGAACGTCCGCGGCAGAGCCCCCAGGTCGGAGATCCCGCGCAGGGATCCGGCCCAGCCCGGGAGGGTCCGGAATTCGGGGACGACATCCTCGAGGATCCAGGATTCCGTGGGGAAGCTGCTGAGGCGTCGGCCCTTGTACCGGTAGCCCGTGCAGACCGCGATCTCGCTCAGGCCGGCCAGAACGTCGGGCTTGGTCAGGGCGATCCTATCGACCCCGTTGGTCCGGCAGGCGTAGCGGACGGCCACGGCGTCGAACCAGCCGCAACGCCGGGGCCTGCCGGTCGAGGCCCCGAACTCGTCCCCGCACGCGGCGATCCCTTTCCCGATCTCATCGCGGAGCTCGGTCGGGAACGGGCCGCTCCCGACCCGGGTCGTGTAGGCCTTGGTGATGCCGAGGATGCCGTGGATCGTCTTGGGCCCGACGCCGAGGCCTGTCGCCGCGCCCCCGGCCGTCGAGCTCGACGAGGTGACGAAGGGATAGGTCCCGTGATCGATGTCGAGGAGCGCGCCTTGGGCGCCCTCGAAGAGGACGCTCTCGCCCCGGGCCATCCGCTCGTGGAGCAGCTCGGGGACGTCCCGGACATATGGGCCGAGCTTAGCGGCCCAATCCGCGTATTCCCGGAAGATGGCTTCCGCGTCGAGGGGCGGAAGGCCGAAGGCCCGGAAGACGGGGTCCTTGGCGGCGATGTTCTCTTCGATCTTCTCCCGGAGGATCCTGAGGTCGGCGAGGTCCCCGGCTCGCACGCCCAGGCGGGCCGCCTTGTCCTCATAGGCCGGGCCGATGCCCCGGCAGGTCGTCCCGATCTTCTTCTCGCCGCGGCGGTCCTCCGAGATCTTCTCGACTAGAGGGTGCCAGGGCATGATCAGGTGCGCGCCCCGGCTGACGGCGATGCGGCCCGGGCCGATGTCCACACCCTGGGCCTCGAGGTCGCCCGCCTCCTTGAAGAAGGCCGGAGGCGAGATGACCAGCCCGTTGCCGATGACGCAGAGCGTTCCCGCGCGCAGGATGCCCGAGGGGATGAGATGGAGGACGACCTTCTTGCCTTTGACGTAGACCGTGTGCCCGGCGTTGTGTCCCCCCTGAAAGCGGGCGACGACGTCGAACGCCGGCGTCAACAGGTCGACGATCTTCCCTTTGCCTTCGTCACCCCACTGCGTGCCGAGAACGAGGAGATTGGCCATGGTCGTCCCTTCGCCGGATCAGAAGCTCAGGCCCACCTGGACCTGGAATTGATTGTTTTTGAGGTCGAGCCCCTCCACCTTGTTCCAGTTGTATTCGGCCTTGATGAACAGCGCGGAGCCGACGACCCAGCGCAGGCCGGCGGTCCAGCGGCGCTGGTCGAGATCGATGCCGCCGCCGTGGTAGCTGTCCGTGTACTTGACCTTCTGGAAGCTCCCGATCGGCTGGACGGTCCGGTACTTCATGGTCGTCCAGATGGCGAAGCCCTCGGACCTTCCCTTCTCGAACGGTTGGGGATTCTCCAGGATGCCCCTCGTGTATTCGCCGTGGATCTCCCACAGCGAGGTCACCCAGGTCAGGTCGGCGCCGTGGAGGATGAGGTCGCGCATGTTGAGATCGTCGTATTTCCCGGTGTAAAAGGACACGCCCGCCCGGATGGTCTGACCGATGATGAGCCCGAGCCGTCCTCCCTTGGCCTTGTCGGCGTTGTTGTCGCTGAACTGCTGAGCCTGGACAGGCCCGTCCGTTTCGGCCAGGCCGTTCCCGATATAGGCCGCGTAGGTCAGGCCGCCGGTCTCGCCTTCGAGGACCAGCCCCAGCTCGCGCCAGGAGGCGGGATAGAGGTATTCCAGGTTGAGAGGCGTCCGGATGAGGAGCGTCTCGTGGGGCCGGCTGGCAAGGTTCCAGGCCCCGAAGGGCACGAGGAAGAGCCCGGCCCTGACCGTGAAGACCTTGGACGGGAAGAACCCGGCCCAGGCCTGGACGAGATCGAAGCTGGAGACGCCGAGCGCGCGAGCCTCGAGGGCGAAACCGAATTCCCTCTCGATCTCGCCCCGGGCCAGGAAGCCGGCCAGGAGGTTCTCCACGTCCCCGCGCGAATAGTCGCTGTCGGCCTGGCCCTTGATGTATTCGAGGGACAGGTAGCCCCCCAGCTTGACCTGCCCGCGGGCCGGAAGGGCCAGCGCGACGAGCAGGGCGGCCGCGATCGCAACGCGTGTCTTGTTCATGAGATCTCCCCGAAATCGAAGGTTTCCCCGAGCAGGTCCACTTTCCTGCGCTCGACGTCTTTATTCAGGGCGACGAGACGGCCGATCTCCGAGGCCCCCTTCTTCGTGCCCATCCAGATCGCGCCGACGAGCCGGCCCTCCTGGAGGACGATCTTCTTGTAGAGCCCCGTCCCGGGATCGGACCGGACGACGGATTCGAAATCCGGCCCTTCGTCGAGGACGTTCCCGACCGAGGTCACGTAAAGCCCGGCGACCTTGAGGGTGTTGGAGGGCACCGTCCCGGCGTAAGGCATGTCCAGGCCGAGCATGTTGTGGGCGGCGACGCGGGCTTGTTCGAACGCGGCCGGGATGATCCCGTAGATCCTTCCGGCGTGCTCGGCGGCGTCGCCCGCGGCGAAGATCCCGTCGGCCGACGTCCGCATGCGGTCGTCGACGACGATGCCGCGGCCGACCTTGAGCCCGGCGTCCAGGGCCAGGCCGATCTCGGGCGCGATCCCCGCGGCGATGACGACGGCGTCCGCCTCGACCTCGTCGCCGGACTCGAACCGCAGGCCCCGGACGCCCTCTTCCCCGAGGATCTCCCGGGCGACCGCGCCGAGCTGGACGACGATGCCCGACCGCTCGATCTGGCCCTTGAGGATCGCGGCCGCGCCGGCGTCGAGCTGCCGGGGCAGGAGCCGGTCGAAGAATTCGACGACCCGGACCTCCGCCCCGCGGCCGCGGATGGCCCGGGCGATCTCGAGCCCGAGCAATCCGCCGCCGAGGACGACGGCCCGCCGGTTCTCGCGAAGAAGGCCGATGAGGACATCGGCGTCGTCGAGCGTCCGCATGACGAAGACGCCCTTCTTGTCGGTCCCGATGACGGGGGGCCGGAGCGGCCGCGCGCCCGTCGCCAGGAGGAGGACGTCGTAGGGGACGGAAGCGCCCTCCGCCGTCTCGACCGTCCTCTCGGCGCCGCGGATCCGGGCGGCGGTCGCGCCGAGGCGCAGGGCGATCCCCTGCTTCTCCGCCCAGCCTTCGGGAAAGGCGAAGATCCTCTCCCGGGGCAGCCGGCCGGCCAGATACTCGATCAGGTTCGGCCGGGGGTAATAGGGATGCCGCTCCTCTCCGAGGATCTCGATCCCGACGCGGGGCTCGAGCTCGCGAAGCGTCTTGGCCGCGATGGTGCCGGCCAGGCCGCTGCCGACGATGACGGCGTTCACGTGAGGACCGGGGATCCCCGACCGGGATCAGCCAAGCTTGACGAAAAGGTCCTTGCCGACGCCGCACTGGGGGCAGACCCAGGTGTCGGGCAGGTCGTCGAAGCTCGTGCCGGGCGGGAAGCCGTTATCAGGGTCGCCCGCGGCCGGATCGTAGATATAGCCGCACGCGGTGCACTCGTATTTGTCCATAGCGCGCGCTCCTTTCAATTCTCCTGAAGGACGTTCTTTTCGTACTCGGCCTCGAGCTTGAGCTTGTGCTCCCGCTCCTGGCCGGCGAGAAAGAGGAAGAGCTGCTGGTGGCCGGTTCCCGCGGCGGTCCGGGCCAGGGATTCATAAAGCTCCGCGGCCTGTTTCTCCTTGCGGGCGGCGAAGATGAGGACCTCCTGGAGCGACATGTCGCCCGCGAGCGTCTCGTCGGCCAGGGCGTCGACGATCCCCAGGTCGGGGACGAAGGCCGGCTCGAGCGCGCGGATCGCCTCGTCGGTCAGCCCCTCGAGGAGGCGGCGGTGGGACACCTCCTGATCGCGCAAGTAGAGAAGAAGCTCCCGGAGCCCGGGCGTCCGGGCCATGTCGGCCCATCGGGCGTACGCTTCGGCCGCCTCGATCTCCCGGCCGATGGCGAACGTGATGACCTCGGCGGCGCTGCGGAAAGAACTCGTGGGCATCGGACGGCCGTCCTTTCAGAAGTCTGGGATACGGGGACGCGAACATTATAATGGAATGACGGGGCGAGTCAATCAAACCCCGAGATTGCCGAAAGAGGAAGCCGACAAATCGGCAATCTCCGGGTTTAGATCCCGGACAGCCGCGCGAGCTTTTCCCGGACGAGGGAGTTCCTCTTGACCGGCTTGTCGTTCTTGATGGCGATCCAGAGGGCCTTGTACGAACCGATGATGACGCTGAGCTTCTTGGCCCGGGTCAGGGCCGTGTAGAAGAGATTCCGCTGGAGCATGATGAAGTGCTGGGTCAGGAGCGGCATGATGACGGCCTCGTACTCGCTGCCCTGGGCCTTGTGGACGGACACGGCGTAGGCGAGCGTGAGATCGTTGAGCTCCTCCCTCTCGTAGGCCACGGTCCGGCCGTCGAAATCGACGAACAGGCGGTACTTGGCCCGGTCGGCGTGAAGAACGGAGCCGATGTCCCCGTTGAAGACGTCCTTGTCGTAGTCGTTGCGGAGCTGCATGACCTTGTCCCGGGCCCGGAAGGCCCGGGTCCCGACCTGAAGCCCTTCCCCGCCGGGATTGAGCCGGGCCTGGAGCGCCGTGTTGAGACTGTCGACGCCGACGACGCCCTTGTACATCGGGCTGATGACCTGGATCTGCGGCGAGAGGGGGCTCAGTCCGAGCTTCCGCGGGATGCTCCACGAGCACATCTTGAGGATCATCTGGAAGACCTTCCGGTCGTCCTCCTGGCGGACGAAGTAGAAGTCGGCGTCCTCGCTGTTCCGCGGGGCGTGGACGAGCGGAAGGCCCTGATTGACGCGGTGGGCGTTCTCGACGATGAGGCTCTCCTTGGCCTGGCGGAAGATCTCCTCGAGGCGGACGACTCCGACCGTCCCGGATTCGATGATATCGTTGAGCAGGGCCCCCGGCCCGACCGAGGGCAGCTGGTCCTTGTCGCCGACGAGGATGAGGCGCATCCAGGACGGGACGGCCTTGAGGAGATGGAACATCAGCGGCAGGTCGACCATGGAGAACTCGTCGACGACGAGGGCCTCGCCGCGGAGGGGGTTGGACTCGTTGCGCTTGAAGCTCCCTTTCTTGGGCTGGAATTCGAGGACGCGGTGGATCGTCCGGGCGTCCTCCCCTGTCGTTTCCGCGAGCCGCTTGGCCGCCCGGCCCGTCGGCGCGGCGAGAAGGACCTCCCGGCCCCACTTGCGGAAGATGTCGACGATGGCCCGGATGATGGTCGTCTTGCCCGTGCCGGGGCCGCCCGTGATGACGAGGATCTTGCGCTCGAACGATTCGCGGATGGCCTGGCGTTGGAGCGGCGAGAAGACGATCCCCTGCGCCGCCTCGGTCGCGGCGACGGCCTGGTCGAGGTCGAAGTCCGGCGGCCGGCAGGGGAGATCGGCGAGCCGGTGGATGGCGCGGACGACCTCTTCTTGGGCCTGGTGGAAGAAGGGCAGGTAGAGGGCGCGCCCGTCGGACAGGTCCTCGGCCACGACCTTCCCGGCCTTGACCAGATCGGCGAGGCCCTGCTCGGCCTTGCCGGCCTCGATCTCGAGGTCGGCGACGCACTTCTCCTCGACTTCGGCCGCAAGGGAGAAGATGTGGCCCTGCTCGTTGTCCTTCTCCAGGATATAAAGGATGTAGGCCTTGACGCGCTCGGGGGAGGCCGGGTCCAGGCCGAGCTTCAGGGCGATCTGGTCGGCCGTCTTGAAGCCGACGCCCCAGATATCGAGGCTCATCTGATAGGGATTGGTCTTGAGGACGGTGAAGGAGCGGTCGCCGTACTGCCGGTAGATCTTCGTGGCCAGGTTCGTCGAGACGTTATGCTCCTGGAGGAACATGATCAGGTCGCGGATGTCCTGGTGCTCGGCCCACGAGCGCCGGACCTCCTTGAGCTTGACGGCCCCGACGCCCTCGACCTCGCGGAGCCTCTCCGGGTCCTGGGTCAGGACGTCGATCGTCCCCGCGCCGAACTTGGCGACGATGCGCTTGGCCAGGACCGGTCCGATGCCCCGGACGAGGCCGGAGGCCAGGAACTTCTCGATGCCTCCGGCCGAGGCCGGGAGGGTCAGGGTGAAGCGGTCGACCTTGAACTGGCGCCCGAAGCGGGGATTGAGCTCCCACGCGCCCTGGACGCGCAGGACCTCGCCCGGCGTGAGCGGCGGGAAGTACCCGACGACCGTCATCTCCTCTCCGCCGTCGGGGAGGAACTTGGCGACCGTGTAGCCGTTCTCGGGATTGTAGAAGACGATCTCGTCGAGGACGCCCTCGACGCTCTCCTGCCCCGTTACGAGCTTCGCCTTCTTCACGACGGCCCCATGTTATGCGTTTCTCCCAGGGTCCGTCAATCCAAAAGGGGACATGTACTCTTAGTACGTGTCCCTATTCTTTGAGCCGGGGGACACGTACCGCAGGTACATGTCCCCGTTCTTTAGTTGATGATGCGGAGCATGCGGCCCCAGCGGGCCTTGGGGATGAAGCTGACGAACTTCTTGAGGCGGTCGCGGATCCCCGTCTTTTGCCAGGCGTCGCGCTCGGCCTTGTAAGAGAAGTAGATGACCCAGGGCCGGCCCTTGACCGAGGCGAGCGGGACGAAGCCCCAGTAGCGGCTGTCCAGGCTGTTGTCGCGGTTGTCGCCCATGGCGAAGATATGCCCGGGCGGCACGGTGACGGGGCCGTAGTTGTCGCGGATGACGTCGTCGTAGTTGTAGACGTCGTTCTTGGAGTGGACCTCGGAGTCGATGTGGACCTTGTAGGGCTCGTCGAGGGGCTTGTCGTTGATGAAGACCTGCTTTTCCCGGATCTCGACCTTCTCCCCTTCGAGGGCGATGACCCGCTTGACGAAGTCCTTGGTCAGGTCCTTCGGGTATTTGAAGACGACGATGCTGCCCCGCTCGATCGGCCTGTTGGCGAGGATCGAGTTCTCGAGCGGCAGGCGGGGATGGGCGTAGGCGATCTTGTTGACGAGGAGGAAATCCCCGACGAGGAGGGTCGGCTCCATGGATCCGGTCGGGATCTGGAAGGCCTGGACGACGAAGGTCATGACGAAGAAGACGAAGACGGCCGTCTCGGCGATGAGCTCGAAGTACTCCCGGAAGACGCTCTTGTCCCTCTTCTTCTTCGCTTTGTCCGTCTCGGTTTGGAGCATGAAGGGCTACTATAAAGGAAAACGAGCCTGACATCAAGTTCGTTGCCCCCCGCCGCTCCCGCCCGGACCGTTCCTTGACACCCCCCTCCAATCCGGCTTTACTAGTCCCGTGAATATCACCCTGTTCGGCTACCCCAAGACGGGCAAGACGACGCTCTTCAACCTCCTCGCGGGGTCCCGCGTCGAGGTCAGGGCGTACGACGACGGCCGGCGGGAGCCGAACGTCCGTTCCGTCCCTCTCCCCGACCCGCGCCTCGACCGGATCGCAGCGGCCTATCCCGAGAAGAAGCGGATCGCCGCGTCGATGGACCTGACCGACCTCGTCGGCATCTCCTTCGGCGAGGTCAAGGCGAGCCTCTTCCTCGGGCACCTGCGAAAGGCCGACGGCCTCGTCCATGTCGTCCGCGGCTTCGCCGATCCCGACATCCCTCCGGCCCGGGGCCGGATCGATCCGGCGTCCGACGTCCAAAGCATGGAAGAGGAGCTCGTCCTGGCCGACCTCGTCCTCGCCGACTCGCGGCTGGAGCGGCTCGAGAAGGACCTCAAGAAGATGAAGGACCCCGAAGGCGAAAAGGAGCGGGAGGTCCTGCTGAGGCTCCGCCCGTCCCTCGAATCGGGCCGCGGCCTGAGGGACCTGCCGCTTGCGCCGGCCGAGGAGAAGCTTATCCGCAGCTTCGCCTTCCTGACCCTCAAGCCCCTCCTCCACTTCATCAACATCGACGAGAAGGACCTCCCTTCGATCCGCCGCCCGGAGGCGCTCTTCCCCGCCCTCGGCTCCGGACGCCGGGCGTTGGCCTTCTGCGGCCGGATCGAAAGCGACATCGCCGAGCTCGAGGCGGGCGAGCGGGCCGCCTTCATGGCCGAATACGGTCTCGAGGCCCTGAGCGCGCCCCTCTTCGCCGCCGGGGCGGCCGCGTTCCTCGACCGCCTCTCGTTCTTCACCGTCGGCAAGGACGAGGTCCGGGCCTGGACCGTCAAGAAGGGCGCGTCGGCCCTCGAGGCCGCCGGCGCCATCCACTCCGATATCGCCCGGGGTTTCATCCGGGCCGAGGTCATCGCCGCCGACGAGCTCCTCCGCCACGGGACGCTCCAGCACGCCAAGGAGGCCGGGGCCATCCGCCTCGAGGGCAAGGACTGCGTCGTCCGGGACGGGGACGTCATCTATTTCCGGTTCGCCCCATGAGCGCCGCGTTCCGGACGACCGCCCAGGACCCGCATTCGGCGGCCCGGACCGGCATCCTCGAGACTCCCCACGGCGCCGTCCAAACGCCGGCCTTCATGCCCGTGGCCAGCCAAGGCACGGTCAAGGCCCTGACCCACGCCCAGGTCGAAAGCCTCGGCGCCGAGATCATCCTCCTCAATTCCTACCACCTCTTCCTGCGGCCGGGCGTCGACGATATCGAGGCCCTGGGCGGGCTCCACCGCTTCATCGCCTGGCCGAAGCCCATACTGACCGACAGCGGCGGTTTTCAGATCTACAGCCTGTCGCCCCTCGTCCGCGTCGACGACGAAGGCGTCCGGTTCGCCTCCCACCTCGACGGCACGAGGATCCTGCTCCGGCCCGAGGACGTCGTCGACCTCCAGCTCCGGATGGGCTCCGACATCCTCATGTGCCTCGACCACTTCCCGGCCTACCCCTACGCCGAGGAGACGCTCAAGGAGTCCGTCCGGCTGACGAGCCTCTGGGCCGGCCGGGCCAGGGCCCGCTACGCCGAGCATGACACGCGGCAGCAGCTCTGGGGCATCACCCAGGGGGGGATCGACCGCGACCTGCGGACGCGCTCCATCGAGGACCTGCTGGCCTTGGACTTCCCCGGCTACGCCTACGGAGGGCTGGGCATCGGCGAGCCCAAGACCCGGCTCTTCGAGACGCTCGAGCTCGGGCACGCCCTCCTCCCCGCGGACCGCCCGCGCTACCTCATGGGCATGGGCTACGTCGATGATATCGTCGAGGCCGTCTCCCGCGGCGTCGACTTCTTCGACTGCGTCCTGCCGACCCGCAACGCCCGGAACGGCACCCTGTTCACGAGCCGCGGACGCCTGGCCATCAAGAACCGGAAGTACGCCCGGGACGAGCGGCCGCTCGACGACGCCTGCGCGTGCCCGACCTGCCGGCGCTTCTCCCGGGCCTACCTCCGCCACCTCTTCGAGCGCGACGAGATCACCGCGGCCGTCCTCAACACCGTCCACAACCTCCATTTCTATCTTGACATCTTCCGGAAAATACGCCATTCTATTCAATCTAACTCTTTCGATTCCTTGAAGAAGAGTTTGATCTCGAACGCCTCACTAAAGGAAGAACCGACATGATCTTCGGAGCCGTCGCGGAATTAGCCCGTCAGGCCGGAGGGGCCCCCGTGGCCCGTCCCAACATGCTGGGCGCCCTGCTGCCCTTCGTCCTCGTCTTCGTCATCTTCTACCTCCTCATCATCATGCCCCAGAGGAAGAAGCAGAAAAAGCACCTGGAGCTCGTCGAGAACCTCAAGCCCGGCGACCGCGTCATCACCACGGCCGGCATCTTCGGCACGATCATGGGCGTCCAGAAGGACCTCATCGAGCTCAAGGTCGCCTCCAACACCAACATCAAGATCACCAAGAGCGCCGTCGGGGTCATCCGCGGCGCCACCGACAGGCTCGAGGGCGAATAGGGCCCGGCCGGGAGGGCCTCTCCCCTCCCCCGCCGGTCCTCCCTCGCGAGAGTGAAGGTCCCATGAAGAAGAACCTCCAATGGAAGGTCATCCTGGTGCTGGCCGTCGTCGCCGGGGCGCTCTTCCTCGCCTACCCCTTCAACGACGCCAAGATCAAGCGCGGCCTCGACCTCAAGGGCGGCATCCACCTCGTCCTCCAGGTCATCACCGACGACTCGATCAACATAGAGACGGACCAGGAGATCGCCCGGCTCGAGGAGCTCCTCAAGAAGAACACCATCACCTTCCAGAAGGTCACCAAGGAAGGCCTCGGCCGCATCGCCGTTCAGGGCGTCCTGGCCGACGAAGAGGGCAAGACCCGCGACATGCTCGAGGAGTACGCCCGGGATTGGGATTTCGGGTTCAGCGGCGACCGGGCCAACCTGACCCTCAAGCCCCTCGTCGCCCAGTTCCTCCGCGACCAGTCCGTCAGCCAGGCCCGCGAGACGATCGACAACCGCATCAACACCTTCGGCGTCGCCGAACCGCTCATCCAGCGCCAGGGCAGCGACAAGATCGTCGTCGAGCTGCCCGGCGTCGACGACCCGGAGCGCGTCAAGGAGCTCATCAAGGTCACCGCGGTCCTCGAATGGAAGCTGGTCAAGGCCGGCCCGGCCCCGGACGAGGCGACCCTCCTCCAGGCCACGAACGGCCAGGTCCCCGACGACGCCGAGGTCCTCAAGGGCGATCCCAAGAGGGGCCAGAGCGGCTTCTACCTCGTCGACAAGGTCGCCACCGTCACCGGCAAGGACCTCCGGACGATCCGCCAGACGACCGACGAGTGGAGCAATCCGGCCGTCACCTTCACGCTCAACCCCGACGGCGGGGCCCGGTTCGAGCAGGTCACCGGCGCGAACATCGGCAAGCAGATCGCCATCATCCTCGACAAGAGGATCCAGTCGGCCCCCGTCGTGGAGGACCGCATCCTGCGGACCCAGGGCGGCGTCATCCGCGGCCGGTTCACGCCCCAGGAGGCCGAGGACCTCGTCGTCGTCCTCAAGGCCGGCGCTCTCCCGGCCGGCATCCGCTATCTCGAGGAGCGGACGATCGGGCCGGCCCTCGGCGCCGATTCCATCCGCCAGGGGCTCGCCGCCGGCCTCGTGGCCATCGCCGCCGTCATGATCTTCATGATCGTCTTCTACAAGCTCTCCGGGATCAACGCCGTCGTGGCCCTCCTGCTCAACGTCCTCATCCTCTTCGGCGCCCTGGCCTACTTCAAGGCCGCCCTGACCCTGCCCGGCATCGCCGGCATCATCCTGGCCATCGGCATGGCCGTCGACGCCAACGTCCTGATCTTCGAGCGCATCAAGGAAGAAGCGGCCCTGGGCAAGGGCGTCATGAGCTCGATCACGCAGGGCTTCTCCCGGGCCTTCACGGCCATCTTCGACTCCAATCTGACGACCATCATATCGGCCATCTTCCTCTTCCAGTTCGGGACGGGGCCCATCCGGGGCTACGCCGTGACCCTGACGATCAGCCTCGTCGCCAACCTCTTCACGGCCGTCTTCGTCTCCCATCTTCTCTTCGACCTGACGGTCCGCAAGACCGCCAAGGTCCTGAGCATCTGACATGCAACTCTTCAAGACCCCCCACCTCCAATTCCTGAAATACAAGTACATCGCCCTGGCCGCGACCGCGGTCATCATCGTCGCCGGCGTCCTGAACGTCACGGCCTTCAAGGGCCTCAAGCTCGGCGTCGATTTCGGAGAAGGCACGCTCCTCCGGATCATGACCCGGGCGTCTTCGAACGAGGGCGACATCCGCAGCCTCCTCCAGACCGTCGGCCTCGGCAAGAGCGTGGTCCAGAAGACGGGCGACACGGGCCGCGAATTCCAGATCCGGGCCGTCGAGGCCGTCAACACCAAGGCCACCGAGCAGGACCAGCTCGAGGCCCACGAGAAGCTGGCCGACAAGATCATTCAGGCCCTGCGCGGCGACGACGGCACGGCCGAACGGGCCCGCGGCCTCGTCGACCTCAACGCCGTCGACGAGCGGACGCTCACGGGGCTCCTCGAGGGCGCCTTCCCCGGCTCGGGCCCCGACGCGGCCCTGAAGATCCTTTCCTACCGGAACCAGACCGGCATCATCACCGGCTACCAGGATATCTCGGGGATCGGCCTCAAGCCCGAGGTCCAGACCTTCCTCAAGGACAAGACCTACCTCGGCAAGCTGACGGTCATGAGCCGCGAGACGGTCGGTCCCCAGGTCGGGGCCGACCTCCGGCGCAAGGCCGTTCAGGCGACGATCTGGTCCCTCATCGGCATGCTCGTTTACATCGCCCTGCGGTTCCGGTTCGAGTACGGCGTCGCGGCCGTCTTCACCCTGTTCCAGGACGTCCTCATCACGATGACCGTCTATTCGTTCACGAACCGCGAGATCAACCTGCCCATCATCGCCGGCGTCCTGACCATCGTCGGCTTCTCGATCAACGACACGATCGTCATCTTCGACCGGGTCCGGGAGAACCAGAAGCTCATGCGCGGCAAGCCGCTCGAAGAGGTCATGAACGCGAGCCTCAACCAATGCCTGAGCCGGACGATCATCACGTCGGGCACGGTCTTCCTGACGGTCGCGGCCCTGTTCTTTTTCGGCGGCGAGGTCATCAACGACTTCGCCTTCCTCATGCTCGTGGGCACGATCGAGGGCGTCTACTCGACGATCTACCTGTCCTGTCCGGTCGTCCTGTTCTGGCAGAAATGGTTCAAGCCGGCGGCGGCCCGGCGGAGATAAATTTTCCTTGTCAAACGCCGCTTTTTGCTCTATACTAATTTTTGTGTGGTTCTGTAATATCGCGAGCATGAGGTAAGCATCATGGCGGAATTGAAAAAGCCGATCGGCGCACCGGATGTCCCCTCGCTCTTCAAGGACTCCTTCTTCAAGGGCGAGAAGGGGACGACGCGGAAAGCCCTGGTCTTTCCCATCGCCCTGATCCTCCACGTCGTTCTGATCATCACGGCCATCGTCCTGCCGCTCATGTCGACGGGCGAGCTGCCGACGGTCGAGGTCTACAGCGCCTTCCTGGCGCCCCCGCCTCCTCCGCCGCCCCCTCCCCCGCCGCCGGCCAAGCGGAAGGCCTCCGCGGCGACCGCCCGGATCAAGCGCGTCCAGACCACGGCCCCGGTCGACCCGAGCCGGCTGGTCGCGCCCGTCGAGATCCCCGAACAGATCGCTGAAGAGACCCTCTCCGACATCGGCGTCGAAGGCGGCGTCGAAGGCGGCGTCGAGGGCGGCGTTGTCGGCGGCGTCCTCGGCGGCGTTGTCGGCGGCGTCCTCGGCGGCGTCGTCGGCGAGGTCGAGGCGCCCGTCCGGGCTATCGGCGACGTCAAGCCGCCCAAGCTCGTCCACGAGGTCCAGCCGATCTATCCGGAGATCGCCCGCCAGGCCCGCGTCGAAGGGGTCGTTATCGTCGAAGCGACGACGGACGTCTACGGGCGGGTCATTGGCGTCAAGGTCCTGCGGTCGATCCCCCTGCTCGACCAGTCGGCCATCGACGCCGTGCGCCAGTGGGTCTACGAGCCGATGATCATCAACGGCCGGCCCCGGCCGGTCGTGTTCACCGTCACCGTTCGTTTCCAGCTGAAATAACCTAGTCAGTCAATGGCTTAGGATATCTTACAGGAGGTACAACCCATGCAATTCGGTCTTCTCGAAATGTGGGCGGCCATGGGAGCCGTGGCCAAGACCGTCGCGATCATCCTGATCGCGCTGTCCGTCATCACGATCTATATGTTCATCGAGCGCCTGCTCGTCTTCTCCCGGGCGAAGAAGAAATCCCGCGAAGTGGCCCCCAAGCTCGCGGATCTTCTGAAGAGCGGCAACCTCAAGGACGCCCTCTCCCTGTCCAACAAGAAGGACTATAAGGGCAGCCACCTGGCCCGCGTCACTGCGGCCGGCATCCAGTCCTTCATCGAGGGCAAGGAAGCCAAGCTCGGCTTCGATGAGCAGATCGCAACAGCGGCCCGCGGCTGCGAACGGGCCGAGTCCCTATTCAGCCAGGAGCTCCGGCGCGGCCTGCCGATCCTGGCCACTATCGCCACGTCCTCCCCCTTCATCGGGCTGTTCGGGACGATCTTCGGCATCATGAACGCGTTCAAGTCCATGCAGGCGACGGGCTCGGGCGGCATCGGTTCCGTGGCCGGCGGCATCTCCGAGGCCCTCGTCACGACGGCCGTCGGCATCGGCGTCGCGGTCCTGGCCCTGTGGGTTTTCAACACGCTGAATTCGAGGATCGAGATCTACGACGCGGAGATGGCCAACACGTCATCCCAGGTCGTCGACTTCTTCATCAAGTCCGGCGAAGCCCGCTAAGGAACGAGGTTCCGGTCTTCTATAGGCCGGATCGAGAGAGAGGCATACAATGGGATTTTCAGTATCAATGGGCGGCAAAGAGTCCGTACGATCCGAGCCGAACGTCGTCCCTCTCTGTGACGTCCTCCTCGTCCTTCTGATCATCTTCATGATCGTGACGCCGCTCATCCAGAAGGGCGTCGACGTCAGGCTTCCGAACGCCCAGTTCACCGTCAACATGCCGGAGAGCCCGGACGTCGTCCTGGCCGTGAAGAAGGACGCGCGCGACCCCAAGGGCTACCTCCTTTTTGTCAACCAGGAAAAGGTGACGCTAGAGACCTTGCAGAACGCGCTCGAAGAGGCCTTCCTGACCGTATCGGAAAAGAAGCTCTACCTCAAGGTGGACCAGGAGATCGAGTACGGCGTCTTCGCCGAGTTCCTCTGGGATACGATCCGCGCGGCGGGCATCGAGTCCATCGGCATCATCACGGAGAAGAAGACCGAAAAGGGCGACTGAGCTGACTCCCGTCGACCTTTACGTCAGACCGTAAACGGACCGGGGGAAGGAAGCGACCGATCGCTTCCTTCCCCCGTTTTTTTTGGGGACACATACTTGTATGTGTCCCCTTTCTTTCTAGCGGCCGGGATCGGAAGCGAGTTTTAAAACCTCGGCAATAAATTCGTCGGCCATGCGGGCGGCCGGGACCTTCCGCAGGACCTTTCCTCCCTTGAAGATGACCCCGCCGCCCCGGCCGCAGGCCAGGCCGATATCGGCCTCCTTGGCCTCGCCCGGCCCGTTGACCGTGCAGCCCATGACCGCCACGGTGAGCGGGATACGGAGCCCTAAAACCGCCTTCTCGACCCGCGCGGCGACGGGCATCAGGTCGACCTCGCACCGGCCGCAGGTTGGGCAGGATATGAAGGTCGCGCCGCGGGTCCGGAGCCCCAGGGCCTGGAGGATCTGCCAGGCGACGAAGACCTCCTTCTCCGGCGGCGCGGTCAGGGAGACCCGGATCGTGTCGGCCAGGCCCTCGCCGAGAAGAAGGCCGAGCCCGGCCGCGGACTTGACGCTCCCGGCGAGGAGCCGGCCGGCCTCCGTGATCCCGGCGTGGAAGGGATAATCGACCTGCCGGGCCAGGAGCCGGTAGGCCTCGAGCGTCCGCGGGACGTCGGAGGCCTTGAGCGAGATCTTGATCAGCCGGAAACCGAGGTCCTCGAGGATGCGGACGTGCCGGAGGGCGCTCTCGACCATGGCGGCCGCGCTCGCGTGCCCCGCCCGGGCCAGGATGTCCTTCTCGAGCGAACCGGAGTTGACGCCGATGCGGATGGGGATCCTCCCCGCCGCCGCGGCCCGGACGACCTCGGCGACCTTTTCCTTCGAGCCGATGTTGCCGGGATTGAGCCGCAGGCCGTCGACCCCCGCGTCGATGGCGGCCAGGGCCAGCCGGTGGTCGAAGTGGATGTCGGCGATGAGCGGGACCCGGCTGCGCCGGCGGATCTCCCGGAGGGCGGACGCCGCGGCCCGGTCCGGCACGGCCAGCCGGACGATCTCCGCCCCCGCCTTCTCCAGCCGGCGGATCTCGGCCGCCGTCGCCCGGACGTCCCGGGTATCGGTCTTGGTCATGGCCTGGACGACGACGGGAGCGCCGCCGCCGACGGCGACGCCGCCCACGACGACGGGGCGCGTTCTCCGGCGAGGGAACATCCGGCCCTCCTTCCGCCTAAAAGGGGTTTAAGCTGCTCCAGCCGTTGGGCAGCATCTTGACGAGGTCGTTGACGAGGACGAACGCGATCAGGAAGGCGAAGATGACGAAGCCGATCGACATCCAGACCTGGCGGGCCTTGGGCCCGAGGTCGCGGCGGAAGATCGACTCGACGACGAGGACGAAGATCTGGCCGCCGTCGAAGACGGGGATGGGAAAGAGGTTGAGGATGCCGAGCTGGAGGCTGATGACGGCGATCCAGCCGAGGAGCGGCTGCCAGCCCATCCGGAAGGCCGTGTAGGAGAAGTTGGCGATGGCCAGCGGGCCGCCGAGCTGGCTCGTCGGCGTCTCGCCGGTGAACAGCCCGCGGATGAACCGGATGACGAGGAAGACGTTCTTCAGGTTCTCGTCGAACGACCGGCCGATGGCGGCGAAGAAGCCGTATTTCTTGACGATGGACTTGGGGACCTGGGAGATGCCGATCCGGCCGACGCTCCCCTCGCGGCGGGGCGTGACCGGGAGCGTGAGGACCTGGCCGCCCCGCTCCACCTCGAACCGGAGCTCGTTCCCGGCGTTCTTCTGGATGACCTCGAGGAACTGGTAGAAGTAGACGAGCTTGCCGTCGATCGCCCGGATGACGTCCTTCCGCATGAGCCCGGCCTTCTCGGCCGGCGAGCCGGGGAAGACCATTTCGACCTGGGTCAGGATCTTGGCCTGGAAGCCGGCGTAGCCCATCTCGTAGCGGGTGACGGATTCCGTCTGGAGGTCGACCGGCAGGATCTCGCCCTCCCGGCGGACCTCGAGCTTGACGAGACGGTCCGGCTTGGAGCCGACGGCCAGGTGGACGTCGCTCCAGGTCGCGACCTCGCGGCCGGCGATGCGGACGATCTCGTCGTCGATCCGCAGGCCCGCCTTTTCGGCCGGCGAGCCGCTCTCGATCCAGCCGATGACCGGCTTGTCGTCGAAGTATTCGGCGACCGTGGTCCCGACGACGTTCATGAACGCGATGATGGCCAGGGCCAGGACGATGTTCATGATCGAGCCCATGGCCATGATGAGGAGCCTCAGGAAGCGCGTCTTGGCCATCAGGTCGTCCGGGGCGAGCGGCCGGTCCTTCTCGAACAGCCCCTCCCCCAGCATCTTGACGTAGCCGCCCATCGGGAAAAGGCTGACGCGGTAGTCCGTTTCGCCCTTCTTGAAGCCGAAGAGCCGCTTCCCGTAGCCGAAGGAGAAGACCTCGACCCGGACGCCGGCGAGCTTGGCCATGAAGAAATGGCCGAATTCGTGGACGAAGACGAGGATGCCGAAGACGAAGGTGAAGGCCAGGATCGTTCCGACGATGTTCGCCATGTTCTACCTCTGCGGGAGGGCGCGGCGGGCTTCGCGGCGCGCCTCGGTGTCGATATCTTGGATCGCCTCGATCGAATCGGCCGTCCGGGCCCGGTGCGACTCCACGACCGCGGCGACGACGGCGTGGAGGTCGGGGAAGAGGATCCGTCCCTCGAGGAAGGCGGCCACGGCCACCTCGTTCGCGGCGTTGAGGGCCACGGCCAGGCTCCCGCCGGCGAAGAGGGCCCGGCGGGCCAGGGCGAAGATGGGGTAACGGCGCTCGTCCACCCGGTGAAACTCGAGGCGCCGGAGGCGGCTGAGATCGAGGCGCGGCAGGGCCGAATCGCGGCGCTCCGGCCAGGTCAGGGCGTACTGGATGGGGATGCGCATGTCTGCGGCGCTGAGCTGGGCCAGGAGGGAGCCGTCCTTGAGCTCGACCAGGGCGTGGACGGCGCTTTGGGGGTGGACGAGGACCTCGAGCTCCGAGGGCTCGATATCGAAGAGCCAGCGGGCCTCGATGAGCTCCAGCCCCTTGTTCATCATGGTGGCCGAGTCCACCGTCACCTTGCGGCCCATGACCCAGCGGGGATGGCGGAGGGTCTCCTCGAGGGTCTTGCCGCCGATCTCCGCGAGCGGGGTCCGGAAGAAGGGCCCGCCCGAAGCGGTCAGGATGACCTTCCGGACGTGCTTCCGCTTGACGCCGGCCAGGCACTGGAAGACGCCGCTGTGCTCGCTGTCGACGGGGATGATCCGGGCCCCCGAGCGGTCCGCCTCTCGCCGCAGGAGCGCCCCGCCGACGACCATGGACTCCTTGTTGGCCAGGGCCACGCGCCGGCCGGCCCGGACGGCCTCGAGGGTCGGCCCGAAGCCGCTCATCCCCGTGATGGCCGAGACGACGATGTCGACGCCGTCGGCCCGGGCGACCTCCACGGCCCCTTCGGCCCCGTGAACGACCCGGGCGCCGAAGCGCCGCGATACGGCGCGGATCTTCTCCGCGTCGCCCCGGCCGCCCACGGAAACGAGGGCGGGCCGGTATTTCTCCACCTGGGCGGCGAGCAGGGTCAAGTTGGACCCTGCGGCCAGGGCGGCGACCCGCAAAGCGCCGTCGAGCCGGTCGACGACATCGAGCGTGCTCCGGCCGATGGAGCCCGTCGAGCCGAGGATGGCGATCGCGCGCGTCATCGGAGCCGTCGCCTATCTCCAGAGGTGCTTGACGATGAAATAGAAGAGCGGCCCGGCCAGGATGAGGCTGTCGATCCGGTCGAAAAAGCCGCCGTGGCCGGGCAGGGCGTTGGACGAGTCCTTGACGCCCGCGGCCCGCTTGAAGAGGGATTCCATGGGATCGCTGACCTGAGCGGAAGCGTGAACGACGACGGCGGTCAGAAGGGCCGTTCCCAGGGGAACGTCGAGCCCGAGGACCCAGCGGGCCAGGGCCGCCCCCGCCAGCGCGAACAGGAAGCCTCCCGCGCTCCCCTCCCAGCTCTTGTTCGGGCTGGCGACCGGCGTCATCTTGTGGCGGCCGAACGGCTTGCCGATGAAATAGGCGCCGGAGTCCCCGAGGAAGACGACGGCGAACAGGAAATAGAGCAGGAACGGCCCGGACTCGAGCCGGATCCGGTAGAGGAAATTCAGGGTGAAGCCCACGTAGAGGGCCCCGATCACGGTGACGGAGAAGGAGGCCGGAAAGCGGCCGAGCTTCTCCACGGAGTTGGTCGTGACGACGTAATAGACGGAGGAGGCGAGAAGGACGGCGAAGAGCGCCGCCTCGACGGGGACCGCGCGGAAGACGAAGGGCAGGCTGACGACGAGGGTCAGACCGATCCCCAGGGCCTTCCGGGGGTGGAGGTCCTTGCGCCCGGCCAGAGTGTAGAACTCGAGGAGGGCGGCGACGATAATGGCTTGCGCGAGCCCGAAGAAGACCCAGTGCGGGGCGTACTGGACGACGAGGAACACGGCCCCGAGCAGGACCACGGCTGTGACGGTGCGCTTGAGGAAGTCCATACGGGATCAGCTCCTTTTGCCGGTCCGTTCTCCGCCCGACCGGACATCCCCGAACCGGCGGTCCCTCTTTTGGAACTCGAGGACGGCTTCGAGGAGGTGCTTCCTCCGGAAGTCCGGCCAGAGAACGGGGGTCACGATGATCTCGGCGTAGGCGATCTGCCAGAGGAGGAAATTGGAGACCCGGAGCTCGCCGCTCGTCCGGATGAGCAGGTCGGGATCCGGGAGGCCTTCGGTCGAGAGGTGGGCCGCGAAGGCCTTCTCGTCGAGCTTGGCCGGAGAGATGCGCCCGTCCTGCAGGATCCGGCGGGCCGCGTCCACGATCTCGGCCCGGCCGCCGTAGTTGAGGGCGACGACGAGGGTCATCCGGCGGTTCTCCCGGGTCAGGGCTTCGACGCGGTCGATCTCCTTGAGCACGAGGGCGGGGATGCCTTGGCGGCGGCCGATGACCCGGAGGCGGATATCGTTCCTGACGAGGAGGCCGTCCTCTTTGGTCAGCTTCTCCCGCAGGAGCCGCCAGAGCCGGCCGACCTCCGGGCGGGGCCTTTTCCAGTTCTCGCTCGAGAAGGCGAAGAGGGTCAGGACGCCGATGCCCAGGCGGGCCGAGGCCTCGACGATCTCGTGGACCGAAGCCGAGCCGGCCCGGTGGCCCTCGGCCCGGGGGAGGCCGCGGCTGGCCGCCCAGCGGCCGTTGCCGTCCATGATCACGGCGACGTGTCGGGGGAGGCGGTCGAGGTCGACCTGGAGAAGAAGCCGGCCTTCTTCCGTGCCGGCGGGGAAGAATTCCTCGAGGTGCTTCTCCATGGGCCCCCCATTATAGCACAAGGTGGACCGTGCCGGACCTTTCTGGTAGAGTGATAGGGCCGGAGAGAAACCCATGTGCCTGGCCGTTCCCGCTAAGATCGTCGAGCTCGATGAATCGGGCCAAGGGACGGTGAGCTACCTCGGCAGCGAGGTCCGGGCCAACTTCACTCTCGTCCCCCAGGCCCGGCCGGGCGACTGGGTCATCCTCCATGCCGGCTTCGCCATCTCGGTCATGGACGCCGAGGAGGCCCGGGAGACCCTGCTCCTCTTCAAAGAGATGGCCGCCGCCTCCCGCCGATGAAGGAGCTCAGGGACCCGGCCGCCATCCGGAAGCTCCTCGGGGACATCGAAGAGAGGGCCAAGCGTCTCGCCCGCGCGCCGCGCCTGATGGAGGTGTGCGGCACCCATACGATGGCCCTGTTCAAGCACGGTCTGACGCCGCTTCTCGCCGAGGCCGGGGTCGAGATGGTCTCGGGGCCGGGCTGTCCCGTTTGCATCACTCCCAACGCCATCCACGAAGCGGCCATCGCCGCTCTGACGGGAACGGAGGGGCTGACCCTGGCCGCATTCGGGGACATGACCCGCGTCCCGACGCGGAAAGGCTCTCTGCAGACGGCCGTCCCGGCGCGCGGCTCGCGTCTGAGGCTCGTCTATTCGCCCGAAGAGGCCTTGGACGAGGCCCGGCGCGATCCGGCCAGGGACGTCGTCTTCTTCGGGGCCGGATTCGAAACCACCATCCCGGCCATCGCCTACACGGCCAAACAGGCCGCCGACGAGGGGCTGAAGAACTTCTCCGTCCTCCCGGCCCTTTGGCTGGTCCCGCCCGCCCTCAAGGCGGTCCTCGACGCCGGCGAGATCGCCGTCGACGGCTTCATCTATCCGGGGCACGTCAGCGCGATCATCGGCGCGGCTCCCTACGAGTTCGTCGCCCGCGACTACGGGATCCCCGGGGCCATCGCCGGCTTCGAGCCGGGCGACATCCTACTGGCCGTCCGGTCGGTGCTCGACCAGGCGGCCGAGGGCCGGCCCGAGGTCGCCCTCGAATACGCCCGGGCCATCTCGCGGGAAGGGAACGCCGTGGCCCGGAAGCTCATGGACGATGTTCTCGAGCCGTTCGACGCCGTTTGGCGCGGGCTCGGAAAGATCCCGAAGAGCGGCCTGAGGTTCCGGCCGGAGTATGCCGGTCTCGACGCCGGCCGGCGCTTCGGCGCCCCGGGGGACGAGGCGGGCTTGGACCTCGCCGGCTGCCGCTGCGGCGACGTCCTGCGCGGCGTCATCCGGCCCGAGGGCTGCAAGCTGTTCGGCAAAGCGTGCCTGCCCGACTCCCCTCTCGGACCCTGCATGGTCTCCTATGAGGGATCCTGCCTGATCCATTTCAAGTACGGACCCGTCCGGAGGGCCCGGACGTGAGCAAGGTCAGCCTGGAGCTCGGCAGCGGCGGCCGCCTGATGCGCGACTTCCTGGCCCGGACGATCGTGCCCGCGTTCGCCGATCCCCTGCTCGGCGAGCTCTCGGACGCCGTTCATCTTCCGGGCGGGATCGCCTTCACGACGGACAGCTACGTCGTCGACCCCCTCGTCTTCCCCGGCGGGGACATCGGCCGGCTGGCCGTCAACGGGACGGTCAACGACCTCGTCGTCGCCGGCGCCGAGCCGCGCTTCCTCTCGCTCGCCCTCATCCTCGAAGAGGGCCTGGATATGGGCGTCCTCGAGCGCGTCATCCGGTCGATCCGGGACGCGGCCCGGGCGGCGAACGTCCGCGTCGTCACCGGGGATACGAAGGTCGTCCGCCGCGGCCAAGGGGACAAGGTCTACATCAACACGGCCGGCGTGGGGCGGTCCGTCGCCAAGCCCCGGCCCGGCCGGATCCGCCGGGGCGACAAGCTCATCCTGACGGGCACCCTGGGCGACCACAGCCTGGCGGTCATGCTCGCCCGCGGCGACTTCGGCTTGCGCTCGAACGTGCGGAGCGACTGCGCGCCGCTCCTCTTCCTTCTGCCCCTGTGGAAGGCCGGCGCCCTGTGGATGCGCGACGTCACCCGCGGCGGGCTGGCCACGATCCTTTCGGAGCTGGCCGAGCGTCTCCCCTATCCTGTTGTCGTCGAAGAAGATAAGATCCCGCTCTCGCGGCCCGTGCAGGCCGCCAGCGAGCTTCTGGGGATCGATCCGCTTTTTATGGCCTGCGAAGGGAAAGCCGTCGTCGTCGCGCCCGCCGCCAAGGCCGCGGAGATCCTCCGCCTCATCCGCCGTCAT
>Ga0154759_1056_pt2 | contig 26024 bp, 25 predicted proteins | sample Rifle2008BG16ft_FD_105767 | JGI IMG/M metagenome (GOLD analysis project Ga0154759, IMG submission 105767) | Candidatus Aminicenantes bacterium RBG_16_66_30 | reverse complement strand
GAAGGTCAGGTTGGAGAAGGGCGTCTGCCAGCCCCAGCGGCAGGGGACGTTGAGGCCGAAGATGAGCTTCTGCATGTCCTGCTTGACGTCCTCGTAGCTGAGGTTGTCGTGGCGGACGAAGGGGGCGAGAAGGGTGTCGACGCTCGAGAAGGCCTGGGCCCCGGCGAACTCGGCCTGCATCGTCCCGATGTAGTTGACCATGTGGAGGGTCAGCGTGTCGAGGTGCTTGGCCGGATTGGAGTGGACCTGGTTGGGGACGTGGCCGAAGCCCTTGCGGATGAGGTTCTCGAGGGACCAGCCGGCGCAATAGCCGACGATGGGATAGCTCAGGTCGTGGATGTGGAACTCGCCGTCCTCGTGGGCCCTCTTGGCCCGCTCGGTGTAGATCTGGTTGAGGGCGAAGTTCGACAGGACCTCGCCGGAGACGCGGGCGTTGAGGCCGGCGAAGCTCATGACGCCCTCGTTCGAGTTCTCGCGGATCTTCCAGTCGGCGTTGCTCAGGTAGTCCTTGACCAGGCGCTCGAGGTTGAGCCCGATGCGCTTGGCCTCGCGGATGCCCTTGTGCTTCTCGCGGTAGAGGATGTAGGACTTGGCGACGTCATGGTAGCCCTGCTTCATCAGGACCATCTCGACGATGTCCTGGATCTGCTCGACCGAGGGGATCGTGTAGCCGCCGAACTTCTCCTCGATCATGAAGCAGACGATGTCCGAGGCCGTCTTGGCGATGGCCCGCTCGGTGATGCCGTGCGACTGCATCGCCTTGAAGACGGCGTTGGTGATCTTGTCCTGGTTGAAATCCGCGACCGTTCCGTCCCGCTTTTTGATCCTGCCGACCGCGCTGACCATCGGATGTCTCCTCCTTCTTCTCGGTCCGGCTCACAAACCTGGGAATCTTGCCTGTGACGTGCTACAATCAACCCTTCCTGAAACCATGGCAAAACTAAAAAGCCTTTCGGCTCTTATCCCATATCTTGTGGAGCAAGTCCCCGGAAAATACCAAATGTTGTATTTTCCGAGCAGACTCTACACCCTGGAAAAAGCCTTGTCAAGGCCTTTTCCGGAGTTTTTTTAATTTCCCGTCACGTTCGTGAGGCGGACATGAGAACCATCGAGATCCGGACCCCCGCGAAGGAGGCTTTCGTCGATCTGACGGCCGAAGTCGTGCGGCTCGTGGCTGCTTCCGGCATCGCGGACGGCTTGTGCGTGGTCTTCGTCCCTCATACGACGGCGGCCGTGACCATCAACGAGAACGCCGACCCGGACGTCAAGTCCGACATCCTCATGGCCCTGCGGAAAGCCGTCCCGGATTCGCTCCCGTACGAGCACGCCGAAGGCAACTCCCCCGCCCACGTCAAGGCCAGCCTGGTCGGTTCGTCCGTGGCGGTGATCGTCTCCGGCGGGCGGCTTCAGCTCGGCACGTGGCAGGGCATCTGCTTCTGCGAGTTCGACGGCCCGCGCGCCCGGAAGGCCTGGGTCCAGATCCTCTAGAATTCCAGCCCGAGCTTATGCAGCTCCGCCGCCAGATCCGTCTCCGGCGTGTAACGGACTCCGGCGAGGCCGGCGGCGGCGGCGCCCTTGACGTTCTCCTCCATGTCGTCGATGAAGACGCACTCGGCCGGCTCCGAGCCGGCCAGCCGCGCCGCCGCGAGGTAGATGGCGGGGTCGGGCTTGAGCAGCTTGAGCTCGTACGACAGGACGTAGCCGTCGAAGAAGAGGATCTCCGGAAAACGTCGCCTGACGAAGCCGAACCGTTCGGGATCTGTGTTCGAGAGAAGCAGTGTCCTATAGCCCGCGGCTTTGACCCGGGCGAGGAGGCCGATCACCGGGGGGATCGGGGTGAAGATGTCGTTGTAGATCTCGTAGAAGTCGCCGTAGGCGATGTCCGCTCCGACGAGGGCCGTGACCCGCTCGTGGAAGCCGGCCGGGGTCACAACGCCGCCGTCGAAACGGCGGATGAGCTCGAGGTCGCCGTGGACGAGAGCCTTGACCTCTCCGAAGGGCTTCCCGGCCCGGTCCGCCAGCTTGCGGAGGAAGATGCCGTTGTCGAACCAGAGGACGACGCGGCCCAGGTCGGAGACGACGGTGCGGATCATGGAGGTCTCTTATAACAGAAACCGGACCCCTGGGCAAACGGCGGTCCACTCGTGTTGACATACGGACGCGCGTTTTATAGACTGATATCATCACGGGAAGGAGGGACCATGCCCGCTAAGAGAACGACCCATCGCAGCTCCAAGGGGACCAAGCTCTACGCCGTGCGCGACAGCAAAGGCCGTTTCGTGGACATCCAGACCTACAAGCGCGCCCACGCCGCCGACATGAGGCGGAAGAGCAAGGCCGAAACGGCTAAAAAGCCCTAGTAACCCTCGCAGAGCTTTGCATCACCTGGACGGATAGCCCGTCCGCGCTCAGACGATATCCGGGAGGTCGTACTCCCCGAGCCGGAGAGGGTATCGGCCGTATTCCCGGACCAGGTTGACAACGTACTCGTAGTTCCTCGCGGAGACGTTGCCCGGCACCGAGTGGTCGGACTGGAAAATGAAGCCGCCGCCCTTGGCCGCGTTGAGCTTGGTGAGGACGGCGCGCCGGAGCTCCTCCTCCGACCCGTGCGCCCAGGTCAGGACGTCCATGTTCCCGCAGAAAGCGATCTTGTGGCCGTACTGCCGCCGCAATTCCACGACGTCCAATCCGGCTTTGGCCTCGAGAGGGTTGTAAGCGTCGACACCGACCTCGATGAAATCTCCGAAGATCGGCCGGACGTTGCCGCAGCCGTGATAGATGACCGGCAGGCCGTGGGCGTGGCACTCGTCGACAAGGGCTTTGACCACCGGCTTGAAGTGCTTCCGCCAGTATTCGGGCGAGAAGAAGAGGTTCTTGCGGTAAGCCACGTCCCCCCAGATGACCAGGCCGTCGAGAAGGCCGCCCGCGGCCCGGATCTGGGCCTTGGCGATCCCCAGCGCGAACTCGCCGAGCCTCTCGACGAATCGCCCGACCTCGTCGGGGTGGAGCCCGATCCAAAGCATGACGTTCTCGAGGCCGACGATCCGCCAGAGCATCTCCTGGGCCTCGCAGACGCTGCCGTAGACGGGGATCCACGGGTGAAGGGACCTGACCGTCTCGACCCACGGCGGGGAGTCCCTGGCGAAGCCGTCCCCGACCCCGGCGATCTGGTTGTCTCCGGCGGCGAAATAACGGCGGCCGTCCCCGGGCTCGTCGAACCGGAAGGCCTTCATCTTCTCGACCGTGTCCGTGTCGAAGGCGAGAAAGGCCGGCATCGGGTCGGCGAAGTTCTTCCGGATCACGGCCTCGAAGCCCGTCCGGACGATCACATGTTCGGCCGTCTCCTCGAGCGTCTCGAAGGCCCGGATGTGCGGGTCCATATTGGGCACGGTGACGATCCAATCGAGGTCGTAATATTTATAGATGTCCGTGCCGGCGGGAAGGCCCAGCTCCTTTCGCCACCGCTCGATGAAGCTCCCCCAGAAGAAATCGCTGAGGGGGACGCGGTCCGCTTCCCGGTGATGGAGCGTCCTGTCCATCCGGTCGAGCTTGGCGCGGCAGCCGGCCGAGCGATCCATCCCTCTCTCCCGCGTCAATCCGTGTGGAAGACCTCTTCCATCTCGGCCCACCATTCGCCCTCGGCCCGGGCCGGCGGCGGCTCCTGCATGGGCATCATGATCTTCCACCATTCCTGGGTCTTGGGATCGGCGGCCATCCTGGCCATATCGGCGGCGTAATCTGTGCCGTGATATTCGAAATAGGCGAAGAGGACGCCTTTCCAGTGGAAGATGGAATAATTGCGGATGTGACACCGGCGGATCGTCTCCAGGACCTCGGGCCAGACCTTGGCATGGTAGGCCTTGTACTCCTCGAAGCTCTCAGGCTTGACGCCGATGAGCTGACCGAATCTCTTCATGGCCGCGTTCTCCCTTCTTCTAATGCACGACGACCTTCGGCCCCGCGTCCAGCACGTGCCCTTCGCGGCGGTCGGCCCGCTTGAGAAGGAGCGCGAACATCAGCCCGACGAGGCCCAGGCTGGCGAACATGACCTGGCTCCCGGCGTAGCTCCCCGTCTTGTCGCGGAGCAAGCCGTTGAGGAGCGGGAAGAGCCCCAGGCCGATATTCTGGATGGCCGTCATGAGCCCGAAGGCCGTCCCGACCCGTTCCGAGCGGACGATGAGCGGCACGGACGGCCAGAGGGCCGCCGGGACGAGGACGAAGGCGAAGCCGAGGAGGATCATCGGATAGACCGGATAGATCCTCGTCAGGCCCATGGCCAGGTGGCAGGGGATGAGCAGGAGCGAGCCGGCGATCATGAACGTCGCCCTTTTCCCCACCCGGTCGACGAGCCGCCCGGCGAAAGGCGCCAGGAGCATCGAGGCGAAGATGATGATGCTGGTGATACCGCCGGCCGTGCTGAAGATGTGGAGGAGGTTGTTGAAGACCTGGGTCAGGAAGCCGCCGGCCGCCGCGGCCGTCCGGGCGATCCCCCACTTCGTCACGAAGAAGTCCGTCGACAGGCTCTGGAAGGGGAAGATGGCCGCGTAGAAGGTGAAGCAGAGCGCGGTGACGTACCAGAAGGTCGGCTTGAACTCCTTGATGTCCTTGAAGACGATCTTGTCGCCGGCGCTCTCGTCGCGCAGGTTGAGGGCCTTCTCGCCGCGCTTGTCCAGGACGATATAGAAGAGGTTGCCGACGAACGAGAGGGCGCAGGCCAGGACCGCGGCCAGGAGGGCGTAACGGAAGCTCCCGAAGTAGCTCGAGAAGAGCTCCCCGGTATTGAAAGCGAAGAGGGACCCGAGACGGCTGACCGTCAGCTGGACGCCGAAGGCCATGGCCAGCTCCTTGTTCTTGAACCAGCGGGCCAGCATGGCGCTCTGGGCGACGACGAGGGGCTCGGAGCCGGCCCCGAAAACGAACCGGCCCAGGAAGATCAGCGGGATGGACTTGGCCTGCCAGACGATCGCCGCGCCGGCGAAGACGAGGACCGAGAAGATGATGCTGGCCTTGCGCGTCCCCAACCGGTCGATGAGCATGCCGCCGAAAAGGACGACGAGGATGGCGGCGATGCTGTACATCGTGTTCATCGTCCCGACGGTCGCCCGGGACGCCCGGAGCTCCTCGATGAGCGACGGGGCGATGGCCCCGATGATGTCGTAGGCGAAATAGCTCCCGAACGACAGGGAGGAGATGAAGAGGAGGTTCACGAACCGGTAGATCGGCCGGGTCGGGTGGAAGAAGCCAACGGGCGCGGCGGTCCTCTCGGCGTTGGTCATGGGCGGTCCCTCCGGTCCCCTATCTTCCGGAATCCGGTAAAAATAATCAAGCCGCTTTATCCCGCGGCCGGGCTGCTGGTATAATCCTCTTTGCCGGAAAGGGGTTTGGCCATGAGCATGCACGCGCGCGACATCCGGATCATCCATGCGGAGCGTTTGGCTCCCGAGCTCGACCGCTGCCTCCGCGGCCTCGAGGCCGATGCGATCGTCCGGCGCATCTGGGAGCGCGATGGGACGGTCTGGAAGCCCGAGGACCGGGAGATCACAAACCGGCTCGGCTGGCTCGACTCGCCCGGGGCGGCCGCGAAGATCCTCCCGGATCTCCGGGCTTTCGCGGCCTCGATCCGCGGCCTGGGGCTGAAGCGCGCGGTCGTCCTGGGCATGGGCGGATCGAGCCTGGCCCCGGAGGTCTACGCCCGCCTTTTCGGCTTGGAGCCCGGCGCCCTCGACCTCGAGGTCCTCGACACGACGGAACCGGAGACCGTGGCCGCGGCCGCGGGGCGGCTCGCCGCGGACAAGACCCTTTTCATCGTGTCCTCAAAATCGGGGACGACGGCCGAGGTCGCCGCCCTGCTCGCCTTCTTCTTCGACCGGGCCGGCCGCAAGCTCGGGGCCGGACACGCGGGCAGCCGCTTCATCGCCATCACCGACCCGGGGACGCCGCTCGAGGCCCTAGCCCGGGAGCTTCGGTTCCGGCAGATATTCCTCGGCCCGCCGGACGTCGGCGGGAGGTTTTCCGCCCTCTCCGTGTTCGGCCTTCTCCCCGCCGCTCTCGGGGGGGTCGACCTCGATAGCCTCCTCGGGCCGGCCCGGGCGACGGCCGAGATCTGCCGCGTCGAACCCGCCGCCAGGAACCCGGGGGCCCTGCTCGGCGCCGTCCTGGGCGCGGCAGCCCTCAAGGGCGTGGACAAGCTGACCTTGCTCCTGCCGCAACGCCTCAAACCCCTGGCCGGGTGGCTCGAACAGCTCGTCGCCGAGAGCACCGGGAAAGAGGGCCGGGGCATCGTCCCCGTCGTCGAGGACAGGCCCGGGCCCGCCGAAAGCTACGGCGGCGACCGTCTGTTCGTGGAGATCGGAGCGCCGGAGGAGGCGGGCCCAAGGCCGGCCGTCCGGACCCCTGAAGGGCTCACCTCGCCCCTCGTGCGACTCGCGCTCGACGACCCCTACGAGGTGGCCGGGCACTTCTTTCTCTGGGAGTTCGCCACGGCCGTCGCGGGACATATCCTGGGGATCAATCCGTTCGACCAGCCCGACGTCGAGTCGACCAAGAAGAGGACACGGGAGGTCCTGGCCGCCGCAGGCCCGGCCGTTCCGGACCGCCCGCTTGCCGCCGGCGGGCTCCGCGTCGCCGGGGCGGGGATGTCCGAGGACCCGGCCGTCGCCGGGCCCGGCTTCCTGCGCGACAGCCGCGAGGCGGAATATCTGGCCTTGTTGGCCTTCCTGCCCAGGCGGCGGGCGATCGAAGATCTCCTATCTGGGCTGGCCGCCAGTCTGCGTCTCAAGACCGGCCTGCCCGTCACCGTTGGCTTCGGCCCTCGCTATCTGCACTCGACGGGCCAGCTCCATAAGGGTGACGGCAACAAGGGCCTGTTCCTGATGCTCGTCCCGGCCGCCCTGCCCGGGCTGGCCATCCCTGCCGTCCCGGGGATTACGCGCCCGGCGGAGGATTTCGCCGCGCTGTTCCGGGCCCAAGCCCGGGGGGACGGGATGGCCCTCGCGGAGAAGGGACGCCGTGTCCTGACGGTCGAGCTGGCGAGCCCCCTCGAGGCGGCTCTCGGAAAGCTGGCCTCCCTCTTGGGATAAAAAAAAGGGACGGCCATCGAGGCCGTCCCCGGTTCGTTCCGCGCGGAATGATCAGTACAGGCCGGCGCCCACGACGTCGGCGTGGAAGATCGCCTTGGTCTTCGTCCGTTCCCGTCTCTCGACGCTGTCCTTGATCTTGAGGGTGAACCAGAACTCGTCGAAGAGCCGGAGCTTTTGGATATAGTAGTTCGAATAGGTCGAGATGGAGTCGACGATGATCCTGGCGATCTCCTTGCCCTTGTCGTCGGAGAGCACGATCGCGTTCACGTCGCCCTTCTGGAGCTGGCCGTAGACCTTGCCCTGCCCCTTGCCCTCCCACTCCTCGGGCTTGTTGAGGCCGGTGATGGTCAGGGCCGGAACGGCTTCGCGGACCTTCATCTCCACGAAATCCTCTTCCTGGAACTCCTGGCTGCGGGTGTAGATCGTCTGGCCGGGGCCGGTCTCGGCGCTGTCGACGAGGAAGACCGGAGGATGGTCCGTGAGCAGGTTGCCCTTGACCTTGATCGTCTTGCCGACGACGGTGGCGGCGTCGAAGCCGGGCAGGACGAGGTCGAAGCCCGAGGCCGTCGAGAGGTACAGGTACCGTCCGAGGCCCGCCCGGACCGTCCCCTCGAATTCGGTCACGATCTTCTGGGCCTCCGCGGCGGGCGACTCGGCCGCTTTCTTCTGGCAGGCCACGGAGCCGGCGAGCCCGGCAAGGACGGCCAGGCTTAAGATCATGATCCCTATTCTCTTGGCTGAACGCATTGGAACTACCTCCATATGTCGAACGCGCGTCCGGAAATCTCCTTCCCGAACGAGGAGTAATTTATACCATCGCGGCCCCGAATTGTAAAGAAAAAATTGGGCCGGGGGCGGCCCCGGCCGGAGGGAAGAATCTATGAGATAACCGGCGCCGGGCCGGTTCCGTTCAGCCTTTCCTCTTCACGCCGCCGGACTTGGACGACGAGCCCGAGGATCGGGAAGAGGAGGATCCGGAGGACGAGGACCCCGAGCGGCCGGAGGAGACCGAACGGCCCGCCCCCGACGATCCGCTCGACCTCGGCGCGCTATAGGACCTTCCCGAAGAAGAGCCGCTCGATCGGGGCGCGCTATAAGAACGGCCCGAGGACGCGCTCGACGCCCGCGGCGCGCTCATCGTCCGGCCCGAGGAGCCGCCCGACCGGGAGGGCGCGGAATAGGAGTTGCGTGAAGGTGACGAGGACGGCGCGCGGGAAGAGCTCGGTCGGGAATACGAAGGTGACGTCGACCGGGAGGGCGACGCCACGGAGCTCCCGGATCGCGCCGAGGACGGCGCTCGGACCGCGCGCGAAGGGGTATAGGACGAGGAGCTCGAGCGGGCGGACGAGGACGGGCGGGAGACGGACGCCGACGGACGCGCCGAAGACGCCGCCGGGGCGCTCAGCCGCGACGGCGTTCGGGAGACGGTGGAGCGGGACGCGTAGGTGCGACTTTGAGACCTCCCGGAGGAGGATTCGGAGCGGGCCGCGGCGGGATACTTCTTGATGGTCTCGCCCTTGCGCGTCTCGGCGCTGCCGGAGCCTTTTCCTTCGCTCCGGTTTTGCGGCTCGCGCACGGCCCTGGGCTGGGCCGGCGCGGAGGCCTGGCCGTCCGGCCGCGAGATCCGGGAGGGTCCGCCCCCGGTCTCGGCCCCGCCGCCCCGGCGGGCGGAGGAGTCGTCCGTGGTCCGACGGCCCTCGGAAACGCGGGCCTGTTCACGGTCGCCGGAAGGACGTTGGCTGGGGGTGGGCCGGATGGCCCGGCCGCCGGGATCCGCGCCGCGGTTCCCGGAGACGCCGGACTGACCGCGGTCCTCGGGCGCCCGTTGGCTCGGATTGGCCCGGATGACCCGGGCGCCCGGATCCGAGCCGCGGAGGGACGGCCGCGAAACGGCGCCGCGGTCCCCCGTCCGGCTCGGAGTATCGGCCGCGCCCGGTCTCATCCGCGAGGGCGACAGGGAATTCGAAGGGGCGACGGATCTCACGTCGTTCCGGCCGCCGGGACGGGCCGCGAGGGCCCGCTTAGCCTGGAGGGCTTGGGGCCGGGCGTTGTCCACGACCGGGCGGAGGGAGGGCTGCTCGGCCCGGAACTCCACCCTGTCGATGCGTCCGCGCTCGGCGGCGCCGAGCTGGCGGCGGGACAGGTCGCGGGCCTGAAGCTGATCGCGGCGGACGACGGTCATGGCCCGGTTATGGGGGGAAAAGAAACGATCGTAGTGACGGTCGTAGAAATGATTGTCGACGAGCAGGACCGGCCGGTTGTACCAGCTGAGGGGGGCCCAGCCGATGTGATCGTTGTTCCACCACCAATGGACCCAGGCCGGACCCCAGTGATGCCGGGGGATCCAGTACCAGCCGAGGCCGAAGCGCCAGTGCCAGCGGCCGTAGTGGTAGACCGCCCAGCCCCAGGGCTCCGAGGATACCCAGGTCCAGCCGATGACGGGGTACCAGACCCAGCGGCCGTAGAGGTAAGGCCGCCAGTCGACGTGAGAAACGCGGGGGACCCAGACGTTCCCGTAGCCGCGCTCGTAAACCCACTCGCCGTTCTGGTCGAGCTCCTCTTCATACTCCTCGATCTCGGACGGGAGGTACTGGCTTCCGCTGTTCGCGGTGAGGAGCGCGTCCCGCGAGCCGTTCCAGGTGTCGAACCCGTCCTCGCGGCCATCGGCGTATTGCGGATCGCCGAGGAGCCGGCCGTCGGCGGCGGTCACGGTCTCGTTGGCCCGGACGAGGACGGAGCCGTCCTCGGCGGCCGCTTCGAGGCTGCCCTCCCGGACGGAGGCCTGGGTCTCCCGGTCGATCCTAACGTCGAACCGGTAGAGCCCCTCCTCGAGGACGTAGAAAGAAGCGTCGGGAGTATGGACTTCGATGCCCTTGTCCACGGCGAGCCGGCTCACCCGGAGATAGGCGCTGCCTTCGGTGAGATGCAGCTTGATGCGTTCGTCCCCCTCGGTGGGCAGGACGGCGAATTCGATCCTGGTGTTGTCGTCGAGGCGGAGGTAGTTCCGGCGCCCGAAGTGGATCTCGGCCTGGCCGCTGTCGGTCCCCATCTTGTCGCCCTGGATCAGCGCGAGGTTGACCTCGCCCTTCTCATATCCCAGGTCTGAGGCCCTCTGGACATAGACCGTGCCGTTGACGTAGCTCAGGCGGGCGAAGCTGTAAGGATAGAACCCGTCATCCTGCGCCTGGAGGCCGAAAGGCACAAAAACGATGAGAGCGGCCGCCAGGAGCGAAGCCTTTATCATCGTCTTGTTCATCTTCTTTCTCCTTCCGACCCCTTATAAAGCAACTATCGTGCCATCCCGGTCCGCCAGGGGAAAACGGGCCCCTCGTCCTCCCGAGAGGACAGCCGGGGAAGGATATAAGGAAACGGGGACACGCCGTGTGGAGATAAAGAAAAAGGGACACGTTGGGGAACCTGGGCACAAGTCCCCGTTTGGACGTGTCCCCTCTCGAGACGTATTACCGGTCCCGCCAGCGCCGGAGGAGCTGGCGATGGCGCAGCGCCCGGAGCAGGGCCATCCGCTCCGGTCCGAAGCCGGGGGCCATGAGCCGGCCCGGACCCCGGACACCCATGCGGCCGAGGGCCATCGGGCCACGCCGGCCCATCCCCGGACGGTTCGCCAGCCTCTGGCGGAAGGTCTTCATCTTCTCCAGCTGGTCGGGGGTGAAGATCTTCTCCCTCGCGATCCGGTTCCGGAAATCCGCCTTCTCCCGCTCGGCGCGGAGCTTGGCTGTCCGGTCGATCAGCCCGTCGAGCTTGGCCTGGTTCGCCTGGGGATCCTTGGCCAGCTCACGCCTCTCGGTGCCGAGCTTGGACATCTCGTCGCGGAACGCCCTGGCCTCCTCCATCCTGGCCTTGCGGAAGTCCGCCAGGGCCTTCTCCTGCTCGGGGGCCAGGTCGAGGGCCTCCCGGGCGAGCATCCTCCCGGGCCGCTCGCGCCTCGCCGGCGGCGGGGTCTTCGCTTCCTGGGCCGCGGCGATGGCCGGGAAGATCAGGGCGGCCACGAAGGCGAGGGCCGCCGCGCCGATGATCAGCTTTCTTGATATCTTTCTCATGATGGACCTCCTATCGTCATTACATCCCTTTAGACGACGGACAAGCAAAAAACTTTGAAGTAGGACGGTCCCTTAGCGGTGGCGGAGGCGGTCCAAGGTGACGGCGATGACGATGATCGCGCCGATGATGATCTCCTGGATATAGTTCGGCCAGCCCATCATCGTGCAGCCGTTGCGGAGGAACGACATGATCAGGACGCCGATCATGGTCCCGAGAATGCTGCCCTCGCCGCCGCTCAGGCTGCCGCCGCCGATGACGACGGCGGCGATGATGTCGAGCTCGAGCCCGACGGCCACCGTCGGGTCGCCGACCGTGAGCCGGGAAAACTCCATAACCCCCGAGAGGCCGCAGAAGAGCCCGGCGAGCGCGTAGACCAGGACCTTGACCCGGTCCGTCCGGATGCCGCAGAGCCGGGCCGTGGCCTCGTTCGACCCGACGGCGAAGACGTGCCGGCCGAAGACCGTGGACCTCAGGACGACGGCCAGGACGACGGCGAAGACGATGACGATCCAGACCCCCGGCGCCAGGAGCAGCCAAGGGGGATGGGGCGTCTTGGCCATGAGCTCGTTGACCCAGGTCATGGGCGCGTCGATCTTCTGGTTGCCGGCGATCCACTTGGCCGCGCCGCGGGCGATGCCCATCATGCCCAGCGTGACGATGAACGGGACGAGGCGCAGCCGCGTCACCAAGGCCCCGTTCGCCAGGCCGACGAGGCCGCCGGTCGCGACGCCGAGCGCGACCGCGGCCAAGGGGGGCAGGCCCGCGTTGACGGCGTAGGCCGCGATGACGCTCGACAGGGCGATGTTGGAGGCCGCCGAGAGGTCGATGCCGCCGCTGATGATGATCAGGGTCATGCCCAGCGCGCCCAGGGCCACGATGACCGACTGGGTGGCGACGCTCTTGAGATTGGCGAACCTCAAGAAGCGGCCCTGGACCTCGGGGATCAGGGCGAACAGGGCGATGACGAGGAGCAGCCCGATGAAGGGGCCGAAGAAGTTCAGGGCCTTCGACAGGCGGTCCCGGTGTTGACGGCTCATGCGGAGCTCCTTGGGCTCGACGGTGCGGTCCGGGGGGCCCGGCCGACGGTGGCCGCCGCCATGAGCGACGTGGCGTCCCACTCGGCGACGGGCCGGGATTCGACGAGAGCGCCCCGGTGGAACACGGCGATCGTGTCCGAGATCCCGAGGAGCTCCGGAAGATAGGAGCTGACGAAGAGGACGGCCTTGCCCTCGCGGGCGAGCTCGCCGATCCACTCGTAGATCTGGCTCTTGCTGACGACGTCGATGCCGCGGGTCGGCTCGTCGAGGAGGAAGACCCCGGCCTTCTGATGGAGCAGCCGGGCCAGCGCGACCTTCTGCTGGTTCCCGCCCGAAAGGTCCGCGACCGGCTGGGCCGGTCCCCGGGCTTTGATCTGGAGCTTCTCGATCCAGGAGGAGGCTCCCCGGCGCTGGAGGGACGGGCTCAGGAGGCCCCCCCGGCGGTAAGGAGTGAGATCGCTCAGGGTCATGTTGTCGGCCACTGACATGCTGAGGGCCAGGCCCTCCCCCTGCCGGTCCTCGCTGAGGAGGCCGAGGCCGCGGCCGATCCGGGTCCAAGGCGTCCGCCCCGCCAGCGCTTCGCCCGAGACGACGATCGCGCCGCCCTCGACCTCGTCCAAGCCGAACAGGGCGCGCAGCATCTCCGTACGGCCGGAGCCGATGAGCCCGGCGATGCCGAGGATCTCGCCCCGGGCCAGGGTCAGGCTGATCGGCGCGGCCATGCGCGCCCCCTTGAGGCCGTCGAGGGAGAGCACGGTCTCCCCGAGGGTGTGTTCGACCCGGGGGATGAGCTGGGTGAGCTCCCGGCCGACCATGAGCTGGATGATGTCCTCGAGCCGGGTCCCCTCCATCCTCCCCGAGCCGACGCTCCGGCCGTCGCGCAGGACCGTGTAGCGGTCGGCCACCCGCTGGACCTCCTCGAGGAAATGACTGATGTAGATAACGCTGACGCCCTGGTCCCGGAGCCGCCGGATGATCTCGAAAAGCCGCTGGCTGTCCTCGAGCGGGAGCGAGCTCGTCGGCTCGTCCATGACCAGGATGCGGGACTCGTTGAGGAGGGCCCGGGCGATCTCGACGACCTGCTTGACCCCGACGCTCAACCGGCCGACGGGAGCGTCGCGGGGGATCTCGGGGTGGCCGACGAGCTCGAGGGTCTCGCGGACCTTCCTCCTCATGGCCTCGCGGTCGAGCCACCCGGCCCGGTGGACCTCGCGGCCGAGCACGACGTTCTCCTCGACCGTCATATGCGGGGCCAGAGTGAGCTCCTGGTAGATCATGGCGACGCCCGAGCGGAGGCCGTCGAGGGGGCCGGACGGGGCGTAGGGCCGGCCGTCGATCTCCATCCGGCCGGCGTCGGGCGCGAGGGCGCCGGAGAGGACCTTCATCATGGTGCTCTTGCCGGCGCCGTTCTCGCCGATGAGGGCGTGGACTTCGCCCCGGCCGAGCTCGAAGCTGACACCGTCGAGGGCCCGGGTCGCGCCGAAGCTCTTGCTCACCCCTGACATGCGGAGAACGGGGGGGGCGGCGGGTCCGGGGATCATCAGTCGTCGATCAGGGTGAGGTCGGGCGAGAGGAGGGCCCGGATCTCCGGGGCGTCCATGTTGTCGAGCGTGGCCAGGACGACCCCCGTGTCGATGATCTTCTCGACGGGCTCGCCGCGGAGGTGGGCCACGATGGTCTTGACGCCGAGATAGCCCATCTTGTCGGGGTTCTGGAGGACCAGGCCCTGGATATGGCCGTCGCGGAGGCCTTGGATGAGCTTGGGAGAGCTGTCGAAGCCGACGAAAACGACCTTGCCCGCGAGCCGGGATTCCTGGAGGGCCCGGAGGGTCCCGAACGTGCTCGATTCGTTGGGCGCGAAGACACCCTCGACATCCGGGAAACGGCTGATGAGGTTCTCGGCGAGCTGATAGGCCGTCTCGGTCGTCGCCCCCGCGTACTGGTCCTGGACGAGAAGGACGAGACCCGGGAATTCCTTCTTGACCGTGTCATAGAACCCGGCCTCCCGCTGGACGGTGCTGGCCGAGCCCTCCTGGTAGCGGATGAGGAAGATGCGGCCCTGGCCGCCGAGGAGCTCGCCGAGCCGGCGGGCGGCCAGGACGCCGCCCTTATAGTTGTCCGTAGAGACGTAGCTCACGTAATCGCTCCCCTGGAGGGCGGAGTCGATGATGACGACCGGGATCTTCTCCCTCACGGCGTCCCGGACGGGACGCATGAGCGCCCGGTCGTCGAGCGGGGCCAGGACGATGCCGTCGACGCCCCGGCTGATGAAATCCTCGACCACGGTGATCTGCTGGGCCCGGTCGTCCTCCTTCTGGGGGCCCTTCCAGAGGATCTCGACGCCGAGCTCCCGGGCGGCCCGGGCGGCCCCGGCGTGGATGGATTTCCAGAACTCGTGGGTCGTTCCCTTGGGGATGACCGCGAGCGAAAGCGCCTTCGCCCCGCCTGAGGCGGAGGCGTCGGAGGTCTTCTTGCCGCAGGCCGCGAAGGCCAGAGCCAGGCAAAGGCCGGCGATCAGGACCTTGGAAGCTGGGGGTCTCATGGCCTCAGTATACCCAAGAGGCGGGGACCGGTCAAAGACGCCTCGAAAAAAAATAGGGCGGAACCACCGTCGGGCCAAGCGCCCGAGGTGGCTCCCCGCCCCGGCCGGGGACCGGCGTCCCCGGCGACCTTCTCCGGCTAAAAGCGCCTTACTTCTTCTTCAGGATGGGCATCCCCGTCTTGGTCGTCTCCTGGACCATGTAGGCTTCGGGGACCGCGTCGAGGGCGCCGGGACGGACGTCGCGGGCGAAGAAGTAAATCGTCTGCTTCCGTCCGCCCTTCAGCAGGACGTCCTTGGAGTGCAGGAAGTAGCTGACCCCCTTCGAGTTCTTGAATTCATAAGCCATGTCTATAACCTCCGTAAGGAATTATGGACCGTGTCAGAACCTGTAACCCAGATTGATGCCGAAGAGATGGGCCTGCGTCTTGAACGTACCCTGGAGGAACGCGGGCAGCTCCGGCCTTGCGCTCGTCCGTTTCCGGAAATGCTCGAACTGATAGGCGACATCGAGGGTCAGCCGCCCGAGCGTGTAGCCGAAGCCGGCCGTCAGGGCCAGCCGGTCGGCGTCGGGAAGCGACGAATCCATGGTCGCGGCCGGCTGGGGCGTCTTGTCGTAGACGACCCCGCAGCGCAGGGCCAGCCGGTCGGAGGCCAGGTATTCGAGGCCCGTCCGGAAGATGAAGCTGTCCTTCCACAGGGTCGGGACGGTGAGGTCCTCGGACAGGGCCAGGTCGGGGACCTCGATGTGGAAGGTGTATGATTCGTACGAGCTCCAGAAGACATAGTGGAGGTCGACCGCCCAGACGAGTGCCTTGGACAGGTCGAACGACAGGCCCATGGTCACGATGTCGGGGAAGGCGAAGCTCGTCTCGCCCGTCCCTTCGAACGGCGCCGGGAACGTCGGGACGTCCAGGGAGACGGTTCCGGAGTAGTCCAGGGTGAAACGGCTGCGGTAATTCAGCCCGAACCGGAAGCCGTCGCCACGATAGAGGAGGCCGGCATTGAACCCGAAGGAGGTCCCGTCCGCGGAAACGGACGACGGGACGTCGGCCGTCACCTCGCCCAAGTCCATCCGCTGGGTGATGGACTGGGTCAGCTCGGACATGATGAAGGAGACGCCGAGGCCCAGGGAGAACCGTTCGCTGAGCTTGAAGGCGACGGCCGGATTGATGAACAGCGTCTCCATTTCACCGGAGGTCCCCAGGTAGCGCCAAGGGAAGCTCTCCGGCTCCGGCCAGGTGATGCCCAGGCCGTAGGGGGCGAAGACGCCCAGCCCGACGACCGCCTTTTTCGAGATGGCGTGGGTCAGGTAGACATTGGGCGGGGCGAAGACCGCGTTCTCCTGGTTGTACGAAGGCGCTCCGGGATAGTCGGGGAAGTCGACCGAGCCGCGGGGGACGATGATGGTGGCGCCGCCCATGACCCTCGTCCCGTCGAGCCAGGCGATGCCCGCGGGATTGTGCCAGAGCGCCGAAGGGTCCTTGGCCAGGCTGGCGAAGGCCCCGGCCATGGCCATGGCCGCGGCGCCGTGCTCGTAGATCAGGAATCCCGAGCCCCGGGCCGCGGGGGCCGAGACGAGAAGCAACGCCGTCGCGAGCACGAGCGTTGTCGTCCTTCTCATCTAAGCCTCCTCCGTGGGCCGATTGACGATTGACCGATTGCTGAGCGCTTGGGAGCTCAGTCGAATGATATTACTCCTGTCCGCCTGGGTCAACTATTATAAGAAAAATCCCCTGATGTCAAGCCGTTAGCGGCAGGGGCCCGGCGGCGTCACTGGATGAAATCGACCGGAGGCGGCAGGTCCGACGGGATGATCGTCCCATACGATTCCTCATAGCGCTTGATGTTCGCCTGCAGGGCTTCGAGGAAGCGCTTGGCGTGGGCCGGGCTGACGATGATCCGTGCGACGAGCTTGCCGAAGGGACCGTCGGGGAAGAGGAAGGCGAAGTCGAACAGGAATTCCTCGCGGGAATGGCGGATGGCGGCCAGGCTGGCATACTGGCCGAGCGCGACCGCCTCGTCGACCTTGATCTCGACCTTTTTCGGATCTTGTTTGGGGTCCATGGTCCCTCCCGATTCCAAATATCCCTTCCATTCTGGGGCGAAAGGGCAAAAAAATCAATAGGATGCAGGGCCGGAAAGAAAAAAGCGAAGAAAGCGAAAAAAACCCTTTACATCGAGGATACGGGTGCTATAATGATAGTGGCTTTCTTGCGCGGGCTGGGGAAAGCCCCCACCTTTTTGGTTCCCATCATCAACCCCCCTTTTGCTGACAACAGCCCGCACTTCTCCTCACACGGGACATCAGATAAGAAATATCACACGCTGGGGGGCGGCGGGGGATCCGCCGGCGGACGTCAATCCGCGTAGTAAAGGATGGTCTTCAGCACGGCCGCCTCGCAGACCCTGCAAAAGGGTTTCGTCCCTTTGGTGAACATCAGGCAGTCGAGCTCGGGGCGATAAAGGCCCTTGGCGGCGTAGCCGGCGCCCTCGAAGGCCCCGACCTGGCCCCAGAACTTGCTGGCGCGGAGGAACGCATCGATCTTCTCGGCGTGCTCCCGCGACATCCGCTCGGACTCCTCCTCGGCGCGGGCGATATCGGCCGCGGCCGCCCCTCCCCGCTTCATCGCCGCGATCCGGGCGTTCGTCTCGGCCCGGACCTTCTGGTAGGCGTTGTCCATGGCGTCGAACTCCGCCTTCTCCCAAAGGGTCGGCAGTCCGACCCCCGGGCTCACGAGGCTCCCCCATTTCACGGTCCCGGGCTCGAGAAGGGCCGTGATGTTCGGCTCGGCCGGCTCGACCCCGGCCGGATAGAACTCGTTGTAGGCGACCTGGGAGGTGTAATACTCGTCGCCGAGCCCGGCGAAGGAGTGGCCGAACTCGTGGAGAAAGAGGTACTCGTACCACTGGTTGTCGGTCGTGAACGTGCAATAGAGGTTGTAGATCCCGCCGCCGCCGTACCTCTTGTGGTTGACCATGATATACAGGGCGTCGTACGGGACGTGAGCGGCGATGTCGCGCAGGCTCTTGTTGTCCTCGGTCAGGAGGTAGCGCTCGGAGCCGAGCGAATCGAACGTCGCGCCGAGGGCGGTCGCCTTGAACGAGCCGTGGCTCGGCTCGTCGCAGCCGCTCTCCGGGGAAGGCTTGAACACCCCGGTGATGTTGAACTTGTCCCGGTGGGACCTGTACGGCTCGAGCTTGAAGAAGACGGCCGCGAAGCGGTCGAGGTCGGCCCGGAGCTTGGCCTCTTCTTCGGCCGTGTAGCCCTCGGCGACGATGGCCACGTCGACCTTGCGGCGGGGATCGCCGGACTTCAGGACCTCGAACACCTTGACCCCCGGGACGAGAGCTTCGCGGATGACCGTCATTGCGGCCGGATCGATGGTCTGGCTGAACAGGACCTTATAAGCGTTCTGCCGGTCCTTGCCCTCGACCGTGAATCGGACCGGCTTCTTCGGGTACGGGAGGAGGGCGGACTCGTGGTAGGTCCTCCGGATCCCCTGGAGGGCCGGGTCGGAGGTCTTGTATTCGCCGAAGTAGCTGTCGAAGCCCTTGCTGAAGATGAGCGTCCCGCCGGCCGCGTCGTAGACCTTGACGAGATAGCGGCCGAGGTTGAACGGGTCGATAAGGCGGGAGCGGCTGCCGGCCCAGATCCCCTGGTCATAGACCTGGTCCAGGGTGAGCGTCTCCTCGGAGGAGCTGCCGGCGTGGAAGGTGTCCACGCGCATGGTCCTGTCGACGAACCAGGCGTCGAAGGACGGCCCTTTCTGGGCCCGGGCGCAGCCGGCGATGAGAGCGGCCAGAGCGGCGACGGCGAGCAGGCGCTTCATGGGTCCCTCCCTCAGGACGGCCGGACGATCCGGCCGGCGGTCTCCTTGATGATCTTGAAGGCGGCGGCGGCCGTGATCGACGCGGGGTCGCGCGATGGATTGAGCTCGACGATGTCCAGGCCGACGATCCGGCCCTTGAGGGCCTGGATGACCTGGATGGCCTGCCGGGTCGAGAGCCCGCCCGGCTCGTGATGGGACACGCCCGGGGCGAAGGCCGGGTCGAGCGCGTCCATGTCGAAGGACACGTAGACCGGATGGGCGAACCGCAGGTGGAGCGTGTCCTGGATGTCCTTCATCTCGACCATCCGGACCCCGTACTTGAGGGCCCGGGCCCGGTGGGCGGCCGTGACGGCCCGGACGCCGACCTGGACGACGCCGGCGGCCAGGCCGTCGTCGAGGATACGGGCGAAGGGACAGGCATGCGACAGGCGGTCGCCGTAGAGGTCGTCGTAGAGGTCCGGGTGGGCGTCGAAATGGAGGACGTCGAGGGGCTTGTGGTGCCGGGCGAAGGCCTTGAGCACGGGATAGGTGATGGAGTGGTCGCCGCCGAGGACGATCGGGACGGCGCCCTTGGCCAGGATCCTCTCGACGGCCTTCTCCGTCAGGGCGAACGTCTTGTCGGGATCGCCGCTCGTGTCGACATCGCCGAGGTCGACCATGACCGTATCCGCTTCGAGGTCGACCCCGAGCTCGGTCCAGCCGCAGTAGCATTTCCCCGTCGAGACGGCCCGGACGGCGGCCGGCCCGCCCGCGGCGCCGCGGAGATAGCTCGACTTCTCGTCGAACGGGACGCCCAGGATGGCGATCTTGTAGTCGGGATTCTCGGAAAGCGGCTTGACGGCCCCGCCGAAATCGGACATCTTCGACCTCCAGGGACTGATGGGAGGATTATACCCGAAAGGGACGGGTTCCCCAAAGGGAACCGGAGAGGGAAAAGGGGCCGAAAAAAAGAGGGGGAGAAGGATCCTCCTTCTCCCTTTTCACAACCTTGGCACCGCCTCTTTCGAGGCCGTCGCGCCTTGAAGGCTGCGACCGGGGGCAGAATCTCATGGCGCCCCCGGGGGGTCAATCGCCGAAGGCGGTGATTCCGGCGATGAGAAAACAGCCCGGACGTCACCCCCAAAGGCTAATCTTGGCGAAACTGCGGGCCCTCCATTCCTTTTTCTTCTTTCCGCGGCTATAATGGGCCCTCGCGACGGACCCCCAGGAGACCTCCATGGACAAGATCAGGACCGTCCGGACCACGGACGACGCCCATCGGCTCCTCGCCGCGGCCCTGCAGCACGAGTGGGCCGTCAGCTTCGAGTACGTCGTCCACGCCTACTCCATGCCCAAGGGCAGGTTCCTCTACGACGATCCCTTCCTCGGCCAACGGACCGACGCCCGGGCCCAGACGATCCAGATCGGCATCGACGAGATGTACCACGCCCTCCAGCTGGGCCTCGTCCTGACCCGGATGGGGATCGAGCCGAGCTTCCGGACCGATGAGATCGTCCGCTTCCCCCGGATCGTCGACAACGTCCGGCGCGACAAGATGACCGAGGATATGGTCACCGACCTCTACCGGTCGGCCGAGGTCAAGCCCGGCGCGTTCCCCGAGATCGAGAACATGATCTGGAACATTTCCTACGACGAGGTCCGGCACAGCGGCCAGTTCGCGGCCATGATCGGGGCGATCGAGGCCTCGGGAGAGGCCGGGGCCGAGATCTTCCGGCCCCACCCCGACCGCGACCGCCGCGAGGACCTGACCCTCCTCCACGCCCTGTGCCGGCTCGAGAACGAGGCCGCGCACCGCTATCTTCGCTACGTCATGATGTTCAGCGCCCACCAGGACCTCAGCCAGCGCCTGTTCAAGAATTCGATCAACCACATGCGTCACTGGGACAAGCTCGCCGGCATCCTGGTCAAGCTCGGCGACGTCATCGCCATCGAGAACGCGGCGGTCGACGCGTCGGGCGTCGAGCGCAGTCCGAAGCCCATGCCGAACGAATACCCCGGGACGACCCGTCTCTCCGCCCTCGAGACCCTCCCCGGCCTCGAGCGGGAGATCGCCGGGCGATACGAGGCCGTCCTCGGGCTCGGGCTTCCGGACGACGTCCAGGCCCAGCTCAACCTCCACCTGGCCCTGATCCGCGAGCATGTCTTCACCCAGGACAAGCTCCTCGAGAACGCCCGGAGGATCCGGGGGCTCGCCTGAGCCCGGGCCGCGGTTGACTTTCGCACGCCCTTATCTACAATAGGAGCCGATGGCCGACGCGATCCGGATCCAGGACCTCCGGAAGAATTTCCGGCTCGGCTTCATCCCCAAGACGCGCGAGATCCTCAAGGGCATCACCTTCGCCGTCCGTGAGGGCGAGATCTTCGGTTACCTGGGACCGAACGGGGCCGGCAAGACGACGACCATCAAGTGTCTCCTCGGCCTCATCCGCCCGGACGCCGGGACGATCGAGATCCTCGGCCGCTCCCACCTCTCCCCCCGCTCCCGCGAGCCGCTCGGGTTCCTGCCGGAGAACCCCTACTTCTACGACTATCTCACGGCCCGGGAGTTCCTGGCCTTCACGGCCGACCTCTTCGGCCTGGGGCGGCGGGAGAAGGAGGACCGCATCCGCCGGCTCCTCGCGCTCGTCGGGCTCGAGCGGGCCGCGGACCTCCCGCTCCGCAAGTACTCCCGGGGCATGCTCCAGCGCGCCGGCCTGGCCCAGGCCCTCATCAACGACCCGAAGCTCGTCATCCTCGACGAGCCCCTGGGCGGCATGGACCCGATCGGGCGCAAGGAGATCCGCGACATCATCGTCCGCTTCAAGGACGAGGGCAAGACCGTCTTCTTCACCTCGCACATCCTCCAGGATATCGAGATGATCTGCGACCGCGTGGCCATCATCGTCGGCGGCCGCATCGTCAAGGAGGGGGCCCTCCGCGACCTCGTCTCGGAGCGGGTCCTCTTCACGGAGGCGACCGTCGCCGGGCTGCCCCCGGCGGCCTTCGCGGGCCTCGGCGAGAGCGTCTCGGCGCAGGGCGACCGGGTCCTCCTCCGCATCTTCGATGAATCCAAGGTCGACAAGGTTCTCGACCTCGTCCGCGGGCAGAAAGGCCGGCTTCTCTCGCTCAGCCCCCGGACCGAGACGCTCGAGGACATCTTCGTCGAGACGGTGACGCGGACATGAAGATCAGGGCCATCGCCGGGATCACCTTCAAGGAGGCCAAGCGCGACCGCGTTCTCTACCTCCTCTTCTTCTTCGCCGCCCTGGGCATCGTCGCCTCCCGCGTCCTGGCCCTCCTCACGGTCGGCGACCGGATCAAGATCATCAAGGACGTCGGCCTGGCCTCGATCTCGCTGTTCGGCGTCCTCATGGCCATCCTCATCGGCACGGGCCTCGTCTACAAGGAGATCGACAAGAAGACGATCTTCACCCTCCTGGCCAAGCCCCTCCACCGGGCCGAGTTCATCCTGGGCAAGTTCCTCGGCCTCGTCATGACGCTCTTCGTCATGACCCTGACCATGTCGATCATCTTCCTGGCCATCGTCTTCGCGCACACGTTGCGGATCGAGGGGGCGCTCCTCGTCGCCGTCGCTTACATCTTCCTCGAACTCGTCCTCATCACGGCCGTGGCCATCCTCTTCTCCTCGTTCTCGACGCCCATCCTGAGCTCCCTCTTCGCCCTCGGCTTCTATCTCATCGGACACCTGTCGTGGGGCCTCGAGCTCATCCTGAAAAAGATGGCCCCCGGCGCGGGCCGGACCTTCGTCCGGGCCCTCTATACGGTCCTCCCGGACCTCGAAAACTTCAACTTCAAGACGGAGGTCGTCCACGGCCTGGCCATTCCGCCGGCGATCTATCTTTCGTCATTCGTCTACGGCCTGTGCTACACGGTCTTCATCCTCGCCCTGGCCATCCTCATCTTCCGGCGGCGGGACTTCATCTGACGGGCGGGCCGGCGGGGCATGGCGATGGCCAAGACGTCGTTCGCGAACAGGAGACGGGGGACGCTCCTTCTCATCGGGCTCCTCGTCGCCTCGGCGGCCGGGTTCTCGGCCCTCAAGGCCGCGACCGACAGGATCGCCCGCAAGAAGATCCCCGGCTCGTCCATCATCTACATCCCCTCGGGAAAGTTCCTGAAACACGCGACCTTCGGCTACCGGGCCCTGGCCGCCGACGCGATTTACCTCTGGGCCATCCAGTACTACAGCACGCCGGCGATCGACGACCGCTTCGACCATCTCGACCACATCTTCGCCATCATCAACGAGCTCGACCTGCGCTTTCAGGATCCCTACGAGATCGGCGCCATGATCGCCGTCCAGGGGGCCCTCGAATTGCGGGCCGAGCGGCCGGAGCAGGCCGCGAAGGCCATGCGCGACGCCTTCACGATCCTCGACCGGGGCGCGGCCAACAATCCCGACCAGTGGGTCTATCCGTTCAACGCCGGCCACATCGCCTTGATCAACCTCAGGGATTACGCCCTGGCGGAGAAGTACTTCGAGCAGTGCATGAAGATCCCCGGCGCCCCGGAGTTCGTGGAGAGGCTCCGGGCCAACGCCATCTTCAAGAAGGGCGACCTCCAGACGTCGTGGGAGACCTGGCTCGACATCTACAACAGGGCCCCCGACGAGCGGACGAAAAAGATCGCCTCCAACCACCTCTACAGGGTCAAGGCGACGATCGACCGGGGCGCCCTCGAGAAGGCCCTGGCGGAATACCGCCAGCGGTCCGGGCGTCTGCCCTCCGACCTCGCGGCGCTCGTCCGCACCGGCCTCCTCCGGGAAGTCCCCAAGGACCTCGACGGCAAGGACTACGTCTACGACCCGGCGACGGGATCGGTGAAAACGGGGATCAGCCCATGGCGGCGATGACGGTCGTCTTCGTCGCGCTCTTCGGCCTCGTCTTCGGCAGCTTTCTCAACGTCGTCATCCACCGCCTGCCGCGCGACATGAGCCTGATGCGCCCCCCCTCGTCCTGCCCCGGCTGCGGCGCCCGGATCAAGCCTTACGACAATATCCCCGTCCTGTCGTACATTATCCTCCGCGGCAAGTGCCGGGCCTGCGGCCGGAAGATCTCCCTCGGATATCCCGCGGTCGAGGCGCTCACCGCGGCCGGGTTCCTCCTTGTCCATTTCGTCGTCGCCCCGGCCCCCAGCCTGGCGTTCGTCGCCGGCGCGGTCTTCACGTGCGCCCTCATCGCCCTCGGCGTCATCGACTATCACCACCAGATCCTGCCGGAGGCCATCACCCTTCCGGGGCTCGTCCTCGCCCTCGCCTATGCCTTTTTCAGCGGCGGCCCCGCCTTCCGCGGAGCGCTTCTCGGGGCCGTCGTCGGCGCCGGATTCCTTCTCCTCGTCTACGGGGCCTACATCCTCATCCGCAAGAAAGAAGGCTTGGGCATGGGCGACGTGACGATGATGCTCATGGTCGGGGCCTACCTCGGTCCGATGCGGACGCTCCTGACGCTCATCCTGGGGTCGTTCGTCGGCGCGCTCGTCGGGGTCCTGCTCATCCTGCGCAAGGGGAAGGACCTCCAGTTCGCCCTGCCCTTCGGGACCTTCCTGGCCCCGGCCGCGTTCGTGTCCATGCTGTGGGGCGAGCGGATCGTCCAGATCTACAGGGACTATGTGAGCTCCCGGCTGGGCTGAGGGTCCCGCGTCAACGACGGCGGCGGCCGGGTCTCACGCGGATGGACAGAACGGTCTCGGTCCCGGGACCGATCTTGAAGCGCTCGGCCACGGGCAGGCCGGGCGCCCAGGCGATCTCCCCCCGCGAAACGAAGACCGGCAGGCGGTCGCGGGTCCCGGCCGGGACGCCCTTGGACCGGAGGATCTCCTTGAGCTTCTTCCGTCCCGGGGCGCCGAGGGGACGGTAGAGGTCGCCGGGCTTGCGGCTCCGCACGAGGAGAGGGAAGCCGAGCTTGGCCGCATCGAGGTTGGCCCCGGCCGCGTCGTCCGACTTCGGCGGCCGCCGCACCGAGTCCGCTTCGCGCCGCGAGGCGACAAAGGAAAGGCCGGCCTCGGGCACGGGCAGGACGCCCCGCCCGTCCCAGAGGATCCGGAAGGGGCGCGCCTTCGGCGAGCTCCGCTTCCGTCCGATCCGGCCGGACTCGCGCCGGAGGACGATCCCTTTGCGGAGCGTGAGCTCCTTGCCCTCGCCAAGCGCGACGAGCGCGGCGACGTCCTCGTAGGAGACATCCCGGAGGTCGCCCAGGAGCGCGCGAAGATACTCGCGCGCGACCCGCCGGGCCAGCGCGGGCAGAAGAAGGGGCAGGGTCTTCATGTCGAGGGAGATGTCCCGGCCGGTGCGGAGGATGAACTCGTCGGCCAGCTCCCGCACGAAGCCCGCGAGGAGCTCGTCCTCTTCCCGGGCGATCGCGGCCAGCCGGGCGAGATGGGCGGCGACGCGCGGCTCATAGCGGCGCTCGAGCTCGGGCAGGAGCTCGGCCCGGACGCGGTTGCGGAGGAACCGGCGGTCCCGGTTCGACGCGTCCTCGCGGGACGAAAGGCCTTCGGCCTCGAGCCAGGCGCGGAGGTCCGGACCGGCGATCCCGAGCAGCGGCCGGACGATCGGGCAGGGCCGGCCGGGGACGACAGGCGCGATCCCGGCCAAGCCGGGGAGGCCCGCCCCCCGCATCAGGCGCATGAGGACGGTCTCGGCCTGGTCGGTCAGGGTGTGGCCCGTGGCGATCTTCGTCGCCCCGGCGGCGGCCGCCGCCCGGCGCAGGAAGCCGTAGCGGAGATCGCGGCCGGCTTGCTCGAGGTTGAGCTTCTTCGCGGCCGCGTGCGAACGGACGTCGGCCGACCCGACCTCGAGCGGCAGGACCCAGCGGCGGGCCAGGTCCCTGACGAAGCGCTCGTCCTCCCCGGCCTCCTCCCGGATCCGATGGTTGAAATGGGCCAGGCGGACCTCGAGGGGCATCTCCTCGCGGAGCTTCAAGAGCAGGGCGACGAGCGCGACCGAATCGGGGCCGCCGGACAGGGCCGCGAGGACGCGGTCGCCGGGAACGACGAGGCCGCCGCCAAGGGCCGCCGCCTTGAAGGCCGCGAACACGCGGTCCGTTCTCTTTCGGGACGTCCTCATCTTGCTCAGATCATGCGGGCCGGAGCTCGGAGAAATGGCGGCGGAGGGATTTGAACCCCCGACACTGCGGATATGAGCCGCATGCTCTGACCAACTGAGCTACGCCGCCACTGGGTCACAAAATTCTAGCGGAATCGACCCCCCAAGTCAACGAGCCGACGGAGGCGGCGTTACTGATAGAGGGGAGCTTCGGTCTCAGCCTTGAAGGAGAAGCGGCCCTCCCGGAAGAGCTTCATGCAGGCGTCGACGACGCGGGTGTCGTAACGGATGCCGCGGCCCTTGCGGACCTCTTCGAGACCCTTTTCGATGCCCAGGGCCGGCCGGTAGGGCCGCAGGGAGCAGACGGCCTCGACGACGTCGGCCACGGCCAGGATCCTAGCCTCCTGGAGCACGGCGTCGCCGACGAGCCCTTCG
>Ga0154759_1027_pt1 | contig 26542 bp, 20 predicted proteins | sample Rifle2008BG16ft_FD_105767 | JGI IMG/M metagenome (GOLD analysis project Ga0154759, IMG submission 105767) | Candidatus Aminicenantes bacterium RBG_16_66_30 | reverse complement strand
AATGACAGGTTGACTGAGCGTCTTTCCGGGCGCGACCTCGAGCCGCGTCGTTTGGGTCACGACGGCGTTGGAGGCCAGGACGGGGATGGATATGGCGTCCTCGACGCGCTCGGAGCCGCCCGCCGCGCGGAAGCGGACCTCCCCTTGTCCGAGGGCCCCGGTCGTCCTGAGGGCGAACGAGACGATGTCGTCGCCGGGCCGCGCGAACGCGAGCTTTTTCGTCCGCTCGCCGACGACCTCGATGAGCGCGTTCGTCTCGACGCTGACCGTGACCTCCTTGATGGCGGGGTCGTTGACGAACACGGCGATAGGCATGACCACGTCCTCGCCGGGACGGACGACCCGCGGCAGGGTGGCCAGCGTCATCAGGTCGCGCCGGACCGGGACGGACTTCTCGGCCGAGCCGAACGCGCCGTCGCGGCCGGCCACGACCATGACCCGGACCGCGCCGAAGTACTGCGGCATGAGGAGATCGTGGACGCCGCTCGCTCCGGCCTTGAGCTCGAACGGGCCCTCGAACAGGACGACGGGCGGGAACCGCCGCGGCTGCTTGGCCTTGTCGGCCGACGCGGCGCCCTCGTCGCCGCCGATCGAGAGGATGCGGGCCATCTCGGCCCCGTAGGCCTCGGCGACGATGTCGAAGAGGTCCCAGGTCGAGACGCCGAGCGCCTCGCGGGCGTAGAAGCCCTTGCGCAGGTCCGGCGTCGCGAACCGGGTCAGGCCGAGGAGCCCTTCGTCGACGACGGCCAGCGTATAGGTCATGGGCCGGCCGCCGTTTTCGCGGACCTCGACCCGGAATCTTTCCTTCGGCCGGATCTCGTCGGCCATCTTGAGCACGGGCTCGAGGCGCGTCCCCGGGTCCTCGACGATGAGGGGGATGGCCCCGTAGAGCCGGATCGGCGCGTCGCTCGTCTTGTCCCGGTGCGGCTGGATCAGGGTGACGTGGACATAGACGTTGGGCGTCATGGCCGCCGTGATCGGGATCTCGAAGCGGTTCTCGCCCTTGACCGTGGACACCCACATCTTGTCGAGGACCGTGGTCCCGTTCTCGATGGAGACGAGGGCCCGGCCCTGGACGGCCTCCGGCAGATAGATGACGGCCCGTTCGCCGACCTTGTAGCCCGGCTTGTCCGCGGTGAAGCTGAGCGCCGTCGCGCCCGCCCCCGCCTCCTCGCGGGCCCGGCCGGCCCAGCCGGGCCAGTCGATATAGACGATCTGGCCCGCGGCGTGGCCGCTCTCCGGGTCCTCGACCCGGATGAGGTAGCGGCCCCAGTCGGGGTACCGGATCTGGAACGTCCACTTGCCGGCGCCGTCCTTCGTGGCCACCTCGCCTCTGAGCAGCGGCCGGTTCTGGACGTCCGCGACGTACTGGGCCAGCGATTCCCCGCTCCTGTCCCACCACCACTTCCACTCGACCTTGTAGAGCGAGACGACGACCCTGTCCCGGGAGACGGGCCGGCCCGAGGGATCGACGGTGACGATCGCGACCTCGTGGTCCTTGTCGGTCAGGATCATCCCCCGGACCGCGTCGCCCTTGGGCGGCTTGAGCCCGACATAGGCGTCGTAGGGATGGAAGGGCAGCGAGAAGGTGTCGACGCTGAAATCGCCGCTCTGCTCGAAGACCCGGCTGGTGAACGCGGCGTCGAGCAGGCCCGGGCTGGGCTTCGGCGGCTCGATCTCGATCCGGGCCGTGCCCCGGCCCTGGGCGTCGAGGACCCCTTTGGCCACGTCGAGCGTTCCGCCCTCGAAATCTCGGGCCGGATCGTCGAAGACGAAATCCTGGAAGCGGTCGAACCGCGTCGGCCGGCGCGAGAGCCGGACCGAGACGTCGAAGGCCAGGTTGGCCGCCGGGGCGCCGTGGAGCCACTGGGCCGTGACCGCCGCGTCGAACGGCATGTCCTTGCGGGCCAGGACCTCGCGGCCCGCGTCGAGCAGGATCTTGAGACGGTTAGGCACGACGGTCTCAACCTTGAGGGTCTTGCTGAAGGTCATCCCGCCGACGAGGACGCGGGCCTGCCAGTTGCCCGTGGGCGCCGATTCGTCCGTGGCGGCGACGAAGGCGTGAAAGGGCTCGACGGTCCGTTCCGGCTTGAGCGTCCGGACGAGCTGGCCCTGGGGCGAATAGAGCTCCATGACCACGGGGTGTCCGGCCGGCAGGATTTTCTCCCGGTCGAACAGGGCGAAGGTCAGATAGAGGGTGTCCCCCGGCCGCCAGACGCCGCGCTCGCCGTAGATGATGCCTTTGACGCCTTTCTCGGTCGTCTCGCCGCCGACGTCGAAATGGCTCATGGGCAGGACGCCTTCGCTCGCGACCCGGAGATAGCCGATGTCGCCTCCCCCCTCCGCCGAGACATAGAACGGACGGTCCTCGAGGCCGAGGAAGGCGAAGCCGTTCCCGTCGCTCGTCGTCTCGCCGAGGAGCTGGTTCTGATAGTTGTAGGCCCGGACCCGCAGGCCGGAGAGCGGCCTGGCCGTCCCGATGTCGGTCGTCACGACATGGAGGCCGCCGTTGGCCTCGAGCTTGGCCACGAGGCCGATATCGGAGGCGAAGAAGTTCCGGCCGGCGACGGCGGCGTGGTTGTAGCGGGGCATGTAGTACGCGTCGGAGCAGGGATTGTCCCGGTTGAACCAGTCCTGGTTACTATAGACATAGGACTCTTCGGCATAGTCCCAGTTCGAATAGCGGTCGTAGCCGGCGTCGTCCAGGTTCCGGAGCGGCGCTTCGGTGACGACCGGCTTGTCGCTCGCGGGGCAGGGATAGGTCGAGTTGCCTCGGTTGAAGGACAGGACGATGCGGAAGAGGCTGCCCGGGCTCTCCCGGAAGAGCGGGGTGACGTCGAGGTCGTAGCGCGACCAGCGGCCGGTGACCGACGGGTCGTCGGATAGAGGGATCGTCTTGCGCCAGAGGTAGCGCCCGACCCGGGCCAGCTCGTCCGATCCTTCGAGGCTGTTGACCTGGAAGAACTGGGCCATGTTGCCCGGATAGATCTGGAAGGCCGCGACCTGGAGGGACCTGAGGTTGACGGCCTCGACGGGCACGGTCAGGCGGTCCTTGCGCGGCAGGATGAGGCCCCGGCCGACGAAGCGCGCCGCGGGCCGGATCGATTCGAAGGTGACCTGCCGGCTCAAGCCCTCCTTGAGGCGGCGGTTGAGGGTGTTCCGGATGCCCGGCTGGACCTGGACGTTGACGGTGCCGACGAACTCCCTGGTCGAATAAGCTCGGACGGCATTGCCATCGATCTCGAACGTCAGGGGCAGGTTCGCGACCCGGATGAGGCCCTGGAGGTTCTGGTCCCGAGCCAGGGCGTCGGAGAATCGCAGGATGATGTGCCGCGTCTCTTGCATGACAGGATCCACGGAGACGAGGGCGAATTCGCCCAGGGCCGGGACCTCGACCTCGCGGCGGCCGCGATCGTCGATGCGGAGCGGGGCGCCGTCCCAGCGGAGGATGACCGCGGAGGGCTCCTCCCGCCGCTCGACGTCCTTGACCATGAAATAATGCGTCAGCCCTTCCAGGGCGTGGCTCCATTCGACGGCGAGCGTCCGGCCGTCCTGCTCGGCCTCGAGGACCTTTTCAACCAGAGCTCTATCCTCCATGTCGGCGGTGACGATCCGGCCCCGGAGGACCTGGGCCTGCGGCCGGGTCAGGTCCTCGGCGAACAGGCCTTCCAAGGTGACCTCCATGTTCGGCCGGACGACGCTGAAGCCGAACTCGAATCGGGCGAAAGCCTTGGGCAGGTCGAGGACCTTACCGACGTGGAGGACCGCCTTGTAGTCCTGGCCCGGCTTCAGCTCGCCCTTCGGCGAGAAGACGAGCTCGCGCGGCGACTTCCATTCGGCCGCGCCATCGATCGCCGGCGAGAATTCGAGGAGGCCGGCGGCGGGCCGGCCCTCGGTCCCGACGCTCGGGACGAAAAGGACCCGGATGGATGACTTCCGGAAGACCGTCCCCGACGTGAAGGCGCTGATATACCGGTACCATTCCTTCTCGGCTTCGACAGGCGCGGGCTTCTTCTTGCAGGCCGCCGGCCCGAGAATGAGCACGGATAGCAAAAGACAGGACAAGGCTCTCTTGGACATAGGTATTTCTCCCCTCATGAGCGGCGATCGGTCATGCCGCAAACCGCGCATTCCCTTCGGAGCAAGGGTATTCGGGAGGTCCGGGAATGTCAAGGCGCGGGCTTCATCTGAAACCGCTTTTTATAGTATGATGAGGCGGCCTCAACCGAGGCAGGAGTGATTCTCATGGGCATACCGGACAAGAAGCCGGCGGCGGACCGGATCAGCCGCCGCGATTTCCTCAGATCCTCGGCCGCGGCCGGGCTCGGCGTTGCCCTGTCCGGGCCGGCCTTCGGCCAGTCCCCGACCGCGGCCGCGCCCGCGGCGGCGAAAAGCGCCGCGGAGCTCCGCGTGGCCGTCATCGGCTGCGGCGCCCAGGGCCGGGTCCTCATCGAGTCGATGCTGCGCATCCCCTCGGTCCGGATCGCGGCCCTCTGCGACATCTGGTCCTACAGCCGCCAATACACGGGCAACTACATCAAGAAATACGGCCAGGCCGCCAACGTCTACGAGGACTACCGCGAGCTCCTCGCGGCCGAGAAGGACCTCGACGCGGCCGTCGTCGCGACGCCCGATTGGGTCCACGCCGAGCAGACGGCCGCCTGCCTCCGCCGGGGGCTGCACGTCTATTGCGAGAAGGAGATGGCCAACTCGCTCGACAAGGCCCGGTCCATGGTCCTGGCCGCCCGCGAGACGGGGAAGCTCCTCCAGATCGGCCATCAGCGCCGCTCCAATCCGCGCTACATCCACGCCATCGAAAGGCTCATCCGCGAGAAGAGCCTCCTCGGCCGGGTCACCGTCGCCTACGCCCAGTGGAACAGGGCCAAGGCCGACCTCCTCGGCTGGCCGGAGAAATACGCCATCGACCAGGCCACGCTCGACAAGTACGGCTACAGCTCGATGACCGAATTCCGCAACTGGCGCCTGTTCAAGAAGTTCGGCGGCGGGCCGATGGTCGACCTGGGCTCCCACCAGATCGACCTCTTCAGCTGGGTCCACGGGACGCCCCCCAAGTCGGTCGTGGCCAGCGGCGGCCTCGACTACTACGAGAACTGGGAGTGGTACGACAACGTCATGGCCATCTACGAGTTCGAGACGAAGCAGGGGACGGCCCGGGCCTTCTACCAGGTCCAGACGACGACCCAGCACGGCGGCTTCTACGAGACCTTCATGGGCGAGAACGGCTCCCTCGTCCTGTCCGAGATCCCCGAGCGCGGCAACTGGGCCATGCGCGAGCCCCACGCCCCCGAATGGGATTCGCTGGCCAAGGCCGGCCTGCTTCAATCCGAGACCGTGCCGATCCAGAAATCGGCGACAAAGAACATCTACGTCGACGTCCGGGTGACGGCCGAGGCGGGGCGCTGGCCCCTGCCGGTCGAGCTGGCCAAGCCGGCCCACCAGCCGCATCTCGAGAACTTCTTCGACGCCGTGCGGACCGGCGCGCCGCTCAACTGCCCGGCCGAGCTGGCCTACGAATCGTGCGTCGCGGTGCTCAAGGCCAACGAGGCGGTCAAGGCCCGGCGGGTCATGGAGTTCCGGCCGGAGCAGTTCAAGGCATGAGCCGCGCCGGACGGACCTCTCTCCGCGCCCTGGGCGGTGCGCTCCTCGCCGTCCTCCTCTTCGCCGCGACGGCCCCGGGGCAGACCGCCGCGCCGGTCGCCGCCCAAAGCCCAAAGCACCTGGTCTGGGACGGCAACCGGACGATCCCCGTCCACCTCATCCCCCTGCGCGACGAGAACGACGAGCTCATCGTCCCGACCGAGACCGACCCTTGGCCTTATTCGGCCCGCTTCACCTGCGGGCCCTGCCACGACTACGCGACGATCGGAAGCGGCTGGCATTTCGGGGCGATGACCGCGGCGAACAACGGACGGCCCGGCGAGCCCTGGATCTGGTCGGATACGAAGACCGGGACCGTCCTCCCCCTTTCGTATCGGGCGTGGCCGGGGAGCTACGCCCCCGAGGCCCTGGGCCTGACGACCTGGGACTTCACCCTGCTCTTCGGCCGGCACATGCCCGGCGGCGGCCCGGCCGAGCCCTCGGACGAGGAGGTGCTGGCCCATCCTGAAGCACGCTGGAGCGTCTCGGGCAAAGCCGAGGTCAACTGCCTGGCCTGCCACAACCGGTCGGCCCGGCAGGATCCGAGCGAGTGGGCCAAGCAGGTCCTCCGCGAGAACCTCCGCTGGGCGGCCACGGCGGCCGGAGGCGTCGGCGAGGTCGGCGGCATGGCCTCGCGGCTCAAGGAGACCTGGGACATCACCGACGGTCCCAACATCGACGATCACCTCTGGGCCGTCGCCCCCTCCGTCAAATACCGGACGGTCGATTTCGACTCCAAGCACCGCTATTTCTTCGACCTCAACTATCAGCCCGCGGACGACCGCTGCCTGGCCTGTCACTCGGTCTCGCCCAAGGACGAGGTCCAGTGGAACGCCGACGCCGACGTCCACGCCGCGGCCGGCCTCAAGTGCGCCGACTGCCACAGGAACGACCTCGGCCACGCCATGGTCCGGGGCTACGAACGCGAAGCGGCCGAAACGGGGAACCGGTCCGCGGAATCGTTCACGTGCCGAGGCTGCCACCTCGGCGAGAACGCCGCTGGCGAAAAGACGGTCGTCCCCGGAAGGCTCGGCGCCCCCTATCCCAAGCATACCGGCATCCCGCTCGTCCACTTCAAGCGGCTCGCCTGCACCGTGTGCCACTCGGGGCCGAAGCCCAAGGACGGCTTCACCCGGGTGAGGACATCGCGGGCCAACCGCCTCGGCATCTACGGCGTCGCGACCTGGTCGACCGACCTGCCGGCGGTCTTCGAGCCCGTCTATAAGAAGGACGACCGGCACAGGATCACGCCGCACCGGCTCGTCTGGCCGGCCTTCTGGGCGAAGCGGGCGGGGAAGACGCTGACGCCGCTCCTGCCGGAAGTCGTCGAGGCCGCGGCGGGCGACATCCTCGAGCCCGAGGAGCGGATCTCTCTGACGCTTGTCGCCCTCAGCCAGGTCATGGCCGAGGACGAGGTGCCTGTCCTCGTCTCCGGGAAGTCGGTCTTCGCGCCGAATGTCGACGGCGGCATCGACGCGACGGAAGAGGCCGGGGCCGCGGCCGACCGTCCTGCCTTCTGGGGGATCCGCAAGGGCACGGACATCCTGCAGCTCGTCGGCGATTTCGATCCGGCCGCGGAGGACAAGGATCCGGCCGTCGAGACGCGGATCCAGGAGTTCCTGCAGGCGCTCGGCACGGTCGCCGTTCGGCCCGGCGAGCCCGCGATCCTCGTCAGGAAAACGCTTTACCGATTCGTCGGCGGCTACCTGGACATCTCCGAGGCGCCGGCCGAGCTGGCCGGGGCCGCGGGCCCGGGATGGCTCGCGGACGGGAAGCTTCTGCCCCTCGTCCCGGAGTTCGACGTCCGGACCGTCGCCGCCAAGGCCGGGACCGAGCAGACCTTGACCGAGGAGCAGGTCGGGCTCGTCCTCGAGGCGCTGGCCGAGACCTCAGGGGACGCCGAAGTCGTCTATGTCTCCGGCGGCCGGATGTTCCGGCGCGCGAAGGACGGATCGCTCATATCTGACGATCATGCGGCCGCGGCGCCGGTGACCTGGCCCCTGGCCCACAACGTTCGGCCGGCCCAGCAGTCGCTCGGCTGGAAGGGCTGCACGGACTGCCACAGCGGCGGCTCGAATTTCTTCTTCAGCCAGCTCAAGGCCACGGGGCCCCTCCTGACGAAGAAGGTCGACAAGCTATCGGCCGCGTCCTTCATGGGGCTCGGCGGGCTCTTCCAGCGCGCCTTCGGTCTTTCGTTCATCGTCCGGCCCGTCTTCAAGGTCGTATTGGCGATCTGCGCGCTCGTCGCCGGGGCCCTCGTCTTCCTGGCTGGCCTGGTGGCCCTGGGCCGGGTGGCCGGGTTCCTGGATCAGAGGTAAGGCCATGGTGTTCACGATCGTCACGATCCTCGTTCTCGGCGGAGCGTTCCTCGGCCTCGCCCTCCACCGCTTCTGGACGACCCGCGAGGAGGCCAAGTCGACCATCCTCTACGCCGAGATCATGAAGAAATACGTCGCCTGGCTGGCCCTCCGGACGATCCAGATGTCCCGGAAGGCTTCGCCGCCGGCCTGGTGGGAATACGTCAAGGCCCTGCCCATGTGGCGGGCGGCTCTCCTCGAGAAGTGGCTCTATATTTGCTTCTACGGGAGCTTCCTTTATCTCGCGGCGAGCGGATTCTTCTTCGCCGTCTTCATCCCCCGCGGGCTCTTCGGCTATCCTCTCGTCGGTCACGTCATGGCCGGCGGCCTGTTCGCCGTGTGCCTGGTGATCGTCGTCCTCTTCAAAGGCCGGGATTTCATATCCGTCCCGAAGCCCGCTCACCTGAGCCTATCGCTCCTGGACCCCCGGAAGATGGGCATCACGCCGGCCCGGGTCAAGCTCTGGGCCTTTTGGCTGTTCGTCCTCGCCGGATTCCTGCTGACCCTGTCCGCCCTGCTCCCGATGCTGCCCCTCCTTCGCACCGGGGGCCAGAGGTTCATGTTCGAGTTCCACCGTTACAGCGCTCTGTCCTCGGCCCTGGCCGCGATGGTCTTCGCCGGCCTCGAGCTCTTCGCGTCCCTCCGGACCGCGGCGCCGCCCGGCGGAGAGGGTTCACCGGGCGGGATCTGACCCCGCTTATTTCGTCCGCGGCGAGCGGTCGCGCTCGCCGTTGTCGTAGATCCCGACGAGCTCGACCGTCTTCCCGTCCTTGACCGTGAATTCCACCCGGAAATAATCGAGCCCGTCGAGGGCGAAAAGGGTCGCGGTCATGGGGATGAGCCTGTACTTCGGACCCGTCCGCTGATAGAAGAGGGCTCCGGTCTCGAAGGTGACCTTGCGCTCGCCGTAGACGCCGGCGTAGGCCTGCAGGGTCTTCGCGTCGAGACGGACCGGGTCCTTCTTGGCCTTCTCGCCCATGAGGATCCAGTCGTACTCGGCCTTGATCTGCGGATCGGTCGCCTTGGCCGCGAGCTTCTCGACGGCCAGGGCGTAGGCGCGGTCGAAGGCCTCGGCGGCCGGAACGGCGATGTCGGGGGTGACGCCCGTCCCCTCCCAATTCGTCTTGGAGACGGGGTTGATGGCCCGGGCGAAAGGCACGCGCAGGACGAAGTCCGTCTGGACGATCCTCGTCCCCGTCGGATGGGCGCCGCCGCCCGTCGTCTCTCCGATGACGGTCGCCCGCTTGAGGTTCTTCATGTTGTAGGTGAATTCCTCGGCCCCGGAGAAGGTCCGGGCGCTCGTCAGGATGTAGAGATCGGCGCCGGCAGCCCTCGGCCCGGGGACGTACGGTAACGTCCAGTAGTTCTCGGTCGTATCGGTGGCCCGGGCATAAAGGTCGTTGAGGTGGACCGGCTCGGGGAAGAAATAGGAGCTGATGAGCTGGATCTGGGCCGGGTCGCCGCCCCCGTTCTGGCGCAGGTCGACGATGACGGCGTCACAGTAGGCCAGGAAGTTCATGGCCGCGACGGCCGTCGCGCCGGCCTCGTCGGGAGAGGCGAAGCCGCGGAAATCGACGTAGCCGACGTTCCCGGCCAGGCGCTCGACCTTGCGGAAGCCGAAGTTGTTCCGGCGCGATTCGAGGAGCTGTCGCTCGCGGACCCTCTTCGCCTCCTCCTCGCTCTGGCCCATGAGGCGCCGGATGTCCTCGGCCAGCGCGGGATTGAAGGCGAAGCCGATGTGCCCGTCCTTGCTGACCATGGACAGGGTCGACGAGACGGCCTGGGCGAACGCGGGAGCGGCGTCGAGCCTGTCGAAATCCCCGTTCTTGAGCCGGGCCCGGAGGGTCTCCTCCATCTTCTTGGCCGTATCGGCGAAGATGTACTCCTTGTTGAGGAGCGAGGCGATCTCGTCGACGATGGCCTGCTTCTTGGCGGCGTCGAGCGTCGGCGCCTTGGCCTCCTGGCCGAGGGCCAGAGAGGCCCAAAGCGTCAGGATCACGACGATGATGACCATCCAACGGATCATCTTGGACATCTTCAACCTCCAAACAGTTTCATTGTCGAATCCCGGTTCATCGCGTCCAGCTCGCCGGGCGCGACGGACACGGGAGAAGTCCCTTGATGAGCAGGTCGGCGATGCGGCCGACCTGGTCCTCCAGCTCTTCCCGGCGGCCGAGCTCCCTGGGCGAGAGGCTGAACGGCAAGAGCGAGTTCGTGCTCTGGATGAGGACGAACGAGGCCGTCCGGGGATCGGGGCAATCGAGTGTCCCGAGCCTCGCCCCCTCCCGGAGAACGTCCTCGAAGACGGCGGCCTCCTTCTCGAAGTAGGCCTGGCGCCGGACGAGCAGGGGCGTCCGGACGGAAGACAGGAGGTCGCCGAGGCTCTGGGTATAGTGGGCGACGCTGTCGAAGCGGTGGATGACGCGGAGGACGAGCATGCGGCGAAGCCTTCTATCGGCGGGGTCGGGCGAACCGGCCAGCTCTTGGAGCTTCCGGACGACAGTATCGCCGATGCGGTCGATATGGGCCAGGACGAGCTCCTCCTTGGACGGGAAATGAAGGTAGATCGTGCCCTTGCCGATGCCGACCTGCTTGGCCACATCCTCCATGGTCATCTTCTTATATCCGAACTTGGCCAGGAGACCGTCGACGGCGTCGAGGATCAGATCCCGGATATCAGAACGCCTGGCAATCTGTCTCATTGTGACTTATGACCAATATTATATTCTAGTCATTTTTAAATGTCAAGACGGAACTCGGAGTCTCCGACTATTGACATGGCCGCCTCGCCGGGCCCAGAATGGGACCGGGTTGGTTCAGAAGGGTCCCCGCTCGGGCATCCCGGTTGAGGAGGCACTCATGCGCGTGATGAGGTGTTTATTGGTAATTGGGATCTGCACCTGGCTCGCGGCGGCTTCCCCCGGCGCGGGCCCGGGCGGCGGGCCATCCAAGGGAGAGACGGCGGGCCAGAAGATCGACGTCAGGAAAGAGGGCGGGATCACCGTCGTCCGGAATCCCAAATCTCCTGTTCCCCAGCCGGGCGGACCTTCAAAACTCATCCTGACTCAGGATCTCGTCATCGGCAAGGACCCGACCGGCGGCCCCGACCTCTTCGCCGAGCTTCGTTCGGTCGGCGTCGACGGTCAGGAGAACATCTGGACGCTCGACTGGGAGGACATCAAAGTCCGCGTCTTCGACAAAATGGGCAAGCTCATCAGCACGTTCGGAAAAAAGGGACAGGGGCCCCGAGAGTGGGAGAATCCCAGCCGGATGATCGTCCTGCCGAACGGCACCGGGGTCATCCTCGACCTCAACAAGCTGACCTTTTACGGCCTCGACGGGACGTGCCTCAAGGAGATCTCCACGGCCAAGACGAGGATGACGCGGTTCAGGATAGACTCGAAGGGCCTGATCTTCGGCGATCAGCTCGCCTTCGGCGAGAAGTTCCTGCTGAAGCTGATCAAGCACGATCCGGAACTGAAGCCGTTGGCCACGTTGGCCGAGGTCGAGCAGCCGTTCAAGCCCGGCGAGGTCAATCCCATCCCCTTCCTGTTCTTCTGTCATGTGACCGCGGACGACCGGCTCATCTGGATGACGAACTCGAAATACGAATTCCATGTCCTCAGCCCCGAAGGAAAGCTCGTCCGGAGGATCGTCAAGGACTACGATCCCGTGAAACCGACCCAGGCCGACCGGGACCGGATCCTCGGCGATACCCCTGCCGGCATGCGTAGCCAGATCGTCCTCCCGGACGCATTTCCGCCCGTCTTCTTCTTTATCGGGGATCCGGACGGCCGGCTCTACGTGCAAACGTACGAAACCGACTCCCCGGGCCGGCTCATCTACGACGTCTTCGACACCGAGGGGCGCTGCGTCACGCGATTCTCCCTGCCGCGCGAGGAGATGCCGTTCGTGGTCAGGAAGGACAAGCTCTACGTCCTGATCACCGAGAACGAAGAGGGGATCCCGCTCGTCAAACGCTATGCCATGGCCTGGAAATAGCCGGCCCTCCCCCCCCGCCCCGCAGGACATCTGCCGGTTCGCTCCCCGGAGTCCGCTCAGTGCCCAGAAGCGTGGTCAGGCCCGGACTTGGCGCACAAGCTCATCGCTTGTCGTCACGAAGGCGAATCCGAAGGCGAGGTTCAGAAGGCTCGCCAGATGCATTTCCTCCGTGATCGTCCCCGTTCCGTCGGCCGGAACGAAAACCCGGTAATCCCGGAAGTAAGCGTCCCTCGCCGTCGATTCGCAACACAGGTTGGTCATGACGCCGGCCACGACCACGTCCTCGACCTTCAGGCAGCGAAGCACCGTTTCGAGGTCGGTATTGTAAAAGGCCGAATAGCGATGTTTGACGATGACCTTCTCGCCCGGGCGCGGCGCGAGCTCGGAATGGATCTCGCTGGCCTCGCTCCCCTGGAGACACCGGCCCTCCCACCACCAGTCCATGATGCCGAGGTCCGAGCCGTTCGGATGATGGACATGCTGGGTGAAGATCACGGGCCTCCCCGCGGTGCGGAAGGCCGCCGCCAATCTCTTGATGGCCGGGAGAGCCGCCGGTCCGCCGCCCGTGTATGTGGGGGACGCGGGATCCAGAAAGAACATCTGCATGTCGACGATGAGCAAGGCGCTGGCGCCGGCGTTCAGGCTCATCCTGTGCGTGTTGTGGGCTTCGATCTTCGCCAGCCAGCCCGCGGCCTTGGCCTTGATCGTTCTCCCGGTCGCATAGGGCCTCATGATGATCGATCCTCCACTCGGTCGGGACGTCGGCCCGTCACCGGCGCCTGCATCGGGCCGCCTCTTACGAAACGATGATGATGGCCTCGCCGGCGACGGCGTCGAACTTGCACACCTCGTAGCACGAGCGGCACTTGATGCATTTGCCCTGGTCCAGGTTGTGCGGCTGGGACCGCGGGCCCGAGATCGCTTTTGTCGGACAGACCTTGACGCACATCTGGCACCCCGTGCACCGGCCGGGGATGATGCGGAACGTGACCAGCTCGCGGCAGACGGCCGCCGGACAGCGTTTGTCGACGACATGCGCGATGAACTCGGACCGGAAGTACTTCAAGGCCGTGAGCGCAGGGATGGGGGCTGTCTGGCCGAGGCCGCAAAGAGAGCTGTTTCTGACGATGTGACCCAGGCGTTCTAGCTTGCCCAGGTCTTCCTCCGCAGCCTTCCCCGAAGCGACCTTGTCGAGGAGGCCGACCATGTGGCGCGTTCCGACACGGCAGGCGACGCACTTGCCGCACGACTCGCTCTGGACGAAGGACAGGAAGGTCCGGGCGGCATCGACCATGCACGTGTCCTCGTCCATGACCATGATCCCGCTCGACCCCATGATGGAGCCCGCCTCCTGCAGGGAGTCGAAGTCGAGCGGTGTCTCGATCTTTCCTCCCGGCAGGAACCCTCCTGAAGGCCCGCCGGTTTGGACGGCCTTGAGGCTCTTCTTGTTGGGGATGCCGCCGCCGATCTCATAGATCAGCGTGGAGAGGGGGGTCCCCATGGGAACTTCGGCAACCCCCGAATTGACGATCTTGCCGGTGAGCGAAACGACCGCCGTCCCCGGGCTCTTGGCCGCGCCGATGGAGGCGAACCAGTTCCCGCCCCGAGCGATGATGGGCGGGACGCAGGCCAGGGTCTTGATGTTGTCGACGACGGTCGGCTTCCCCCAGAGCCCTCGGACCGCGGGGAACGGCGGACGGCTTCGAGGCATGCTCCGGGAGCCCTCGAGGGAGCTCAGGAGAGCCGTCTCCTCTCCGGACACGAACGTTCCCCCGCCGTGGAAGACCTCCACGTCGAATGAAAAGCCCGAGCCCAGGATCCGGGAGCCCAGATAGGACTTCTGATAAGCCTGGCCGAGGGCCGTTTGGGCCCACCGGGCGGCCAACGAATACTCCGCACGGCAATAGATAAAGCCCCGGGACGCGCCGACGGCGTAGCCGAGAAGGCCCAGGCCCTCGATGACGGAGTGTGGATCCGCCTCGAGCAGGCTCCGGTCCATGAAGGCGCCGGGGGCGCTTTCGTTGGCGTTGCATATGACGTACTTCTCATCCCCCGGCTGCCGGCGGCAGAGGTCCCATTTGAACCAAGTCGGAAAGCCCGCGCCCCCGCGGCCCCGCAGGCCCGAGCGCTTGATCTCCTCGACGACCTGTTCCGCCGTCATGGAGGTCACGGCCTTCCTCAAGCCTTCGTAGCCGCCCCTCTCCTCGTAGTCCTCGATGCGCTCGGGATTGACGATCCCGCAGTTGCGCAGGATCAGCCGCCGCTGGTTCTTGTAGAAGACGATATCCGCGTAGCGCGGGACGGCTTCCTTGGTCACCGGATGTCGGTAGAACAGGCGCTTGACGGGCTCCCCTCCGGCCAGGTGGGCTTCCGCGATCTCGGTCGCGTCCCCGGGCTTCACCTGGCAATAGAAGATCCCCTCGGGCTCGACGACGACGATCGGGCCCTTCTGACAGAAGCCATGGCAGCCCGTGAAGCCCACTTCCACCATGTCGACGAGGTTGAGACGGGCGACGGCGGCCTCGAGAGCGGACCGGATCTCGGCCGATCGGGAGGACGCGCAGGCCGTGCTCTCGCAGACGAGGATCCTTATCTCCGGGCGGGGGGCGCTCATGACGGTTTCTCCGGGCTCTCCAGCGATTCCACGAGCCGCATGAACGTGACCCGGTTCATCCGGCCGTAGACTTCGCCGTTCACGACGACGACGGGGGAAATGGCGCAACAGCCCAGACATCCGACGCCCTCGAGGCTGAATCGGCGGTCCGGCGTCGTCTGGCCGTGGCCGAGGCCCCTTTCGATCTTCATCGCTTCCATGAAATTCGGAGCCCCTCCGACGTGGCAGGCGGTGCCCAAGCAGACTTGGATGTGATAGCGGCCCGGCGGCTGGAACCGGAATTGGGGGTAGAACGAGGCCACGCCGTAGATCTCGTTCTCGGAGACGCGCAGCGTCCGGGAGATGTGACGGATAGTCTCCCGCGACAGGTATCCCTCCGTCTCCTGGACCTTTTTCAGGAGGGGGAGCAGGCTTTTTCGCCTTTCCCGGCTTCTCTGCTGGACGGCGTCGGCCGTATTAACCGCCATGTCGTCCTCCTCTTCTATAGACGTCCCTCAGGACATCGATCCGGTCGGGGGACAGGAACACGCATTCCCGGATATCGTCCCGGCCCATGGCCGCGTCATCGGCGTGGCTCCGGCAGGTCGGGGCGCCGCAGAGGCCGCAATTCAGCAAGGGCAAGGCCTTCAGGTACTCGGACGCCTTCTTCTTCCTTTCGACCCGCTGCCGAAGGTCGACGTCCTTTCCTTCGGTATTTCGGGGCTTGAGAGGGGCCCGCAGCGCGAAATCCTCCTCGGCGAACCGCCGGTCGACCTCCCCCAAGAACTCCGGCGAGGGATCGGTCCGGGCCGCGACCAGGCGGAGATACTTGCTGCGGGCGATATAGAGGTTCTCGACCGTGAGGTTCCCGCCGATACAGGCGCCCTGGCAGGCATGGCATTCCAGGAACTCGACGTTCCGGATCTTTCCTTTTTCGACGTCGTTGAGGACCTTGATGATATCCGAGAGGCCTTGGAGCGGCAGGTAGTGCTCTCGCGAGAGGCTGGGGAATTCTCCCTCCGGGGATCCCGAAATGAACCATTCGCCGGCGCCCGCTTCGGGCTTCCCGGCGCTCGCGCCGTCCGGGGCCTTCCGCATGCGGGCCAGGAGGTCGTTGTAGATCTGGGAGATGCTGACCGCGCCGTCGAGATGGCTTCCGGCTCCTTCGGCCGGATGGAGGATGGAGATCGTCTTGGCCTGGCAGGGCGCGATGTAGATGGCCGCGATATCTTCCGGCGTCAGTCCCATCATCTGGGAATAATGGCGCTTGAGCTCACGTCCGGCGATCTCCCGGGGGGCCTCGATCCGGATGAGCTGACCGACCATGGTGGGGTAGATGACCTGGACCAGCCGGACGACCACGGGGCAGGAATTGGAGATCAGAGGAAAGGGGCCGGGCCATTTCTGGACGTAATCACGGATGGCCCGGTCGATCAATTCGATGTCCACCGCGTATTTCCACACGGCGTCGAAGCCGAGGGCCAGGAGGGCCTGGCCGACCTGGGCGGGGGTATCCTTCATGCCGAATTGGGTGAAGAGCGCGGGCGAGGCCACCGCCACTTTGTATTTGAACCTGTCGAGCTCGGCGAAGGTGATGGTCGTGGCGGTGATGGCCCCCGTGGCGCAGACCCCCAGGCAGGACCCGCAGTCGATGCAGAGCTCCGGGATCACCGTCGCCCCGCCCCTCTTGACCCGGATGGCGTGGGTCGGGCAGGCGCGCATGCAGGACATGCAGCCGGTGCAGTCCTCCGGGATGATCCGGAATCCATGCGTCAGTTCACTCATGGGCGTCCAACCGTATCCGGGCGAAGACCGTGGTCCCCTTTCCGACCTCTGTTTCGACCCTGAGGTCGTCGGAGTTCTTCCTCATGTTCGGAAGGCCCATGCCGAAGCCGAAGCCGAGCTCGCGCATCTCGTCCGAGGCCGTCGAATAGCCCTCCTGGAAGGCGAGCTCGAGATCCGGGATGCCCGGGCCATCGTCCCGGATTTCCAGGTCGACGGCGTCGTCCGTCAGGATGAAGGTCAGCGTCCCCCGCCGGGCGTACATGACCACGTTCATTTCCGCTTCGAAGGCCACGACCACGATCCGCCGGAGGCTCCCCGCCTCGATGCCGAGGTCCCGGAGGATGGTCTTGAGCTCCCCGGAGATCTCGCCGGCGGTGTCGAAGTCCCCTCCCTGGATCGGATAGCTCTCCCGCATCAGCTCGGCCGGCATCAGGACACGCCCTTCAATCCCTTGTTGTAGAGGATCGCGCAGATGTCGAACATGACCAGCCGGGTCACGAAGATGGGGACGCGCTTCTTCTTGGCGAATTCGACGACGCGGGCGTCGGGCCGCTTGCCCCGGCAGAAGACGATGGCGCTCACGCCGGCGATATCGGCCGTCCGAACGGCCTGGATATTCGTCAGGCCCGTGATCATCAGCTCCTTGGACCGGGCGAAGGCCAGGATCTCGCTCATTCCGTCGGAGGCCACGACATTTTGGACGTCCAGAGAGAGGTCGTCGCCTTCGGTGAGGACCTCGCACTGGAGGATGTCCCGGATCTCGCCCAGCGTCATGTCATTCCTGGCCCGTGAGGTATTTGTGGATGGAGGCCGCGGCGATCCGGCCGTCCCCCATGGCGCTGATGACCGTGGCCGCGCCGCGCACGACGTCTCCCCCCGCCCAGACCCGCGCCTTGGAGGTCCGGGCCGTTTCGGGGCTGGTCATGAGCCCGCCTTTCTTGTTGAGCTCCAGCCCGGGGGTGGTCATCGGGATGAGGGGGTTCGGGCTGTTCCCGATGGCAATGACCACGGCGTCGGCGGGCATGAGGAAATTCGAGCCCTTGACGGGAACGGGCCGGCGGCGCCCGGAGTCGTCCGGCTCGCCCAGCTCCATCTCCAGGCACTCCATCTCCTTGATCCAGCCGTTCTCGTCGCCGATCAGGCGGACCGGCAAGGTCAGGAGGTCGAAGATGACGCCTTCCTCCTCCGCGTTCTCCACCTCCTCGAGCCGGGCCGGGAGCTCCGTCCGGCTGCGTCGATAGACGAGGTGGACCTCGTCGGCGCCGAGGCGGACGGCCGTGCGGGCCGAGTCCATGGCCACGTTCCCCCCGCCGACGACGGCCACCCGGGCCGGCTGCTTCACCGGCGTGTCGTATTCCGGGAACCGGTAGCCTTTCATCAGGTTCACGCGGGTGAGGTATTCGTTGGCCGAGTACACCCCGTTCAGATTCTCGCCCGGGATCTCCATGAACCAGGGCAGGCCGGCGCCGGCGCCGACGAAGAGCGCATCGAATTCCTCGAGCAGCTCGTCGACCGTCCGGGTCGTGCCGACGATGAAATCCATCTCGATCTTAGCCCCCAGCCGCCTGACGTAGTCCACCTCGCGTTTGACGATGCTTTTCGGGAGCCGGAACTCGGGGATGCCGTAGATCAAGACCCCCCCGCATTCATGAAGGGCCTCATAGATCGTCACGTCGTGGCCGAGGATGAGAAGGTCGTTGGCGACGGTGACGCCGGCCGGCCCCGCACCGACGATGGCCACCTTCTTGCCGGTCTTGGGGGCCATAACGGGGATCTCGATCTTGTCCTGCCCGGCCTCCCAATCGGCCAGGAAGCGCTCCAACCGGCCGATCGACACGGGCTCGCCCTTCTTGCCCAGGACGCACATCTTCTCGCACTGCTCCTCCTGCGGGCAGACCCGGCCGCAGATCGCCGGCAGGGCGTTGGTTTCCTTGATCTTCCTGATCCCGGCGGCAAAATCGCCCTCGACGATGCGCTTGATGAAGCCGGGGATATCGATCCCGACGGGGCACCCCTTGTTGCACAGGGCCGTCTTGCAGTCCAGGCAGCGGGAGGCCTCCTCCCGGGCCGTCGGGACGGGGTAGCCCAGGGCGACCTCCTCGAAGTTCTTGATCCGCTCGTGATGATCCTGCTTCGGCATGGGCCGCCGCTTTATGTCCAGCGTCTTCTTGGTCGGTTTTTCGTCAGCCACTCGTCGCTCCCTTCTCTCCCAAGGTGTTCGCCTCGTCCTAGAAGTGGGAGGCGCAGCTGCTCCTCCGGAGCGGATCGACCTCTTCCGGGCCATAGCTCTTGCGCCGGGCCAGGAACTCGGCCCAATCGATCTCGTGCCCGTCGAAGTCGGGCCCGTCGACACACGCGAACTTCATCTTCCCTCCGACCGAAACGCGGCAGACCCCGCACATCCCGGTGCCGTCGATCATGATGGGGTTCATGTTGACGACGGTCTTCCAGCCCAGCGGCCTGGTCAGCTCCGAGGTCCGCATGAGGAGGAACGTGCAGCCGTTGACGATGACCCGGTCGGGCGTGATCCCCGCCGCCGACAGCATGGCCGGCATGTCGGCGATGTGCCCCTTCCGGCCCTTCGTCCCGTCCCGGGTGGCGATGAACATCCCGTCGGACGCCGCGGCCAGCTTGTCCTCCCAGTAAAGGAGGAACGAGCCGCGCGCCTCGAGGAACGTATAGACCTTGTTGCCGGCCTCTTTCAGGGCCCGGGCGACGGGGTAAATCGAGCCGATGCCGTAGCATCCGCCGACCAGGAGGACCGTCCCGAAATTCTCGATGTCCGTCTTCCGGCCCAGCGGCCCGGCGTAGGTCGGTATGGTCTGGCCCGGCTTCAGGCGGGCCAGCTTGGCCGTCGAAGCGCCGACCTGCATGAAGATCGACGTCACCGTCCCGGCCTCCCGGTCCCAGTCCGCGACGGAAAGCGGGATCCGCTCGCCGTTCTCCTCGGGGCGGACGATCACGAACTGGCCCGGCTTCACGGACCGGGCGACGGCCGGCGCCCGGACGGTGAATTCATGGAGGTTCGGAACGATCATGCGCCGCTCGATCACTTCATACATTCCATCCTCCCTCTATCGGCCCGACCGGACCCATTCGGACCCGCCCTCCCGGTCAGGATCCATGACGTGAAATCCTGACGCGCTCCGGATTCCGGCCGATCCGGATAAGCGGCAGCAGGCCCCGCCGGCTCTCGAGGCCTCCGAACACGACCGGCCGAACGAAGTAGACGGCTCCCCGCGGGCATTCCACGTCCTCCCTGACGGGGCCGGCGGCGCTCGGCCGTCCGCCTCTCAGGGACAGAGTCACCAGGTCGCCTTCGCGAAGCCCCAGTTCTTCGAGGTCCTGGGGGTTCATCCGCAATCCTTCATCAAGGCCCAGCTCCTTGAGCCCGCCGACCTTGGACGAGATGTCGACGCCCCGATGACGGTACCCGCCGGGCTTGGCGACCAGCAGGAACTCTCCCGGCTCCGCGCTTGCCGGTTCCGACCTCGTCCCCACGGCGGCGCCTCCGGCCGGGAGCTGACGCGGCCTCCGGTTGATCCCCGCCGGGAATCCCGGGACCGCCCGCCGGATGTCCTTGAAAACGTCCTGCGGCGTTCTATAGGACATCACGTGACAGCCCAGGGCATTGGCGATATCGGCGAAGATCCTCCAATCCGGCCTCATGAATCCGTTCTGGGGGCTCTCCGGCGGATTCTCGATCTGGACGACCTCCTGAACCCGGCCCTCCAGGTTCACCAGGGTTCCTCCCGCTTCCGCGAAGGAGGCCGCGGGGAGGAAGACATCGACCGGGAACGGCGGGAGGTAGATGTCTTGGACGATCAGGAAATCGCAATCCGGCCTGTCCAAAAAAGGGATGTCCCCGGCCAGAAAGAGGACCTTGGGCCGCCGAGCCCCGGCGAGGATGTCGGCGAGGACGCCGGGCCCGGTCTCTTGATAGATGCCCAGCTCGAGAGCGCCCCGGGCGTTGGCGCCGAAATAGAGAGGGATGATATTCGCGTTCTTCCGCCCGGCCAGCGCCATGAGCCCATCGACCAGAGCCTCGGTGTCCCCATAATGGAAAACCTGGGGACCGACGATGACCGCCAGCCGTTCGCTCGAGGAGATGATGTCCGCGGCCCTATCTAGGACGGAGGCGTCGACCGAGGCGTCCTTGGCCGCCTTCGCGAGAGAGGCCTTCCCATCCTGCGGGACGGCGCCGAGCGCCCTCAGGAGCAGGCCTTCGCGGCCGGGGAGAGGACGCAGCCAGTCGTCGGTGTAGCGGGCCAGGTTGCTGTCCCTCGGGTCGATGGTGACCAGCCGGGCGCCGGCGTCGATGGCCTGGCGCACCTTCGTCCCGACGACGGAAAAATCGAACCGGCTGTCGAGCCCGACGGCCAGGATCGTGTCCGCCCGCAGGAGGTCCTTGATGGAGATCGGCAGGGAGAAAAGCCTCGACCAGAGCGCCGGCCCTCCGGGAAGCTCCATCCGGACGGTGGAGTCGAGGTTCTCCGAACCCAGGCCATCCCGGACGAATTTCCGGGCGGCGAAGAGCCCCTCGTTGGAAAGGTCGGGCGAGACGAGGACGGCCACCCCGTCGGGCCCGGCCGCTTGGAGCTCTCCGGCCACTCTGGCCAGGGCTTCCTCCCAGGCCACCTCCCGGAAGAACTCCCCCTTCTTGAGCATGGGCTTGCGCGCCCGCGTGAAGTGGTGCGTCGTTTCCGGCAGGCAGAAGCGGCCTCTGACGCAGAGCTGTCCGTCGTTGACCTCCGGGTCCATGTGGGCCTTGACCCGGGTCAGGCGGCCTTTCTGATGATGGACCTCGATCTGGCAGCCGATGGCGCAGAACGGACAGGTCGAAACGTGGGTCCCGTCGGACTTCCCCTCCCACTTGGAGGCCTTGTCCGAGAGGGCGCCCGTCGGGCAGACGTCGACGCAGGCTCCGCAGAACTCGCAGCCCGCTTCGATGTGGCTCCGGCCGAAGGCGGGGCCGATCTTCGTCTTGGAACCTCTCTGCGTAAAGGCCAGGACCGATGTGCCGCGGACCTCCCGGCACATCCGGACGCACCGGCCGCACAGGATGCAGATATTGTAATCCCGGTCGTAAAAGGGGTCGTCGTGCTCCGGCTCGAAGCCGTGGTACAAGATGGGATAGTCGAAGTCCTTGAGGCCGACGCGGTCGATAACATCCTGGAGCTCGCACTGCTCGTCGTTCGGACAGAAGCGGCAGCCCGTCGTCACCCCCGTCTTCCGGATGGTGCCTTGATAGCCCTTGCAGGCGGCGCTCTCGTCGCAGATGAGACAGCTCGACGGGTGCTCGCTCAGGATGAGCTTGAGCATCTCCTGACGGAACTCCCGAAGCGCGTCCGTCTCGGTCCTGACCTTCATGCCCTCCTCGGCGGTCGTGCTGCAGGACAAGGGATACCCGCGCATCCCCTCGATCTCCACCATGCACAGCCGGCAGCCGCCGAAGGGCGATAGGTCCTTGTGGGAGCAGAGCGAAGGGATCGAAACGCCGTTCAGCTCGGCGGCGCGATGGACGGTCACCCCCTCGGGAAAGGATACGGTCCGCCCGTCGATCTCCATGGTCAAAGAGAGAGGTTCCCGGAGAGCCATGGTTCACCCTCGTCGTGTGGAATGCGGGGTCACGGGCACGTCCCTAACGGACCCCGAGCTCGAAGAGGCTCTTGGCCAGCGTCCAAGTGTCTTGGTCATATCCGAGAAGCCGGATCTTGGCCCGGTTGGCCAGGGCGACGACGTCATCGGGAGGGACCTTGCCCCGGGCGTAGACGACGGCGGCGACATCGACCAGGTTGGCCGCAGCGATCAGGTTCTTGTGGGTCTGCAGCGTGACCAGGAGGTTGCCCTCCTTGATCCCGATGATGTCGCTGACCATGTCGGAGATGTAGACGCCGCGGATCTCCTTGTCGCCCTGCTCGTTGAACGTTTTGAGGCCCAGCCGTTCGATGAGTGCGGAGGTTGTCATGGTGATCCTATCCCTTCATTGACGTTTAGTACAGCTCCGTCAGACCGGTGTCCGCGAGGACGATGCCCTGGCAGGAATCGACGGACCGGCGCAACCGGCAGGGAACCACGGTGATCCGTTGGGGGTCCCCGGACTCTCCCTGATAATAGGCGTTGAGGGCCCGGACGCCCTCGTCCGGGACGCAGGCCCCGGACGCGTGCGACGTGTCCGCGCAGAGCGCGACATAGACCCACGTCCGGCGCTCCCGGTCGCTGTGTCCGACCTTGTAGACGCCGCAGGTCGGGTCGCAGCCGACGCACAGCATCAAGGCCATGAGCTCTTTCAGCGGCACCTGCGTGCCGCACGCGCCGCAGCGAAGGTCGAACTTGGAGGCCTGGGCGCTGCCGAGGTAATTCCAGAAATGATCCCCCTCGTGATAGGACTCGACGGGGGGAACCGGCTCCCCCGAGAAAAAGGAGATCCTGTTCAGGCAATGATAGCAGCCTTCGGTGACCAGGTAACCGTCGCGGACGTTGGCCATCATCCATTTGTGCCGGCAATCGGTTTGACTCATGGGAACCGCACCTCGCTCGGGATCTTGCGAACGGCTTGACCGAAGACAAGGGGGGTGCGCGCGAACGGGAACACCGGTATCATTTTCCCCTGCCGAACGTCATCAGACCTTCTCTTTTCTGATAGCGGTCTGTTGTCAACTATGTGGGCGCACTATAGCATCCGGTCCGAATCCTTGTCAAAGCGTTTTTGACTTACTTGGCGGGATCCGCGGCCTTCGGCTAGAGCTTCGGGCGCCTGGAGTGGAAATCCGTCCTCTGCTGGAACGCGTGGGCGAGGAGCAGGATGTCGGCGTCGCCGAAGAGCCTCCCCGTCAGCCTGAGGACGGCCGGCTGGCCCTTGGAGTCGAACCCATGGGGAAAAGCGATCTCCGGATGCCCGGTGAGGTTCGTCGGACCCAGGGCGCTGCCGATAAGAACGTCCATGTCCTTGAAGAACGCGTGGTAGGCCTCCATCAGCCGGAAGCGGGCCCGGTTGGCCTGAATGTACTGGACGGCGGGGACGAATTCGTGGAGCCGGAAGGAACCGACCCAGGCGCTCCTCTCGGGCTCGGCCGACATCAGGTCGAGCTTGCCGCCCCGAACGAGGTCGTCGAAGGCCGCGGCCGCTTCTGTCGTCAGCAGGAAATCCATCGGGCCCGAACCCAGCTTCGGCAGCTCGACCGGGAAGGGCTCGACGCCGAGCTTACGGATGACGTCGAGGGAGGCCTTGGCGAAGGCCTGTCCTTCCTTCATCCTCAGGACCCGGTCCGGATTCTTGGGATCGTCCGGGATCTCCCGCTCGACGTCCGATTTGAGATAGCCAACCTTGAGCTGGCGGACGTCGCGGCGGACATCCCAGGCGAAAGGGATGTCGAGGACCGCGTTGTCCCGGCCGTCGGGCCCCTGGATGGCGTGGAGGACGACGGCGCAGTCCTCGGCCGTCCGGCAGAGAGGGCCGATCTTGTCCATCGTCCAGCTCAGGGCCATGGCGCCGAACCGGCTGACGCGGCCGAACGAGGGCCGCATCCCGGTGACGCCGCACCGGCTCGCGGGCGAGATGATCGAGCCGCGTGTCTCCGACCCGATGGCAAAGGGCACGAGCCCGGCGGCCACGGCCGAGGCCGGCCCGGCCGACGACCCGCTCGAGCCTTGCCCGGCGTTCGTCGGGTCCCAGGGGCTTTTCGTCTGGCCGCCGAACCAACGGTCGCCCATGGCCAGGGCGCCCAAGGTCAGCTTGGCGACAAGCACCGCCCCGGCCGCCGTCAGCCTCTCATAGACCGTGGCGTTCCGGTCGATCGTCTGGTCCTTGTATGGGGAGGCGCCGAACGTGGTCGTGTATCCCTTGACCGCCAGGAGGTCCTTGGCGCCCCAGGGGACGCCGTGAAGGAGCCCGCGATATTTTCCGGAGGCGATCTCCTTGTCCGCCCGGACTGCCTGCTCCATGGCCAGGCCCTCGGTCAGGGTGACGACGCAGTGGAGGACGGGATCGAATTTCTTCAGGCGCTCGAGACAGAGCTTGGTCAAGTCGACCGACTTGACCTCGCGCTTCCTGAGGAGCGCGGCGAGATGGGTCACGGGCAGGAAGGCCAGGTCTTCGTCGGTCCGGGGCGCCGCGACCATGATCTTCGAGGTCTTCAACATCGACGCGCCGGACGGGATCCCGGTCCCGGGGAGGACGGGATTGAAGACGAGGGCCGACGGCGTGTCGTTGCCCAGGCCCATGTCCCTCAGGGCCTGGTAATCCTGAGATAGTCCGCCGCGCCGGTTCAGGCCGTCGGCGATAGCCTTCTCGGCCTCGGGAGTGAGCGGCAGGCCGGCGATCTTTGCCGCCGCCGCGACCATCTCGGGCTTGATCTCCGGCGCTTCCTGGGCCAAGGCCAGGAGGGCACCCGGCAGGAGGGTCCCGCCGAGGCCCACGGAGCCGAAGAAGCTCAAGAACCCGCGGCGATCGAGGACCTGCCGGCCGTCCCGTTCGAGCGCGCTCTCGTCGTTCATGGGGCCTCCTCTCTCGGCGAAGCCCTATCCTATCCGCAAGCCCGGTCCGGTTCAATCCCCTGGGCCTCCGGCCGCGCCCCGGCCCGGGCCCGGCGGCTTGATATTCCGCCGGTCTTGGACTATCATCTTCTGTCACTCATATCTTCATCATCGATAGGAGCTTTTTCATGGCCACCAAGGGGTTCAACGCGTTCGAGATGGCCCAGAAGCAGTTCGACACTGTGGCCGATCTTCTCGAGCTTGACCAACCGACCCGGGACCTCCTGCGGCAGCCGCTGCGGGAGTACCATTTCTCGATCCCCGTCCGCATGGACGACGGCAGCGTCCGCGTGTTCCGCGGCTTCCGCTGTCAGCACAACGACGCCCGCGGCCCCTGCAAGGGCGGCATCCGCTTCCACCCCCAGGAGACGATCGACACCGTCCGGGCCCTGTCCATGTGGATGACCTGGAAGTGCGCCGTCGTCGACATCCCCCTCGGCGGCGGCAAGGGCGGGGTCATTTGCGACCCCCACGACCTCAGCCCCCGCGAGCAGGAGCGGCTCTGCCGCGGCTGGATCCGGGTGCTCGCCCATGATATCGGCCACCTCCGCGACGTCCCCGCCCCCGACGTCATGACCAACCCCCAGCACATGCTCTGGATGCTCGACGAGTTCGAGACGATCCACGGCGCCAAGTACCCCGGTTTCATCACCGGCAAGCCCGTCGGCATGGGCGGGTCGCTCGGCCGGACCGAAGCCACCGGCTACGGCCTCGTCTTCACCGTCCGCGAAGCCCTCAGGGAGATGGGCCTCAAGCCCGAGGCGACCACGGCCGCCGTCCAGGGCTTCGGCAACGTCGCCCAGTACGCCATCCAGCTCTACGCCCAGCTCGGCGGCAAGGTCGTCGCCGTGTCCTGCTGGGACCAGAACGACCAGGCCTCCTACACCTACCGGAGGAAAAGCGGCGTCAATCTCGAGGAGCTCCTGGTCATCACCGACCGCTTCGGCGGCATCGACAAGGCCAAGGCCGAGGCCCTCGGCTATGAGCGGCTTCCCGGCGACGCCTGGATCGAGCAGGACGTCGACATCCTCCTGCCCTGCGCCCTGGAGAACCAGGTCAACGCCGAGACCGTCAAGAAGATCCAGCCGCGGGTCAAGATCGTCGCCGAGGGCGCCAACGGCCCGACGACGCCCGAGGCCGACGCCGTCCTCAAGAGCCGGGGCATCTTCGTCATCCCCGACTTCCTGGCCAACGCCGGAGGGGTCACCTGCAGCTACTTCGAGCAGGTCCAGTGCAACATGAACTACTTCTGGACCAAGGAAGAGGTCCTGACCCGGCTCGATGAGAAGATGACGGCCGCCTTCAAGGCCGTCAGCGAGCTGGCCCGGACGCGGAAGCTCTACATGCGCGACGCCGCCTACGTCATCTCCATCAGCCGCGTCGCCAACGCCTGCAAGGACCGCGGCTGGGTCTGAGGATCGGCCTGACGTCACCGACCGCCCCGCCCCCTCCGCCGGGAGGGGGCGGGGGCGACGATACCAGGGAGGCGGCGACATGAGCAACCAGCGCACCCCGACGGCCGCCAGCACCCTCTTCTCCACTCTCCACGAACGGGCCAAGGAGCTCAGCTGCCTTTATCGCATCGAGGAGATCCTCAGCCTCTACGACGTCC
>Ga0154759_1007_pt3 | contig 27811 bp, 30 predicted proteins | sample Rifle2008BG16ft_FD_105767 | JGI IMG/M metagenome (GOLD analysis project Ga0154759, IMG submission 105767) | Candidatus Aminicenantes bacterium RBG_16_66_30 | reverse complement strand
GCGTCAAGACGGTCGTCATCGACCCCGGCCACGGCGGGCCGCATCCGGGCGCGATCAGCAAGGGCGGCCTCCAGGAGAAGGAGGTCAACCTGGCCGTCGCTCTGGCCCTAAGAGACCTCCTCGTCAAGGCCGGGATCGAAGCGATCCTGACCCGCGAATCGGATGTGGACGTCCCCTTGGAGCGCAGGACGGTCATCGCCAATCAGAAACGGGCCGACCTTTTCGTGTCCATTCACTCCAACGCCCACCGCGACCGCAAGCGCGCGGGCGCCGAGACGTTCTTTCTGAACATCAGTCCCGATCCCTCGGTCATCGAGCTCGCGGCCGCGGAGAACGCCACATCGACCAAGAACATCGGCGAGATGAAGACCATCCTCGAAAAGATCGTCCAGAACAGCAAGATCAAAGAGTCCAGGAGCCTGGCCGAGGCCGTCCAGAGGAACCTGGTCAGGACCCTGTCCCAGGACCCGCCGGCCTGCCCGAACCTGGGCGTCAAGGGCGGCCCCTTCTGGGTCCTCATCGGCGGCGAGATGCCCTCCATCCTGGTCGAGATCTCCCACCTCAGCAACTCCAAGGAGGAGGCCAAGCTCAAGACCAAGAAATACCGGGACCTGGCCGCCCAAGGCATCTATGGTGGTATCATGGAATATATACGCTCACTCGGTAAAGGATAGAGCCCATGAAAAGACGCGATTTCATGAAAGGCGCGGCCGCGGCCGGCCTGGCCCTCCGGTTCAGCCCGCGGGTGTTCTCCGGTCAGGCGGCCTCCTTGGGGCCCCTGCCCCAGCTGGCCATGGTCGAGGGCGAATCCCCGGCGGCCATCACCCGCGAAGCCGTTGCCCTGATCGGCGGCATGAAGGCCTTCGTCGGAAAGGGCGACAAGGTCGTCATCACCAAGAACATCGGCGAGATGAAGACCATCCTCGAAAAGATCGTCCAGAACAGCAAGATCAAAGAGTCCAGGAGCCTGGCCGAGGCCGTCCAGAGGAACCTGGTCAGGACCCTGTCCCAGGACCCGCCGGCCTGCCCGAACCTGGGCGTCAAGGGCGGCCCCTTCTGGGTCCTCATCGGCGGCGAGATGCCCTCCATCCTGGTCGAGATCTCCCACCTCAGCAACTCCAAGGAGGAGGCCAAGCTCAAGACCAAGAAATACCGGGACCTGGCCGCCCAAGGCATCTATGGTGGTATCATGGAATATATACGCTCACTCGGTAAAGGATAGAGCCCATGAAAAGACGCGATTTCATGAAAGGCGCGGCCGCGGCCGGCCTGGCCCTCCGGTTCAGCCCGCGGGTGTTCTCCGGTCAGGCGGCCTCCTTGGGGCCCCTGCCCCAGCTGGCCATGGTCGAGGGCGAATCCCCGGCGGCCATCACCCGCGAAGCCGTTGCCCTGATCGGCGGCATGAAGGCCTTCGTCGGAAAGGGCGACAAGGTCGTCATCAAGCCGAACATCGGCTGGGACCGGACCCCGGAGATGGCCGCCTGCACCAATCCCGAGGTCGTCAAGACCCTCGTCGAGCTCGTCCTCGACGCCGGGGCCAAGAAGGCCATCGTCATCGACAACACGACCAACCAGGCCAAGCGCTGCTACGTCCGCTCGGGCATCCAGGAGGCCGTGAAGCAGGCGGGCGGCGACATCCTCTTCGTCGACGACTACCGGATCAAGAAGATGGCCCTCAAGGGCGAGCTGCTCAAGGAATGGGAGATCCTCCTCGACGTCATCGAGTCGGACAAGATCATCAACGTCCCCATCGCCAAGCACCACTCCCTCTGCCGCTTGACCTTAGGCGCCAAGAACTGGCTCGGCGCGACCGGCGGGGCCCGCAACCAGTTCCACCAGGACCTCGACAAAGCGGTCGTCGATCTCGCCGCCTTCTTCAAGCCGCGGCTGACGGTCCTCGACGCCTACCGCATCCTCGTCCGCAACGGCCCGCAGGGCGGACGGATCTCGGACACCGAGCTCCGCAAGACTGTCGTCGCGGGAACGGACCCCGTCGCCGTGGACGCCCTGGCTGCTTCGTTCTTCGACGTCGCGCCGCGCGACCTGCCCTATCTCGGCCTGGCCCGGGAACGGGGCTTGGGCGAATTCGACCTCGGGAAGGTCCGCCTTGAAAAAAGAAAGATCTAGGAAATACCGTGGCCTCGAGCTCCTGAGGATCGCCAGCCAGGCGGTCTTCTTCGCGCTCTTCCTCCGCCTCCTCCTCGGCGCCCACTATACGGGCGAGGACTACATCGGCTCGACCGTCCAGCGCTTCTTCCACTTCGACCCGCTCCTCGCCCTGGTCACCATCGTCTCCGCCCGCCTCGTCTACGCCTACTTCGTCTTCGCCCTCGTCACGGTCGCCGCCACGGTCCTCTTCGGCCGCGTCTTCTGCGGCTGGGTCTGCCCGCTCGGCGCCGTCCACCAGTTCTCGTCGTTCGCCTTCAAGAGGACGAAGCTCCTCCGGCCGCCGCGCGAGGACAAGGCCAGCCTGGCCCCGAAGTACTACATCCTCCTTCTCGTCCTCGTCGGCGCCGTCCTTGGCCTCGATCTCGCCGGCTACCTCGATCCGCTCTCCTTCCTGACCCGGTCCCTGTCCGTGGCCGTGCTGCCCGCGCTGGCCCAGGCCCTCGGGGGGCTGACCGGCGCCCTCCACGGGATCGGCGCCGCCGGGCTGGCCCGTTCGCTGTCCCAGGCCCTCCAGAACTGGACGGTCAACACGACGTTCATCCAGGGGTTCTCCGTGGGCCTTTTCTTCCTCGGCGCGATCGCCCTCAACGCCCGGAAAGAAAGGTTCTGGTGCCGCTATCTCTGCCCGACGGGCGCCCTCCTGGGCCTCCTCAGCCGTTGGAACCTGCTCAAGCTCCGGATCGACGGCGAGAAATGCATCAAATGCGGCCTCTGCACCCAGCACTGCGAGACCCAGGCCCATCCCTATCCCAACGAGATGTGGAAGAGCGGCGAGTGCATCTACTGTATGAACTGCGCCTCGATCTGCCCGACCGCGGCGATCGGCTTCCCCCTGTCCGCCCGCGTCGAGAAGCTGACCAACGTCTCGAACGTCAACCTCTCGCGCCGCAAGCTCCTTGTGACGACCCTCTTCGGCCTGGTCGCCGCCCCCTTCTTCCGCCTGACGCCGTCTCGCAAGCGAGCCTCGCTCAAGCTCATCCGGCCCCCGGGCGCCCTGGCCGAGGACAAGTTCCTGGCCAAGTGCGTCAAGTGCGGCCAGTGCATGCGGGCCTGCCCGACCGGCGGGCTCCAGCCCGTCCTGACCGAGGCGGGGCCCGAGGGCATCTACACGCCGAGGCTCGTCCCGAAGATCGGCTACTGCGAGTACTACTGCTCGCTCTGCACGCAGGTCTGCCCGACCGGGGCGATCCAGAAGCAGACTATCGAGGCGAAGAACAAGATCAAGATCGGCTCGGCCTGGGTCAACAAGAGCCGCTGCATCCCCTACGTCCTGGGCAAGCCCTGCATCGTCTGCGAGGAACACTGCCCCGTCTCGCCCAAGGCCATCAAGCTCGTCGAGGTCGAGACGAAGCTGCCCGACGGCTCGGTCGTCGTCCAGAAGGGACCGGTCATCGACCTCGAGCTCTGCACGGGCTGCGGCATCTGCGAGAACAAGTGTCCGATCGTCGACGACCCGGCCATCTTCGTCACGAGCGTGGGGGAAACGCGGTCGGAGAAGAACCGCCTCCTGCTGAACATCTCGGCCGAGACGCCGGCCGATCCTTACAAGTAGGGATCAATCCGCGAGCGCCTTCTTCAGCTCGTCCGTGAGCTTAGGGACCACCTCGAAGAGATCGCCGACGATGCCGAAGTCGGCGCACTTGAAGATCGGCGCTTCGGGATCCTTGTTGACGGCGGCGATGACCTTCGAGGACGACATCCCGGCCAGGTGCTGGATGGCCCCGGAGATGCCGACGGCGACGTAGAGGTTGGGCGAGACGGTCTTGCCGGTCTGCCCGACCTGGTGCTGATGGCCGATCCAGCCGGAGTCGACGGCCGAGCGCGAGGCCCCGACGGCGGCCCGCGGGAAGACCGCGGCGAGATCGCGGAGAAGGGCGAAGGCCTCGGGGCCCTTGAGCCCGCGGCCCCCGGAGACGACGACGTCGGCTTCGGTGACGTCGATCTCCCCGCTCTCTTCCTTGATGACCTCGACGACCCGGCCCTTGGACGCGGCGTCGGGAACGGCGACCGCGAGCTTGACGACCTCTCCCGGGGCCGCCGCAGCCCCGCCCAGGGCGAAGATATTCGGCCGGAGCGTCGCCACCAGGGGCGAGGACTGAAGGGTCAGGGAGAGAAAGGCCTTGCCGGCGTAGATGGGCCGGGTGAATTCGAGGCTCCCGTCCTTGACGGTGACCTTCGTGCAGTCGGACGCCATGGCCACGCCGAGCCGCGCCGCCACCCGGGGCGCCAGGTCCTTGCCCATGGCCGTGGCCGCGAAGAACAGGGCGAGCGGCCGGGCCTGGCCGGCGAATTCGGCCAGGGCGGCGGCGTAGGCCTGCGAGGAATAGGCCGCGAGGCCGGGGTCTTCGAGGATATAGACCTTGGCCGCCCCCGCGGCGAACGCCCCCGGGGCCAAGCCGGCGACGGCGCCGCCGGCCAGGACCGCGGCCGCCGGAACGCCCAGCTCCGCGCCCCGGCGCCCGGCCTCGGAGAGGGCCTCGAGCGAGCTCTTCTTGATCTTGCCTTCCCTGGTCTCGAGATAAACGGCGATCATCGTCCCTCTCCTTATCTTATATGACCTTGGCCTCGGCCCGGAGGAGGCGGACGAGCTCCCGGGCCGTTTCGGCCGGGTCGCCCTGGAGGACCTTGCCGGCTTGGCGTGCGGCGGGCACGTCAAGGCCCGTGACCGTGACCCGGCCGGCCAGGTCGTCGGGCCCAAGGCCCAGGTCGGTCAGGGTGACGACGGGGATGTCCTTCTTCTTCGCCGCCATGATGCCCTTGAGCGTCTCGTAGCGGGGCTCGTTCAGCCCCTTCTGGGCGGTCACCACGGCGGGCAGCGTCAGCGCGACCTTCTCGGTCCCGCCTTCGATCTCGCGGAAGGCCGTCGCCGCTCCGTCGCCGACCTCGAGCTTGGTCACGACCGTCGCCTGGGGCAAGCCGAGGAGCTCGGCGACCATGGCCGGGACCTGGCTGTTGTCGGCGCCCACCGACTGCTTGCCGAAGAGCAGGAGGTCGGCCCCGGCGAACCGGCGCTCGACGGCCCGGGCGATGATGCGGGCCGTCCGCAGGCCGTCGTAGGACTCCGGGGCGTCGTCCTTGACGAGAAAGGCCTCGTCCGCGCCCATGGCCAGCGACTTCCGCAGGACGGCGACGGCCTCGGCCCGGCCGACCGAGACGACGCGGACCGTCCCGCCTTTGCTTTCGCGGAGCCGCAGGGCCTCCTCGACGGCATATTCGTCGTAGGGGCTGACGACGAAGTTCAGCCCGTCCTCGACGATCGTCCGGGTCTCGTGCTGGATGCGGATGCGGGATTCCGTGTCGGGCACCCGCTTGACGAATACGAGAATGTTCATCGGTCTCTCCTCAGGGCGCGGCCGGCCGCGTCGCCCGGGCCGCCCCGTCCGGCTCAGGGCCGCGCGTATCTCTTCAGGACGAGACAGGCGTTGGTCCCGCCGAAGCCGAACGAGTTGCTGAGCCCGTGGACGATCTCGGCCTTCCGGGCGGCGTTGGGGACGTAATCGAGATCGCACTCCGGATCGGGGAACTCGTAGTTGATGGTCGGCGGCATGATCTGGTGCAAGAGCGCCAGGGCCGTGATCCCGGCCTCGATCCCTCCGGCCGCTCCGAGCAGGTGGCCGGTCATCGATTTCGTCGAGTTGACGGCCAGGCGGCGGGCCTGATCCCCGAAGACGGCCTTGATGGCCATGGTCTCCGTCTTGTCGTTGAGCTCGGTCGACGTCCCGTGGGCATTGATGTACTGAACCTCGTCCGGAGGGACCCCGGCGTCCTCGAGGGCCCGCCGCATGACGCGGATCGCCCCGTCGCCGTCGGGGGCCGGAGCGGCCACGTGAAAGGCGTCGCTCGTCATCCCGTAGCCGACGACCTCCGCGTAGATCCGGGCGTCACGCCGGAGGGCCCGGCCGAGCTCCTCGAGGATGAGGACGCCCGCCCCTTCGCTCATGACGAAGCCGTCGCGCTTCGCGTCGAACGGCCGGGAGGCCCTGGCCGGATCGTCGTTGCGCCCGGAGAGGGCCTTGATCGCGGTGAAGCCGGCGAGAGAGAGGGGCGTGAGGGGGGCCTCCGCGCCTCCGGTGATCATGATGTCGGCGTCGCCCCGGGCGATCATCCGGGAGGAGTCGCCGATGGCGTGCGTGCCCGTGCTGCAAGCCGTGACATTCGCGCAGTTGGGGCCCTTGGCGCCGAAGCGGATGGAGATCTGGCCCGAAGCCTCGTTGATGATCGTCTGGATGAGGAAGAACGGGGAGACCCGGTCGGGGCCCTTCTCGAGGAGGACCTTGTGGTTCTCTTCGATCGAGCCCAGGCCGCCGATCCCCGAGCCCACATACGTGCCGGCCCGGTCGCTCTGGAGATCGGCCCGGGGGATGCCCGAGTCCGCGACGGCCAGCTCCGCGGCGGCCATGGCGAAGCGGGTGAAGAGGTCCATCTTGCGGACCTCCTTGCGGTCGATGAAGACGAGCGGATCGAAGTCCTTGACCTCGCCGCCGAAGCGCGTCGAGTAGCGGGAGACGTCGAACCGGGTCAGGCCCGCGATGCCGCTCTCCCCGCGGAGAAGGGCCTGCCAGGTCTTGTCCGTCCCGGTGCCGAGCGGCGAAACGAGGCCGATGCCGGTGACGACGACCCGCCGTTCGGGAAAGCTACCCCTGCCCATGGATGGAACGATTCGGGAACGCGGCGGACCGGACGGGGCCTATTTCGCGTGCCCCACGATATAATCGATGGCCTTGCCGACCGTGGTCAGCTTTTCGGCCTGGTCGTCGGGGATGTCCAGCCCGAACTCGTCCTCCAGGGCCATGACGAGCTCGACGGTGTCCAGGGAGTCCGCGCCGAGATCATCGATGAAGGACGCGTCTTCCGTGACCTGCTCCTCGCTGATGCTCAGCTTGTCCGAAACGATCGCCCTGACCTTCTTGAGGAGTTCGTCTCTTTGCATGGTGTCCTCCTTGAGAGATTCTATCAATGATGGCGGACCGCCTACATATACATGCCGCCGTTCACGCTGACCACCTGGCCCGTGATATATGACGCGTCTTCGGAGAGCAGGAATTTTACCGCAGATGACACGTCTTTGGGAAGCCCGAATTTTTTCAGGGGGATGATCTCGAGGTAGGCCGCCTTGACCTCCTCGGGGAGCTTCTCGGTCATGGCCGTGGCGATGAACCCCGGCGCGACGGCGTTGACGGTGATGCCCCGCGCCCCGACCTCCCGGGCCAGGGACCGGGCCAGGGCGATGACGGCGGACTTGGAGGCCGCGTAGTTGGTCTGGCCGGCGTTGCCCATGAGCCCGGCGACGGAGGCGATGTTGACGATCCGGCCGTAACGGGCCGCGATCATCGTCCGGAGGACGGCCTTGGAGAAATTGAAGGTCCCCTTCAGGTTGACCCGGATGACGGCGTCCCAGTCCTCCTCCTTCATCCGCATGAGCAGGCCGTCGCGGGTGATCCCGGCGTTGTTGACGAGATGGTCGATCCGCTTATGCGCCGCGGCGACCGCGGCGACCATCCGTTCGACGGAAGCCGTGTCGGCGACGTCGACGGCGTGGGCCTCGGCCCGGCCGCCGGCCTCGGCGATCGACCGGGCGACGGCTTCGAGCTTCTCCAGCTGCACGTCGGCCAGGATGACGGTCGCCCCCTCGTCGGCGAGATCGCGGGCGATGGCCTCGCCGATCCCCTGGGAGGCGCCGGTGACGATGGAGACCCTTCCGTCGAAGCGCTTCATGCCGCGACTCCTTTGAGGGCGTGCTCGTAACGCAGGAGCTCGCCCTGGATCTTTTCCTGGACCTCTCCGGCGACGAACTCCCGGGCCCTCAGGATGGCGCTGCGGACGGCGGCCGGGTTAGACTTGCCGTGGCCGATGATGCAGACGCCGTCGACGCCGAGGAGCTGGGCGCCGCCGTATTCGGAGTAGTCGATCTTCTTGTAGATCCTCTTGAGGTGCCGCTTCATGAGGAGGTAGCCGAGCTTGGCGAAGATGTTCTTCGTGATCTCATGCTTGGCCATGGCGAGGACGCTCTGGACGACGCCCTCGGTGGCCTTAAGGGCGATGTTCCCGGTGAACCCGTCGCTGACGATGACGTCGGCCGCCCCGGAGAACAGGTCCTTGCCCTCGACGTTGCCGATGAAGCGCAGGGGGGCTTCCTGAAGGCGGTCGAAGGTCTCGCGGACCAGGTCGTTGCCTTTGCCCTTCTCCTCGCCGATGCTCATCAGCCCGATCCGGGGGTCCTTCAGGCCGACCACGGCCTCCATAAAGACCTTGCCCATGAGGGCGAACTGGACGAGGTTGCGGGGCTGGCAATTGGCGTTGGCCCCGACGTCGAGGAGCAGGGTCTTCCCCTCGGGCGCGGGAACGAGCAGGGCCAGGGCCGGACGGTCGACGCCCCTGAGAGCGCCCAGGACATCGCGGGAGATATAGACGACCGCTCCGGTGTTGCCCATGCTGACGAAGGCCTCGGCCCGTCCGTCCTTGACGAGCTGGGCCCCGACGCGGATGGAGGAGGCCTTCTTCCTCCGGAAGGCCAGCAGGCTGTCGCCCATCCCGATCGCCTCGGGCGCGTCGATGACGGTCGTCCGGCCGGACTTGAGGCCGGACCGCTCGATCTCGCGGCGGATGACGCTCTCGAGGCCGACGAGGAGGATGTCGACCGCGAAGTCCTCGGCGGCGCGGAGGGCCCCCGGCACAATGGCCTTCGGGCCGAAATCTCCCCCCATCGCGTCGACGGCGATTCTCATGGATGCCGCCGGGATCAGTCTTCGGTCCCTTCCGTCACCTGCCGTCCCTTGTAGTGCCCGCACTCCGGGCAGGCCCGGTGGGGCAGCTTCGGGTTGCCGCACTTGGCGCAGACGGAGAAGGTGGGAAGGACGAGGCCGTCGTGGGCCCGGCGTTTCCCCTTGCGTGTCGGCGAGTGTCGTCTCTTTGGATTAGGCATTTAACTCTTGTCTCTCACGTTGAATTTGATCTTGTTCAGGCCGCTCTCCGGCTCCTTGACGAGGCAGGAGCACTTGGCCTCCCGGATGATCTCGCCGCAGACGGCGCAGATGCCCTCGCATCCCGGCGCGCACAGGGGCTTGGCCGGGAAGGTCAGATTCAGCTGCTCGAGGACGACGGCCCGGAGGTCGAGCTGGCGCCCGGTGTAGTACATCTGGTCGATCTTCTCGTCGGTCAGCTCCTCGGACAGGGCGTCGATCTCCTCGGGGAGATAGACGATGTCGAACCGGCTGGCCACGGGGAACTCGAACGGCGTCAGGCAGCGCGAGCAGACGAAGCTCAGGCGGGCCGAGACCACCCCCTGGACGAGGATCTCGTCCCCGACGAGACGGACGGTGAGGTCGGCGTGGGGCGGCTCGAGGAACACGGCGTTCTCCTCGACAAGGTCCAGGCTCAGGAACTCGAAATCCCGGGACAGACGGAGCCCTTCCTTCGGGAGCCGGTCGATATCGATGAGCATCGTCGTATCCACGCGTCCATCCTCTGAAAAAATTCACTTTATTATACCAACTGAACCCCGGATGTCAAATGCGCCCAGGCCGGAGAACGGGCTTGAAGCCGGGGAGCGGACGGGTATAATAACGCCGTGGGCGGTTATAACACCCGGGTCGATTACAGGGGGGACTCCTTCATCGTCCAGACGCAGGACAAAGGGCTCAGCGCCCAGTATATCGAATCGTTGATCTACAAGTCGGGCCGCCTGCTGGCCTCCAAGAGGGCCTTTTACACGGCTTTCATGGATGCGCCGGACGCCCCGAGCCGCATCGAACGGATGATGGAGGAGCAGCACAAGGCCATCCTCGGCCAGATCGTCGAAGGCAGGTACGACTGAGTCCGAAGCGGCTCTTCCTCATCGACGGGAACTCCCTCCTCTACCGGTCGTATTACGCCATCCGAGGCCTATCAAACTCCAAAGGATTCCCGACCGGCGCCGTCTATGGCTTCCTCGGCGCCCTGCGGAAGCTCCTCGACGCGGAAAAGCCCGACTACCTGGGGGTCGTCTTCGACGTCAAGGGGCCGACCGTCCGCCACGAGGAATACGGCGACTACAAGGCCCACCGCAAGCCCATGCCCGACGACCTGATCCCCCAGGTCCCGGTCCTCAAGGACGTGCTCGGGGCCTTGCGCGTGGCCACGGCGGAGTTCCCCAGATACGAGGCCGACGACGTCATCGCCTCGCTGGCCGCCCGGGCCGCGGCCCGGGACATCCGGACGGTCATCGTCACCACGGACAAGGACCTGCTCCAGCTCATCGACGAGAAGACCTCCGTCTGGAATCCGGCCAAGGAGATGACGGTCGACGCGGCCAGCGTCAAGGAGTTCTTCGGCGTCGAGGCCGGGGCGGTCGTCGACGTCCTGGCCCTCTGGGGCGATGCCTCGGACAACGTGCCCGGGGTCCCCGGCATCGGCGAAAAGACGGCCAAGGCCCTCATCCAGGAATACGGAGCCCTCGACAATCTGCTGGCCAACCTCGACAAGGTCAAGAATCCCCGGATCCGGGAAAAGCTCAAGGCCCCGGAGAACCGGGAGATCCTCGAGCTCAGCCGCCGGCTGGTCACGGTCTGCCGCGATCTCGACGTCGATCTCGACCTCGAGCGGTACGCCGTCCAGGACCCCGACGAGAAAGAGACGGTCCGGCTCTTCGGCGAGCTCGAGTTCTCCACGCTCCTTCCGGGCTTCCTGAAGGCGCCGCGGCCGTCCGTCAAGGACTTCCGGACGATCTTCGACGAGGCCGGGCTCAAGGCGCTCGCGGGCCGTATCCGCAAGGCCGGCGCGGTCGCGGTCGACACCGAAACCGACAGCCCCGCGCCCACCCGGGCCCATCTCGTCGGCCTGTCCTTCTCCCTCGTCCCGGGCGAGGCCTTTTACGTCCCCGTCGGCCACGACTACCTCGGGGCTCCGGCCCAGATCCCCCGGGAGCGCGCTCTCGACATCCTCCGCCCCGTCCTCGAGGACGCGAAGATCCTGAAGACGGGCCAGAACGTCAAGTTCGACCTCATCGTCCTCGAGCGGGCGGGCGTCCGGATCGCCGGCGTCGCCCGGGATACGATGGTCCTGTCCTACCTGCTCGAGCCCAACTGGGGCCGGCACGGCCTGGACAGGCTGGCCCTGCACTACCTGCGGGAGACCAAGATCCCTTATGAAGAGGTCGCGGGCCGGGGCAAGAACGAGCTGACCATGGACAAGGTCCCGGTCGAGCGGGCCGCGCCGTACGCCTGCCAGGACGCCGCCCTGGCCTGGGAGCTGGGCGCGGTCCTCTGCGACAAGGTCCGGGCCCGGAAGCTCGACCGTCTCTATGAGGATATCGAGCTCCCGCTCATCGGGCTCCTGGCCCGGATGGAGACCGCCGGGGTCCGGGTCGATCCCGCGGTCCTCCGGACGATGGCCAAGGAGCTCGAAGGCGAGATCGGCCGGCTCGAGAAGGAGATCTGCGGTCTCGCCGGCTGCACCTTCAATATCAACTCGCCGCGCCAGCTCGCCGACGTCCTCTTCCACAAGCTCGGGCTCCAGCCCTCCCGGCGGACCCGGGTGACGAAAGGCTATTCGACCTCCCTCGACATCCTCGAGGATCTGGCGGAGGCCCATCCTTTGGCCCGGCTCGTCCTGGATTTCCGGCAGATGGCCAAGCTCAAATCCACCTACGCCGACGCCCTGCCGGCGCTCATCAACCCGGAGACGGGCCGCATCCACACGTCCTACAACCAGACCGTCGCCTCCACCGGCCGCCTGTCGTCGAGCGATCCGAACCTGCAGAACATCCCCGCCCGGGGGCCCTGGGGGGCGCGCTTCCGCCGGGCCTTCGTCCCCGACGAGGGGCACGTCCTTCTCGCCGCCGACTACTCCCAGATCGAGCTCCGGGTCCTGGCCCACCTGTCGGAGGACCGGGCCCTCCTCGAGACCTTCCTCCAAGACAGGGACGTCCACGAGGAGACCGCCCGGCTCGTCTTCGGAGAGGACCGCGGTGACGACGCCCGGCGGCGGGCCAAGATCATCAACTTCAGCATCATCTACGGGGCCTCGGCCTACTCCCTGGCCCGCGAGCTCGGCACCTCGGCGGGCGAGGCCCAGAAGTTCATCGACCGCTACTTCGCCGAGCTGCCGCAGGTCCGCGACTACCTGGATAGGATCGTCGAGGAGGCCCGCGAACGGGGTTTTTCGGAGACGATCTTCGGCCGCCAGCGCCAGGTCCCCGAGCTCCGGGCTCCAGACCGGGTCCTCCAGCAGGCCGGCCGGCGCATCGCCCTCAACAATCCCATCCAGGGGTCCGCGGCCGACATCATCAAAGTGGCCATGCTCCGGGCGGGCCGCGCTATCGAGGAGCGGAAGCTCCGGACGCGGATGATCCTCCAGGTCCACGACGAGCTCGTTTTCGAGGTCCCCGGGGACGAGCGGGCGGCGGTGGAGCCGCTCGTGAGAGAGGCCATGGAGGGCGCCGCCGACCTCCGCGTCCCGCTCAAGGTCCGGCTGGGGTTCGGACCGAACTGGGCCGACGCGAAATAGCCCGGGTTCGGCCGGCGGGAAAATCGGGGACATGACCCTTTTCTCCTGAAAAGGGATCGTGTCCCCCTGATTTTCCGGATGATTGCGAAGCCGGGCTATTTCGCGTCGGCCGGACGGAGTCCGGGCCGAGGCCGCGATCACAGCATTTTATAGAAGGCCCGGAACTTCTTGTAGATCGTCCCGCCCATGCGCTCCATCTCGGCCCGGACCTTGACGTTCGCCTCCATCTCGTGATGCGTGTCCATCCTCTCGTACCCGGCCTCGTGGGCGGCGATGAGGATCTTGATGCCCATGAGGACGTCGAGGCCCTGGCCCCGGTACTTCTCCTTGATCGCGCCGAGCAGGAGGTCGAGCTGTTTCGTCTTCTTGGCCGCCCGCAGGACGTGGATGAACCCGAAGGGCAGGAGGCGCCCCCGGGCCTTGCGGATGCCTTCGGTCATGTCCGGCATGGCGATGATGAAGGCGACGACCTCGCCGTCCTTCGTGATGGCCTTGACGAAGCGGGGATCGAGGACGGGGAGGTAGCGCTTGGCCAGGTCGTCCATCTCCTGTTCCTCGAGCGGGGCGAAGCCGTAGATGTTCCCGGCCATGTAGCACTCGTTCATAAGGGCCAGAACGGGCCGGATCCAGGGCTTGATATCCTTCCGCGAGCGGAACTCGACGATCTCGTACGTCCCCCGTTTCATGGCCCGCTCGTAGATCTTCTTGTAGAATTCGGGCGGCTCCTTGGGGACCTCGAGCTTGTAGACGAACCAGTCGATGTCCTTGGCGTAGCCGTCCTCCTCGAGGAACCGCGGCATCCACTCGAAATTGTAGTAGGTCGCGATCGTCGCCCGGTGCTCGAAGCCCTCGATGAGGAAGCCCTCGGGGTCCTGGTCGGAGAAGCCGTAGGGGCCGACGATCTTGGTCATCCCCTTATCCCGGGCCCAGGCCTCGGCCGCGCGGAGGAGGGCCGCGAAGACCTCCTTGTCCTCGAAGCAATCGAGATAGCCGAACCGGGCCGTCCGCTCGTTCCGGTGCTCGTTGAACCGGTGGTTGATGATGCCCATGACCCGCCCGGCCGGGCGCCCGTCCTTCCAGGCGACGAGGAGGATCGTGTCGCAGTAGCCGAAGGCCTTGTTCTTCTTCTTGTCGAAGTACTTCCAGTCGTCCATGTAAATGGGATGGACCCAGTTCTCATGGCCGGCATGGATCTTCTCGGGCAGGTAGATGAACGTCTTCAGGTCCCTGCGGGACAGGACCTCGCGGATCTCGATGGACATGGCGCTATCCTCTTCTCTGCGGTTTTGTCCATTTATCCCACGTTCCAGGCCAAAAATCAACGGAAATCTCGCCTCTGAAAAGGCTTGTGTAAAGAACTGAGGACGGCTTGTGGAAATCCTTGACAGCCCGTGGACCCATTAATATACTAGGCCCTCAAATTGAAGGAAGGTAGTTCGTCCCCATGAACGTCGAAACAACCGTCCTGCTCACGATCCTCATCCCCATCCTCGGCTCGTTCGCGGTCCCGCTCGCCGGCCTGGCCTCCGGGAAGGCCCGATCGGTCTGGGCCGTCGCGGTGAGCGCCGTGACCGCGGTCTTGCCTCTGACCCTCCTCTCCTTCGCTCTCGAAGGGGGGGAGCTTGTCGTGCGCAAGAACCTGGCCCTGGGGCTCGACTTCGTTCTCATCATCGACCCCCTGTCGATCTTCATGGCCTCCGTGTCGTCTTTCGTCGGCTTCCTCATCGTCGTCTACTCGCTCGGCTACATCCGCCACGAGGAGAACCAGAGCGAGTACTATCTGATGGTCCTGCTGTTCATCGGGGCGATGATGGGGCTCGTCTTCTCCGGGAACCTCATCTTCCTGTACCTGTTCTGGGAGATCATCGCCATCAGCTGCTGGCGGCTCATCGGTTTCTACCGCCAGCCGGACCACGTCCGCAAGGCCGACAAGGCGTTCCTGGTGACCTTCTTCGGCGCCGTGGTCATGCTCCTCGGCTTCGTCCAGATCTACGGCGTCACGAACACGTTCGATATCACGGCCATGCGCGGGACGCTCGTCCCCGGCACGGCCGTCCTGCTCATCCTCTTCGGCATATTCTCGAAGTCGGCCACGATCCCCCTCCACACCTGGCTGCCCGACGCCGGCGTCGCCCCGACCACGGTCACGGCCTTGCTCCACGCGGCCGTCCTGGTCAAGATCGGCGTCTACGCCTTCGCCCGGCTCTTCCTCTACACCTTCCGCCTGCCCGACGGCTGGCAGGAGGCGCTGCCTATCATCGTCATGGTCTCGAGCCTGGTCGCGGCCGGCGCGGCGGCCGTGGAGAACGACATCAAGAGGATCCTCGCCTATTCCACGATCAGCCAGATCGGATACATCTTCCTCGGCTTCACCGCCATGAACGCGGCCGGGATCTCCGGATCGCTCCTGTTCATCCTCATGCACGGCCTGGCCAAGGCGGGGCTCTTCCTCTGCGCCGGGATCGTCATCCACGCCGTCCACACCAAGGACATCCGGGAGATGGGCGGCCTCATCAAAACGATGCCGGTGACGGCCGTGGCTTTTCTCGCCTGCGCTTTCTCCGTCATCGGAATCCCGCCCTTCGGGGGCTTCTTCTCGAAGTTCCTGGTCATCCTCGGCACCGTCCAGGCCGGCCGGCCGTGGGTCGCCGCGATGGCCCTGTTCACGGCCGTCCTGACGATGTACTACCTCTTCAAGGTCTTCAGCCTGGTGTTCCTGGGTGAGGCCAAGCACCCGGCCCCGGAACGAACGAAATCCATGGTCTATGTCGTCGCCGTCCTGGCCGTCCTCAGCCTGGCGGCCGGCCTTTTCGTCGCCTACCCGACGAAGCTCACGAACATCGCGACGACACAGATGAGTTGGTGGCTCCGATGACGCCCAAAATGCTTCTCCTCCCCATCCTCCTGCCGGCGGCCCTCGCCGCGATCCTCCTCCTCCTGCCCCGGACGCTGCGGCTCCTCCGCGACGTCCTGGCCGTCGCCGGAGCGGCGGTCCTCGTCTATTACGGGTTCGTCTTCTTCTCCGTGAAGGACCTCCGCTACGCCGTCCCCTGGCTCGGCATGGGCATCGACTTCGACCTCCGTCTCTACCACTTCTCGAGCTTCATCCTCCTCGCCCTGGCCGGGTTCCTCATCCTCATCACGCTCTACGCGACGGTCAAGATGAAGGACGCGCCGCGGGGCCGGGAGTTCATGGCCTACGTCTTCCTGACCGCGGCCTTCGCCAACGGCGCGGTCCTGGCCAACAACTTCGTTCCCCTGGTCTTCTTCTGGGAGGGCCTGCTCGTCACGCTCTACGGCCTCATCACGATCGGCGGCCGGCCGACCTCGGGCCGGACGGCCGTCAAGGCGCTCCTCATCAGCGGATTCTGCGACTTCGCGATGATCCTCGGCATCGGCCTCCTCTGGACTGTCTCCGGCACGGCGACGATGTCCGAGATCTCGGTCGAGCCGACCGGCCTCGCCGCCGCGGCCTTCGTCCTGATGATGATCGGGGCCGCCGGCAAGGCGGGGGCCATGCCCTTCCACACCTGGATCCCCGACGCCGCGACCGACGCGCCGGTCACGTTCATGGCCTTCCTGCCGGCCGCCTTCGAGAAGCTCCTGGGGATCTACCTCCTGGCCCGGGTCTCCCTCGACTTCTTCAAGATCCAGCCCGGGAGCGCGATGTCGATCCTGCTCATGATCGTCGGCGCCGTGACCATCGTCCTGGCCGTCCTCATGGCCCTCGTCCAGACGGACCTCAAGCGGCTCCTGTCCTACCACGCCGTCAGCCAGGTCGGCTACATGGTCCTCGGCATCGGCACGGCCATCCCGATCGGCATCGCCGGCGGCATCTTCCACATGATCAACCACGCCATGTACAAGAGCGGCCTCTTCCTGAGCGCCGGGTCGGTCGAGCACCGGGCCGGCACGACCGAGCTCAAGAAGCTCGGCGGCTTGCGCCGGGACATGCCCCTCACGGCCTTCGGCTTCATCGTCTGCGCCCTGGCCATCTCGGGCGTCTGGCCGCTCAACGGCTTCGTCTCCAAGGAGATGGTCTTCCACGGCGCCCTCGAGACCGGATACACCGTCTTCGCCATCGCCGCCTGGATCGGGGCCATCTTCACGTTCGCCTCGTTCCTCAAGGCCGGCCACTCCGTCTTCTTCGGCGAGCGGACCCGCGAGGTCCCGGAGGTCCGGGAAAGCCCGCCGGCCATCGTGCTCCCCATCCTCGTCCTGGCCGGCCTGTGCATCCTGTTCGGCGTCTACAACAAGCTGCCCCTGACGCTGTTCATCCAGCCCATTCTGGCAGGGCACGCCGAGGCCGGGGCCCCTCTCGACTTCACCAGCCACGCCCTCGACGTCTTCAATATGGTCGCCCTGATCTCGATCGGCTGTCTCGTCCTGGCCTTCCTGCTCCACCGCCACGGCTTCCTGAAGGGCGGGCGCAAGGCCCATCTGGCCTCCGAGCCCATCCACCGCCTGCCGGGCGTGCACCAGCTCTACGACCTGGCCGAGCGCCGCGTCTTCGATCCCTACGAGCAGGGCGTCAAGGTCCTCCACGGGCTGTCCACGGTCCTGTTCAAGGCCGTCGACCGGCCCATCGATTTCGTCTACGAGAAGATCGTCACCGTCACCGGCTCGAAGTTCACCGGGATCCTGAAGAAGGCCCACAACGGGCACTACGCGAACTACCTCGCCTGGTGCCTGGCCGGCCTGATCATCCTCGCGGGCGCCCTCAGCCTGCTCGCGAAGTGAGAGAGGAGGAGCGTTGATCATACTCTTCGTCGCCCTGCCGCTCGTCGTGGCGGCTGTCCTCCCCCTCGTCGGCAAGGTCTCCCGGCGCGTCCTGCCCGATCTGCTGGCCAACGCGACCCTCGTCTTCCTGCTCGTCTACGCCGCGGTCACCGGGCGCGCCCTCATCGCCGGCGGGCCCCTCCTCCAGCAGGTGACCTGGCTCGGCGAAGCCGTCGGGATCCGGCTGGCCCTCGACGGGTTCAGCCTGTTCATGCTCGTCGCCGTGTCGCTCGTCGGCCTCGCGGCGAGCCTGTTCGCGATCGACTACATGGAGCACTACGGGGGCAAGGCCAACTACCACGCCCTCTACCTGATCATGATCGCGGGGATGAACGGCCTCATCCTCGTGAACGACCTCTTCGGGGTCTACCTCTTCCTCGAGGTCGCCGCCATCGCCTCCTACGCCCTGGTCGCCTTCGGCCTGGGCCACGACGAGCTCGAGGCCGCGTTCAAGTACCTCGCGCTCTCGGTCGTGGGCTCGTCCTTCGTCCTGGCGGGGATCGCCGTCATCTTCGGCATGACCGGCAGCCTCGAATTCGGCGCCGTCGCCGCCGCCCTCCGGGAGCTCGACGCCGGCGCGGTCGTGGCCATCGCCTCGGCCCTTTTCCTCATGGGCTTCGGGCTCAAGGCGGCCCTCGTCCCCTTCCACGCCTGGCTGCCGGACGCGCACCCTTCGGCCCCGGCGCCGATCTCGGCGGTCCTGTCCGGCCTGCTGATCAAGGTCTCGGGCGTCTACGCCATGACCCGGATCTTCCTCAACGTCTTCGGCCTGACCCCGGCCCTGTCGGCCGTGCTCATGGTCCTCGGCGCGGTGTCGATCGTCGTCGCCGCGTTCCTGGCCCTGGGCCAGAAGGACATGAAGCGGATGCTGGCCTACTCATCGATCAGCCAGGTCGGCTACGTCGTCCTGGGCATCGGCCTGGGGACCCCGCTCGGCATCGCCGGCGGCCTCTTCCACCTGTTCAACCACGCCCTGGCCAAAGGGCTCCTGTTCTTGACCAGCGGCTCGGTCCAGCACGCGACCGGGACGCGCGATCTCGACGAGATGGGCGGCCTGGCCAAGCGCATGCCGATCACGGCGGCCGCGAACCTCGTCGGGGCCCTGTCGATCGCCGGCGTCCCGCCCCTCAACGGCTTCTGGTCGAAGCTGATCATCATCATCGCGCTCGTCCAGGCCGGGGAGCCCGTCTTCGCCGTGATCGCCGTCCTCGCCTCGGTCCTGACCCTCTGGTACTACCTCCTCATGCAGCGGAAGGCCTTCTTCGGTCCGCTCAACGAGAAGTGGGCGGCCGTCAAGGAGGCGCCCTTCTGGATGACGGCGTCGACCGTCCTCTTGGCCCTCCTCTGCCTGGGGATCGGCATTCTCTTTGCGTCGACCGTTGCGACCTGGGTCCAGCCCGCCGCCGACGTCCTCGCGGACGGGGTCCAGGCCGTGACCGGATCGTGGGGATTCTAGACGATGATCGTTCAAACTGCCCTTCTCATCGGTGTCGTGCTCTTCTCGGTCCTGGCCATCGCGCTCCGCGACGTGCTCCGGTCGGCCATCTCCCTGGCCGTGGCCAGCCTCCTTCTGGGGATCGTGTTCTTCAAGATGAACGCGCCCTATGCCGGCGTCTTCGAGATCTCCGTCGTCGCCGGGCTGATCACGGTCCTCTTCATCCTGACCATCGCCCTGACCAGGGCGGGCGACGAGGTCCGCGAATCGCGGCTCGTGAACTGGGTCTTCCCGCTCGTCTTCGTGGCCTTCGTCGCCGTCGACGCCCTGGTCATGAAGAGCCTCCTCGGGAAGGTCCCGGCCCTGGCCGCCGGGGCCGAGGCCGGCACCTTCGGCGAGGTCCTCTGGAAGGGCCGGACCTTCGACCTCGTCGGCCAGATCGCGGTCATCCTGGCCGGCGTCTTCGCCGTCCTGGCCCTGTTCCGCAAGAGGGAAAAACATGACTAACGCCTGGTACCTCTACGTTTTCTTCGCGGCCGCCCTCGTCTGCGCCGGCCTCCTCGGCCTCCTGGGCAAGCGCAACCTCATCAAGCTCCTCATCGCCATCGAGGTCATCGGCAAGGGCGTCAGCCTGCTGCTCCTCTCGACCGGCTTCGCCAAGGGCCACATCCTGACGGCCCAGGCCCTGGTCATCACGTTCATCGTCGTCGAGGTCAGCCTCGTCGCCACGGCGCTGGCCCTGATCATCAACGTCTACCGGCACACGAAGTCGCTGGACGTCCGCAACCTGGCCAAGCTGAAAGGGTAAGCCATGACCGGAATCGGCATCCTCCTCTCCCCGCCCGTCGCCTTCTTCGTCTTCCTGGCCGCGGCCTTCGGCCTCTACGCCCTCGGCCGGGGCATGGCCCCCAAGCTGACCCGCGCCGGCGGCAAGCTCGCGACCTACGCCTGCGGCGAGGACATCCCCGGGGCCAAGGTCCAATTCGGCTACCGCCTCTTCTTCTTCATCGCCCTCTTCTTCACCATGATGCACGTCGCCGTCCTGGTCATCGCCACCGTGCCGTCGGGCAAGATCATCTTCTTCGCCCTGTTCTACCTCATCATGATCGCCCTGTCCGTCGCGGCCCTGGTCACGAGGAGTTAACATGCTCAACAAGCTTACGCGCTGGTCCAGGATCAAGTCGCCCTGGATCCTCCACCTCAATTCCGGCGCCTGCAACGCCTGCGACATCGAGATCCTCGCCGCCCTGACGCCGCGCTTCGACGTCGAGCGCTTCGGCATCCTGCTCAAGGCCACGCCGCGCCACGCCGACGTCATCATCGCCAGCGGCCCCGTCACGCGCCAGATCAAGGACCGGATCATCCGCATCTACGATCAGACCCCCGAGCCCAAATTCGTCATCGCCGTGGGCGCGTGCGCCATGGCGGGCTGCGTCTACCGGGGGGCGTATAATATTATGGGTGGTATCGACCAGGTCATCCCGGTCAACATGTACGTCCCGGGCTGCCCGGCCCGGCCCGACGCCATCATCGACGGAGTCGTCAAGCTCCTCGGCAAACTTTAAGGTCAGAGGAACGCCATGTCCGACACCGATATCGTCGAGAGCCTGAAGCGGGACCTCGGGGCCAAGGGCCTCGAGCTCGCCAACCCCGCCCCGCGCCGCATCTTCCTCAAGATCGCGCCGGCGGACCTCCTCGCCACCGCGACCGTCCTCCGCGACAAATACGACTGCGCCCACCTGTCCACGATCAGCGGCGCCGACAGGGGCGAGACGTTCGAATTCTTGTACCATTTCGCTTCGCCCGTCGCCGTCATCACCGTCCGGACCGGGGTCCCCCGGTCGGAGCCGCGCCTGCCCTCGATCTGCGCGGCCATCCCGGGGGCCATCCTCTACGAGCGCGAGCTCCAGGATATGTTCGGCGTCACCGTCGAGGGCATCCCGGACGCCCGCCGCCTCGTCCTGCCGGACGACTGGCCCGACGGCCAGTTCCCGTTGAGGAAGGATTGGAAGCATGTCCGGACTGAGGAAGTCATCCCCGGAGGAAAGTCATGAGCTTCCAGATCCCCATCGGTCCCCAGCACCCCGCCCTCAAGGAGCCGATCAGCCTGCGCATGACCGTCGAGGGGGAGGTCATCACCGACGCCGACATCCGCCTCGGCTATAACCACCGCGGCCTGGAGAAGCTGGCCGAGGAGAGGACCTGGATCCAGAACATCTACCTGACCGAGCGCATCTGCGGCATCTGCTCCCACTCCCACGCGACCTGCTACGTCCAGGGCGTCGAGAAGCTCATGGAGCTCACCCCGCCCCGGCGCGGCCTCTATATCCGCTACCTCGTTTCCGAGCTCGAGCGGGTCCACAGCCACCTCCTCTGGCTCGGCGTCGCCGGGCACGAGGCCGGCTTCGACTCCTTCTTCATGTACACCTGGAGGGACCGGGAGATCGTCATGGACCTCCTGGAGATGATCTCCGGCAACCGCGTCCACTACGCCATCAACACGCTCGGCGGCGTCCGGCGCGACCTCGACGAGGGCCAGAAGTCCAAGATCCTCGAGGGCGTGGCCACGCTGAGGAAGCGGAGCGAGTATTATTTCCGCATCGGCGCGACCGAACCGAGCTTCGTCGCCAGGATCGCCGGGGTCGGCATGCTCAGCAAGGAGCGGGCCATCGCCCTCTGCGCCGTCGGCCCGGTCCTCCGGGCCTCGGGCGTCGCCCGCGACGTCCGGAAAGAGGACCCTTGCGCCGTCTATGACGAGCTTGACTTCAACATCGGCACGGCCGACAGCTGCGACGTCCTCGGCCGGGTCGTCGTCCGTGTCAAAGAGCTTCTCGAGTCCTACAAGATGATCGAGCAGATGGTCAAGGGCCTGCCGGACGGCGACATCGTCGCCAAGGCCCCCCGCAAGGCCAAGCCCGGCGAGACCGTGAGCCGCTATGAGGCCCCGCGCGGCGAGAACATCCATTACATCCAAGCCAACGGCTCGGACAAGCCCGAGCGGCTCAAGGTCCGGGCGCCCACCCTGGCCAACTACCCGGCCACGGTCGAGATGCTGCGCAAGGGCTTCATCGCCGACATCCCCCTGATCTTCGCCGCCATCGACCCCTGCATCTGCTGCGCCGAGCGGACGGTGACCCTGGTCAGCGCCCGGAGCGGCGAGGAATCGGTCGTCCGGATGAGCGACCTCCGCCGAAGGGCGCTCGCCCGGTCCGGGAATGCCCCCGTGAAAGGGAACGCGGTATGGCCGTTCTGAGAACCTTCCTCTATCTCCTCGTCTACCCCGGGCTCATCTTCCTGTTCGTCTATTCGACCTTCTGCGAATGGTTCGACCGCAAGGTCTACGCCCGGCTCCAGAACCGGATGGGCCCGACCCACACGGGGCGGTTCGGCCTCCTCCAGCCCATCGCCGACTTCCTCAAGCTCCTGGCCAAGGAAGATGTCGTCCCCGAGGCGGCCGACAAGCGCCTGTTCTCGGTCCTGCCGGCCATCGGCCTGGCCGTCGTCGCGACGGCCGGTCTGCTCCTGCCGGTCTGGAACTTCGACCTGGCCCGGCCGGGCTGGACGTCCTTCCCCGGGGACATCATCGTCATCCTCTATCTCCTCAGCCTGCCCACCCTCATCCTCTTCCTGGCCGCCTGGTCCTCGACCAACCTCTTCTCCACGATCGGCGGCTCCCGCGTCCTGACGATGCTCTTCGGCTACGAGGTGCCGCTCTTCCTGGCCGTCCTGAGCCCGGCCATCCTGGCCGACTCCTGGCGGCTGGCCGAGATCGCGGCCTTCTACCAGGCCAGGCCGCTCCTGCTCCTGCCGAACCTCCTGGGCTTCTTCGTCGCCCTCATCGCCGTCCAGGCCAAGCTCGAGCGGACGCCCTTCGACATCCCGCACGCGGAGACCGAGATCGTCGGCGGCACCTTCACCGAGTACTCCGGCAAGAAGCTGGCCCTCTTCCGGCTGACCTTCGACGTCGAGCTCGTCGTCGCCAGCGGCCTTCTGGCCGCGGTCTTCATGGGCGGCTTCCCCGGCGGGGCCGTCATCGGATTCGCCCACTTCGTCGTCAAGACCCTCGTCGTCATCTTTCTCCTGTCTCTTATCCGGGCGCTGACGGCGCGGATCCGCGTCGACCAGGTCATCTCCTTCTCCTGGAAGGTCCTGGCCCCCCTGGCCGTCATCCAGCTCCTGGCCATCATCCTCCTGAAGGGATTCCTGTCATGAGAATAGCCGCCTTCCTGCCCGAGCTCCTCCGCCATCTCTTCAAGAAGCCGGCCACCGTCGACTATCCCTTCCAGAAGCTCGCGGTGCCCAAGGACTTCCGGGGCACGCCGTATCTCCGGCCGGAGCTCTGCATCGTCTGCAAGGCCTGCGAGCGGGACTGCCCCGCCGAGGCCATCGAGATCACCGACGTCGACCCGGCCGAAAAGCGCTTCAAGATGATCATCCACAACGACCGCTGCATCCACTGCGCCCAGTGCGTCGACTCGTGCCCGACGACCCCCAAGGCCATGCAGATCGACAGCCTCTACGAGATCGCGACGGACGACCGCCACAAGCTGAAGGCCGAGTGGGTTTTCGCGAGGGCCGTCATGAAGCCCAAGGCGTCCGCGCCCGCAGCGCCCGCCGCCCCGGCCGCCTGATCTATTAGCGAATTCCCCCGCCCTCATCCGTTCCGCGGCTGAGGGCTTTCTTTTTCCTCCTGTTTTCCCGGGACCTTCTCGACGGAGCGAGGGGTGTTGCCTCGACGATCCCCGTCGCTGGAGGAGGGGACCCGCGAAGCGGGGGGGAACCGTGCAAACTGGTTCCCCGGGGGGCCGGGGAGCAAGAGGCAATACCCTGAGCGAATCCGGAGAGAAGGTCTCCCTAGATCTTCATCGGCATCAGGACATAAATGTTCGTGAGGGCCTCGTCCGCCTCGGTTTTTAGGAGGACGGCGCTGTTCTCGTCCTTGATCTCGAAGACGACCTTTTCCGACCCGACGGCGGTGAGGAAATCGAGCAGGTACTGGGCGTTGAAGCCGATCTCCAGGTCCTGGCCCTTGTATTCGACGGCCAGGCGGTCCCGGGCCTCTCCGATCTCCGGATTCGAAGAGAAGAGGCGCAGCTTGTTCTTTTCGATCGTGAACTTGATCCCTTTGGACCTCTCGGCTGAGAGAAGCGAGACCCGGCGGATGGCCCCGGCCAGCTCCTCCCGGGCGATCGTCAGGCGGCCGGGATTGTCCTTGGGGATGACGGCCTGGTAATTCGGGAACTTGCTCTCGATCACCCTCGATATGAGGGTCCGCGGCCCGACCTGGAAAAAGAGATTGTTCTCGTCCAGGTCGAAGGCGACCGTCTCGCCCTCGAATTTGCGGATCTCGCTGAGCGTCTTCTTGGCGACGATGACGCTCAGCTCTTTTTCGAGCTTCAGCCCGTCCTCGGCCTTCTTCGTGTACGACAGCCTATGGCCGTCCGTGCTGACGAGCTCGATCTGGCGGTTCTTGAGCGACAGGAGCGCCCCGTTGAGGTAATACCGCTGCTCCTGCGTGATGGCAAAGAAGACCCGGTCGATCATATCCTTGAGGTCCTGGAGGGGCAGCGTGACGCCTTTTTCGAACTTGCCGTCCGGGACCTGGGGATAATCCTCTTTGGCCAGGCAGAGGACCTTGAACTCGCTCGCTCCGGCCCGGATCTCGATCGTCTCGTCTTTGAGCTCGACCCCGACCGTTTGGCCCTCGGGAAGGGACTTGACGATCTCGTAGATCTTCTTCCCGTTTACCGTGATCGCCCCGGCCCGCTCGATCTCGCCCCCGAGATGCGTCCGCATCCCCACCTCGAGGTCGGTCCCGGTCAGCTCGATGTCCTTCTCCCGGACGTTCATCAGGATATTGGCCAGGATCGGCATCGTGTTCCTCTTTTCGACGATGCCCTGGAGGATCTGGAGCTCATCGAGAAACGGTTCTTTGGCGATCGAGAATTTCATGGCGTCACCTTTCGCGTCGTGTCCTGGATATTCTTATTATTTAATTCAGAATAAAAACTTAAATCAAGAAGATAAATAATAAAGTCCTCTGGAAATGTGCGAATCCCGGCGAAAGCGCTGTTTCTCCTCATTGGATGAAGGCCAGGAGGCTGTTGATCTCTTTGTTGAATTCGGGATCGTCGCTGCGGAGCTTCTCGATCTTGCGGATGCTGTGGATGACGGTCGTGTGGTGTTTTCCACCGAATTTCTTGCCGATCTCGGGCAAGGACGACTTGGTCAATTCCTTGGCGAGGTACATGGCGATCTGGCGGGGGAAGGCGATCTTGGGGGAATTGTTCTTCGATTTGAGCTGCGCGGGCTTGATCTTGAACTTGTGACAGATAAGCCTTTGGATCTTTTCCACAGTGACGATGGCGGTGGACGCGTCGACGAGGCCCTTGAGCGCGTCCTTGGTCAGGTCGAGGTCGATCCGCTCGCCCTTGAGCGAGGCGAAGGCGATGACGCGCCGGAGATAGCCTTCGAGCTCGCGGATGTTCGTCTGGACCTTGTCGGCGATATAAAGGCCGACGGTCTCGGGGAGTACGACGGCCTCGGCTTCGGCCTTTTTCTTGAGGATGGCGATGCGGGTCTCGATGTCGGGGGGCTTGAGATCGGCGATGAGGCCCCATTCGAAGCGCGAGCGGAACCGCTCCTCGAGATGGGGGATCTCCTTCGGGGGGCAGTCGCTGGAGATGACGATCTGTTTCTGGCTGTCATAAAGGTGATTGAAGGTGTGGAAAAACTCCTCCTTCGTCCGCTCCCGGCCGGCAAGGTAGTGGATATCGTCCATGAGGAGGAGGTCGACGCTGCGGTACTTCTCGCGGAACTCCAGGATCTTGCCGTACTGGAGATGGTTGACGAGGTCGTTCATGAACTTCTCGGTCGTGACGTAGAGGATCTTGTTCCGGGCGCTCTGCTGGAGCGAATAATGGCCGATGGCGTTCATGAGATGCGTCTTGCCGAGTCCGGCCCCGCCGTAGATATAGAGGGGATTGTAGGATTTGGCCGGGTTCTTGGCCACGGCCGTGGCGGCGGCGTGGGCGAACTGGTTGCAGCTGCCGACGACGAAGCTCTCGAACGTGTAATTCGGATTGAGGTTCGGGTTGACCGCCTGGCCCGGCTTCGGCTTCCGCTCTTCGGGCGATCGCCGCATGAAGGCCGTCGGAGTGTCCTCATGGATGTAACGGATATCAAAGGTCTTGCCGAAGAGGTCGCTCGAGCATTCGTTGATGATGTTCGAATAGTGGAACGACAGCCAGTCGCGGAAATACGCGTTGGGGACTTTGATATAGAGGCAGTCCTGTTCGCGGCCGATGAAGGTCGTGGGATCGAACCAAGTCTCGAAGGAATTAGGATCGACCTTCGTTTCGACGGCGCGGAGGATCGCCTGCCAAGGATTTTGATTATCTTTGGGTTCCATCGGAGCAGCTAACTTTTCCACAGAATTTTCCACATCTGTGGAAAATCCCCTCCCGGGGGCATATCGGCCGGGAGAGGCCCGGGAATCATAGCATTCCAGGGAGGCCTTTACAAGCTTTTTTTTAGGGGAAAAAGGGCCTTCCGGCGGGTCCGCCGCGGCGCTCGGCCGCAGGCTGCGGCCGGACCCTCGGAGGATCGGGAGAACGACGAAAAACGGTCGGAAATATAGGTCCGGGGCGGTTCCGGAGGAGCCGCGAAAACCGTCTGTTATGTCGCGGTTAGAAGGAGGGCGCTCAGCGCACGAGGAGTGTCCGGGTCTCGAGGGTCGACGAGCCGAGGAGGACGGGCAGGAGCCGGCCGCGGACGCGGGCCGAGAGCTCCGAGAAGGCGAATTCGGCCGGCTTCTCGAGATCGATATAATCGCGCTCTTCCTCGAACCGTCGATGATAGAGCGTCGCGCCGTCGGCGGCGGAAAGGACCGAAAGGTCGACCGTCATCGTCCAATGGCACAATTCGACGAGGCCGCGGCCCGGGGGCTTGAAGGGGCCGTCCAAGGGAACGTTCTTCATGTCCAAGGCCTTACGGACCGCGGTCGCCATGCGGATCGAGCCGGCGAGGACGAGAACGCGCTCGCGGCCGCCCGACAGGGCTTCCTCGGGGGCGTCGAGCCGGGTGACGGTCCCGCGGAAGGCCCGCTCGATCTCGGCGGCGAGATATTCGCGGAGCTCGCGGCCCGCCCTGAAATCCGGGAGGGGGAGATCCTCGCGGAAATCGGTCACGACGACTTCGTCGAAGGAACCCGCGACGAAGGCAGAGACGCCGGGCAGATCGATCCGGATGACCTGATCGGCCGTGGACCGGCAGGCGGGTCCGGCGCCGATGGCGAACGCGAGAATGACGACGGCCGGCGCCTTCACGGCGTCCTCCCCCGGCCGGCCTCCAGGCGGGCCTTGAAGGCTACGAAGTTCTCCTTGATCACGAGATTGCCCGGGTCGAGCCGGAGGGCCTCTTCGTATTCGCGGCGGGCCGCGTCCCAGTCGCCTCGCTTCTCGCAGGCGACGGCCAGGTTGTTATGAGCGGCGGCCGAACCGGGGTTGCGGCGAACGGCCTCGGCCCAATGCCGGACCGCCGCGTCCCAGTCGTCGGCGCGGGCCGCCGTCACGCCGGCCGAAAGGGCGCCCGTGGCCAGGGGGCGGGCGCAGGCCGCGAGCCCCGCCAGGGCCAGGACCGCCAGGGCGGAAGGGAAGAAGCGTCTCATGCCTGCCTCCGGACCAGAGTACGTCTTCGCCGGCGTCCGGGTCAAGCCCCGGCGCGCGGGCGATTTGCCTCCCCCGGACTTTTATGATATAAAATCGGCTCAATCCTCGGACGAGAGAGAACCGACCATGCCGAAAGTCTGCGAGATCTGCAAGAAAGGCCCGGTCTTCGGGCATAGCGTCAGCCATTCCCACAAGGCCTCGCCGAAGAAGTGGAAGCCCAACCTCCAGCACGTCAAGGCGCAGACGCCCAAGGGCGTCCGTCAGATCTGGGTCTGCA
>Ga0154759_1091_pt1 | contig 28407 bp, 22 predicted proteins | sample Rifle2008BG16ft_FD_105767 | JGI IMG/M metagenome (GOLD analysis project Ga0154759, IMG submission 105767) | Candidatus Aminicenantes bacterium RBG_16_66_30 | reverse complement strand
CGCCCCGCCGAGGTAATCCCGGTAGGGGACAAGGTCGGCCGGGGCGGGGATGGTCAAGCGGACGTTCGTGAACCTGGCCTTCTCGACGACATCGGCGTTGTGCGAGCAGACGAAGAGGCCGACCAGGATCTCGTCGCCGAGTCCGAGTTCCGCGACGCTTTGGCTCTCATAAGGCTCGCCGAAGCGGGCCGCCGACATGATGTACGTATCGCCCCGACGCTCGAGCTGGATCTGATCCGCGCCGGAGAAGGGGAACGGGATCTCCTCCGTGTTCGCTCCGGGCGTTCTCCGGTACTGGAGCGAGGTCAGCCCGTCGCCGTGAACGACCGCGCTGGCGTGGGCTGAACCGGGGTCCATGTTCGTGCGGACCATCCAACCGATCTTGCGATGGGCTGCGACGCCCTCGCCGAGGAATTTGACCCGGGCGCTGACGATGAAATCGCCCTTCAGACGCTTCCACAGGAAGCGCCCCTCGTCGGAGCCGAACCACATGTTGGCCCCGGCCCCCTCGATGATCAGGCCCCCGGTCGCGGCCTCCTCGACGACCGTTCCCGGCCGGGCGACCGGGCCGATATCGCCGTGCCCGTCAAAGAGGGCCAGGGGCTTTTCGAGGCTCAGAGGAACGGCCGGCCGAGGCGCCTGCCGACAGCCCGATCCGGCCGCGAAAATCAGGGCCAGGGCCAGGACTGACAGGGCGAGCCTGCCGGGGACGGGGGGGTATCCTCGCATGGCCGCATCATAGACGCCCGCCCCCGGCCCGGTCAAGCCGACGGGGAATTCCTGAACCGGAGGACCGGTTTATCGTATAATAGCGCGGGAACACTTATTCGGGTTTCCCCGAAATCCACTGTTCTCTCGAGGGAGGCCGGCATGCTCCGAGACATCATCAAGAAAGAGATCCTCGACAACATCACCAGCCCGAAGTTCGTCTTCACCTTTCTCCTCTGTACCATCCTGATCCTGCTCTCGGTCTACACCGGGGTGGCCAACTTCCGGGCGGAACAGAAGGAGCACACGGCCTCGCTGGCCCTGAACAAGAAGAACATGGAGAGCCAGCCGACCTACGCCTCGCTCGCCGGGATCGGGGTCAAGGTCAGCAAGCCGCCCCAGGTCCTGGGGACCGTGGTCACGGGCATCGAGGAGGCCGTGGGCCGGGTCGCCCCGGTCAACATCGCCGCCGATCCGAACCTCATCGACTCCAAGTACAGCAGCAACCCGGTCTTCGCCGTCTTCGGGGCGCTCGACCTGATGTTCATCGTCAAGATCGTCCTCAGCCTGTTCGCCATCCTCTTCACCTACGATGCCATCGTCGGCGAGAAGGAGAAGGGAACGCTCAAGCTGGCCCTGTCGAACGATGTGCCGCGCGACCGGCTCATCCTGGGCAAGGCCATCGGCGGCTACATCAGCCTGCTCCTGCCCCTGCTCATCCCCCTCATCTTGAGCCTGCTCATCCTCCTCATCACGCCCGACATCTCGCTCGGCGGCGAGGATTGGGCCCGCCTGCTCCTCATCTTCCTCATGTTCTTCCTTTATCTCTCCGTCTTCTTCAGCCTGGGGCTGTTCGTCTCGGCCCGGACGACGCGCTCGTCGACGAGCTTCCTCGTCCTGCTATTCGTCTGGGTCGTTTTCGTCATGGTCATCCCCAAGGTCGCGGTCATCACGGCCGGGCAGATCCGGCCCATCCCCTCGGTCCACGAGGTCACAGCCCAGAAGGACGCTTTCCTCCAGCAGATCCAGGCCGAAGGCCAGAAAGGCTTCGGCGATTGGGCCCAGAAGAACCAGGAGCTGGCCAAGACCGACGTCAAGGCCTACCAGGAGAAGCTCCGCCAGTTCATCCAGGATTACCAACAGGAGCTGACCAACCGGATCGACGAGAACAACGCCGCCCTGGAGCGGGACTACCAGCAGAAGAAGCGGGCCCAGCAGAGCCTGGCCGTCAACCTGTCCCGGGTCTCGCCGGCCTCGGCCCTGACCTTCGGCTCGATGACCCTGGCCCGGACGGGGATCGACGACTTCGACCGGTTCCTGGCCTCGGTCCGGGCTTACAAGCCCATCTATACGAAATGGATCAACTCCAAGCTCGGCGAGAGCATCAATTTCCAGTCCACGGAACAGGTGAAGATCAAGATCGACGACATGCCCCAGCACATCTACGAGCCGCAATGGCTGAGCCGGTCCTTCGTCCGGACCATCCCCGATTTCGCCCTGCTCACGGTCATGATCATCGTCTTTTTCGTCGGCGCCTACATCTCGTTCCTGCGCTACGACGTCCGCTAAGGAGGAACCCCATGCTCGAAGCGATCGACCTGACCAAGCGTTACGAGGACGGTGAGCTGGCCCTCGACGGCCTGACCTTCAAGGTCGAGCCGGGCGAGATCTTCTGCATGTTCGGGGCCAACGGCGCGGGCAAGACGACGACGATCAACCTCTTCCTGAACTTCATCCCGGCGACCTCGGGCACGGCCCTCATCGAAAGCATCGACGTCGCCAAGGACCCTCTCAAAGCCAAACGCCACGTCTCGTTCGTCTCCGAGAACGTCATGCTCTACGGCAACTTCACGGCCATCCAGAACCTCGATTATTTCAGCCGGCTGGCCGGGAAGCGCCACCTGGTCAAGAAGGACTTCGCCGAGGTCCTCGAGCGCGTCGGCCTCCAGAAAGAGGCCTTCGACCGCCGGATCAAGAACTTCTCCAAGGGCATGCGCCAGAAGCTCGGCATCGCCATCGCCCTGGTCAAGAACGCGCCGAACGTCCTCCTCGACGAGCCGACCTCGGGCCTCGACCCCCAGTCGGGCCGGGAGTTCCTCGAGATCCTCGTCCAGATGCGCGACCAGGGCAAGTCCGTCTTCATGTCGACCCACGACATCTTCCGGGCCAAGCTCATCGCCGACCGGATCGGCTTCATGCGCAAGGGCCGGCTGGTCATGATGAAGACGGCCGCGGAGCTGGCCCACGAGGACCTGACCGACCTTTACATCCAATATATGGAGCAGCAGCCGGGGGCGGCGGCCGTCCCCCAGGCCGGGATGTGACCGCCGAACGATCCGCCGGACCGCCTCGGAGGACCGTCGTCCTCGGCCTGGGGAACATCCTCTTGGGTGACGAGGGGGTCGGCGTCCATGTCGTGGAGGAGCTTCAGCGGTCCGGCGGCCTTCCCGACGTCGAGCTCGTCGACGGAGGAACCGCCGGTTTCAGTCTCCTCCCTTATTTCGACGGCGCCGGTCTCGTCGTCATCGTCGACGCGGCCGACGACGGGGCTCCCCCCGGAACGGTGACGCTGGCGCGGCCCGCGTACGCCGCGGACCACCCCGCGGCCCTCGTGCCCCATGATATCGGGCTGAAGTACATCCTCGACGCCCTGGCCCTGGCCGACGAGCGGCCGGATGTGCTCCTGCTCACCGTCTCGATCGCCCAAGCGGACCGGGCCTCGCTCGAGCTCTCGCCCGCCGTCTCCCGCGCGGTCCGCGAAGCCGCGGACCGCGTCCGGGAGGTCCTCAGCGGACGTGGGGGAAGCTCGACTTCTCGATGAACTTCCATCCTCCGATCATGGAGGAGATCGTCCCCCGCCCTTCCAGGTAATCGTGGTACCACGACAGGTAGATGTGCATGGTCGTGAAGGCGACGAAGACCCAGGTGAAAAGGTGATGCCACTGCCGCAGGGAGCTCAGGCCCCCGAAGAGCGGGATGAGGCCGGCGAAGAGCCGGGGAAACCAGGCCGGGCTCATGATCGAATAAAGAGCGAATCCGGTCAGGATCTGGAAGAGGATGACGAGGTACATCCCCAGGTAGATGATCCCGGCCAGAGCGTTGGTCCCGATGGACAGGACCGGCAGCTTGCAGATGAGGAAGATATCGAGGCAAAGGACCTGGAGGATCTCCCTTCGCTTGATCCTCGTGTTCGGGATGAAGCTCTTCCACCGGGCGAAATCGTTCCCGGCGAAGCCCCAGTAGATCCGGGCCAGGAAGTTGACCAGGAAGATATAGCCGAAGGCGAAGTGGATAAACCGGACGGACCCGAAGAGATACCGGGACGAGGCCTCGGCGGCCGCCCCCTCCCAGGGGAGCGGTGAGCCGATGAGGAGCCCCGTCACCCCGAGGACGAACACGCACCCGGCGTTGATCCAGTGGAAGAACCGGAGCGGCAGCTCCCAGACGTAGACCTGGAAATATTCGGCGTGCGGTCTGGCGTCCATGCGGCCCTCCTAGACGACCCGGACCTGATGGAGGCGGCGGCCGTGCGGATCGTAGAGATGGACGGCGCAGGCGATGCACGGGTCGAAGGAGTGGATCGTCCGGAGGATCTCCAAGGGCTGATCGGCCCGGGCGACGGGCGTCCCGATGAGGGCGGCCTCGTACGGGGACCGCTGGCCGCTCGCGTCCCGGGGCGAGCCGTTCCAGGTCGTCGGCACGACGAGCTGGTAGTTCGCGATCTTGCCGTCCTTGATGACGATCCAGTGCGACAGGGCGCCTCGGGGAGCCTCGGTGAAGCCGGCACCCTTCGCCTCCGCCGGCCACGTCCCCGGATCCCACTTCTCGCCGTTGAACATCCGGGTGTCGCCGTTCTTGATGTTGTTCACGAGGTCGGAGTAGAACCCCTTCATCCATCGGGCGATGAGCTGGGTCTCGATCCCCCGCGCGGCCGTCCGGCCCAGAGTCGAGAAGAGGGCCGTCGCCGGGACGGCGAGGTGGGCCAAGGCGCCGTCGACCGCCTCCTTGATCTCGGGCTGCCCGGCCGCGTAGCCGACGAGGAGCCGGGCCAGCGGGCCGACCTCCATGGCCCGCCCTTTCCAGCGGGGCGTCTTGAGCCAGGAGTACTTGCCCTCGACCTCGAGGTTCTTGTAAGGGGGCTTCGGCCCGGTGTAGCTGAAGTCCGTCTCCCCCTCCCACGGGTGGAGCGAGGCCGCGTCCCCGCCTTTGTACGCGTACCACGAATGGGCGACGGATTCCGTGATCTGGCCGGGGTCGGCCGCGTCAACGTCGTGGACCCGGCTGAGGTCGCGGTCGAGGACGGCCCCGCGCGGGAACTTGAATCCCGAAGGATCGCCGATGCCCCGCGTCGGGAGATCGCCGTAGCTCAGATAGTTCGAGACGCCCCCGCCGATCGCGGCCCAATCCTTGTAATAAGAGGCCACGGCAAGAAGGTCCGGGATGTAGACCTGATCGACGATCTGGATGGCGTCGTCGATGAGCTTGCCGACCAGGGCCAGGCGCTCGGCGTTGAGCGTCATCGCGTTCTCGGGCCCGACCGCCGAGTACGCGCCCCCGACGAGGTAGTGGGGATGGGGGTTCTTGCCGCCGAAGATCGTGTGGACCTTGATGATCTCCTTCTGCCATTCGAGGATGTCGAGGTAGTGGGCCACGCCGAGGAGGTTGACCTCCGGCGGCAGCTTGTAGGCGGGATGTCCCCAATAGGCGTTGGCGAAGATGCCCAGCTGTCCGCTCGCGACAAGGGACCGGACCTTCTCCTGGACGGTCTTGAAATAGCCCTCGGAGTTCTTCGGCCAGCTCGAGAGCGACCGGGCGATGGCCGCCGTTTGGGCCGGGTCCGCGCTCAGGGCGGAGACGACGTCGACCCAATCGAGGGCGTGGAGGACGTAGAAGTGGACGACGTGGTCCTGGAGGTAGTGGGCGCAGAACATGAGGTTCCGCACGAGCTCGGCGTTGGGGGGCACGACGATGCCCAGGGCGTTCTCCACGGTGCGCACCGAGGCCAGGGCGTGGACGGTCGTGCACACGCCGCAGGCCCTCTCGCAGAAGGCCCAGGCGTCCCGGGGATCGCGGCCCCGGAGGATGATCTCCAGGCCGCGGACCATGGTCCCCGACGACCAGGCGTCGGTGATCCGGCCGCCGTCGACGTCGGCCTCGATCCGTAAGTGCCCTTCGATCCGAGTGACGGGATCGACAACGATCCGTTGGGCCATCACGCACCTCCCTCTGTCTTTTCGGTCTTTTCCGTCTTATCCTTCGGCTTCCCCGCCTTGAGGTCCTTGTCCTTGAGACTGCCCTCGAGCTCCCTCTTGATCAGGCGGCGCTTGCGGATGTTCGTCGCGACGGCGTGGAGGGCCACGCCCCCGCCGGCCGCGGCGGCGAGATAGATGCCGAGCCGGTCGGCCGTCGATTCGACCCCAAAGCCGGGGAACGCGGGGAGCGACCGATAGAACGGCCCGGCGTCGTAATAGCCGGCTTCGCTGCAGCCGATGCATGGCGCGCCGGATTGGATCGGATAGCTCGTGCTTCCGTTCCAGCGGATGATCCCGCAGGAATTGTACGTCTGCGGCCCGCGGCAGCCCATCTTGTAGAGGCAATAGCCCTTCTTGGCGCCGTCGTCGTCGAACGATTCGACGAAGAGCCCGGCGTCGTAGTAGGGCCGCCGGTAGCAGGAGTCGTGGATCCGCGTCGAGTAGAACGCCTTGGGCCGGCCCTGGGAGTCGAGCTGAGGCAGGCGGCCGAAGGCCAGGAGGTGAGCGACGACCCCCGTCATGACCTCGGCGATCGGCGGGCAGCCCGGGACGTTGACGACGTTCGGCAGGAGCTTGTGAATGGGCGTCGCGCCGGTCGGGTTGGGCGACGCCGCCTGGACGCACCCGTTGGACGCGCAGCTGCCCCAGGCTATGACGGCCATCGCTTTTTCGGCGGCCTCGCGAAGGCCGTCGAGCGCCGTCCTTCCCGCGATCGTGCAGTAGACGCCGTCGTCCTTCATGGGCACCGAACCTTCGGCCATCAGGATGTACTGGCCCGGGTAGTTCTTGATGGTCTCCGTGACGGCCGCTTCGGCCTGTTCGCCGGCCGCGGCCTGGAGGGTCAGCGAGTAGTCGAGCGAGATACGGTCGAGCAGGATATCCGCCAAGAGGGGGTGCGACGATTTGATGAAGGACTCGCTGCAACACGTGCACTCCTGGAAATGGAACCACAATACCGGGGGCCGGGGCTTCGTCTCCAGGGCCTTGGTCAGGGCCCTGGCCTGACCGGCTTCGAGCCCCAGGGCCGCGGAGAGATACCCGCAGAATTTCAGGAAATCGCGCCGGGAATAGCCTCGCGACCGGGCGATCTGCCAAAGACTCAGGGGTTCCTTGACCATAGCTCCTCCTTTTGTTTAGGATGCGGACGGACGGCGGGACCCTTCGGTCATCTGTGGATTCCACCCTCTTCCATAATATGCTACAAGATTCATGCCATTGCCAGTCCGGCAGGCCGGCGGCGGTCCCAGAGGGCTCCAACGGCCGCCGCCGCCCGGCCCCGGCCGCCGCGTCGGATATGTCCCGCGCCCCGGGATAGTTTCCTGCCCGGCCGGATTCCCGATGGGGCCCGGGGTGCCGAGCCGCGGGGTCCTCTCGGGGCCGCGTACCGCCCGGCCGGCCCGAGCGGTCTTGGCACGCTTTTTGGAGAAGGGGGAGAGGACGAGATCGTTCGAGGAGAGCACCATGTTCGGAAAGACCGTGACCTTGTTCCGGATCTCCGGCTTCGAAGTCAAGATCGATTGGAGCTGGCTGATCCTCGGCGCCCTGATCATATGGAGCCTGGCCACCGGCCTTTTCCCCGCGTGGTACGAGGGCCTGGCCCCGTCGCAATACTGGGCCATGGGCGTCGCCGGGGCCCTCGGCTTGTTCGTGTCCATCGTCTTCCACGAGTTCTGGCATTCCCTCATCGCCCGGAAGTTCGGGCTCGATATGAAAGGGATCACCCTGTTCCTTTTCGGCGGCGTGGCGGAGATGGGCGACGAGCCGCCGAGCCCCCGAGCCGAGTTCTTCCTGGCCGTGGCCGGGCCGATCTCGAGCGTCGTCATGGCCGCCGCCCTCCTCGGCCTGAGCCTCCTTCTGCGCGGACAGGGCCCCGTGACGCCCGTGATCGGCGTCCTGCGCTACCTCGGCTACCTCAACTTTATCCTGGCCGGCTTCAACCTCCTTCCGGCTTTTCCCCTCGACGGCGGCCGCGTCCTGAGGGCCGTTCTCTGGGGGTTATGGAACGACCTCCGGCGGGCGACCCGCGTCGCCTCTTCGATCGGCGCCGGCCTGGGCGCCGCCCTCATGGCCCTCGGCGCCCTCCAGTTCTTCCTGGGCCGCTCCGGCGGGGGGCTCTGGACGCTCGTCATCGGCCTGTTCGTGCGGGGCGCGGCCCGCTCGTCCTACCAGCAGCTCCTCTTCCGCCGGGCCCTCGAAGGCGTTCCGGTCCGGAAATTCATGGTCGCGGACGCCGTCACTCTCCGGCCGGCGACCTCCGTCGAGAAGCTCGTCGAAGACTACATCTACAAGTACCATTTCAAGATGTTCCCCGTCGTCGAAGGCGAGAGGCTCGTCGGCTGTGTCACCCTCGATCAGGTCAAGGAGGTCGCCCGGGAGGACTGGGCTTCGCGCAGCGTCGGTGAGCTGGCCCAAGGCTGTTCCGCGGAGAACACGATCGGCCCGGACGAGGACGTCATGAAGGCCCTGGCCCTGATGCAGAAGACGGGCCGGAGCCGGCTGCTGGTCGCCGAGGGCGGAAGGCTCGCCGGCGTCATCGCGCTCAAGGATATCATGGGCTTCATCGCCCTCAAATTGGACCTCGAGGAGCAATAAATGGCCGCCAAAAACAACAAGATGAAGGCAGCCGCCGGTCCGGCCTGCCCTACGGGGCTCGACCTGCCCCGGCAGACGCGCGAGGACTATGTCGCCACCGTCCTCGAGCAGGTCGGCGCTTTCGAGGAGAGGCTCGACGAGATCGAAGCGGACATGGAGACCTCGGGCTGGGACGACATCGGGGACTTCCGCCGCCAGCTCGACGACCTCCGCGCCCGGCTGAAGGGGATCCGCGCGCGATCGGGAGAGCTCGAAGGTGTCGCGGATCAGGACTGGCCCGATGCCTACGAGGAAATGGACGCGTCCCTGCTCGACGTGGCCGGAAGCCTCGAACAGCTCTCCGCCGGGCTCAGTTCGGTCCTGCCGGAGTAGCGAGGCCGCCGCTTCGCCGCCGTCCCGAAAGCACCGCCATGATGATCATCATGACCGGCCTGCCGGGGACCGGCAAGAGCACGGTCGCCGCCGCCCTGGCCCGCGAGCTTGGCGCGGAGGTGCTGAGCACCGACCGGATCCGGCGGGAGGCCCCGCGGCCGCCGGGCTTCTCGAGGGCCGAAAAGGGAGGCGTCTACGAGCGGATGTTCATAAGGGCGGAGCGCCGCCTCCGGGCCGGCCGGAGCGTTGTCCTGGACGCGACGTTCTATCGGGAGCGTTTGAGAGCCTCCGCTCTCTCGGTCGGCCGCAGAGCGGGGACCTGCGCTTTTGTGGTCGAGGTCGTCTGCCCCGAGCGGACCGTCCGCGAGCGGATGGACAGGCGCCTGCGCGCCGTCCGGGGATCCCGCCCCGCGGGCTTCGAGGTCCACCGCATCATCCGGAGGTCGTTCGAGCCCGTCCGAGGGAAGCATTTCCTCCTGGACACCGCCCGCCCTACGGCGTGGCGGAATGACCTCGCCTCCCTGGCCAATACGATGAGGGTCGTCGAGACGCAACGGATGGTCATCGGCCCGCTACGCCGGTCGCGGAAGATGAGGCTCCTCCAGACCCACATCAGTTGGATCCTCCTGGACGGCACCTATGCCTACAAGATCAAGAAGCCCGTCCGGTTCAGCTTCGTCGACTACCGCCGGCCCGAGCGGCGAAGACACTTCTGCCGGAAAGAGGTCCGGGTCAACGCCAGGCTCAGCCCCGGGCTCTATCTCGGCGTCGTTCCCGTGCGCGACGACGCGGGCGCCTTGAGCTTCGGCGGGCCGGGGCGGACCGTCGATCACGCGGTCAAGATGCGGGAGATGCCGCAATCGGCGCGGCTGGACCGGCTCGTCGCCAGAGGCGCGGTCGGGGACGCCGAGATCCGGAGGATCGTCCGGACGCTGTGCCGCTTTCACGCCCGGGCCAAGATCGCCGCCCGCCGGTTCGGCTCCCCCCGGGTCATCCGCGAGGGGTTCGCCCACGCCTTCAAGCTGAGGCCTCTCATCGAGCGGGAATTCGCCGCCGGGCGGGCCCTCGACGGCATTGAAGAGAAGGTCGACGGCTTCCTCCGGACCAACCCCCGCCTCTTCCGGGAACGGGTCCGGCAGGGGAGGATCCGGCACGGCCACGGCGACCTGAGGATGAGCAACATCTTCATCGAGAGCGGCGCGGTCCGCATCTTCGACGCGATCGAATTCAATCCCGCTCTCGCCTCCTCGGATGTCGCCGCGGACGTCGCCTATTTGGCGATGGACCTGTGCTACAGCGGCAAGAGCGGCCTGGCCGAGCGGTTCGTCGAGACCTACATCAAATGCTCGGGCGACGAGGGGCTGAGGCAGGTCGCGGACTTCTATCTTTGCTACCGGGCCCTGGTCCGCCTGCTCGTCGAGGCCCTTTTTCTCATCGACCCAGCGATAGGCGCGGCGCGCAAGGAGAAAGCCCGGCGGGCCTCCCGGAGATATCTTGCCCTTGCCGGGGCGTTCGCTCGCCGCCTGTGATCGACGCGGCCCTCGCGGCGGGTCAGGCCTTCTCGAGCAGTCCCATCTTTTTGAGGGCCATGTCGCCGCGGTTCATCTCCGGTCCATCGCCCGGAAGATAGAGCATAACCCCGCCCTTGACCGGCCTGATGACGATCTTTCCGAGCTTCGCGAGCTCTCCCGTCGCGTCGATGGGGTTCGCGCCGTCGAAATAGCCCTTGAAGGCCTCGTTGAACCCGCTGTAGATCGAGTGGATGCCCTTGTAGTTCTCGAGTCGCAGCTTGGCGATGGCCAGCTTGACGAATTCCTCGGGGCTGAGCTTGTTCTTCATCCGGACCTCCCGTTCTTCGTTTTCATCCCTATTGACGCTCGAGCCCCCGTCCGATTCTCACGCGAACAGAGGCGTGCCTATCGGAAGGACCGTATTCCGGCGTATAATGCGGGCCAAGAAGGAGTGACGAACATGGCCAAGAAGGTCAAAGAAGTGAGGGCCAAGGTCCTCAGCGTGAAGGGGACCTGCGAGCAAAAGCATGAGCCGGGCGATGTCGTCCGGTTCACCGACCGCGGCGTCGACGGGCACATATGCATCCATGCCATGTACAGCATGATGCCCAAGGTCTTCGCGATGATGTTCAATGCCGACTTCCCCTGGGCCACGGACCCCGACGTCCTGACCCACCCCTGTCCCGACGCGGCTAACCCGGTCGTCTTCGAGCTGACCCGCGTCTACGAAGACTGACGGCCGCACCAACGGTCCGGCGATGCCCTGGGCCTAGCGCTTTTTCCCGTTGGGGACGAGCTTGACCGTCTCGACCGCGTGATGACCGACCGGCAGCGCGAACCGGCCCCGGCTGGGCTTGATGAGCGCCCCGTCTTCCTCGATGATGTTCGTCCGCAGGGCCGTTTTCACGGGAGCGAAGAGCTCGATCGCCGCTTCGGTGTCCTTCCCCTCGATATCGTAGAGGCGCAGGATGACGGCGTCGTCCGTCTCGGCCTTCTTCATCGTCGAAAGGACCAAGTTCGGCGCGGAGTAGGGGAGAAAGCTCCGTGATTCGGGCAGATCGGCTTCCGGCCGCGCGGTCGGGGCGACGATGGCGATCAGGGGATCGTTCGGCGCGATGCCCGCCCGGTAGCCGTTCCGCCATCCGGCGGCGTGGCTGGTCACCGAGAAGCGGTAATGGTGGTCGCCCTCCTGAAGGTACCAGTTCCCTTCTCCGTGGCAGCTCCGCCGGGAGGCCAAGAGGATCGGCTGGAGGACGGGATAAGCGACGGGATTGTCCGTCGGGTCCTTGTAGTCGTTGACGGCGACGCTCGTCGTCAAGGTCAGGCCGAAGCGGTCGTCTCCGGCATAGAGGAAATTCTGGACCTCCCGCGGTCGGATGTCCTTCATCTCTTCGTCATAGACGAGATTCCCGTAGGCCGGTCCGCCCGTGCCTTTGGCCTCGCCCGAGCCGACCTCGAGGACGCCGAGCGGAATCTCGTAGGCCACGTGGCCCTTGTCCGCGGCCACGGGGACGGCCATTCGGAACTCCCGGTAGGGATCGCCGTCCCAGCCGAGGATCGCCACTTCGCAGTCGATCCTCTTGATATCGTTCCAGACGATGAGCTTCTCCCGGACCGTGCAGCCGGAGAGGGGCTGGTCAAAGACGTAGACGGTCTTGACCCCACCCGACTCGTCTGCGATGAGCCGCCAGCCCGGTTTGCGGCGGCCCGTGCTGTCGAACCCTTCCATCGTTGGCTGCTGGACGCGGCCGAACTCGCCCGCGCCGTTGCCGACCGAGCGCATGGTGAAGACCTCGAAGCAGAGGAATTTCCGAGTATCGAGGATCTCCCGGCCGAGCTTCTTGTCGTAGAGGCTGGCCACGCCGCCGGGCACGAGGGTGACGCGGTAGAAGTCGTTCTCGATGGTCCTCAGGGGCTGACCGCCGTCGGCCCCGCTGACGGGGCCGGTGGCGGGCTCCGTTTTTCGCAGGTAGTAGGTCTTGTAGCCGAAAGCGGGAACATCGGAGGCTATGAACTCGAACGGCTGGCCGTCGGCCACGTAACGGCCCTTGGTCAGGTCCAGGTCCGAGCCGGACACCCTGCCCGGCCTGGCCTGCATGCGCGCCGGCCGACCGTCCGCGTCGACGATGCGATAGGTGGGATCCCACGATGAGGCGACCGCCTTCACGGGCCCGGTTTGAGGCCACGACAGAGGATTGAAGACGACGATGGGCGTGCCTTTTCCAGGAACGGTCGCGATACCGCCGGCGATCCAGCTTAAGGCGTCGTAAAGCACGGCCCGGCCCTCGTCCCGGGCGAACTCGTATTTCTTGCGGAAGAGCCGGTCCGTGATCTGGCCTTCCTTGCCGCCCCAGCCGTGGTCGGGATAGATCTCGGCCTCCCAGGCGGCCGCGAGGCGCTTGGCCGGATAGCTCGCGAAACTGCCCTCTAGCAGAGACCGGATGGTGCTGAATGTCTCGGCCGCGGGCAGGAGCCGGGCGGCCTCGCGGGCCGCCGAGATGGCCCAATGATGCGTCGGCCCGTGGATATAAAGCCACAGGCCCGGCCGCTCGCCTGTGACGGTCTCGAGCTTGGCCGATTTGACGTCGATGGCCTCGAAGAACTTCCGGGCCGTGGAGTATTGCATGACCGGTTTGCCGCCGCCGGGCGCCGCGCCGTCCCCGTTCCAATGGCGGATGAGCGGGCTGAAATCGGTCGGCTGGGAGAAATCGACGGAGTTGAGCAGGGGATACTCGTCCGGCAGGCCCCGGCCGGCATAATAGCCCTTCCACTTGGCGACCTTGTCGGCGATCGTCTTCGCCCCTTCGGCCGGCGGCGCGTTCAGGTAGGCCGCGGCGTTGCCGTAGTGGCCCGGCGAATAGGCCAGGACGGAGCTGCCGTCGGGACTGGCCCAGCGATAGAAGCCCTCATGGTAGCGGCTCATGAGGAGGTAGGGGATACCGGCCTTGGTCAGGATCTGGGGCATCTGGGCGGCCCGGCCGGGCACGTCGGGATTGAAGTAGACCTTGGCGTCGGCGCCGGGGAAGGTCCGCTTCAGCCACAAGCGCCCGAAATAAGTCTGGCGGATGAGCTGCTCCCCCGACAGAAGCGATTCGTAGGGCTGGTTATAGGTCGCGCCCCATTCCATCCGGCCTTCCCGGGTCAGCCGGCCGATCTCCTCTTTGCGGTCCGGATGGCGCTCGAGATACTCGGCCAGGTTGAGCATGTTCTCCATGGTGAAGGAATAGGCGGGGTCCCGGGCCATCATGGCCAGGGCCGGGGTGATGCAGTTCGTGTCGCGGAAGATGATGCACTTCTCCGGCGAGTCCATCCAGGCGATGTCCTGGTGGCTCGAGGAGATGATATGGAGACGTCCCACGGGGTCCTCTCTTCCCGACGCCTTCCCGGAGGGCGCCAGCGCGCCCGCCGCGGCCAGGGCCGCGAGCGCGACGATCGCGATCGTCCGGCGACTCGGTTCGATCATCGGAGCCTCCTTGTCCCTTCCCGGGTCCGGCCGGGCCGGAGCTATCATTGCTTGAGAATGGTGAGGTCCGGCCGGAGCAGCGGCCGGATCGCCGGGTTGTCCATATTCTCCCGGGTGACCAGGACGACGGCCGTGGCCGCGCTCTTCTCGTAGGGCTCGCCGCGCAAATGGGCGACGGCGGTCCTCAGGCTTCGCTCGCCCATGGCGAAAGGATCCTGCAGGACGAGCCCGGCCAGCTCCCCGCCGGCCAGCGCTTCGATCAGCTTGTCCGACGCGTCGAAGCCGACGTGGACGATCTTCCCGGCCAGCCCGTGGTCCTGCAGGGCCCGCAGGGCGCCGAAGGTGGTCGATTCGTTCGGCGTGAACACGGCGTCGATCCCGGGATAGCGCGAGATCAGGTTCTCCATCGTCTGGTAGGCCGTCTCGGTGGACGGGCCGGCGTATTGGTTGTCCGAAAGGACCTCGATCGCGGGGAATTCGGCCCGGAGAGTGGCCAGGAACCCCTCCTCCCTCTTCGTCGTGCCTTCGACGCCGACCTTGAGACGGATGAGGACGAATCGCCCCCGTCCGCCCGTCTCCCGGCCCACGGCCCGCGCGGCCAGGACGCCCCCCAGATAATTATCGGTCGCGATGAAGGCCACGTGCTCATCGCCCTGAAGGGCCGAGTTGAAGACGACCGTCGGGATGCCGGCCCGGCGGGCTTCGGCCACCGGCCGGACGAGGGCCCGGTCGTCGAGAGGGGAGAGGACGATGGCGTCGACCCCGGAATCGGCCAGCGTCTCGACGATCTGGATCTGCTCGTCGCGGTCGTCCTCCTTGAGCGGTCCTTTCCAGACGATCTCGACGCCGAGCTCGCGGGCCGCGGTCAGGGCGCCGGCGTGGACGGCCTTCCAGAACTCGTGGGTCGTGCCCATGGGGATGACGGCGATGCGCGGCCGCGTGACGCCGGGCACGCCGCCGGACCCGGGCCGGCGGCAGGCCGGAACGGCGAGGAACGCGAGGGCCAGAGCGATAACGAGCGCGGGAAGGAGGGTCCGTCGACGCCAAGCCATCATGAGGGCGACTTGATCTCGACGAGCTCCTGTTCGAGGTCCAGGGGAGGCTTGGCCCGGAAGAACTCGCTCGTCTCCCAGGGCGTCAGGGCCCACGTCCCGGACCGGCCGTATCGGCTCCTGTCGAAGGCGTAGCGGAAGACGACGGACATCTCGCCGCCTTGCTTCCAGTAGGATTCGAGCCGGGGGTAGCCGCCGTCCTTCTCCCGGCCGATGAAGATGATGGCCCCGACGACGATGCCCCGGCCGACGCCCCGGGCGACATCGTAGACGAGCCACTGGTATCCGCCCGAGGCCTTGGGCACGCCGCAGAGGACGAACTTCTCGACGCGCCCGTCGCCGTCGAGGTCCACGGCGACCGACCGCAGGGGGCCGCCGTCGTCCTTTTCGAACTGCTTGCGGAGGATATCCGGGATCGTGTCGTCGGATTGAGCGGAGCGGACCGTGAAGAAGGTCCTCATCGGGAAATCGGAGGCCGGCGCCGGCGCTTGGCCGTCCGAGGAGACTCCGAGCAGGAGGCCAAGAAGGAGGGCCGGCAGGAGGCGAACGGGCGACCGTCTCGTCATCGACAGCAAGTATAGAAGATGTCCGCGCGTTTGACAACCACAGGCCAACCTATAGAATGGATATCCGCTCGCACGGCAGCGACCCGTTGGTCAACGGGCGATAAACTCGGGGAGGAGAGAATGACGAAAAAGAACAACGAACTTGGCAGAAGGTCCTTTTTGAAGAAAGGCCTGACCGGGCTGGCCGCGGTCGGGGCCGTTCCGGGCGTCGTCAAGGCGGCGGCCTTCGGCTCGGCCGCGACGGGCCAGGCGGCCGCCGCGGCGCCGGGGAAGCCGATCATCCGGACGCTCGGCAAGACCGGCCTCAAGGTCCCGGTCGTCAGCATGGGCGTCATGAACGCCGACAATCCCGCCGTCGTCCAGGCCGCCCTGGAATCCGGCATCACCCTGCTCGACACCGCTGCGGGCTACCAGCGCGGCCGGAACGAGCAGATGATCGGCCAGGTCGTCAAAGGCCGGGCCCGGGATTCGTTCATGATCGCCACTAAGGTGGGCCGGGACAGGTCCCAGCAGGGCCTGGACGACGCCGCCCTCGAACAGAGCTTCCTCGGCAGGTTCGACGAGTGCCTGGGCCGCCTCGGGCTCGACCACGTCGAGGTCCTGTATCTCCATAACAACACGACCGCGGAGCACGTCCAGAACCCAGCGATCATCGGCGCCCTCCAGAAGGCGAAGAAGGCGGGCAAGGCCCGGTTCATCGGCATCACCACGCACAGCAACGAGCCGGCCGTCATCCGGGCCACGATCGAGGCCAAAGCCTACGACGTCATCCTGACCGCTTACAATTTCGGGCAGGAGCACGCCGCCGAGGTCCGCAAGGCCGTCGCCGAGGCGGCCGCGGCCGGGCTGGGCATCGTCGCCATGAAGACGCAGGCCGGCGTGTACTGGGACAAGGAGAAGCAGCAGCCGATCAACATGCGGGCCGCCCTCAAGTGGGTCCTCAACGATCCCAACGTCGCCACGGCCATCCCGGGATTCACGACCTTCGACCAGCTCAAGGAAGACTGGTCGGTCGTGTCCGACATCACCCTGACGCCTCAGGAGCTCAAGGACCTGCGGCTGGGCGAGCAGGTGTCCGGCCTCTACTGCCAGCAGTGCGGCCAGTGCCTCGCCGGCTGTCCGAAGGGACTCCCCATCCCGGACCTGATGAGAAGCTATATGTACGCCTACGGCTACAGGAACCTCCAGGCGGCCCACGAGCTCGTCGGCTCCCTCGACTTCGCCGAGAATCCCTGCGGCTCCTGCGCCTCCTGTACGGCTGTCTGCGCCAAAGGCTTCGACGTCGCCGACCGGGTCAGGGACATCAGCCGTCTCCGGGCCGTCCCCGGCGATTTCTTCGCCTAACCGACTCATTTCGCTGTAGATCAAGGGGCTTTCGAACCCGCGTTCGAAGGCCCTTCTGTATGCCGAGCATGTTCGACCGCTCAAAGGGCAGCTCAGGGCCCAGGCCTCTTGGCGGTTGTTTTAAGGCGTCCTTCGCGGGAATAGGCGCCAAGCGCGTTCCATCTCTCGTCCGCCGCTGGACCTGTAAGCCCGGTAAACTGGATAACGGACTGGGCCTTTTCCGCCCTGCCGGATACGATCCCGATAACGAGACCCATTCCTCCAAAGAGCGTGCCGAGACGGCGCTGGGCCCCGGTAGTCTCGGCGGCGGCACCCATGCCGACGCCGGCCAGGGCTCCGATCGTGAGTCCCATGAGCGCACCTGAAACCTTCCTGGACCTGCGCATCAAGGTCACGCTGTGGATCTTGTGCCGCGGGATCGTTAGGGTATCTCCGCCTCTGAGGAGGAGGAGGGAATCGGGCTTGACCGAGACGAGCTCGGCCTTGACCTCGGACCCGTCGACCTGCAACAGTTTGACGAGGGCACCGCGCCTTCCCTTGGCCGCGAGGCCGCCCGGAGCGGCCAGGAGCGCCGCGACGGCGAATGCGATGATGGCAGATCCGGCGATCTTGGTTCCCATCCCAAATCTCTCCTTCATCGTTATTATTATCTCGCCAGGCCGGAAAGTGTCAAGAGTCCGTCAAGATCGCCGGACCTTGCAGACCGGGTTCAAATCCCGGTGACTGTAACGGCGGGGCCATACCCGTTCCCATTCCGAACACGGAAGTTAAGCCCGATCGTGCTTGACCTTCCGAACCGCCGTATACGGACCCGTACGTTCGGTGGGGTGACAGGGACAGTCCGCGAGGACTTACCTATGTCGATTTTTTGGAAAAAAGCCCTTGACAGATGATATCATTATGATATTGTAGTGCTATTACAGGAGGTGCCCATGAAAGACATCCAGGAAAAAAAGGTCTTCAGCGTCAACGGCTGGATAACGGTCGCCGTCGATCTGGCCGTTCTCTTCTTCAGCGGCCAGTACCTCATCGCCCACGCGGACCGCCCGGGGACGACGGCGGGCATGGTCATCGCTGTTCTCCTCGCCATTCTCGCCTTCATGACCTTCGGCGGCTTCTTCCTCATCCACCCGAACGAGTCCAAGGTCTTCATGTTCCTCGGCAAATACGTCGGCTCGGCCCGCACGGCCGGCTTCTTCTGGACCAACCCGTTTGTCGTCAAGAAGAAGGTCACCCTGCGCATCTTCAATTTCAACAGCGAGACCCTCAAGGTCAACGACGCCTTGGGCAATCCCATCGAGATCGCCGCCGTCGTCGTCTGGCACGTCGTCGATTCGGCCAAAGCCCTATTCAACGTGGAGAGCTATCAGAACTTCGTGGCCATCCAGAGCGAGACGGCCATCCGCCAGCTGGCCACGCATTACCCTTACGACGCCCATGACAAGGACACGGAGTCGCTCCGGGCCAATCCGGATGAGATCGCCGGCAAGCTCAAAAACCAGGTCCAGAACAGGCTCGAGATCGCCGGCCTGTATGTCGTCGAGGCCCGCTTGTCCCACCTGGCCTACGCCCCGGAGATCGCCCAGGCCATGCTCCGGCGCCAGCAGGCCGAGGCCATCATCGCCGCCCGCCGGCAGATCGTCGACGGGGCCATCGGCATGGTCGAGATGGCCCTCAAGAGCCTCGAGACCCAGGGCGTCGTCAAGCTCGACGAGGATAAGAAGGCGGCCATGGTCAACAACCTTCTCGTGGCCCTGGTCTCGGAAAGCGAGATGCACCCCATCGTCAATACGGGGACGCTCTACTCCTGACGGTGAGACGTGGCCGATAAGAAGAAATTCCTCCTGCGGCTCGATGCCGCGCTCTACGACGCCCTGGAGAAGTGGGCGGCCGACGAGCTGCGGAGCATCAACGCCCAGATGGAATTCGTCCTCAAGGAGGCGGCCCGGCGGGCCGGGCGCCTCCGGGAAGGACGGGAGGACCGGAAATGAAGACGGTGATCCGAGTCGCGCTGTGGACGGTCGTTATCGTGATCGCGGCGCTCCTCGTCCTGTTCTGAACGGCGTTGACTTCGCGTCCGGGCTGTTCTACCTTGAAACGGTGAGAACACGCATTCGGCGATCGGGACGGCCTTGAAGCGGGTCGTCCAGGCCGCGCTCGCCGCCGGCTTCCTCGTCCTGGCCGTCCTGGCGCTCTTCTATGGAAGGGCCGGCAAGGAGTCGGAGAACCGGATCGATCTTGACCCCCGGCCTTCGACAGTGTCGCCCTTCCGGGAAGAGGCGACCCTCCGCAACGTCACCAAGCGCCCGATCGCCTACACGATCATGCCCGGCAAGGGCGTCCGGGGCCCGGTCGCCCGGACCTTAGCAGTCGGGGCCATCGACCGGATCGCGACCGATCTCCCCGTCGAGATCTCGTTCGACGACGGCAAGCGGACCTCCGCCTATACCCTTCACCCCGGTAAGCCCTATTCCTTCCGCTACGACGCGAGCGACACCGTCCGGGTCTATCCCGGCTCCCACGGACGGGAAGACGCGGCCGACCTGGCCCCGTTCGTTCCGACACCCAAGATCGTGGTCGAGCGCATGCTCGAGACCGCGGCCGTGGAGAAGAAGGACCTCGTCTACGACGTCGGCTGCGGCGACGGCCGGATGGTCATCGCCGCCGCGAAGCTCTACGGCGCCCGCGGCGTCGGCATCGAGATCGACCCCGCCCTCGTCGCGGAATGCCGGGCCGCGGCCGAACGCGAGGGCGTCTCGAGGCTCGTCCGGTTCCTCGAGATGGACGCCACAAAGGCCCATTTGACCGAGGCCACCGTCCTTGCCCTCTACCTTCTTCCCGAATCCCTCGAGATCCTGTCGCCCCTCTTCGAGAGGGACCTCGGGCCCGGCGCTCGGATCGTCTCCCACGACTACAAGATCCCCGGCTGGGAGGCCCGGCTCGTTCGAAGCGAGACGCTGACCGACGAGGCGGGCCGCGAGCACGCGATCCACCTCTACCGCATGACGGGGAAGACGTGAACGCGACGATCGGCTTCCTGGCCGGCTTCTGCCGCGACCATCCGCTCGACGAAAAGATCTTCGTCTGCCCCTCCTTCGTCGCCGGGCGCCAGATCGGCGAGGCGCTGGCCCGCGAATCCGGGTCCTGGATCAACCTCCGCTTCGTCACGCCGTGGACCCTGGCCGGCGAAGTCCTCGAACGTAGCGGCGAGGCGGGAGCCGGAAAGCCGATGACCTCATCGGGCGAGCTTGCCCTGACGGACCGACTTTTCCGGCAGCTCCTCGCCGCTGGAGAGCTCGAGTACTTCGGACGGGCGGGCGCCTCCCCGGGCCTCGTCCATGCCGTTTACCGGGCCGTGAGGGAGCTCAGGCTCGAGGGCCTGACGAGCGCCGACGTCCGGCCGGAGCTCTTCCTCGTCGAGAGGAAGGGCCGGGAGCTCGCGCTTCTTTTCGGCCTCTTCGAGCGGACCCTCGACGCGGACGGGCTTCTCGACTCGGCGGCTCTGCTCGCGCGAGCCGCCCGCGTCGCGGGACGAATGCCGTCCGCCCCCTCCTGGATGCTCAGCCCGGCGGACGCGCGAATGAGCCGGCTCGAGCGCGACGTCGTCCGGTCCGCCGCCGGCGAACGCCTCGTCCTCGTCCCGGGCGACCCCGTCGTCGGCCTGGAACGTCCGCGGCGATGCTGGTCCCTTCCGGGCCCGGCCGATCTCTCGGAGGCCGGGCGGCTATCCTGGCTTTTCGCGCCGAGCCAAGCCCCGCCTCGGGAAAAAGCGGCCGGGATCGATATCTTCAGGGCGCTCGGTCCGGCCAACGAGTGCCGGGAGATCCTGCGGCGGATCTATGCCGATAAAATCCCCTTCGACGAGGCCGAGGTCCTGGCGCCTGCGGGGTCGGCCCACGCGACGGTCTTCTATCTCTTCTCGGCCCGGACCGGCCTGCCCGTGACGTTCGGCGACGGCGTCCCGGTCTCGTTCACTTCGCCCGGACGGCTCTTCTTCGGGCTCGTGGCGTGGCTGGCCGGCGACTTCTCGGCCGACGAGCTCTGCCGCCTCCTCGAGAACGGCGACCTCGTCTTGCCGGCCGGCGCCTCGGGAACGGCTCTCGCGGCCCGGACGTCCTGCCGTCATCTCCGCAGCGCTATGATCGGATGGGGCCGGGACCGCTATCTCGACCGGCTGAGGGCTCTCCGTGACGGGAAAACGGCCGACCTCGAGGCTCTCGCGACAGGGGAGGACGGTGACGAAGGAGAGAACGGGGACGCGCGGCGGGCCGGGTTCCAGACCGCGATCGCCGAGATCGACGCGCTCACCGCGGCCGTCGCCCGCATCCTGAAGATCATCCCGGGACCGGACGCCGCCGGGGCCTATGATTTCCGGGTTCTCTGCGAGGCCTTCTCCCGGCTCATCGGGGACTTCGGGCGGGCCGAGTCGGATTTCGATAGCCGGGCCCGCCAGGTCCTGCTCGACCGCCTGGGCGAATTCGCCGCCGAGAGCCGGTTCCCGCCCCTGCCGCTCAAAGAAGCCCTCGACCTCGTCCGGACGGCGGGCGCGTCCCTCCGGGTGGGCGCCTCGCCGCCCCTGCCCGGCCGCCTCCATGTCGCCGGCCTTCCGTCGGGCGGGTATTCCGGCCGTCCGGTCACGTTCATCGCCGGTCTCGACGAGGCGAGCTTCCCCGGCCGCGGTCTCCAGGACCCCGTCCTTCTCGACCAGGAGCGGGCGGCGATCTCGGATGCGCTGCCGACCTCGGCCGATCACCTCCGGTCGAATCTCTTCGGCCTGGCCGCCGTTCTCGCTTCTCTCCGGGGCCGGGTCGTTCTGAGCTATCCCTCGCACGACATCGTCGATGACCGGGAGACCTTCCCGTCGTCGGTCGTGCTCCAGGCCTTCCGGCTCCTCCGCGGCGACCCCGAGCTCGATTACGCCTCTCTCGAAAGGGCCCTGCCGGAGGCGGCGGGATTCCTGCCGGGCGGGGCCGCCCGGGCCTTCGATGAAGCCGATTGGTGGCTGGACCGGCTCACGGCCGAAGCCCGGCCCGACGGCGCGCGCACCGTCGCGGCCAACTTCCCCGATCTGGCCGCCGGCCTCGCCGCCGCGGGCGCCCGGGCCGGCGACGCGATGACCGCTTACGACGGGATCGTCGACATCGGGTCCGTCCGGGAGGAGATCGATCCCCTGGCCGGGAGAACGGCGGTCATGTCGGCGACGCGCCTCGAACTCCTGGCCAGGTGTCCGTTCGGATACTTCCTGCGCCATGTCCTCAAGGTCCAGCCGCCGGAGGAGGTCGCCCTCGACCGGTCGCGCTGGCTCGACCCGCTCCAGCGCGGCACCCTCGTCCACGAGATCCTCTGCGAATTCATGAGCCGGGTCGCGCAGGAAGGGGAAGAAGTCGACGCGGCCCGGCACGCGCCCCTCATGGCCCGGATCGCCGGCGAGCGGATCGCCGAGACGAGGCGGAAGATCCCGGAGCCTTCGGCGGCGATCTTCGAGAGCGAGCGGCGGGACATCCTGGAAACGCTCGACATCTTCATGGCCGCCGAAGAGAAGCGGGAGGACAAGGGCCGCCCGCTCGAATTCGAAAAGGAGATCGCCGGCGAGACGATCGCCGTCGGGGAGGGGCGCTCGTTCCGGCTCCGGGGCTTCATCGACCGCGTCGACCGGATCGGCCCGGCGAGCTACCGGATCATCGACTACAAGACAGGCAGCCCCGCGCCTTACGAGAACCTGGTCCATTTCGGTCGCGGCCGGACGCTCCAGCCCGCCCTCTACGCCGTCGCCCTCGAGCAGATCCTGGCCCGGGAGCGGCCGGGGGAGAGGCCGCGGGTCGCCGAAAGCGGCTATCTCTTCCCGTCGCGGCGGGGCGAAGGCCACGAGATCATGGTCCGTGGCTTCGACCGGGACAAGCTCAGGCGCCTCCTCGGCGACCTCCTGGGCCTGCTCGGTAAGGGCTATTTCATGGCCGGCCCCGACGCCAAGTGCGGGTTCTGCGATTACCGGGCGGCCTGCGTTTCCGGCGGCCCCGCGGTATCAAAGCGGAAACGGGAGGCGAATCCGGAGATCTTCGAGGCCTACGACCGGCTGGACGAATACCCATGACGAACGTGAAGGGACCGGCCCCGCCCGACCAAGCCGCCCGCGACAGGATCCGGCGCGACCTGGGGACGACGTTCCTCGTCGAAGCCGGGGCCGGCTCGGGCAAGACGACGAGCCTCGTCGACCGGATGATCGCGCTTCTCGCCGACGGCCGGGCCTCGATCGATACGCTGGCCGCCGTGACCTTCACCCGCAAGGCCGCGGCCGAGCTGCGCGGGCGGTTCCAGGTCGCCCTCGAGCGGGAGCGCCTCGAGACGAAGGACGCCGCCGTGCGGGCCCGTCTCGACGGCGCCCTGACCGGCCTCGAGAGGTCCTTCATCGGGACGATCCATTCGTTCTGCGCCCGGCTCCTCCGGGAGCGTCCGGTCGAGGCCGGGATCGACCCGGAATTCCGGGAGCTCGAGGAGCATGAGGACTCGGTCCTCCTCGAGAAGAGCTGGGATGAATATCTGGCCAAGGCCAGGCTCGAGAACGAAGCCGCCCTGCGCGGACTCGACGAGGCCGGCCTGGACCCCTCCGAGCTCGAGTCCGCCTTCAGGACCATCTCCGAGTTCCCCGACGTCGAAGCGGTCCCGGGGCGATCCGAGCCGCCCGAATTCGGGGCCGTCCGCGGGGCCCTCGAAGGGCTCGTCGACATGGCTTCCGCACTCGTCCCGAAGGAAAGGCCGGAAAAGGGACGGGACGCGCTCCAGAGCCTGTTCGTCCGCCTGTTCCGGCGGAGACGCAATATCGGCTTCGCCGACGGCCGTCGGCTCATGGAATCCGTCGAGCTCTTCGACAAGAAGCTCTGCGTCACGAAGAACCGGTGGGGCTCGAAGGACGACGCGGCCCGGCTGCTGGCCGCCGCCGAGTCCTTCCAAGAGAGCGTCGCCCGGCCGGCCCTCCGCGAATGGCGCGAGTTCCGCCACACGAAGGCCCTGGCCTTCCTGGGGCCGGCGATCGCGTTCTATGCCGAGCGGAGGCGGGCCGAGGCCCGGCTCAATTTCCAGGACCAGCTCATGCTGGCCGCCAAGCTCCTGCGCGACAATCCCGAGGTCCGGGGCTATTTCCGGGAGCGCTTCCATCCGGTCCTGGTCGATGAATTCCAGGACACCGACCCCATCCAGGCCGAGATCCTGTTCCTCCTCGCCGGCACGGACGACGCCGAGCGGGATTGGACCAAGCTCGCGCCCGCGCCCGGGTCCCTCTTCCTCGTCGGCGACCCCAAGCAATCGATCTACCGCTTCCGGCGGGCCGATATCGACATCTACAACCTGGTCAAGGACAGGATCGAAGCGTCGGGAGGGGAGACGCTGGCGCTGAGCGCGAACTTCCGGTCCCTGCGGTCGATCGCCGATTGGGTCAACCCGATCTTCGATCCGGGCCGGGGAGGCGTCTTCCCCGCCTGCGCGGACGCTTACCAGGCCGGCTTCATGCCCCTCGAGACCGTGCGGGGCCAGGGGCGCGGCTCGCTTTCCGGCGTGCGCAAGACAACCCTCCCTTCCGTGCCCTATCACGCCAAGGACGAGATCACCGAGATCGACTCCGAGCGTGTGGCCGGATTCATCGCCTGGGCCCTCGCCGGGAACCTCCGCCTCGACGACGGGGACGGGGGCTCGCGCGAGGCCGAGCCGGGCGATTTCCTCGTCCTCTTCCGCTATAAGGACCGGATGGGCAAGTACGCCCGGAGGCTCGAGGAGCTGGGCATCCCCTTCGAGATCACCGGCAGCGACGCCTTTACCGAGAACGCCGAGATCGCCGAGGTCATGAACCTCCTCCTCGCCCTCGACGATCCCGACGATCCCGTGGGCACGGTGGCCGTGCTGCGCGGGCTGTTCTTCGGACTGAGCGACCAGGACCTGCTCGATCACCGCGCGGCCGGCGGGGACTTCTGCTACCTCGGCGCGGCCGGCGGGACGGTCGGCTCGGCCAAGGCGCGGCGGGCTTTCGCCGTCCTTCGCGGCTGGCGGGAGGTCACGACCAAGGTCCCGCCGTCCGTGGCCCTGGAGACCATTCTGCAGAGCTCCGGCCTCCTGTGCCACCTCGTCACGGCCGAGATGGGCAGCAGCCGGGCCGGCAACATCCTCAAGCTCGTCGAGGTCCTGAGGGGCCGCGAAAGCGAGGACATGACCTCGTTCGCCGCCGCCGTCGAGTTCCTGGCCGAATGGATCGGCGCCCAGCCGGTCGAGGAGATGTGCCTCGCGCCCGGACGCCGCAATGTCGTCCGCTTGATGAACCTCCACAAGGCCAAGGGCCTGGAGGCGCGGGTCGTCTGGCTGGCCAATCCGGCCGGCGTTCCGGACTTCGAGCCGGACCGGCATATCCGCCGGACCGGCGGAAAGCCCCGGGGGCATTTCCGCTTCAGCCGGCCGGCCGGCTATCAGTCAAAAACGGTCTCCCAGCCCGCCGAGTGGGACGAGAGCGCCTCCGAGGAGAGGCTATACGAGGAGGCGGAGGAGAACAGGCTGATGTACGTGGCCGCGACCCGGGCCAGGGACCTCCTCGTCGTCAGCTCCTACGCCGGCAACCTCGGCGAGCGCAGGTCCTGGGGTCCCTTGGAGCGCGGACTCGAAGGGGTCATCGAGCTCCAAAAAACCCCGCCGGCTCGAGGCGCCGCGGCCCCTTGCCCTGCGCCCACGGGACGGAAGAAGAGCGCGGTGGGTCCGAAAGACGCGAGCGAAGGACGGGCAGCCCTGCGCCGCAGGATGACCGAGGCCTCGCGGGCCGGGTCCCTTCACGAGACGGTGACAGCCCTCGCCAAGCGGGACCGGGAGCCGCCCGAATGGGCCAGGGGAGGGTTGGGGACCTGGGGCTCCGAGGTCCACGTCATGCTGAGGACCCTGGGCGAGTCGTGGCCTTCCGACGGCCGGGGAGATCCGGGCGTCTTGGCGTCTGAGGAAAGGCTGACGCGGATGGCCCGGGATGTCCTGGTCGCCGCGGACCGGAATCCGGGAGACTGCCGGGAGCTGGCCCGCCACATCGCCGCCGTCGTCAGGTCGGGATTCTGGCTCCGGGCCATGCGCGCCGAGCGCCGTCTCTTCGAGGTCCCGTTCTCGATCAGGGTGCGGGCCGGGGAAGCCGGATACGGCGATCTCGCCGCCCGCGTCGGATCCGTTCCCGTCGCAGGGGGCCGGCCCGTCGTGCTTCGTCCTGGGGCGCCGATATTCCTGTCAGGCGCCGTCGACCTCCTGTTCCGGGAATCCGGATGGGTCCTCGCCGACTTCAAGACCGACCGGCCGCCCCGGGCGCTGGCGGGCGCGGGGGATACGGAAATACAGGTTTTTCTCGATTCCCTGGTCGCTTATTATCGGCCCCAGGTCGAGCTCTACACCCGCTTCTGGGCGAAGCTCACCGGGGAGAAGATCAGCGAGTCAGGGCTCTATTTCACCGCGCTCGACAGGTGGGTCCCGATCGACGTGGACTGATCCCATCGAACGGCCCGCCGAGATCGCCGAGGTCATGAACCTCCTCCTCGCCCTCGACGATCCCGACGATCCCGTGGGCACGGTGGCCGTGCTGCGCGGGCTGTTCTTCGGACTGAGCGACCAGGACCTGCTCGATCACCGCGCGGCCGGCGGGGACTTCTGCTACCTCGGCGCGGCCGGCGGGACGGCCGGCTCGGCCAAGGCGCGGCGGGCTTTCGCCGTCCTTCGCGGCTGGCGGGAGGTCGCGACCAAGGTCCCGCCGTCCGTGGCCCTGGAGACCATTCTGCAGAGCTCCGGCCTCCTGTGCCACCTCGTCACGGCCGAGATGGGCAGCAGCCGGGCCGGCAACATCCTCAAGCTCGTCGAGGTCCTGAGGGGCCGCGAAAGCGAGGACATGACCTCGTTCGCCGCCGCCGTCGAGTTCCTGGCCGAATGGATCGGCGCCCAGCCGGTCGAGGAGATGTGCCTCGCGCCCGGACGCCGCAATGTCGTCCGCTTGATGAACCTCCACAAGGCCAAGGGCCTGGAGGCGCGGGTCGTCTGGCTGGCCAATCCGGCCGGCGTTCCGGACTTCGAGCCGGACCGGCATATCCGCCGGACCGGCGGAAAGCCCCGGGGGCATTTCCGCTTCAGCCGGCCGGCCGGCTATCAGTCAAAAACGGTCTCCCAGCCCGCCGAGTGGGACGAGAGCGCCTCCGAGGAGAGGCTATACGAGGAGGCGGAGGAGAACAGGCTGATGTACGTGGCCGCGACCCGGGCCAGGGACCTCCTCGTCGTCAGCTCCTACGCCGGCAACCTCGGCGAGCGCAGGTCCTGGGGTCCCTTGGAGCGCGGACTCGAAGGGGTCATCGAGCTCCAAAAAACCCCGCCGGCTCGAGGCGCCGCGGCCCCTTGCCCTGCGCCCACGGGACGGAAGAAGAGCGCGGTGGGTCCGAAAGACGCGAGCGAAGGACGGGCAGCCCTGCGCCGCAGGATGACCGAGGCCTCGCGGGCCGGGTCCCTTCACGAGACGGTGACAGCCCTCGCCAAGCGGGACCGGGAGCCGCCCGAATGGGCCAGGGGAGGGTTGGGGACCTGGGGCTCCGAGGTCCACGTCATGCTGAGGACCCTGGGCGAGTCGTGGCCTTCCGACGGCCGGGGAGATCCGGGCGTCTTGGCGTCTGAGGAAAGGCTGACGCGGATGGCCCGGGATGTCCTGGTCGCCGCGGACCGGAATCCGGGAGACTGCCGGGAGCTGGCCCGCCACATCGCCGCCGTCGTCAGGTCGGGATTCTGGCTCCGGGCCATGCGCGCCGAGCGCCGTCTCTTCGAGGTCCCGTTCTCGATCAGGGTGCGGGCCGGGGAAGCCGGATACGGCGATCTCGCCGCCCGCGTCGGATCCGTTCCCGTCGCAGGGGGCCGGCCCGTCGTGCTTCGTCCTGGGGCGCCGATATTCCTGTCAGGCGCCGTCGACCTCCTGTTCCGGGAATCCGGATGGGTCCTCGCCGACTTCAAGACCGACCGGCCGCCCCGGGCGCTGGCGGGCGCGGGGGATACGGAAATACAGGTTTTTCTCGATTCCCTGGTCGCTTATTATCGGCCCCAGGTCGAGCTCTACACCCGCTTCTGGGCGAAGCTCACCGGGGAGAAGATCAGCGAGTCAGGGCTCTATTTCACCGCGCTCGACAGGTGGGTCCCGATCGACGTGGACTGATCCCATCGAACGGCCCGCCGAGATCGCCGATAGCTCCTGCGGAACAGGTCTATCGGATGACGGGGTCCGGGGCCTGGGCGTAGAGGAGCGCGACCTCCGCGAAGGCCGAGAACGAGAAGGGGAACTCGGCCAGTCGGTCCGCCCCCTTCTTCATGACGAAGGAAGCGTCGGTCTTGAAATCGACCCTGTACTCCGAAAAATACCCCTTTTCGATGTGGACCCGCAGGGAGCCCGCGCCGGCCCCCTCTCCTTCGAACACGCCCTGGGTGTCGGCCAGGTCCTTGGATCCCGACACCGTCACCCGGTATACGGCGGAGATGATGGCCAGGCGCCCGTCATCGGCCGGGAGGATATCGTCCAGG
>Ga0154759_1094_pt2 | contig 29261 bp, 22 predicted proteins | sample Rifle2008BG16ft_FD_105767 | JGI IMG/M metagenome (GOLD analysis project Ga0154759, IMG submission 105767) | Candidatus Aminicenantes bacterium RBG_16_66_30 | reverse complement strand
GTATGTTCCGGAAAGCTATCCCCATATTATTCGCTCTCATTCTCTTGGCCGCCGGGGCCTGGGCCGCGGAGGTCAAGGGCATCGTGGTCAGCCCGGCCCAGCACCCCGTCGCCGGGGCCGTCGTGCTCCACCGTCCGTCCGGCGCGAAGACCGAGACGGACGCGTCCGGCGCATTCGTCCTCGGCCTTCCCGATGGAGAGCGCTTCATCCTCGAGGTCATCCATCCCGATTACTATGAGCGGGAATTCCAGCTCGGTCCCAAGGATCTCGCCCGGAAGATCGTCCTCGTCCTCGTTCCCCTCATCAAGCAGACCGAGGAGGTCATCGTCACGGCCCTGCGCTACGCCGAGCCCTCGATGAACCTTCCGGCGGCCAGCTCCGTGATCATGGGCGAGACGCTGGCCGAAAAGATGGCGTCCAACATCAGCGAAGCCCTTCAGGAGGTCTCCGGGGTGGCGTCGATCGGCTCGGGCGGTTTCTCGCTCGTCCCGACCATCCGGGGCATGGCCCGGCGGCGGGTCCTCTACCTCATCGACGGCGCCCGGCTCGAGAGCGACCGCCGCACCGGCCCGAACGCCTCCTTCCTCAGCCCGGAGGATATCGAGCGGATCGAGGTCCTGAGGAGCCCGTCGTCCGTCTTTTACGGCTCGGACGCCATCGGCGGGGTCATCCACATCATGACGAAATCGCCCCGTTTCGATGGGGCCATCCACGGCCGCCTCCTGACGAGCTACTCCACCATCAACGGGGAGAAGGGGATCGGCCTCGAGTTCGGAGGATCGTCCCGGGCCTGGGGGTTCTCCCTCTCGTTCCATTCCGAGGACGCGGGGGAGTACCGGATGCCCGGGGGCGCCAAGGTCCTTCAATCCCAGTATACCCAAGGGAGCCTCCTGGCCAAGGTCGCCCACCGGACCGACAGGCGGGAGATCGACCTCAGCTTCCTGGGAGCCCGCGGCAAGGACATCGGGAAGCCGAACGCCAACGCCGCGACCAAGCCGACCTGGTATCCGCGCGAGAACCAGAACCTCGTCCAGTTCCACTGGAAGGAGAAAGGGGTCGGCCGGGACGGGGAGTTCCTGTTCCACGCCTTCGTCAATCCCAACTTCCTGGAGACCCTGACCGACACCTACAACGGCTTCCTGACCCAGGAGTCCTTCGCCCGGACGGACAGCACCGATTACGGAGCCCAGCTCTCCTATGCCAGGAAGCTCAGTCCGGTCTTCCGGCTGGAGGGCGGCGCCGATTATTTCGGGCGGGCCGGGGCCGACGCGTTCAACCGCTACACGTCGTTCGACGAATTCGGCGACGTGACCGGGATCGCGGACGAGTATCCCCACGTCGACGGGAGCCGGGGCGACCTCGGCTTCTTCCTGTCGGTCGATTACGCGGGGATCGACCGGCTCGACATCCTGAGCGGCATCCGCTACGACGTCCTCCGGATGGAGGCCTTGCCCCTGGGGGCGAAGAGCCCCGTCGTGACCAAAGACGGCCAGCCGACCGGCTTCCTCGGCGTTTCCTACAAGCTTGCGAAGTCCATAGCGGCCTTCGTCAACATCTCCCGGGCCTATCGCCTGGCCAGCATCAACGAGAAGTACTACACCGGCATCAGCGGCCGCGGTTTCATCATCGGCAATCCCGATCTGCTCCCGGAGCGGAGCCTCAACTTCGACATGGGGCTGAGGCTCCTCGGCAAACGTCATTTCTTCGGTCTCTACGCGTTCCGCTACCAGATCGACGACATGATCGAGCGCTTCCGTCCGGACCCGACGACATACACCTACGGGAATATCGAGCGGGGCCGGCTGCAGGGGCTCGAATTCGAGGCCGAAGCGTTCCCCCTCCCGGGGTGGAAAGTCTTCGGGAACGTCGCCATGATCCGCGGCCGTAGCCTCGTTTCCGGCGATCGTTTGAACGACGTCCCGCCGGTCCGTCTCTACGGCGGGACGAGATACTGGGTCGGACGGTTCTCGGCCGAGATCAACGCGACGGTTTGCCTGGCCAAGACGGATCCCGGCCCCGCGGAGATCGCCGTCCCTTCCGCGGAGCTCGTCAACCTGAAAGCGGCCTATCTCTGGCGGGGCCTGGAGTTCCATGTCATGCTCGGCAACGTCTTCAACGCGACGTACATTTCCCGGGCTGACGCCGAGGCCATGGTCGAGCCGGGACGGAACCTCCGCCTGGGCGTCTCCTACGCCTTCTAGCCGAATCGACCCTCTCAGAACGCGTCGACGAAGTGCTCGAGGCGATGATCGTGCTCGCCGCGGAAGAGGATGGCGATGACGTCGAAGCGGCAGTCGACGCCGGGACAGGGATTCGCCAGGAGATAGCCCTGGGCGATCCGGCGGATCTGCCTCTGCTTTCCCGGCGTCACCGACTCCTCCGGCCGGCCGTGGGATTCGTCGGCCCGCGCCTTGACCTCGACGAAGACGAGGACGTCGCCGTCCCGGGCGATGATGTCGATCTCGCCGCGGAACAGGCGAAAGCCGCGGGCGAGGATCGTGTATTTTTTACGTTCGAGATATTCGCAGGCGATGTCTTCGCCGGCCCGGCCCAGCGCCCGGGTCGTTCTCCTGACGTCCGTCATGGCCGGCCTCCGCTCTCCGGGGATCAGGACTTGGCCGTTCCGGCCTTCTTCCAGCGGACGCCGTCCTTGGTGTCCTCGAGGACGATGCCCGCTTCGAGGAGCTCCCGGCGGATCTCGTCGGCCCGTCGGAAGTCTTTCCCGGCCCGGGCCTTTTGACGGGTCTCGATCTTCTCCCGGACCCATGCTTCCAGGGTGTCGGCGTCCGCGGGGGCCGGAGCGTCCCGGGTCAGGCAGGCCAGGACCTTGTCGTCGATATCGGCCACGAAGTCGATGACGCTCTGAGCGTCCTCCCGCCCCAGCTCGCCCCGCGATACGACGGTGTTGACGCTCCTGACCAGCTCGAACAGCGCGGCCAGGGCCTCGGAGATGTTCAGGTCGTCCTCGAGCCCGGAGGCGAACCCGGCCCGGGCCGTCTCGATCGCCTGGGCCACGGCGGGGGCGGGCGGCAGGTCCCGCTCGATGTGTCGAAGCTCGAAGAGGAGATTCCTGATCCTGTTCCGGCTCGTCCGCGCCTGGGCCAGGGCCTCCTCCGTGAAATTGATCATCTTACGATAATGGGTGGACAGGAGGAGAAAGCGGACCTCTTCCGGGGCGTATCCCTTGGCCAGGATGTCCGAGAGCCTATAGAAGTTGCCCTTGGACTTCGACATCTTCTCGCCGTCGACGATGAGATGATGGCAATGGAGCCAATAGTTGACGAACTTGACGCCGTTGGCGGCCTCGGACTGGGCGATCTCGTTCTCGTGGTGGGGGAAGATGTTGTCGACGCCGCCGCAGTGGATATCGAAGGTCAGCCCGAGGAACCGGGAGCTCATCGCCGAGCATTCGATGTGCCATCCCGGCCGGCCCGGCCCGATCTCGGTCTCCCAGACGGGCTCCCCCTTCTTGGGGGCCTTCCAGAGAGCGAAGTCGTGGACGCTGTCCTTTTCGTAGTCGTCGGCGTCGCCACGGCTGCCCGGCCGCCGGTCTTCGAGGTTGATCTTGGATAAGCGGCCATAGGAAGGGAACTTGTCGATGGCGAAGTAGACCGAGCCGTCCTTCCGGTAGGCGTAGCCCTTATCGAGCAAGCTCTTGATGATCGCGACCATGCCTTGGATGTTATCGCCCTCCGTCGCCCGGGGATAGTGGTCGGCCGGCAGGGCGTTGAGGATATCGCGCTCGGCATAGAACGCCTCGATGTACGGCCGCGTGTAGTCCTCGAGGCTCATCCCTTTAGCGGCCGCGCCCTTGATCGTCTTGTCGTCGACGTCGGTGATGTTCATGACGTGGGTGACGTCGAAGCCGCGGAATCTCAGGAAGCGCTTGAGCAGGTCCTCGAAGATATAGGCCCGCCAGTTGCCGATGTGGGGGTAGTCATAGACCGTCGGCCCGCAGGTATAGAGCTTGACCCGGCCCGGCTCGATCGGGACGAACTCCTCGACCTTGCCGCTGAGGGTATTGTGGAACCGGATCATCGCCGCCCATCTTAGCCGTTCCGTGCCCCGTCCGTCAACCCTGTTCGCGGGATTGAACAACGGGGGCGGATGTGCCATAATCAGGCTTCATCATAACCGTCCCCAAAGGCCATTTTCATGAACTTCAAGATCGGTATCCGCAGAGAAGACATCAACAGGTGGGAGAGGCGGGTCCCGCTGATCCCGTCCCACGCCCGTGAGCTCGCCGAGAGGCACGCCCTCGACTTCCGGGTCCAGCCGTCGGCGATCCGCGTCTTCACCGACGCGGATTACCGCGCCTCCGGGATCTCGGTCGAGGAGGGCCTGTCGCCGTGTCCCGTCGTCCTGGCCATCAAGGAGATCCCCCTCGAGCTCATCGAGAAGAACAAGGTCTACATCTTCTTCTCCCACACGGCCAAGGGCCAGAGCCAGAACATGCCCATGCTTCGGCGCATGATGGACCTCGGGTGCACGCTCATCGACTACGAGAAGATGGTCGACGGGAAGGGCCGCCGCGTCCTCTACTTCGGGAACTACGCCGGTCACGCCGGCATGATCGACACGCTCTGGGCCCTCGGCCGACGCCTCGTCGCGGAGGGCCTGGCCAATCCGTTCACGGTGCTCGAGCCGACCCACCGCTACCAGAGCCTGGTCGAGGCCAAGGAAGCGGTCGGGAAGCTGGGATGGAAGATCATCCGCGACGGCCTGCCCCGGGAGCTGGGGACCATCGTTTTCGGGTTCTTCGGCTACGGCCATGTCTCCCAGGGCGCCCAGGAGATCTTCGATATCCTGCCCGTTGAGGCGGTCCGTCCGGCCGACGTCCGGAGACTCGTCGAGAGCGGGGTGGGGACGCCCGGACGGCTCTACAAGGCCGTCTTCCACGAGGAGGACATGGTCCGGCCGGCTGACCCGGCCAAGCCCTTCGACCTTCAGGATTTCTATGAGAATCCCGGATCCTACCGCCCCGTCACCGAGGACACGGTTCCGTATCTCACGGCCCTGGTCAACGGGATCTTCTGGACGCCGAAGTTCCCCAAGTACGTCACCAAGGCTTTTCTGAAGGGGCTCTACGGGGGCGCGACCCGGCCCCGCCTCAAGGTTGTCGGCGATATCACCTGCGACATCAACGGCGCGATCGAATGCACCGTCCGGGCGACGGATTCCGAGAACCCGGTTTACGTCTACGATCCGGCGGAGGACAGGGCGATCCCGGGCTTCGAAGGGAACGGTCCGGCCGTTCTCGCCGTCTATAACCTCCCGGCCGAGCTGCCGCTCGAATCGTCGACGTATTTCAGCGGCAAGCTCAAGGATCACGTCCCGGTCCTCGCGGCGGCTGACTTCGCGGGCCGGTTCGAGGATTGCGGCCTGCCGGATGTCCTGCGCCGGGCGGTCATCCTCTATCGCGGCGAGCTCGCGCCCGAATACGCCTATCTCGCGCAGTTCATCGGCTGACGGCCGCCGAGAGGGGAGAACGCCATGAAGAACGTCCTGGTCCTCGGCGCCGGCCTGGTGGCCCGGCCCCTGGTCAATTACCTGCTCGACCTTCCGGATCTCGCCGTCGTGGTCGCGGACGTAGAGCCCGCCCGGGCTGAGAAGCTCGTGGCCGGCCGTCCGCGCGGCCGGGCCATAGCGCTGGACATCTCCGACCGGGGGGCGCTCGCCGCGGCCATCGGCCGGTCCGACCTCGTCGTCAGCCTCGTGCCGTACACGTTCCACCCGGCCGTCGCGGAGCTGGCCATCGAACAGGGCAAACATGTTGTCACGGCCTCCTACGTCAGCCCGGCGATGAAGGATCTCGACGGCCGGGCCAAAGCCAAAGGCGTCGTCCTTTTGAACGAGCTGGGCCTCGACCCCGGGATCGACCACATGGAGGCCATGCGCATCATCCATGAGGTCCACGAAGCCGGGGGCCGTGTCCTCGTCTTCACGTCCTGGTGCGGCGGGCTCCCGGCCCCGGAGTCCAATACCAATCCCTTCGGCTACAAATTCTCCTGGAGCCCGCGGGGCGTTCTCCTCGCGTCCAAGAACTCCGCGCGATACCTCCGGGACGGTCGGATCGTTCCGGTCCCCGCCTCGGACCTGTTCGCCGCCCCCGAGATCATCCACATTCCGGGCCTGGGGGAATTCGAGGGCTATCCCAATCGGGACTCCGTGTCCTACCGGGAAACCTACGGGATCCCCGAGGCCTTGACGGTCCTTCGAGGAACGCTTCGCTATGCCGGCTGGTGCGAAACCCTGAGGAAGATGGTCGAATTGGGCCTCCTCGATGAGACCCCCGCGGACCGTTCCGGTTCGACCTTCCTCGGCCTCATGCGGGAGCTTTCCCAGGCCGCCCCGGGCGCGGACGTCCGGGCCGCGGGCGCCGCGCGACTCAAGCTCGGCCCGGATTCAGCCATACTCTCCCGCCTCGAATGGCTGGGGCTGTTCGAGGCCCGGCCGCTTCCCCTGGAGAGGGGCTCGGCCTTCGATAACCTGGCCGCCCTCATGGTCGAGAAGCTCGCCTACACGGCGGGGGAGAGGGACATGATCGTCCTCCGGCACGAATTCCTCGTCCGGACGGAGGCCGGCCGGAGCGAGCGGATCGTCTCGTCGCTCGTCGACTTCGGGGTCCCGGGCGGCGATTCCTCGATGTCGCGGACGGTCGGGCTGCCCGCGGCGATCGGCGCCCGGCTCATCCTCGAAGGCCGGATCCGCGCGGCCGGCGTCCAGGTCCCGGTCCTGCCGGAGATCTACGATCCCATCCTGGACGAGCTCGGGACCCTCGGTATCCGGTTCGAGGAAAAGCGCCAGATCCTTTGATCCTGCCCCCGTTTGACATCGGGCCCGACCGCGCCTATGTTGGGAGTGCCGGGGCGCCGGCAGAGAGGTGGCGGTCATGAAACGAAAGGCTTTTGTCGCGGGCCAGTTCTACCCCGGCGGCCGGGAGCGCCTTCGCGAGACGATCGAAGCGATGATCGATCCGGCCGCGGGCCGGACGAAGGCCATCGCCGTCGTGTCCCCCCACGCCGGATATGTCTATTCGGGCCCCGTCGCCGGGGCCGTCTTTTCCTCGACGGTCCTGCCGGACGTCTTCGTCATCCTCGGGCCGGCCCATCGGGAGATCGGCTCCCTCTTCGCCATTCAGGCGGAAGGGAGCTGGCAGACGCCCCTCGGCGAGAGCCCGATCGAGCCGGATCTGGCCGGACGGATCCTGGCCGGATGCCCCCTCGTCGAAGAGAACGCGCAGGCCCACCTCTGGGAGCATTCCCTCGAGGTCCAGCTCCCGTTCATCCAGTATTTTCGGGAGGCCGCGGCCATCGTGCCCCTCTGCGTGTCCCACGAGGCCGGCTACGACGAGCTCGAGGCGCTCGGCCGAGCCCTGGCCGGGGCCGTTCGCAGCTTCGGTAAAGATACGCTCATCGTGGCCAGCACCGACATGAGCCACTACGTCAGCCAGAAGACCGCGGAGCACAAGGACCGGATGGCCATCGACAAGGTCCTCGCCCTCGATCCGCGCGGCCTCTTCGAGACCGTCGTCTCCGAGAGGATCTCGATGTGCGGCTTCCAGCCGACCGCCGCGGCTCTGGTCGCGGCCCTCGGGCTGGGAGCGAAGAAAGCCGAGCTCGTCCGTTACGCGACGTCGGGCGACGCGTCCGGAGACTACTCGCAAGTTGTTGGATACGCAGGAATTAGAGTATCATAACAAAGCGGCCTCTGACTCTCAGTCATTTGACACTCGGTCGCCTTTAGTGCTATAAAAAGCCCAGAGAAGCCGCATGGTCAAGTCTGCGCTCCGCGACAAGGACAAGAAGGTCCTTCATCTCGTCATCGAGAACTTCGTCCGTCACGGCCGCCCCGTGAGCTCGGCGGCGGTCTCCCAGGCGAGGCGGATATCGGCATCGCCGGCGACGCTGCGGAACATCATGGCCAAGCTCGAGGACATGGGCTTCCTCGCTCAGCCGCATACTTCCGCCGGCCGGGTCCCGACGGATAAGGGCCTGCGCGCCTATGTCGGCACGCTCCTCGACGCCAAGGCCCTGCCGGAGGAGCGCGTCCCCGTGATCCAGGAGGACTTCCCCCAGAGGACCGCCGATTTCGATTCCCTCTTGCTCCAGGCCTGCCGGATCCTGGCCGATTCCTCGGACAACCTGGGCTTCGTCATCTCGCCCCATATCTTCCGCCTCCCGTTCGAGCACCTGCGGTTCGTCAAGATCTCCGACCGCCGCGTCCTGGCCATCGTCGTGACGCCCTTCCACATGGTCCTGACCGAGACGATCGAGTCGCCGCTGTCCATGTCCCAGGCCGAGCTCGACCACGCCTGCCAGTACATCAACCAGACCTTTCCGGGACGGACGATCCTGGCCGTCCGGGACGCCCTCCTCCGGGACCTGCCCAAGCACAGGATGAAGTATGAGGATTCGCTGGCCAAGCTCCTTGAACTCGTCAAAGGCTCCCTCGACACGGGGACGGGAGAACATCGCATCTACCTCCAGGGCACGTCGCGCCTCCTCGGCAAGGCCGAGCTCTTCGACATGGCCAAGCTGAGGTCCCTATTCCAGAACTTCGAGGAGAAGGCGTCGCTCGTCCGGCTCCTGTCCGATTTCGTTAGCCTCGGCCGGGTCAAGGTCCTGATCGGATCGGAGGCCAATTTCCCCGCCGTCGAGGACTGCTCCCTCGTCCTGTCGCATTACGGCTACAGCAACCAGGTCCTCGGCACGCTGGGCATCATCGGGCCGAAGCGCCTCCCCTATGAGAGGATTATCCCCCTCGTCGACCGCATGGCCAAGCGCGTCAGCATGGCCATCACGATCTTTGGCAGAGAGGTCAGCCTATGACGGACGAAAAGGACAAGCCCGGCGAAGAGATCGAGTTCATCCCGGAGGCGCCGGCCGAGGGCGTCGAGCCGTCCGCCGCGCCGACGGACGCCGGGAAGAAGGAGCCTGAAGCGAAGGCCGCCGGCCCGGAGGGCTCCCGGTCCCTCAAAGAGAAGCTGCGCAAGAGGGAGGCCGAGATCAAGCACCTCCGGAAGGAGCTCGACGAGCTCAAGGAGAGCTACCTCCGCAAGCTCGCTGATATGGAGAACCTGCGCAAGCGCCTCGAGCGGGAGAAGAGCGAATACCAGCAGTACGCCCTGAGCGGGCTCCTGCTCGAGCTCCTGGGCGTCGTCGACAATTTCGAGCGGGCCCTCCAGAGCGCCCCCGCCGACGCGGCAGGGAAGACCTTCCGCGAAGGCGTCGAGCTCATCCTCCGGATGTTCCAGAACCTGCTCGCCAAGAACGGGGTCCGCGCGATCGTCATCGAGGGCCGGGCCTTCGACCCGACGTTCCACCACGCCATGGCCGTCGAGGAATCCGACCGCGTCGCCGAGCCCGAGATCGAGGAAGAGCTCCAGAAAGGCTATATGCACCACGACCGGCTCCTCCGCCCGACCCTGGTCAAGGTCCTCGTTCCGAAGAAAGGACAGTAGCGCATGGGACACGTCATCGGCATCGACCTCGGCACGACCTACTCCTGCATCGCAGGACTCGAGGGCGGCAGGCCCGTCGTCATCCCCAACCTCGAAGGCCTGCCGACGACGCCGTCCGTCGTCTCCTTCACCGCGGCCGGGGAGCGCCTCGTCGGGACCCTGGCCATGCGCCAGGCCGTCACCAATCCGGCCAACACGTTCTATGCCGTCAAGCGCCTGATCGGGCAGAAATACCGTTCGCCCCAGATCCAGGAAGCCATCGGCCGGCTGCCCTACACGCTGAAGGAGGCCCCGAACGGCGACGTCGCCGTCGTCCTGGGCGACCGGACCCTGAGCCCGCCGGAGATCTCGTCGATGGTCCTCAGCTACCTCAAAGAGTGCGCCGAGGCCTTCTTCGGCGGTCCCGTGACGGAGGCGGTCATCACGGTGCCCGCCCATTTCAACGACGCCCAGCGGCAGGCGACCAAGGACGCGGCCACGATCGCCGGCCTGGCGGTCCAGCGCGTCATCAACGAGCCGACCGCCGCGGGGCTGGCCTACGGGCTTGACGCCAAGAAGAACGGCCTGGCCGCCGTGTACGACCTCGGCGGCGGCACGTTCGACATCACGATCCTCGAGCTCAGCGAGGGCGTCTTCAACGTCCTGGCCACCAACGGCGACTCCTACCTCGGCGGCGAGGATTTCGACAACCGCATCCTCGAGTGGCTCGGGGAGTCATTCCGGGCCGAAACGGGGATCGACCTCGGCTCCGATAAGCTCGCCCTCCAGCGGGTCAAGGAGGCCGCGGAGAAGGCCAAGCGGGAGCTGTCCTTCACCTCGGAGACGGAGATCAACCTGCCGTTCATCAGCTCCGACCGGTCGAGCTCGAAACACATCCGCAAGACGCTCAGCCGGCTGACCTTCGAGACCATGACCGCCGACCTCGTCGAGCGGACGGTGCCGCGCATCGAGCAAGCCCTGGCCGACGCCAAGCTCACGCTCGACCGGATCGACCACGTCATCCTCGTCGGCGGGCAAACCCGGATGCCCCTGGTCAAGGAACGGGTGACCAAGTTCTTCGGCCGGAAGCCGGAGGAGAAGGTCGATCCGGACCAGATCGTCGCGCTGGGCGCGGCCATCCAGTCGGGCGTCCTCGACGGCCAGGTCCGCGACATCGTCCTCCTGCTCGATGTCACGCCCTTCGCCCTGGGCATCGAGACCGAGGGGGACGGCTACGAGACCGTCATCGAGAGGAACACGACCGTCCCCGTGCGCAAGGTCAAGGCCTTCACGACCGTGGAGCACAACCAGAGGCGGGTCCGGATCCATGTCCTCCAGGGCGAGGGCTTCCTGGCTTCGATGAACAAGTCGCTGGCCGTCTTCGAGCTGGTCGGCATCGAGCCGGCCCCCGCCGGCGTGCCGCAGATCGACGTGACCTTCGAGATCACCGCCGACGGCCTCGTCCAGGTCTCGGCCAAGGACAAGGAGACCGGCCTCGAGCAAAGGATCGAGGTCCGGCCCTCCTCGGGCCTCACCGCGGCCGAGGTCGAGGAGATGAGGAAGCGCCAGGCCGGCCGCGAGCTGGCCAAGCTGGGGGCGAATGGCTAAGAAGGACTACTATCAGGTCCTCGGCGTCCCGAGGGACGCCTCCGCGGAGGACATCAAGAGGGCCTACCGCCAGCTCGCTCTCAGGCACCACCCCGACCGCAACCCGGGGAGCAAGGAGGCCGAAGAGCGGTTCAAGGAGGCGGCCGAGGCCTACAGCGTCCTGGCCGACGCCGGGAAGAGATCGGTCTACGACCGTTTCGGTCACGAGGGCCTGCGCGGCGAGGGATTTCAGGGCTTCTCCGGCTTCGACTCGTCGGTCTTCGAGGATTTCGAGGACATCCTGGGGAATTTCTTCGGCTTCAGCTTCGGGGATCTCTTCGGAGGCCGCGGCCGGGGGCGGGGCGGCGTCCGCCGCAGCCGGGGCCGGGACCTGGCCGTCGAGATCGAGCTCAGCCTCGAAGAGGCGGCGTCCGGGATCGAGAGGGAGATCAAGATCGGCCGGGCCGAGACCTGCCCGGCCTGCGGAGGCTCGAAGCGCAAGCCGGGGACGTTCTCGGAGAGGTGCCCGACGTGCGGCGGGAACGGCCAGGTCCGGATCCAGCAGGGCTTCTTCTCCATGGCCCGGACCTGTCCGCGATGCCAGGGCGCCGGAGAGATCAACGCCTCCCCGTGCGAATCCTGTCACGGCAAGGGCCATGTCCGGGAAAAGCGTTCGCTCAAGGTCCGTATCCCGGCCGGCGTCGCCGACGGCTCCCGGCTGAGGCTCGGGGGCGAGGGAGAGTCCGGAGACGAGGGCATGCCTCCGGGCGATCTCTATGTCGTCACCCGCGTCCGGCGCCATCCGTTCTTCGAGAGGGAAGGGAACGACCTCGCCTGCGAGATCACGATATCGTTCACCCAAGCCGCCCTCGGCGCCCGGGTCGAGATCCCGACGCTCGGCGGGACCGAGGTCCTCAAGGTCCCGGCCGGGACCCAGCCGGGGGAGATCATCCGCCTCAAAGGCCACGGCGTCCAGGACGTCGCCGGCCGGCGCAAGGGCGATCTCTTCGTCAAGGTCCTCGTCCGGACGCCGGAGAATCTGTCCAAGGAGCAGAAAGCCCTTCTCGCCAAGCTCGCCGAGGAGCGCGGCGAGGACGTCGAGTCGGTCGACAAGAGCGTCATCCACAGGATGAAGAACATTCTCCAGTAGGCCTCCGGAAGCGTGACTGCGAACCAGTTCTATGTCCCCGCGATCGCCAAGGGCGCGGACCGGATCGTCCTCGGAGGCGAGGAACACCGCCACCTGGCCAAGTCGGCCCGGGTCCGCGCCGGGGAGACCGTCTGGCTCATCGACGCGGCCGGCCGGCGCGCGTTCGCCCGGGTCGAACGGGTCGGGGAGGAGCGGACCGAGCTCGCCGTTCTCGGGACGGAAGAGCCGGACACGCCGAGGACCCGGGTCGCCCTGGCCCAGGCCCTCGTCGACGCGAAGACGCTCGAGACGATCCTCGAGAAGGCCGCGGAGCTCGGCTGCACGGACTTTATCCCCGTCGTCAGCGCCCGGTCCCTCCGCGCTCCGAAAGAGCGGACCCTCCGCAAGCTCGAGCGCTGGATGCGGATCGTCCGGGAAGCGGCCAAGCAGTGCAAGGGCCGGCTGGTGACGGCCGTCCATCCCCCCCGGCCGCTAGAGGCGCTCCTGCGGGAGCCGCCCCCGGGCCTGCGCCTGTTCTTGAGCGAGCACGGCGGCCGTCCCTTGCGGGACGTCGTCGCTGGCCCGGACGGACCGGCCGGCGGACCGCCGCCCGCTGTCGTCCTCCTCGTCGGGCCGAGGGGAGGCTGGACCGAGAGAGAAGAGGAGGACATTCGGGGGGCCGGCTTTCTGGCCGTCTCCCTCGGCCGCCGCATCCTCAGGGCGGAGACGGCCGCCATAGCCGGTTCGGCCCTGATCGTCCATTTCTGGAACGAGTGACATGTTCCTTCAAGGACAGAAGGTCGGAAAGTACGAGGTCATCCGGTCGCTGGGCAGCGGCGGCTTCGGCTCCGTTTATCTGGCCAAGGACACCTGGCTCGACATCAAGGTCGCCATCAAAGTCCCCCACAAGCAGTCGGCCGAGCTCTACAAGCTCCTCAAAGAGCCGCGCCTCCAGGCCGCCCTCAGCCACCCGAACATCGTCCGCATGCTGGCCGCCGAGAAGGAGAAGAACACCTTCTTCATGGTCATGGAATACGTCAAGGGCCCGACCCTGGAAAAGATCCTCGAGAAGGAGAAGATCCTGGGGACGGAGCAGGCCATCGATTACATCAAGCAGATCTCCTACGGCGTCGACCACGCCCACAAGGCCAAGATCATCCACCGCGACCTCCGGCCGTCGAACATCATCGTCTCCGAGGACGGCACGGCCAAGATCACCGATTTCGGGACCTCGGCCTGGCTCAACGCCGTGCCCTATGCTTCGACGCGGATCGGCTCGCCCCCGTACATGGCCCCCGAGCAGTTCCTGGGCAAGGCCAGCTACGCCTCCGACCTCTACTCCCTCGGCTGCATCTTTTACGAGATGGTCATCGGCCGGCCGCCGATCTTCGACCCGGATCCGTTCAAGATCCTGGAGAAGGCCCAGCAGGGCCAGATCACGCCGCCTCGCATCAAGAACAGCCGCCTTCCCCGGGAGATCGACGCCATCATCATGCGGGCCCTGGCCCCGAAGGTCGAGGACCGTTTCCAGAGCGCCTCGGAGATCATCCGCGAGCTGTCGCTCTACAAGGGCAAGGTGCCCAAGACCGCGGAGATCGACGATATCATGCTCCGGATCAAGGCCCGGGAGCAGAAGACGACGGCCCTCTGCTGGAACTGCCGGCGGCCCCTCCCGCCCAAGTCCCCGAGCTGCCCGCACTGCGGCGAAACCGTCTGACCTGGCTTATTCATAAAAACGCCGGATTTCTCTGTGTTTCCCCCCGAGAGGCGATTGACTTCGCCGCGAGGGATGATATACGATGGGCCTCGAGAATCACGACCTCCCACGCGAACGAAGGAGTGGCCGATGAGCCCATTCTCGGAAACCGGCGTTGTCTGGAAGAACGGGCAGCTCATCCCCTGGAAGGACGCGACGATCCACCTGGCCTCCCACGTCGTCCACTACGGGAGCTGCCTGTTCGAGGGCCTGCGGGCCTACGACACGCCCAAGGGGACGGCCATATTCCGTCTCCAGGACCACACGCGGCGGCTCTACAACTCCTGCAAGATCTACCGCATGGAGATCCCCTACGCCCAGGAGGCGTTCAACGCGGCCGTCGTCGCGTGCGTCCGGGCCAACGCGCTCAAGGCCTGCTATATCCGGCCCCTCGTCTACAGGGGCTACGGAGCGCTCGGCGTCAATCCGTTCCCCAATCCGGTCGATTGCGCCGTCCTCGTTTGGGAATGGGGCAACTATCTCGGCCCGGAGGCCATGGAAAACGGCGTCGACGTTTGCGTCTCGTCCTGGTGGCGCATGGCCCCGAACACCTACCCGGCCCTGGCCAAGGCCGGCGCCAACTACATGAACTCCCAGCTCATCAAGATGGAAGCCCTGCTCGACGGCTACGAGGAGGGCATCGCCCTCAACATCCGCGGCCACATCAGCGAGGGGAGCGGGGAGAACCTCTTCCTGGTCAAGGACGGGACGGTCCTGACGCCGCCGCTCTCGTCCTCGGTCCTGCCCGGCATCACCCGGGACTCGGTCATGACCCTCTTCCGGGAGATGGGTGTCCGGGTCGTCGAGGAGACGATCCCCCGGGAGATGCTCTACATCGCCGACGAGGTGTTCTTCACCGGATCCGCGGCGGAGGTCACGCCCATCCGCTCGATCGACAAGATCGTCATCGGCTCCGGCAAGCGGGGACCGCTGACGGAGAAGGTCCAGACGGCCTTCTTCGAGGTGATCGGGGGGAAGAGGGCGGACACGCACGGCTGGCTGACCCTCATTTGACACACGACTCGAGGAGGAACGCATGGTCATCGATGAATTCCTGAAGATCGCGATCGAACGGGACGCTTCGGACCTGCACTTCAAGGCCGGCAACAACCCGATGATCCGCGTCCACGGGACGCTCACGCCCCTGACGGGATACCCCCGGCTGACCGCCTCCGACTGCGAGGAGCTCTCGAACCAGATGATGACCGAGTTCCAGCGGAAGCGTCTGGCCGAGGACCTCGATATCGACCTGGCCTACAGCCTGCCCGGCTTCGGCCGCTTCCGCGGCAGCATCTACCACCAGCGCGGCTCCCTGGCCATCGCCCTGCGCATCATCCCCCTCGAGGTCAAGACGATCCGCCAGCTCCTCCTGCCCGAGGTCCTGGAGAAGATCGCCTTCTACCAGCGGGGCCTCGTCCTGGTGACGGGGACGACCGGAAGCGGCAAGACGACCAGCCTGGCGGCCATGATCGACTACATCAACACCTTCCGCCGGGAGAATATCATCACCATCGAGGACCCCATCGAGTACCTCCACAAGGACAAGAAGAGCACCATCAGCCAGCGCGAGGTCGGCATGGACGTGACCAGCTTCGCCCGCGGCCTGCGCGGCTGCCTGCGCGAGGACCCCGACATCATCCTGGTCGGCGAGATGCGCGACCTGGACACGATCGACACGGCCCTGCTGGCCGCCGAGACGGGCCACCTCGTCCTGAGCACGCTCCACACCCTCGACGCGCCCGAGAGCATCAACCGGATCATCTCCGTCTTCGCCCCCCACCACCAGCGCCAGGTCCGTCTCCAGCTGGCCAGCATCCTCAAAGCCATCATCTCCATGCGCCTCATTCCGCGCATGGACGGCCAGGGCCGCGTCCCGGCCGTCGAGGCCATGATCTCCACCCCTTACATCCAGGAGTGCATCGCCGAGAAGGACAAGACGATGCTCATCCGGGACGCCATCATGGCCGGCGTCTCCCAGTACGGCATGCAGACCTTCGACCAGTCCATCTACCAGCTTTACCGCGACGGCTACATCTCCTTCGAGCAGGGCATGAAGTACTCCTCCAATCCCGACAACTTCAAGCTCCGCATCATGGGCATCCAGTCGACCCTGGACATGGCCGTCGAGGAGATGGAGAAGGGGATGAGCAAGGTCGAGCGGGCCGAGGGGGGGCCGGAAGAAGATCGTAAATGACGGCGCAGCGCGTCCGCGAGACCTTTCTCCAGTATTTCGCAGACCGGGGCCACAGGATCGTCCGGAGCTCGCCGCTCTTGCCCAAGGACGACCCGACGATCCTCTTCACCAACGCCGGGATGAACCAGTTCAAGAACGTCTTCCTCGGCCTCGAGAAGCGCGGTTATGCCCGGGCGGCGACGGTCCAGAAGTGCATGCGCGTCAGCGGCAAGCACAACGACCTCGAAACCGTCGGCCGGACGGCCAAGCACCACACCTTCTTCGAGATGCTCGGCAACTTCTCCTTCGGCGACTATTTCAAGCGGGAGGCCGTCGCCTTCGCCTGGGAGCTCGTCACCCGGGTCTTCGGCCTGCCCCCGGACCGGCTCTACGCCACGGTCTACCTCGACGACGACGAGGCCTTCCGGATCTGGGCCGAGGAGGTCGGGGTGCCGCGGTCGCGGATCTTCCGCTACGGCAAGAAGGACAATTTTTGGGCCATGGGCGACACGGGGCCCTGCGGACCGTGCTCCGAGATCCACTACGACCTCGGCGAGGCGATCGAGGCGGGCGAGCCCTCGGCCCTGATCGAGAAGGGGAGCGACCGCTTCGTCGAGCTCTGGAACCTCGTCTTCATGGAATTCGACCAGGGCGCCGATGGGGTCCTGAGGCCGTTGCCGTCCCCGTCGATCGACACGGGCATGGGCCTCGAGCGGATGACGGCCGTCGTCCAGGGCAAGACGAGCAACTATGACACCGACCTGTTCATGCCCCTCATCGAGAGCGCCTGCGAGCTGGGCCGGAGAGAGTATCCGGCCGGCGACGAGGGCGACGTCTCGGTCCGGATCATCGCCGACCACGTCCGGGCCGCGACCTTCCTCATCGGCGACGGCGTCTCGCCGGCCAACGACGGCCGGGGCTATGTCCTGCGGCGCCTCATCCGGCGGGCCTTCCGCCAGGGGAACCTCATCGGCATCGACCGGCCGTTCCTCTTCGGCCTCGTCGGCCTGGTCGCGGACATCATGAAGGACGCTTACCCCGAGCTCCTGTCTTCGGCCGGATACATCGCCCGGGTCTGCCAAGCCGAGGAGGAGCGCTTCGCCTTCACCCTCGGGTCGGGCCTGCGCTATTTCGACCAGGTCGTCCGGGAGACCCGGGAGCGGGGGGGCACGGTCCTTCCGGGGGATAAGGTCTTCAAGCTCTATGACACCTTCGGCTTCCCCCTCGACCTGTCGCAGGAGCTGGCCCGGGAGAAGGCCCTGGCCGTCGACGAGCCGGGCTTCGCCAAAGAGCTCGAGGACCAGAAACAGCGGGCGCGGCAGTCGTGGAAGGGAGAGGCCAAGCGGAAAGAGAAACAGATCTACGAGGAGTTCCGCGGCCTCCAGGTCCGTTCGCGCGTCCATGAGGCCTGCGAGCTCGCCGAGCTCCGGGTGGCCGGCCTCCTCAAGGACGGGCGCCGGACCGAGGTCCTCGCGGGCGGCGAATCGGGGGAGGTCATCCTCGAGGAGACGCCCTTTTACGCCGAGGCCGGAGGCCAGGTCGGCGACACCGGCACGCTCAAAGGGCCGCGCTTCTCGGCCCTTGTCGAAAACGTCTTTTTCGCGACGCCGGAGCTCATCGTCCACGCCGTCAAGGTCCTCTCCGGCGAGGTCCGCGTGGGCGACCGGGTCGACGCCGTGCCCGACCTGGCCCGGCGGCAGGCCATCTCGAACAACCACACGGCCACGCACCTCCTCCACGCGGCCCTCCGGCATGTCCTCGGCGATCACGTCAAGCAGGCCGGATCGCTCGTCTCGCCGTCGCGGCTGAGGTTCGATTTCACCCACTACGCCGCCCTGACGCCCGAGGAGATCCGGCGGGTCGAGGAGATCGTCAACGGCAGGATCCGCGCCGACGTCCCTCTCGTAACGCGTGTGACCAGCCTCGACGAGGGCCTCCGCGAAGGGGCCACGGCCATCTTCGAGGAGAAATACGGCGAGTCCGTCAGGGTCGTCGGCATCGGAGACTTCAGCAAGGAGCTCTGCGGCGGCGTGCATGTCCAGGCCACGGGCGAGATCGGGATGTTCAAGATCGTTTCCGAGATGAGCGTCGCCGCAGGCATGCGGCGCGTCGAGGCCGTGACCGGGGACGGGGCCGTCCGCTACGTCGGGGAGCTCGAGGACCTCATCGCGGGCCTCGAGAAGAGCCTGGCCGTCTCGCGCCGCGACCTTCCGGCCCGGGTTGAGAAGCTCCAGGCCCGTGTCGACGAGCTCGAACGGGACCTGAAGGACCTGAGGAAGAAGCTCCTGGCCGGCTCCATCGAGGCGAAGACATCTGTCGAAGGGCGCCCAACCCTCATCAAAGGCGTTCCTGTCCTTGTCCAGCGACTCGACGGCCTGACGATCGCCGAGCTCAGGGATACGGCCGACGCGCTCAAACAGAAGCTTGGGAGCGGGGTCGTCGTCCTGGGCTCCGTCTTGGCCGATAAGGCCTTCATCGTGGCTTCCGTGACGAAGGACCTGACCGGCCGGATCCAGGCCGGGGCCCTCATCAAGGAGTTGGCGCCCGTCATCGGCGGCGGGGGAGGGGGGCGGCCCGACTTCGCCCAGTCCGGAGGCCCGGGCGTCGGCCAGCTCGGCCCGGCCCTCGACCAGGTCCCCGTCATCGTCGAACGCCTGGCGGCCTGACCCCCGGATTCACCCCTGGCGGGGATTGCCTTGCGAGCCCGTTTCTGCGAACATAAGGTGAACAGGCGATGAACACCGTCAAGAAAGCCCTCGGGACCGTGGCCCTGCTGGCCCTGGCGACCCATCTCGCCGCGGCCTCCGCGGCGGATCTCCGCAGGCTCTACGACCCGATCATCAAGCGGGCCGCCAAGACGCATCGCATCGACCAGGAGCTCGTCCACGTCGTCATTCGGGCCGAGTCGAACTACGATGCGTTCGCCATCTCGTCGGCCGGGGCCATGGGCCTGATGCAGCTCATGCCCGCCACGGCCCGCCAGTACGGCGTCAACAACGTCTTCGACCCCGCTCAGAATATCGAAGGCGGCGTCCGCTACCTCAAGGACCTTGTCCGCCTCTATAACGGCCAGACACGGCTCGTCCTCGCCGCCTACAACGCCGGCCAGGAGGCGGTCCGGAAATACAAGGGAATTCCACCCTATCCGGAGACCAAGAGCTACATCGCCGGGATCATGAGGACCTACAAGAAGCCGACGGTGACGACGAAGAACCCGACCTACATGGTCCGGGACGCGAACGGCAAGCCGATGCTCGTCAACGATCCCAAGGACGCCATCCGGAAATAGGGGTATTGATTCGGTAAAGCGCCTGCTTACCGGACGGGCTGGAGGAATCCCTTGATGAGCAAGTTCCGGGGGACGATCTCGAAGGTCGCGGGCAGCCGCCCGAGCTGATCGCCGTCGAGCTCGAGGAGGACGTCCTCGCCCTCGCCGGGCCAGGCTTCGACCTTCCGGCCGCGGATGACCGTAACCTTGGGGTGGGTGACGTGGCTGCCGTTCATGAGCTTCCAGCCATGGCGGCAGAACTCGAGGAAGCGAAAACCCTTGACGAGGACGCTGTCGAAGAGACCGTCGTCGAGGCGGGCGTCGGGCGCGACTTTCATGCCCTTGCCGAAGATCCTGCCGTTGGCCACGGCGCCGATGAGGTATTCCCCGTCGGGGAGATTCTCGCCGTCGACGCGGATGCGGACGCGCTTGTTCTTGTATTGGATCATCGTCGTGACCAGGCAGCGGACATAGGACGAGGCCTTGCGCTGGAGCCGGCGCTCGGTCACCCGGCGGACGACCTCGCCGCCGAGGCCGAAGTCGGCGACGTTGAGGAAAAAGCGCTCCTCCTCGGCGCCGGCGTTCGAACGGTAGCGGACCCGTCCGACGTCCATGCGCACGGCCGGAGCGTCCGTGAGGACCCGCAGGGCGCCTTTCAGGCCCGCCGGGATATTCAGGCTCTTGATGAGATCGCATCCGGTCCCGGACGGGACGAGGCCCAGCGCGGCCTCAGGATTGATGATCCGGCTGTCCTCGAAGAACCCGTTGGCGATCTCGTTCATCGTGCCGTCGCCGCCGACGCCGATGACGAGGTCGGCGCCGTCCTTGATGGCTTCGCGGGCGAGGTGCGTGGCGTGGAAGGGCTTCTCCGTGAACTCGAACTTGAACTCGCGGATAAAGCTCTTCAGGCCCTCGCGGATCTCCCCCCAGCGCTTGCGCGTGCGGCCCCGGTTGGACTCGGGGTTGACGATGACGTTGGTCTTATGTCGCATCGGACGGACCTTGAGGCGTTGCGGGCGGGGCCGAGGGGGTGGGCGGGATGGCCTTGCGTCCGAACAGGGAAACGCCGATGGTCCCGCCGAGGGCGCCCATAACGGCGTATACGGCCGCTGAAAAGAAGAGTCCTAGGAGCAGCCAGCCCGGCGATAGGGCGCCCGAACCGAGGTCGAGCCAGCCTTCGAGGCCGGAAGGAATGTCGGTGCCGTATTCGGAGAAACGGTCGAGGATGCGCCGGGCCAGCTCGAGGTTGTAGCGCTGGAAAGGCATCTTGACGAGGGTATCGACGACCGCGGCGAAGATGCCTGTGAGAGCCCCGACGATCGCCCCGTCGCCCGCGGTCAGGAGGCCCGGGGTCTGCGCCGCCAGGAGCTTGGCGGCGACAGCCGCCCCTCCGACGATCCAGAGGCAGCATAGGCAATTGCCGGCGCCGATGATGGGGAGCCCCGAGAGGAGCCCGGCGACGGCGCCCGCGATGAGGGCGGGTCGGAGATACTCCGGTTTCGGCTTGTTCATGCGGCCTCCTCGACGGCGGGGCCCATTCTATGTCGGACCCTGGCTTTTTTCAAGACCCCGTCCGGACCGGCGCCTCCGCCGGATCAGGACAAGGTCGGCGACCCCGGCCACGAAGTAGAAGGGCAGGATGGTCCCCCAGGCGAAACCCGTGACGAAGCGGACCCCGATCGGGCTTCGCCAGAGTCCGAGAACTCCGGCGACGCCGTCCAGGGCCATGGGCAGGATGAGCACGGCGAAGATCCGCCCGCGCGGGAGAGCGAGACGGGAGAATCCCCTGACGAAGGGGGTGAGGGCCAGACCAGCCGCGAAGCCCATGTAGATGCCGAGGCAGCGGCCGCAGACGGCCAGGGGATGGCCGCCCAGGGCGAAGCACCGTTGAGGGTCCTGATGGCAGACGGGAGCAAAGACCGCGTAGACGATACGCGCCGCTCCGTCCGCTCCCCGGCCCGCTAGCCAGGGGGCCAGGAGAATGGCCGCCAGCCAGAGGACCGTCCCGGCCACGGTCGCGGCATAGACCACGCGAACGGTCCTGGGGTCGGGGGAGGCTTCCACAGGCGGTATTGTACACGATTCCGGACCGGGCGCGGGAATTTGCGATTGACAGGAGCGGAGCTCCTTGAGTACATTAAGCGCAGCCGAGATTCGCAACTTACGTCGAACAGGAGGGCGCGATGACCGGATTTCGCAAAGCATTCCTGATCCTGATCGGGTCGATCGTCCTGACCTCGTCCTGGGCCGCGGCCCAGACGGAGGAGGCGAACAAGATCCTCGGCCAGGCCGGCTCCGGCGTCATCGCCGTCGTCAGCTACGGCGCCGACAAGGCCGAGCTCCTCAAGGGATCCGCCCTGGCTCTGGCCGAAGACGTCGTCGTCACGGCCTACCACATCGTCTCACAGGCCTCCGACATCGAGGGACTCACCATCAAGGGCAAGAAGGTCAAGGTCGAGGGCCTCATCGGCTTCGACAAGGCCTTGGACATCGCCCTGATCAAGCTGAAGAGCAAGGTCCAAGCCCTGCCTATTGGATCCATCGATAGCCTGAACCCGGAGGCGCGCCTGTTCGCCCTCGGCTCCAACGAATCGGGCCAGCTGGTCATCGCCGAAGGCACCTTCCGCCGGGCCGTCGACGTTCCGGCCGTCGGCAAGGTCCTCGAGGTCTCGATGCCCGTCCCCGAGCAGTTCCGCGGCGCGCCTCTCTTCGACGTCAACGGTCAGCTCGTCGGCATGCTGCTCGTCCTGGAGAGAGGCTTCAAGTTCGGACTCCCGATCGGAGCCCTCGTCGGCGTCCCCCGGACGGCCAAGGCCGTCGAGCTCAAGACCCAGACGCCGGCGAACTACTTCGATACGGCCGAAGGCAATCTCTTCGCCGCCCGAACGGCCGCGGCGCTCAACGAGGCCCTGACGGCCCGGCTCCACCTCGAAAAGGCCCTCAAGATCAACGCGTCCGATATCGGGGCCACGCTGATGCTCGGCGACATCACCTTCAATCAGAGAGACTACACCACGGCCGCATCCGCCTACCGGAAGGCGACCGAGCTCGACCCGGCCCGGCCGGAGGCCTTCTACGGCCTGGGGTCCACCCTACTGAAACAGACGCAATTCAAGGACGCGGCCGCGGCCCTGGATAAGGCCGTCGCGCTGGGGCACGCCGGCAAGGACGTCCACCTCGACCTCGGCAGCGCCTACGAGGCCCTCCAGGACTTTCCCAAGGCCGCCGCGTCCTATGAGAAATATATCAGCCTGGGACCGGCCGAAGCCTGGACCGCCTGGCATCGTCTGGGAGTCTGCCGGACGAAACTCGGGGATTATCCCGGGGCCGTCGCCGCCCTGCTCGAGGCCGATAAGGTCCAGCCTCGCGACCTCAAGATCAAGCTGTCCCTGGCCGAGGTCTATGAAAAGGCCGGCCAGCTCGAGAATGCCGAGGCGACCTATGTGGCCATGGCCGGGATCAATCCTCCGGAGGCCATCACGTACTACCGCCAGGCCTACCGGATCTACGACGCCGCGAACAGGCATGACCGGGCCGTCGCTCCGGCCAAAAAGGTCATCGAGCTCGAACCGGCCAACGAGACGAACCACTACTATCTCGGCCTGACCTACTTCAAGGCCCAGAAGTATGACGAGGCCATCGCCGCCTTCCAGCAGGGGATCGCCGTCAAGGCGGATTTCCCCCACGCCTGGTTCCAGATCGGATCCTCGTACATCAACATGAAAAAGTACAAGGAGGCGGCGGACGCCTACAAGAAATACGCCGAATTCGTCCCGGACGACCCATCGGGCTGGCTAAGCATCGGCGTCGCCTATATGCAGGCCAAGGATTTCGAGTCCGCGCTGCCGTCCCTGAAGAAGTGCGTCGAACTCAAGCCGGATAACGCCGTCGCCCAATTCAACTTGGCCATCGTTTACGTCAATCTCAAGGACAACTACAGCGCCAAGGAGATCTACAACAAGCTCCAGACCCTGGATCCGGCCCTCGCGGAACGGCTGAAAAAGCACATCCGGTGAGGGCCGCCCGTCCCCGGGAATTGACAGGACCGGCCCGGGGGCCTAGAATAGCTCACCGGCCCTCAGCCAGGGGCTGCCGCGCGGCCCGCGCCGGCCGGCGTCCCAAGCCTGTCCAAGACCCATGGGAAAATAACCTGAACGGATCGCGAGATAGGGGCAGATGGCGGAATTGGCAGACGCGCTAGGCTTAGGACCTAGTTCCTGATGAAGGAGTGCGGGTTCGAGTCCCGCTCTGCCTACTCGACGAAAGAGACGGCACCATGAACGAATCCGAGAGACGGAGCAGGCTCACCGACGTCAGCCCCAGCCGCAAGGAGATCTCCCTCGAGATCCCCGACGCGGAGTTCCGGAAGGAATACGAGAAGATCCTCGGCGAATACGTCGCCAAGGCCAAGCTGGACGGCTTTCGCCGGGGTCACGCACCCCGGGAACGGGTCAAGGCCCTTTTCGACCACGATATCCGGCACGATGTCTACGATGCCCTCATCCCCCGGGTCCTCGAGGAGGAGCTGAGGGGCCTCGGCCTCAGCCCGGTCGACGTGCCTGTCCTCAAAGACCTGAAACATGAGGACGGCGAGCCGCTGAGCTGCACGGCGGCCTTCGAGGTCCTCCCGGATTTCGAGCTGCCGGACTACCGTTCGGTCCGGGTCAAAGCCCGGAAGGCCGAGGTCGCCGAAGCCGACGTCAACAAGGCCCTCGAGGACATCCGGGCCCGGGCCGCCGAGTACAGCCCGGTCGAGGGGAGAGGGGTCCGGAACGGGGACTATGCCGTCGTCGAGATGCAGGGGAGGGACCTGAGGACGAAGCGCCTTCTGCCCGTCGAGAAGGCCGTCGTTCTCGCCGGTCACGCCGAGAACGAGCCGGCCCTCAACGAGAAGCTCGAGGGCCTGGCGCCGGGGGAGGAAAGGTCCTTCGAGGTCGTTTACCCCAAGGACCATGCCAACCGCCGGGTCGCCGGGAAAGATATCGCCTACGGCCTCAAGGTCCGGGAGATCAAGGAGAAGCGGCTCCCCGAGCTCGATGACGAGTTCGCCAAGAGCCTGGGGGCCGCCGAGGGCCTTCCGGCCCTTCGAGAGAAGGTCCGCAAGGAGCTCCTGGAGGTCCGGGAGCGAGCCGGCCGGAATGAGGCCGCCTCCGAGGTTCTGGACGGGATCGCCGGCAAGGTCTCCCTGGAGCTTCCAGAATCCGTGGTCGAGCGGGAGGCCCTGGCCATCCTGAGGAGGCTCCTCCAGGCCGCCCGAGACCGCAGGATCTCCCCGGAGGCCCTGGAGAGCCTCAAGGCGGAGGCCCGGAGGCAGGCCGTCGACCACCTCCGCAACCACCTCATTCTCGAGAAGATCGCCAAAAAAGAAGGGCTCCAGGTAACCGACGAGGAGGTCCAGGCGGAGATCCGGAGCCTGGCCCAGGCCAACAACGTCTCTGAAGCCGCCCTGGGGGACATGATCCGCCGGGACGAGCATCGCCGGGATGACCTCCTGGAATCCCTCCTCTTCCGCAAGACAGTTGACTTTCTCATGAAAACGGCTATAATGAGTTGACTAAAGCTCCGCACGGCTCCCCTTATGAGCTCGGCTTATCGGCGATAAACGGCTCAGCTCCAGAACCCCTCCTGAGCCGCAGGACTGAACCGGCCGGGGGCCCCGGCGGGCCCGGAGCGTAGATCATGCAGGATTCGAACGAACACACTGAGGTCCTCAGGAACATCCCCCTCATCCCGCTGAGGGACCTCGTCGTGTTCCCGGCCACGCTCGTCCCCTTCATCGTCGGCCGCTCCTCGTCCATCCAGGCCCTCGAGAAGGCCGCCGAGAAGGATAAGATGATCTTCCTGGCCGCCCAGATGGACGCCTCGATCGACAATCCGACGCCCAAGGACATCTACTCCGTCGGCGTGACGGCCAAGATCATCCGGACCATCAAGAGCGACGACCGGAACATGAAGGTCATCGTCGAGGGCAAGAGCCGGGCCCGGATCGTCGAGTACCTCAGCACCTACCCGTACTACCAGATCCTGGCCAAGGTCGTCAAAGAGGTCGAGGACCACCTGCCCGAGTCGAAGGAGCTCCTGAAGCGGGTCCTGGCCCTCTTCGAGGACTACCTCAAGCTCAATCAGAACACCAATCTCGACTCGATCATCCCCGCCCTGCGCGAGAACACCCCCGAGCGGATCACCGACATCGTCGCTTCCCACGTCTACATGCCTCTCGAAGAGAAGCAGAACCTTCTCGAGACGGTCAACAGCTTCGAGCGCCTGAGACGGCTCAACTACGTCCTGGAGAACGAGATCCTCAAGATCCACTCCGCTTACCAGAAAGACCCCAACCGGGCCGCCCGGCGGAGGACGACGTTCAAGGACGGTCAGCCCGGCCAGAAAGGCTTCCCGCCCGGAGCGCCCGGCGGCCGCAAGGAAGACCAGCCCAACGAGATCGAGGAGCTGCGTCAGAAGGTCGCCAAGGCCAAGATGCCGGGGGACGCCCAGGAGAAGGCCTACAAGGAGATCGAGCGGCTCGAGTCCATGCCGCCGATGTCGGCCGAGGCCACGGTCAGCCGGAACTATCTGGACTGGCTCATCTCCCTGCCCTGGGTCAAGAAATCCCGGGAGAAGCGGGAGCTCAAGGAAGCCGAGAGGATCCTCAACGAAGACCACCACGGCCTCGAGAAGGTCAAGGAGCGCATCCTCGAGTATCTGTCCATCCGGCAGCTCGTCAAGAACCCCCGGGGCGTCATCCTCGGGCTCATCGGTCCGCCCGGCGTCGGCAAGAGCTCCCTCGGAAAGTCCATCGCCCGGGCGACGGGACGGAAGTTCGTCCGGCTCTCGCTCGGCGGCGTCCGTGACGAGGCCGAGGTCCGGGGGCACCGGCGGACGTACATCGGGGCCTACCCGGGCCGCATCATCCAGATGATCAAACGAGGCGGGACCAAGAACCCCGTCTTCCTCCTCGACGAGGTCGACAAGATGAGCATGGATTTCCGGGGTGACCCGGCCTCGGCCCTCATGGAGGTCCTCGACCCGGAGCAGAACAGCACTTTCCTCGACCACTACATCGACACCGACTTCGACCTGTCCCAGGTCATGTTCATCGTCACGGCCAACATGATCGATCCCATCCCCAAGCCCCTGATCGACCGGATGGAGATCATCCGCATCCCCGGCTACACCGAGGACGAGAAGCTCGAGATCGCCAGGCGCTTCCTCATGCCGAAGCAGATGGGGGCCCACGGCCTGACCGAGGAGAACATCAAGATCACCGACCCGGCCCTGCTCAAGCTCATCCGCGGCTACACCCGCGAGGCCGGCGTCCGCAACCTCGAGCGGGAGATCACGACGTTCTGCCGCAAGGTCGTCAAGAGGGTGGTCGAGCAGGGCAAGGACCATAAGGAGCGGATCACGCCGAAGAACCTCGAAAGCTACCTGGGCATCCCCAAGTTCCGGCGCTCCGAGTTCGATAAGAAGGACGAGATCGGGGTCGGCACGGGCATGGCCTGGACCGAATTCGGCGGCGAGCTCCTGCGGTTCGAGGCGACCAAGATCCACGGCAAAGGGAACTTCACTCTGACCGGACAGCTCGGCGAGATCATGCAGGAGTCGGCCCAGGCGGCCTTCTCCTTCGTCCGGGGGAAGATCTATGAGCTCGACATCGCCCGGGACCTCCACCGGAACTCCGACATCCACATCCACGTCCCCGAGGGCTCGACGCCCAAGGAGGGCCCGTCGGCCGGCATCACCATCGCCACGGCCATCATCTCGCTGCTGACCGATATCCCGGTCAGCAAGAAGGTGGCCATGACCGGCGAGATCACGCTCAAGGGCAAGGTCCTGCCCGTCGGGGGGATCAAGGAGAAGCTCCTGGCGGCCTATCGTGAGGGCATCCGCGAGGCCATCCTGCCCATCGACAACCGGCCCGACCTGAAGGACCTGCCCAAGGTCATCAAGTCGGGCATGACCATCCATCTCGTCGAGACGATGGACGACGTCCTGAAGTTCGCCCTGACCCGGGAGCTGCCGAAGAAGCCCGTCGAAAGCCGCGACAAGAAAGCGGCCGAGCCGGAGCGGCCCGCGGCGGCGCGACCGGCGGAGGACGAAGCGGCCAAGGAGCCGCCCCTGACCAACTGAGAACCGTAACGACCGCATCATCCGCGATCATCGACAATCCATCTTGGGAGAAAAGCCACACATGGTGACGAAGAGGAACGACATCAACAGGCCCGAACCCGTCAACAGGCCCGAACCCGTCAACAAGCCCGAACCGGCCGAGACGCCGGGCAGGGAGCTCAACCTCACCGACCTCGAGGCGAAGGACATCGCCGCCCTGGCCAAGACGGCCGCGGCCGTCGGCCTCGCGGCGGACGACATCGAGGGCTCGAGCAAGCACCACCTCGTCTTCAAGATCCTGGAGGCCCAGGCCAAGAAGCAGGGTCTGCTCTTCTCGGAGGGCGTCCTCGAATGCCTGGAGGACGGCTTCGGCTTCCTCAGGGCCCCCGAGTTCAGCTACCTGCCCAGCCAGGACGATATCTACGTCTCGCCGTCCCAGATCCGGAAGTTCCAGCTCCGGACCGGCGACACCATCTCGGGCGTCGTCCGGGCCCCCAAGAACGGCGAGAAATACTTCGCCCTCATCAAGATCGAGGCCGTCAACTTCCTCCACCCCGACGTCATCATCGAGCAGCGCCGCAACGTCACCTTCGAGAGCCTGACGCCCCTGTACCCCTTCGAGATGATCAAGCTCCAGGACGGCAATCCCAAGAACATGAACGCCCGGGTCATGGAGCTCCTGACGCCCATCGGCAAGGGTCAGCGCGGCCTCATCGTCTCGCCGCCCCGGGCCGGCAAGACGACGATCCTCAAGACGATCGCCAAGTCCATCGAGAAGAACCACCCCGAGATCTTCCTCATCGTCCTGCTCATCGCCGAGCGGCCCGAGGAGGTCACCGACTTCAAGCGCAGCGTCAACGGCGAGGTCGTCGCCTCGACCTTCGACGAGCCGCCGACTCGCAACGCTCAGGTCGCCAACATCGTCCTGGAAAAGGCCAAGCGCCTCGTCGAGATCAAGCGCGACGTCGTCATCCTCCTGGATTCGATCACCCGCCTCGCCCGGGCCCACAACGCCATCGTCCCGCCCTCGGGCAAGGTCCTGTCGGGCGGCATCGACGCGAACGCCCTGCACAAGCCCAAGAAGTTCTTCGGCTCGGCCCGCAAGATCGAGGAAGGCGGAAGCCTGACCATCCTGGCCACGGCCCTGGTCGACACCGGGAGCCGGATGGACGAGGTTATCTTCGAGGAGTTCAAGGGGACGGGCAACATGGAGATCAACCTCGACCGCAGGCTCGTCGACAAGAGGGTCTTCCCGGCCATCGACATCAGCCGCTCCGGCACCCGCAAGGAGGAGCTGCTCATCGAGGAGCAGGACCTCAATCGCATCTGGATCCTGCGCAAGGTCCTCAGCCAGATGAACGAGATCGAGGCCGTCGAGCTCCTGATCGACAAGCTCGGCAAGGCCAAGACCAACCAGGACTTCCTCAACCAGATGAGCAAGGGCCTGTAGGGGAGGACCCGTGAGGACCCTCGGCCTCATCGGAGGCATGACCTGGCATTCGACCGTCGATTATTATCGTCTCATCAACGAGGGCGTCCAGAAGGCGCTCGGCGGGTCCCATTCGGCCGAGATCGTCATGCTTTCGGTCGATTTCGGCCCCGTCGAGGAATTCCAGACGCGGGGGGACTGGGTGGCCATGGGCCGGCTGATGGCCGGCGCGGCCCGCACCCTGGAGAATGCCGGCGCGGAGGGCCTGGTCATCTGCGCCAACACCATGCACCGCCTGGCCGATGACATCCTCCGAGAGGTCCGCATCCCGCTCATCCACATCGCCGACGCGGCCGCGGCCGCGGTCAAGC